>Ga0209204_1000629_pt1 | contig 37595 bp, 31 predicted proteins | sample AD_JPNMR2_MetaG_FD_184425 | JGI IMG/M metagenome (GOLD analysis project Ga0209204, IMG submission 184425) | Active sludge microbial communities of municipal wastewater-treating anaerobic digesters from Japan - AD_JPNMR2_MetaG (SPAdes) (version 2) | ecosystem: Engineered > Bioreactor > Anaerobic...
GTTGTCGGTATAGGTTATGTAGGGTTATCAAATGCCATTTTGCTCGCGCAGAACAACAGCGTGACGGCTATTGATATAGACCAAAGAAAGGTAGACCTCGTTAACAACAGGGTTTCGCCCATAGAAGATAAAGAGATTAAGGAATATCTGGCGGAAAGAAAGCTGGATCTTGCAGCTTCTACGGATTGGAAGTCGGCTTATATCGATGCCGATTATGTTGTGGTTTCCACTCCGACCAACTACGACCCCGAAAAGAATTATTTCGATACTTCTTCGGTAGAAGCCGTTATAAGCGATGTTTTGCATATCTCAAATAAGGCTTTCATCGTAATTAAATCTACGGTTCCCGTAGGGTTTACCGATTGTATGTCGTATAAATACGGTACGGACAGAATACTGTTTTCGCCAGAGTTTTTGCGCGAAAGTAAAGCTCTTTACGATAATCTTTACCCCTCACGCATTATTATCGGCACAACAGGCAACCGCGCGGAAGTAAAAGGGGCGGCAAAGAGGTTTATAGAACTTCTTGTGGAAGGCGCTATAAAAAAGGATGTCCCCACCTTGATAATGAATTCCACCGAAGCCGAAGCGGTAAAATTGTTTGCCAATACATTCCTTGCATTAAGGGTATCTTTCTTTAACGAACTTGATACTTACGCCGAAATGCGCAACCTCGATACCGCCCAGATTATAAAAGGCGTTTGCCTCGACCCCCGTATAGGCGATTATTACAACAATCCTTCTTTCGGTTACGGCGGATACTGCTTGCCCAAAGACACAAAACAGCTTCTCGCCAATTACGATAATGTACCCAACAAGATTATCGGAGCAATCGTCGAAGCGAACAGGACAAGAAAAGACTATATTGCCAGAAGAGTGCTTGCTTTAGCGGGCCATCCCAAGAAAGTTAACCCGACGATAGGGGTTTTCCGCCTGACGATGAAAGCAAACTCCGATAATTTCAGGCAAAGTTCGATACAAGGGGTTATGCGCAGGCTTAAGGCCGAGGGCGCAAAACTTATAATCTATGAGCCTTCTATTGAGGAATGCTCGTTTTTCGGGCATGATGTCCTAAACGATTTGGAAGTATTCAAAGCCCAATGCGATGTAATTATCGCCAACCGCTATTGCTACGAGTTAGATGATGTAAAGCACAAGGTATATACCAGAGATATTTTTTATCGAGATTAATAGACAATATAAAAGGCGCTCGCGAGAGCGCCGTTTTTGTTTGTATGGTATTTTATCTTGAGCAAACGATATCCGAAATTATCTCCAGGGCCATGTTTAGCTTGATGGGTTTTTCGGGACCGTCGAAGACAAAGCGGAAGATGGTGTCGTCGTCGGCAAAAATGTCGATATGGTCTATAAGGTCTATCGACACCGCTGGCGGGTTGGGTATGCGGAAGCGTACTTCGGGATACCTGGTGCCACGATAGACTATGCCGCTTCGGTCCAGGGTGACGGTGCCCGCTTCTAAGGGGGCAAAGCGGTAATTGTTTTCGTCGTTTACAAACAGCCTTACATTGTGCGATAAGGTGTAATCGGGGTTTTCGGAAATTTCCTTTTTAAGTTCGTTATATTGGTAGTCGTACCACAAATCGATACGCCTGAAGTATAGGGAGCCTTCCTTGTGGGGCTTTATTGTGTTGTAGCCGTCTATCTCGACGGAGTTTCCGCAAACGGCGCACTCCATAATGTCGCCCGACGCCTTATGGGCGAACTCGGCGCCGCATTTTGGGCATTTATACAACAGGTCGGGCAGGCCCTCGGCGTAGCCCTTTTTACCCCTGAAATACTGCTTCGCCGCTTCCTGATACTCCATATCGTTAAAAGTAAGCCAGGGGGTAAGGCGCTCTTTTATTTCGGCGACGGATAGGGTTTCGCAATCGGCGGCGGAAATTGGGTTTGCCACATCTATTATAACCTTGCCCCGCCTGAAATCGTCTATATATCGGGGGCGTATCTGGTAGGACATGTTGCACTTTATGGTAACTACGGGAACCTTAAGCCATTTGACAAGCTTGAAAACCGAATCCGAAACACGGCTGTTGCGACCCTCGATAGAGAACCTTGCCTCGGGATACAGCACCACGCTTACCCCCGCGTCCAGCATTCGGCGTATGCTCTTTACGCTTGCGAAATCGGTGGTGAACTGCTTCTTGGGTATATTCGATTTGGTGAATCTGAAAAGCCAGCCCAAAAACGGCTTGTAATAGATGTTAGCCGCCGTGACAAAGCTTACCCTCTTGGGAAATACCGCTTGCGTGGCGAAAGTGAAGTCCATCGGCCCGTGATGGCTTGCCACAATAATCACGGGGCCTTTGACAGACCTTACTTTCTTTAGTGCCTGCCTGTCGAATGTCGCACGGTAAAATAGCCTGATGTAAAGCGTCCCCACCCAAAGAACAAAATATAATAAGGGGTTGGGTTTTTTGTATCTCGGTTGGACAACCGCGGTTTTTAGTTTTCTAGCCATGTCCTATATATGATAATCCTCTGCCGTGTATTTATTTGCCTATGCTTTTTTGGGCTCCAGCTTCGGGTTGGGCAGCTCGCTTTGGGGTATGCCCTTGGGATACCAAACCTTTTGTCCTTTTTTGGCCTTAAGGACAGAAAGCGTCACGATTCCCGCGAGCGACAGCACGGCGATTATTATGCAGATTATCTGGGTATAATTTATGCCCCGGTAAAATCCGAGGTCGTCGCGGATAAACTCCATTATAAACCTTATAAGCGGATACGCGAAGGTGTAGGACAGTAGCCCCGCCCCCTTCACATTAAGGCGCTTAAGGATAATCATTATGATAGCGAAGAACAGGAGGTTAAGCACCATCTCATAAAAGAAAGCGGCTTGGAAAAAGCCGTTGCGGCTCTTTATAAACACCGCCACGGGGAAGAACTGCCATCTGGGGTCGGTGATGGGCATACCGTAGATTTCCTGGTTGAAAAAGTTGCCCCATCTGCCTATCGCCTGTGAAACAAGCACGACGGGAAGGATGGTGTCGGCTATGGTCACAAAGTCATATTTGCGCCACTTGCTCCAGATATATCCGCCCAGAATGCCGCCGGGCACTCCCGTCATTATGGTAAGCCCGCCGTCCCATACGGCTATGATATCGATAAAATCCTCGAATTTGAAGTTGGGCACAAAGAACTCATCGGGGCGGAAGACAACATACCCAAGCCTGGCGAACACTATGGCGAAGGGGATTACGACTATAAAAAGCTCCATTATATCGTCGCTTTTGATGTTAAGTTTTTTGGCGCGCAAAATGCCCAAAAGCAGCCCGACAAGCATTCCGAATGTGATTATAATGCCGTACCAGGCTATGTCTTTGCCGAAAACGGTAAAGGCGACCGAGTTTATATCTCCAGTCCATCTTGCGTCAGCAAGCATACTTCCTCCGCGGGCATGGGCAGCGCCCTTGCCATAATTTACAAATTTTGGTTATAATAGATTATAGCACAAAGTGCGATAATTTCAAACAGCAAATGCCGCCCTTTATAAAGCGGGCACGGTTGTGGTTTATATTATTGGTTATTCCCCTTTGGATTTTATTTTGCCCAGCCCGTTTATCTGGGGTACGACCACGGGCGGGTTTCCGTCGTAAATAATGTTGCCTATGCCGTTAACCGAGGCGGTAAGTTTTTCGGAGGCGTACACATAAAGCTTCGCCGCGCCGTTTACCGATACTTCTGCCTCTTTGGCGATAAGCCCATAGGCATCTATGGTGCCCACACCGTTAATGTCTATAACTGCCTTGTCGCATTCGCCTTCGATTGTTACATTGGCGCCGCCGTTCGTTTTAAGTTCAAATTTGTCCGTTTTGCCCAGCTTGATTGTGCCCTTGCTGGCGCCCCTGATGAACAGTTTGAACTCGTCCATATCGGGCTGCTCGATGTTAAGCTTAAACGCGTTGCCTATGTCGAGATCCTTCAGCTTGCCCGAAATGTTGATTGTGAACTCGGTTGGCTTGAAGTACAAATCAGAGTCGCCCTCGATGGATATAACGCCTTCGCTTACCTCAAGTTTGAGCTTTTCGGATATGTTGGTGTTGGTGGAAACCGCCACCGAAGGCTCTTCCTCTTCGGTGTAGGCTATGTTTATGGTGCCGTCGCTTACCAGCAGGTCTTTCACCACCAATTTGTAGTCGCTCCCGGCGGCAAGCGTTTCGCTTTTGGCTACAACTTCGCCCTCGCCGAAAAAGTCGTTTTCGGTATTAATTTCAAACTCCCCGCACGCCGTAAGCGCCCCGATACAAAGCGCCATAGCCAGCGCGGCAGCTATTGCGAAGTAAATTTTATTCTTCATAATTTACCCCCTTTTTCTTTGATTTTAGCACGCTATATTATATATGTCAATCCCGCCGCCTCCGATAAAAAAGCCGAAACGGCGTTTCGGCTTTATGTTTACAGAATGGTCGATCGGTTGATTTGCGCGCTATTGTATCAGGTTGTTTTCGAGTGCGAATATTTGCTCACCCAGCAGGCACATCTTGGTCGAGCCCCACGGGTCTTTGAACAGGAAGCGGTAGACGCCGTCGGTGCGCACGAGGTCTATGCCTTCCTCGTTCTTGGTTATCAGCGTATGCAGCTTCTTCATCGGGATAGCAAGGCGGTAGGGGGCGTTATCCTTTGTGCCCTCGTAGACAAGCTCTTTTCTGTCCATTTTAAGCACGCCTTCGCCGGCGGTATAGAACGATTCATCCATATTTTTAAGAAGCTCGAGCTCAACCTCTTTTGTAAACAGGAAATCCTCTTTCCTGACTTCCTCGGTTGCCGCCTCGCGCTGGAAGGCGTACCAGAGGTCTACCCTGTCGTAGGCCACGCTGTCGCCCTTGGGGATAAGCTCGCCGTACTCGGTGTATTCGACGGTATTGTCGCAGGCGTCGCAAATCAAAAGGCGGTCGGTGCTTCTCATCTTGTACTCGGCGCCGCACTTTGGGCATTTGTACAATATAAAGCTGAGGTTCTGGGCGGGGGTTTTGGTGCGGAAGCGTATATTATTTTCCCTCTGATAGATGTTGTCGTTAAAAGCAAGCGCCTTTCTTACCCTTTCGATAATCTCTTCGAGGCTTAAGGAGCGAATCTCTTCGCGGGTGAACAGAATACTTTCGGTTACCCTTGTCTTGCCGTGGCGGAAGCCTTTAAAGAATCTGGGCTTTGTGAGGTAGGCGCCTTCGTTGTACGAAAGCACGACGGTAACATCAAGGAACTTGAGAAGCTTGGCAACGCTTATCGGGATATAATGAAGCCCCGTGCCGTCGTGAGAGGCCTTGCCCTCGGGATAAATAATAATATTTCTGTTTTGCTCGAGAGCCGATTTTATCGTCCTTAAGCCCACAATGTCGGTTGAAATCTGATTGAATGGTATGGCGGCAATTTTGCCCACGAACGGCCTGATTGCCTTCCAGCTGCAGATTTCCCTGCTCATAACTATATTCAGCCTATGGGGGACCATAGCGGCTACCGTAAAGGCTATATCCAGCGCGCCGGCGTGGTTTCCTATCACCACAAAGGGCTCTTTTAGTTTTTTTACGGCTTTATTGTTTATCTTTAGCCCGAATACAAGCTTCGATATAAGCTTGACCACGCGGGCCGTCACCCCGTAATAAAACCAATGGGGCTTTTTTACGACTATCTTTTCCTCTCTCTTTTCTTCCACAAGACTACTCCGAAGTATGTATGGCTTAACTATAACACAATTTAAGCCGGATGGCAATAAGTTTTGCTTTTTATTGCAAATACCGTCCGCTCACAAATGGAATGCCTGAACAGACAATCATAATATCATGTAACAAATTGCGCGCCGGGATTTTCAAGAAGCCTAAATTGAGTTATAATAATACTATAAACAGCGTCACAGAACGACGGCCACCGTTTGCAAAAATTGTATCCTATTTTCATTGACAAACGGTAAGCAAATATCTATAATATTAAGGCACGCGGTTGATGCGCGAAATTCATAAGCTGATGTGGCTCAGTCGGTAGAGCGCGTCCTTGGTAAGGACGAGGTCACGGGTTCGATTCCCGTCATTAGCTCCAGAAGGCGGTTCAGAGATGGACCGCTTTTTTCTTATAAAACCTATTGACCTCGTCCTTACCAAGGGAATATGTGGTCGCGAAGCGACGGACGAGGGACCGAGCGCCCGAGAAACAGCATGGTATGCTGTTTCTAGCGAGGTCGGGGAGCGACAGCGACGCACGGAAGAGCGCCCGAGAAACAGCATGGTATGCTGTTTCTAGCGAGGTCGGGGAGCGACAGCGACGCACGGACACGGGTTGTGAGCCCGTCATTAGCTCCACAAGCGGCTCAAAACGAGCTGCTTTTTCTTATGCCCGTGATTGAAGTCCTTACCAAGGATAACCAATCGGGGCCCCCGCCGCGAAAGGTCGCTTTTGTGTAAAATCAACATATAAATTATGGTATAGTTCATGATAATAACTGCCGCACATGAGAAAGTACATTCATCTCATCAAAATCTGAAGAAGAATGGTAAACCATCAAGCACTATCGTATAAGGGCATTCTCTGGTTCGCGGTTTCCGAGGCGTTCTTGATTCTTTGGTTTACACGGCCCCCTCTATTCCCTAAACGGCAATTTGCGCAACTCCCCGGTTATTTTGCCGTGAACAAAAGGGAAGGCGCGTTTTTTTGCAAATTGACTTATCGCATATAGTGAGATATAATTTTATGTAACAAAACAAAGGAGGTACAAAAATGTCCTGTTATTACATAATAGGTATACGGGTGGATAATCGTGTAGGTAACGCGTTAAAGATTCAGGAAACGCTTACGAAGAACGGATGCATAATCAAGACGCGACTGGGGCTGCACGAGGTGAGCGAAACATCGTGCGCCAACGACGGGTTGATACTGCTTCAGCCCTGCGGAAATAAAGAGGAGATCGAGAAGCTGGTGGCGGATTTAAACGCCCTTGACGGAGTACGCGCCAAACTTATCGATCTTAATTAAACCTCTCACAAAAGTAAATTCAAAATAATAAAGCCTCGGTTTGCCGAGGCTTTGTTGTGTACGAAACCCAATAAGAGTTATACTATTCGTTTATTTGGTTCTCCGGCAGCATCCTTTCTTTTTTCTCCTGCAGATAGGCAAAGAACAGGGGTATAAAGGTCAGGGCAGCTACCGCGGCGGCGACATAGAACAATTCTTTAGAAGGTGTATAGCCCGGCACGCCTACGCCGTCATAGTACAAGGTAATGGCCTTGCCGAGATTCTTTATTACAGGGTTGGCAATTGCAGGGCCCAGTACCATAGGCACGCAAACATAGAAGAACAACCTTACGCCCTCAAGCTGGCCTCTCTGCTCTTCGGGATACAGGTTTTTGCACCACATCATAAGCGATTGGTATATTACCATATACCCGCCGCCGACAAATATGATGCCAATGACTATTACAAACTTATTTATAAAGTCTCCGCTTCCGACAAAATGGGACAGAACCATCAGGAACAGGCCGACGATATTTCCGATTAACGCGATTGCGACCACGGGGACATATTTTTTCTTATTTATAAATTTGCCCGCGATAAGCGTAAACGGTATGGCAACCACCAGGCCGATGCCTAAGAGGATTCCCGAAATGCCTTCGTCATACCCTCTGGTATAAATGAAGTAGTTAATAAGATGCGGGAAATACACATTGAAGCTTATAAAGAACATGGCGAAAACACAAAGCACCAGAAGCAGCATCTTGTTTTTGGCAAGCAGCTTGAAGTTAAAAGCCTGCGCGAACTGATGGAAATAACCTTTGGGATCGACGCTGGGTTTTAAGTCGGGCGAATCTTTCAACACAAAGCCCGTGAACACGCCGACAAGGATTACGAATGATCCCATTATCACAAAGAAGGCAAAGTACCCTAAAGCGGAAATAATCATTCCCCCGAGAACCGAACCCACGATAGTGGCAAGGACGGGCTGCACGGCGACGACCGCCCCCAGCCCGCCTCTGTTATTTTCGTTGCTGATATCCGTAGTCCAGGGGTTAAAGCCCGCATCATTGCCGAGCGAACCAAAGAACGACATAATTGCGTCGGCGGCAACCACCATAGTCGCGGCAACCATAAGATTGTTTTTTGGCAAGAACTCTATAGTGCCGAAGACGATGGTAAACACGCCCCACAGTATATAACCGATAACAATAAAAGGTTTCCTTTTGCCAAGCCTGTCCGAACCCGTGCCCGATATAAATGTAGACAAGGTTGTTACGATAGCGCTTACCGCAACCATCCAGGTAATAATACCGGGGTCGGGAGCGACTTTGGCATAAACAAAAGTGTTGAACCATTGGTTTTCAATATTCCAGCACAATTGCCCGGCGAGCCCGGCGATCCAGATAATTGCCCAATTTTTTGCGCTGATTTTATTGCTTTTTTCCATAAACATCCCCTAAAAAAAAATGTTATTTCAATTATACACCTTTTTGGCAATTTTTGAGAAAAAACTTTTTTAAGGAATCTCCCTGCAAAAGCCCGGTTTGCGCAATAAACAATAAAGCCCCGGCTGAAGCCGAGGTTTAGTGGCGGTTATTGTTTCTAAGAGCTTCTTTTGCTTACTTTACTTCGCTTGAGAAAAGCGCGCCGAACTCTTTCCAGGCTTGCGAATAAAAACGGTGCCCGCCCTCACCTTCTACAAGCCGGCAACGGTCGCCCGCGCCCGTGTCCTCATAAATTTTTTAATGCGTAAGTTTCCCTAACTCCCTTTATCGGGAATATAGTGTCCTTCTTGCCCGCCACAACAATCAAAGGCCTGGGCGCTATAAGCAAGGCCAGGTCGCCCATATCAAAATATCTGGCGCTGTTCGGGATATAGTTGCAGGCGCTTCGGGGTAATAACGGTAAAATATTCACCCAGAATCACTCCCACCGAAATAGTGACGATGGCAGACCGGCTGCTTTACAGGGCAAAAACTATGGGAAGGAATAGGATAGAATCCGCCGAATGGAACGGCACCGAATTTATATATTCCGAATAAAAAACATTAATTAAAAGGGGTATTATCGGCCGTTTCGGCGGCCTTTTTTTTCATTTCCTGCTTATGGGCGTACATCAGTAAATCCAGTTCTCTTTCGAAATCCGAAACGCTTAGCTTTGCCTTGGCGTCATAAACCTTATAGCCCATACTGAACTCTATCTGGTAGCGCTCTTCGGCTTTGCTGTTGTAGTAAGTAAGGCAATCGACAATGGAGTCCACCCTGTTCTTTAGTTGATTGTCGGTTGCGGCGTCCAGAACGATAACAAACTCGTCGCCGCCGAACCTGGCAAGAAAGTCGTCGCGCGAGATGCAGTTTCGCAAGGCCTTTGCCGCCCTTTTTAAGATTTCGTCGCCCGCGTCATGCCCGTATTTATCGTTTATTGCCTTAAAGTTGTTTATGTCCAGCATGATTGCGGAAAAGGACTTGGAGGGCGTGGCGTAAGCCACCTTTTCTTTAAGGAAAATCTCCAGCCTCATACGGTTATAAACGCCTGTAAGGTAATCGGTAAAGATGGCGCGGTTCTGTATGTCGGAATATACAATCAAAAGCCCTATGGTGATACCGAAGGCGGTAAGCGAAAGCCCGTAAACAAAGGATTGTATTATATAGCAGGCTATGGGCAGGGCGGGGAAGAGCATAAGCGCCATAAACTGCTTTTTTTCGAGGTTTTTGCGGTTATAAATCGCAATCGCCGCCGCCGCGATCAAAGGCACGGCAGCCAGAAGATAGGCGACATAGTTATATCTGCCTCTGTGGTAGATATTGTTTTCGTCGATATAATAATAAAATCCCGTAAACTGCGTGACTATAACAAGGGCGATGTTAACGACAAACACCGCGATTATAATATACCCCAGTTTGTTAAGGTCTTTTTTATCCGTATAAATCTGAGCGCCCACATAAAGAAGCCAGAAAGCGGGCACAAGCTGGTTTACAATATAAAGTATAAGGTTTCCCGTTTTGTTAAGGATGGGGAAGACGGTATCGGGCCTGCCGTCCAATCTGCCCAGAGTATCGGAGATAAGCAACACGAGCGCAGTAAAAATCAAAGCCTTGTAAAGCTTATGGTTTGTGGTATTCCTGTCTACATATCTGAAGGATTCTATAAGCAGCATCACCCCCAAAAATGCAGAATACCCGTTTATAATTAAGTTATATCCTAAATTCATAAAAGCTCGCGGTGTCTTTATTTAGAGTATTTAATAAACCGCCGTACAAAATACGGAAGGCTTTATTTTTTCTTGAATGCCGGCCTTCCTCCCAGGTTGACAATGCGGGAGGGGTCAAAACTGTGTTGGGAGAGGAATTGCTCTATCTGAGAAAACCCGCCTACGAGCTTATAAAAATGAGCGTCGCTGTTGACAACAAAGTTTGCGCTTGTCGTAAGCATTTTTTCAAATAATTCGTGAGAGTAATTAAAGTGTTTGGCGTTAAGCTCCATCAAAACTCCGTAATCGCCCGCCGCTTTTGCGACCTCGACGCAGTCCACCTTGAACAGATGCCCGGGATGGGCAAGTATATCGATGGGGTAACGCTTGATGGCGCATATGAGCGCTTTTGTATTGCGCGCTATTACGCTTTTCGGCGGGTATTTGATGGCCCTAAGATAAGCGTTCCAGTAAATCCTGCGCCAATCCCTGAAGCTTTTGGGCTTTGCGAAGCTGTGGAAGCCCATTAGCAGAACATCTAGCTCCGCCATTTGTTTCTCGGAAAGGTCAATGGTGCCGTCCTCGCCGATGAGGTCGGCCTCTATGCCGTGATATATGGTAATTTTGTCCCCGTGCTCCGCCCTGAGGATTTCAAGCTGCTTTCGCTGTTCGTCGAATTTTTCTTCGGTCATGGCAAACCTTTTCGGGTTGCCGAATCCGTGGTCGGTTATGGCGATTTCCTTAAGCCCCTTGGAGATTGCCTCCAATACATTTTGTTCGGCGGAGGAAGAGCCGTCGCTCATGTATGTATGGGTATGGTAATCGCCGGTAAAGCCCGTCAAAATATTATTTTCCATTTGCCCTCATTATACCATCGGGGCAAAGAAATGTAAAGGAATGAAAGGCCTTCTAAATCGCCCGTTGATAATATGTTGATAATATGATGAATTTTATGTTATTATATTTATTGCCTTATTATTTACTGCCAAGGGATACCGTTATCTGATGTTTATTAGAAAAACCAAAAGGGTGACAACCTCCAAAATAGTCAAATGGATAGCACTGGCGCTTATTATCTTGCTTTTCGGGGCGTTTTTTACCGAAGTCGCGGTAAACCTCGCCATAAAGCCGATAATCAAAGAAAATCCGGACTCCTCTTTCTGGAACTCGCTCGCCCGCTTGCTGTATTATCTCGAATATCCCCACAAGGCCGAAAAGGACAATGTCGTTATAGACAACGATTATGTTATAAACGCAGTAAAGCCCACTTATGAGTTTCTTAAAAACCGTTACGACTGCGGAGATTTCCAGACCCCTTTGCTAACACGCCTCGTTTATAAATACGAGGGCACGCTCAGGGAGGTTTCCCCCGAAGGCTACGGTCTTATAAAGAGGGCGCTTCTCGATTTTAAATACTGGATGTCCGAGCCGGGAGAGGACAGCATGTGCTTCTGGTCCGAAAACCATCAGATACTGTTTGCCGTCGCCGAATATCTCGTTGGCAAAAAGTGGCCCGACGAAATATTCACAAACGACGGGGCGAGCGGGAGGGAACATATGCGCCGCGGCGAAAGCCGCATAAACAGCTGGATGGAGCACAGGTTCTACTACGGCTTTTCGGAGTACAACAGCGCCAACTATATGCAGTTCAATTTAGGGCCGATGGCAAATTTCATAGAGTTCGGCGACAACCCCGTTATGGTCGAGCGTATGAAAATGATAATGGACCTTGCCGTTTACGAAATCGCTTCCAATATGTTCAAATACACTTTCATGGCGCCCACGGGCAGGGCGTACGCGGGCAACCTGGCGGGCGCGTCGGGCGACCGGATTCGTAAATTTACCGATTACATCTGGAAGCTTAACGACGACTGGATAGACGGAAACGACAGCCACCACAGAATGTTTCTCAACTTTGTCTCGATGTGCGAGGCGAGGGATAAAAACGGCAACAAAATCTACGAAATCCCCGAAGTATTGCTGGATATCGGAAACGACGGCGATTACAGGATAATAAAATCCTCCAGCGGCCTCGACACTTCCGAGCTTGAAGAAAAGGGTTATGTCGGGCAATCGGACGACCAGATTATGATGCAGTTCGGTATGGAAGCCTTCACCAACCCCGAAGTTATAAGCAACACCATTAATTATCTTGCCAACAACGGCTTGCTTTCCAACAGTTTTTTAAAGGATTTCAGGTATTTCAATCTCACCTTGATAAAGAAAACCGGGCTGGGCAGGTTTATAAGCGAAAAGCTCAACCCCATGCCCAACGGCATAGCCCTTCAGCGGTCCAATATTTATACCTATTCCACCCCGTACTATCAGCTTGCCAACAACCAGGACTACCACCCCGGCTCTTACGGCGCCTCGCAGGTACTAAACTACGCCAACTTTACCGAAAACGCCGTAGCCTTCACCGCCCACCCCGCCAGGGAAAAGTACAACGCAACCCCCGGTTACTGGGCGGGCTTCGGCAGGGCTCCCTCATCGGCGCAGTACGAGAACATAAACCTTATAATGTATAAGCTTCCCGAGCGCAGCGGGTTTTTGGAGCTTTACGATGTTCCCCGATTCACGCACACTTACCTTCCCGAAGCCTTCTTTGACGAGGTAATTATAGAGGGCAATTACGCTTTCGCCAGGGTAGGGGACGCCTATCTCGCGTTAATAGGCAAAAACAAGCTCGAATATAGAGAGTTCAACGAAGACTCGGCCAAAGCCCTTAAGAACAAAGCGCTGTTAGAACACCCCGGCAAGCGCTTCGACCTTATCCAGCACGGCAGGGAGCAGTTCTGGATTTACGAGCTTGGCGACGCCTCAAAGGAAACCTTCGGCGAATTCAAAGCCCGCATAAAGTCCAACAAGGTTAGCTACGACGGCGACAACCTTATTTACGAAAGCGCGGGCAAGGTATTGCACAAAAAATACGCCTCCGATTTCACCGTAAACGGGAATACCCAGGCGCTGAAATACAAACGATTCGATTGCGACTACTCGATAACCGAACGCGAAGCCCATATCATAGAGTTCAGGTTCAACGGCAAACAGCTCATACTCGATTGGGTAAACGCAAAGAGGACAATTATATAAGGCAGATTATCTGCTATGATTTTAAAAAAAGAGCGCCCCCAAAGGCGCTCTTTTCTCTGTCGTTTATAATATTAAGCCCCGCGCATCAACTTATCATACTCTATCGCCGCCCATATATACGCCGCCACGCCGTAAGCAAGGTTTTTTGCCTTGGGCGTAATTTTGTACACCAGGTAGGGGAAAGGCGGCAGGGGAGAGGTCGGGGCGCTTATTTCGGGCATAAAGACGCCTTTTTCGTTTATTATTATGGCGTCATCCACGGCTTTATATGCTTTAAGGGCGGGCTCGAGGTAGGACTCGGGCAGATACCCCGTTCTTACCGAGTGCAGCCAGCCGTCGGCGATAAGGGCGGTTGCCGAAAGCTCGCGGTATGTCTTGCCGGGCTTTTGCAGCACGGTATCAAAGGCGCCGTCTTTCCTCTGGCACTTTAGAAGCGCCGCCGAGGTTTTTTCTAATATTTCAAGAATGTTTTGCCTTTCGGGATGGCCGCCAATCCTGTCAAGTATCTTGGGAAGGGCGGAGATCACCCAGGCGTTGCCCCTGCCCCAGTAAACCTTGTTTTTGGGGTAATGGGTAGCGAACTTGACCCAATAGCTGTGATACCAAAGGTTGTCGTCTTTATCCATCATATACTTCGCGTAAAGCGAGGGCTGGCGGGCGGCGATGTCCAGAAGCTCTTTGTCGCCGTTTTCGGAAGCGTATATGGCGGGGAATACCGAAAACATCATAAGGCTGTCTACCCATATCGATTTGGGATAAAACTTGCCTATAAGGCTGCTCCCGTGGTGGTTTACGGCGTCGCCTATAAGGCGGGGCTCATACTTTATGTAATTTATTACCCTGTCAGTAAGCGCCTTATATTCGGGCTTTCCCACCTTTTTCTGCATGGCGTAGGTTATAAGCGCGGGCGCCGAGGTATCCGCCGAGGCCACGGTGGGGGTGTGCTTGTGGTAATAATCGCAAAACGTTTGCAGAAACTCTGTAGAGATATCCGTGTTAAGGTAGTCGTCGAGGTCGGACAGCGCGCCTCCCATAAGCCCTTGTCCCCACGACCAGCCCATATTGGGCCTGCGGGCTTTAACGACATATTTGGCAAGTTTTGTGGCGTTATCGATAGACATACTTTAACCTCTTATCAGAATAATTCTTTTTGGATTTTAAGATATTCTTCCCTGTCGGCCTCGGACAGCTTTTCGATGTCAAGCTCGCCTTTATTCTGGAGCTCGATAAATTCCTTAATCTTTTGGCTTCTCGCCTTGGTAAGCTTGGTCTTAGCCGAGAAGAAGAAAGCGAGCGAGATAAAGACTATTACGGGTACCATAACTATCATTCTAAGTCCCCAGACAGCCGATTCGGGCTGCTCGAACTTGGTGACCGTACCCGTGAGGTAGTCCGTAACCGGCTCGCGGAAACCCACGATGTCCAAGCCTAATACCCACGAGGTAATGGCTATGGCTATGGCAGATGATGCCTTTCTAATAAAAGTCATAATGCCGCTGAAGCTTCCCGCTATGCGCTCCTTTAATTTAAGCTCGCCGACATCCACGACATCGGGGAATAGTATCCAGGGTATAAGCTGGCAGCCGCTCATGCCGACGCCTATAATCACGCAGAATATCGGCACGGGCCAGAAGGGCGCGCCGGCGGGATAGAGGCAAATGCAGATAATCCCCAGAATGTACAGGGGTATGCCCATTCGGAAAAGTTTAGGCTTGGCAAAGCCTTTTGACAGTAGCTTATAATGCACGGGCACAACCGCGGCGTAGCTGAGCATTATTATAATTAGCAAGATTGACGAGGACTTGCCCAGTTTAAGCCCGTAGTCGGCAAAGAAGACTATGTTGGCGGTGATAATGTCCATGCAGGTGAAAGAGAACAAATAGGACAGCAGGAAGTATACAAACACCTTCACCTTTAGAGGCTTGACGAAGGTTTTTATGCTGAACTTTTTCTTTTCTTTAGGGATAGGGACGCGCTCCTTGCTGAATATAGCGCACAAAAACAGGGGTATGGCATACAAAGCGCCGAAAGCAAGAATAATGATAAGCGAGAATTGATCTATATTAATGGCGCGGTTCTGAAGCTGCTCGATAAGCAATATAGGCGCGAGGGCGGAGATGCCCGAACTTACCATAGAGAACAAAAGCCTTATGCTGTTTATCCTTGTTTTCTCGTCTATGTCGGTGGAAATTTCGGTGGATAATGACGAGTAAGACACGCTTATGATTGTCGAAACCGTCATATAGAAGCAGTAACTGACGAGGTAGATGGAGAATTTCAGCCCTTGGATTTGAATGGAGTACAGGGGCAGAAACAACAGGGCAAACGCCGGTATAAACAAAAAGGCGCCCAAGAATATGTAAGGCCTTCTCCTTCCCCATTTTGTGCGGGTGTTATCCGAGATAATACCCATAAGGGGGTCGGTTACGGCATCCCAGATTTTGGATACCATTACTATTAGCCCAGCAAGCTCTATGCTTACGCCGTTGTTTACCAAAAAGACAAGGTAAACGGCGGATATCAGGGCTTGCGCGCCGCCTCCGAACATGTCGGCGGAGCCGAAAAACAGTTTTTCCTTAAGCGGTACCTTCTGAGGCTGCTCCGCTTTGATGTTTGCCGTAGTTTCGCTCATGGGTTCTCCGTAAATATTCAGGTATAATGTTTTACTTTGATATTCTACTGTATTTTGAGTATATAATCAATACCGAGATTTACCTTAGTTGTCCGATAACGCCTTCAAATAAAGGCGAAAACGCCTATGGTGCGGCCGATTTTGCCGCTCGGCGGAACAAACAGGGCAAAATTGATGCATTTTGCCGACGGCATTATCGCGCAATTTGTGAAGAATCTGGCAGAATAATAGGGGCAATTACCGGTAGCGATTGCGTTTTGCCGCCGATTGTGATATATTAATCAAAAAACATAAAGGAAGTTTTGTATGTTCTCCCCCAAAATGCTTAAGCTTGGCAAGGTAAGGTCTGTTATAAGAGAAATATTCGAGTACGGCCGCAAGAGGGCGGCGGAAATCGGCGCCGAAAATGTGTTCGATTTCAGCCTGGGCAATCCCAGCATCCCCGCGCCTCCCGAGGTTAACCTCGCCATAAAGGAGCTTCTCGAAAAAGAAAATTCGGTAGCATTACATGGCTACACCTCGGCTCCCGGCGACCCCGCCGTAAGAAAGGCGGTTGCCGACAGCATAGCAAAAAGGTTCGGCGTACCCGTCACGCCCGACTACATTTATATGACGGCGGGAGCCGCGGCTTCGCTTTGCGTAACTTTAAAGGCGCTAACCCTTCCCGGCGACGAGGTTATAGTTTTCGCCCCCTTCTTTACCGAGTACAGGGTGTTTGCCGAATCGGCGGGCGCCAAGGTGAAGGTATCGATGCCGGGCGAAGGCTTACAAATAGATGTCGACAATTTCAAAAGCCTCATAACCCCCTCGACAAAGGCGGTTATCGTAAACTCGCCCAACAACCCTTCGGGCGTAGTCTACCGCGAGGACATAATCCGGAAAGTCTGCGAAACGCTTAAGGAAAAATCCGAAGAGTACGGCAAGCCGATATTCCTTATCTCCGACGAGCCGTATAGGGAGCTTGTTTACGGAGGCGTAAAAGTGCCGTACCTTATGAATTACTACAAAGACACGGTTGTGTGCTACTCCTACAGCAAATCGCTGTCGCTGCCCGGCGAAAGGATAGGCTATATCGCCGTAAACCCCGCCGCAACCAATGCTGCCGACCTCTTTGCCGCAATCGCGGGCGCGGGCAGGGCGCTGGGGTATGTTTGCGCCCCCAGCCTCTTTCAACGGGTTGTCGCAAAATGCGTAGACAAGACCTCGGACATTAACGCCTACGCAAAAAACCGCGACGCCATATATAACGGGCTGACCGCTTTGGGATACCAATGCGTAAAGCCCGACGGCGCATTCTACCTCTTTGTAAAATCCCCCATACCCAACGCCTACGAGTTCTGCGAGAAGGCCAAAGAGTACGAGCTATTGCTTGTCCCAAGCGACGATTTCGGCTGCCCCGGCTATGTCAGGATTGCCTATTGCGTAAGCTACCCGCAAATAGAGCGCTCGATGCCCGCCTTCGCCAAACTCATAGAGAATTACAAATAATATGAACAAGCTGCAAGGCTTTTGGGAACTTAAGACACTCATCCTGCCCTCGGTGCCGTGGGAGCGGTACACGGGAAGCCAAACCCTTGACAAAAACAAGCTTTGGACGGTAAGGGTGGCGGTGCTTAAGGGCAACGACTTCAACCTCCCCCGCAAGGTAGGGGTAACCGCCGACGAGGCGGAGGCGTTCGCCCGAAACCTTTTGAAAACCCTAGGCAAAAACGACCTTGTAATTTACTATCCTTATTTTATAGCGCAGAAGAGCGGAACCTTGCAGGTGGATTATTCCCGCACCGTAATAGAGGGCGTCGATAAGGATTTATGGAACCTTCTGACCCATAACCGCCGCGACATAACGGTAATACAAGAAAAGGGCGAAACAAATATTTACGGCGACAAAAACTTCTTTGCGCCCGAAGAACTTGAAGAGCTGTTCGGCGCCGCCGAATACATCCGCCGCCGCTACCGCTCGGCGTTTATATCCGATGGCCCAATACTTCTGGAGTGGAGTTACGCGCAGGAGACGGATATTTCCCGCAACCCCATAGGCGAGCCCAGGCTTGTGTTTATTGAAATGAAAACCGTGCGAAGATAAAATCACGAAATAAAAGAGCCCGTCTCAGACGGGCTTTAATATTATAGCTCTTCGGCTTCTTTTAACCAAACGCCGGCAATAGCGTCGCTCGGCATTCTCCAGTCGCTTCTCGGCGAGAGCGAAACAGAGCCTATTTTTACGCCGTCGGGCATGCAGCTTCTCTTAAACTGCTGCGAGAAAAACCTCCTTATAAACACGGTAAGCCACTTTTTGATTGTTTCGCAGTCGTAATCGCCCTTAAAAGTAAGCTTTGCCAGCCTGTAAACCTTGGAGGGCGGGAAACCGCAGCGCACCATATAATACAGGAAGAAGTCGTGCAGGGTGTACGGTCCCACAAGTTCCTCGGTCTTTTGGGCTATTTTGCCTTCCTCCGGAGGCAGAAGCTCGGGGCTTATGGGAGTGTCCAGAATGTCATACAGTATGCCTTTAAGCGTGCTGTCCGTATGCTCGGCTTCGTAGCGTATAAGGTGCTTGACCAAAGTTTTGGGCACCGAGGCGTTAACCCCGTACATGGACATCTGGTCGCCGTTGTAGGTCGCCCAGCCCAGGGCAAGCTCCGAGAGGTCGCCCGTGCCGACTACCAGCCCGCCTGTTAGGTTTGCTATATCCATAAGCACCTGTGTGCGCTCCCTTGCCTGGGCGTTTTCGTAGGCGGCGTCATGCGCGCCTTTGTGCCCGATGTCGGCAAGGTGCTTTGTTACCGAGTCGCTTATGTCTACCCGCTTAAGCGTGGCGCCGACAGCCTCGCAAAGCCTTTCGGCGTTGGATAAAGTCCTGTCTGTGGTCCCGAAACAGGGCATTGTGATACCCAAAATGGCGCTTCTCGGCATTCCGCACATATCAACAGCTCTCGCTGCGACAAGCAGCGCGAGGGCGCTGTCCAAGCCGCCGCTCACCCCGATTACCGCGGTTTTGGACGCGGTGTGCTTTATGCGCTTTTTAAGCCCCAGCGCCTGCATTGTAAGAATGAGTTCGGCGCGGCTTTGCACTTCCGCCTTGTCCTCGGGCACAAAGGGATATTTGGGGTATTCCCTCGTTAGTGAGGTTTCCGCGGGGGTAAGGGAAAATTCTATTATTTCATACCCCTCGCTTTCGGCGCGGTAGTTTTGAAGCTTTGTCTTTTCGTGCGCCAGAAACTGCGTGTCTATTTCGGCGTAAATGGTTTGATTTTTGAAAAGGGCGGCCTCGGCGAGAATCTTTCCGTTTTCGGCAATCATACTGTGCCCCGAGAAAACGAGGTCGGTTGTCGATTCGCCCTCGCCCGCGTCGCAGTAGATATACGCCCCCACAAGCCTGGCCGATTGCATGCTTACTAGGTTGCGGCGGAAGTCGGCCTTGCCCACGATTTCGCTGCTGGCCGAAAGGTTGACTATAACCGAAGCGCCCGCCTGCGCGTGAGCGACGGACGGGGGCGACATTACCCACAAATCCTCGCAGATTTCGGCGGCTACGGTAAGCTCCGGCATGGTCGTGCACTTAAACAAAACTTTAGTGCCGAAAACTACCCTTTGCCCCTCGATGTAAATCTCGCTGTTTTTCGAGGGGGCTTCGGCGAAGTATCTTTTTTCGTAGAATTGGTTGTAATCGGGCAGGTAAGACTTGGGTATAACCGCCAGAATCCTACCTTCGTAAAGGGCGGCGGCGGTGTTGTAAAGCTTTCCGTCTATCCTTAAAGGAAGCCCGACGAATACCAGGGCGTTTATGTTTGTTGTCGCCTTGCGGATTTTTGATAAGGCGCTTAGGGCGGCGGCTTGCAGAGCCTCCTGGTAGAATAAGTCTGCGGAGGTATATCCCGTAACGCAAAGCTCGGGGAATACGATTATTTTTGCGCCCGCATCGGCGCACTCTTTTAAGTTATTGATTATGGAGTCGGCGTTGAAGCCGCAATCCGCCACCCTTATTTCGGGCGTGGACGCCGCGGCCTTTATAAATCCGTGTTTCATAAGTACCTCGGTATTTTGTTTATCGATTACGATATGTATCAGTTGAATTTCATGAGGTTAAGCCCGACATCGGGGTCGAATTGCCTATCCACAAAGCCTTCGGTGTGGGCGATGTGAATCTCGCAGGTGCCGCTCACGATTGCCTCGTTAAGGTGCCCGCCCTTCATATTGCCGTTGATGTCGGAAAGCCCGATGTGCAGGTGCAGGTAATGATCGCCCTTCATCTGTGTGATGCTGCCCGTGAGCGACACGATTTCCATATCGCCCTCCAGGGTGTAGGACACATACTGCTTCTTGGAGGTATCAAACAGCCCGGCAACCACTTTGTTTACGGCGCCTATACCCCAAACGGCCCCGCAATGGATATTTTCTTTTTCGGCAACCTTTTTGATTGCCGAAACGATTTCCTCGCCTCTGTCTACCCTTAGCCAGAAGGAGTTGCCCGCTTTCTTGTAATCCATAAGCCGACCCCCTTTTAGTTTGGATAAAAAATACTATTCGCTAATAGTATAACATTATGATGGATTTAGTCAATCGGAAAGTTGTCCGGGGTAATCTTGACAAACAAAAGAAGCGGTGATATTATACTTCGTATGGCAATATAGACAACAGAGAGGGAGTATGAAAAAGGTAGTTTGTTTTGTACTATGCCTGATTTTGGCTTGCGGCTCGATATTTGCGATTGCCGCCTGCGACAAAAAAGACCCGATTAAAATTGTATACCTGGGAGACTCGATAGCCGAAGGGCTTGCGGGGCCTTCGCCGCTAACAGAGCGCGAGAATTACGCCTATTACGCGCTTCTGGGCAGATGCAACGAGTATGTTTACTATAACCGCTCGGTTTCGGGGCACAGGACGGGCGACCTCCTCGAGCTTATCCGCAGAGAGGACGCCGACGCCTATATGACCATCACGCACATTAAAGAAGCCGACATTATACATATTTCCATCCTCGGCAACGACATTTTGCTTAGCGGTTTCCAGCAGATGCTCATAGAAGCGGCAGACGACCGCTACGACAAAATTGAGACCATCCTTCCCCGCTCCCGCAAAAACATAGCCAACATCGTCGACCGCCTCAAGGAGCTAAACCCCGACGCCGTAATCGTTTTCCAGACGGTATACAACCCCGCCGACCCCGACAGCGCGCTTATGAATTCGGATCCCAAAGCGCTCCAAACGCTTGCCGGGATGGGCATACACGAGGACGGATACCGCGCTTTGGCCGGCAAAGTGGTATCCAGGCTTAACTCCGTGCTCTGGGACTATCTTGAGGAACATCCGGGTGCTTTTTATATCTCCGATGTTTACAAAGTTTTTGACGAAGTGTACACCAACAGCAGGGAAGAGGGCTTCCGCCTAATTGCAAACGACGGTATCCATCCCTCCAACGAAGGGCACGCTTTGGCGGCGCTTGTAAACCAGGAGCTTTTTGAATCACTGGGGCTTGCCATTGCCCGCGACAAGTTTGTAAGCAATTACAAGAAAATCCGCATGGACCAGATCGAAAGGCTGTTCGCCGACAGCGTAGACTACAAGAGTGTCAGAAAGCAAATCAAAAAAGCCAAGACCTACGAAGAAGTGTCCGAGCTTTACTTCGGCGCCATACGGGGCAAAATGCCTAAGTATATCTAAGGAGGGGTTAAAATGAAAAAGTCATTAAGGCTTGCCGCGATAATAACTTTAATAGCCGTTTTGTTCATTTCCGCAGCCTCCCTCTACGGCTGCACGCCCAAAAAGGAATTCATGGAGCAGGACACCTACTTCTTCATAACCGATTTTTCCCTCCTCGGCTATGATATGAACCTTGCCGGCCTGTTGGAAAAGGGTGAATCTTATGTGCTGTTAAGAAGCGACGGTACCTGCCATATAAGCATAAAGCCCAACAAAGGCCTTATCGCTTTGGGCAACGAGCTTCTCAGGCAGATAGATATCGACGACGAATATTTAAGGAGCTTTTCTTTCCAATATCTCGAGGTAATGTTCCCCGGCTTTACGATTGACGATGTAAGCTACAGCCTCAGCCTCCTGCAAAGCGTAGGCGTAAAGCTGGCGGGCCTCGAGGAAGGCATACCCGAATACGAGCAATTCAAAAACGCCCTGGAAAGCGGCAACGGGCTAAACAATGTTTCCCTTCCCAAAACCCTTGCCATCGAGGTAGACACAGTATACGAGATAAAGCACCTGCGTTCGCAATATTCCGGTGATTATACAGCGGTTTACATCGGGCGCTACGACGAAACCTACAGCAAGGAACCCTACATAATCTGCACCCTCTACGAAAACGAAGACGGCAAGACCTGCCTTAAAGCCCGCTTTGAAATACTTAAAGCGAGCATAAATACCGTTATCGCGGGCTAAAAATTATTAATCTTTGAATGAGCAAAAAGGCCAAGGGTTTCCTTGGCCTTTTGTAATGTCGGCAATTTCTTATTTCCGATTATTTAACTTCTTTCTGATATTTTGCCAATCAGGGCAGTATCGGGTTAAATCCGCCTTGAACTGCCTTCCGTGGTTGGGGTAGAGGATGTGCAAAAGCTCGTGAAGTATTACATAGTCCAGGCACTCGGGCGGGTGCTTTGCGAGGTTGAGGCTGAAGCGTATGGCCTTTGTCAGGGTGGTACAGGAGCCCCAGTGCGAAGACATCTTGCGTATGCTCCAGCTTGCGCATTTAAGCCCCGTCAGCGCCTCAAATAAGGGAAGGCGGGCTTTTATTTGTCGGGTAAGCTCTTTCTTATAAAAGGCTTCCAGCAAAAGGGTTAGGCTTTTCTCGTCTGAAGCGGGGGGAAGGCTGAATATAAACATCCCGCCGGATAATTCGCACTTTGCCCTTTGCCCTTGCGTAATCGTAATAGGGTACGCTACTCCCCACAGATACGCTTCGCCGTTGTCGTGAAGGGTGTCGCGGGAAAGGCTTTTTGCCCTTTCCTGCTGCTTTTTTATCCAGCTTGTTTTTGCCGTTACGAAATTTCTAATAGTGTCAGAGCCCAAAAAAAACGGGGCGGATACTTTCACGGCTCCCTCTCTCGTTACAGTTATGCGAAGTGTCTTTATTCTCTTGCGCGTGATTTCAACGGGAATGCCGTTTATAGTTTCCGTCATATAATAAACCTTCGGATAGCGTTCCCGCTTATTGGGGCTTGTGGATTTCCTTTATGAACTTTATGCCTCTTTCTATGGCGGCGCGGGGGTCTTTTGTCTTATCTACCTCTACTACGGCATAGGGGACGCCGCGGGCATCGGCTTTTTGCATATAGGTTCTGAAGTCCAATACCCCGTCGCCGGGCGCGCCCATTGTGTGCCGCAAGCCGAACAGGGCGGGCTTATAGTCCTTAAGGTGCATGACTTTGAGGCGGCTGCCCATTTTGTCGATGTATTCCTCTGCGCTGGCTCCGCCGACATGAGCCCAATAGACATCCAGGCTGAACGCCACATCGGGGACGGTGTTTTCCAATAGAATATCCATCACCCTTTTCCCGCCTGCTTTTTTGAATTCGAAAGCGTGGTTGTGGTACATTACGGACATCCCGCGGCTTTTAAGCGCATCGGCGGTTTTGTTTAATATGTCGACAAACCTTTTTATATCGTCTGGGCTGCCCATGTTGAATTCGGGGGGCATCGAGCCTATGCCGATTATGCTGCAGTCAAAAACCTGATGTTCGTCGGCAAGGCTGTCGAGGCCGTCGCGGATTCTCTCAAACGGCGAATGAGTAGAGCAAATCTTTACCCCTGTATCCGCGCTTATCGCCGCCAGCCTTTGGGGTACGACGCACGGCGGCAGGGCGGCTAACTCGACCACTTCGCAGCCCGCTTTTTTGAGAAACTCGAAAATCGCGGGTAAAGTGCCCGAGCCCGTAAGTTCTTTCCGCAGAGTATACAATTGCGCGCCGAGAGAAACAGGCATTACCGCTCCTTTACGCCCAGTTTATCGTCGAGGGCTTGGGCTCGTATATGATTATGCCCTTTATAAATTTGATCGCCTTCTTAAGCCCTTCGACGGGGGTCATAAGGCTGTCCTCGTGCTCGATGGAGATGGCGCCCGTGTAGCCTACCTTGCTTAAGGCGCTAATCATTTCTTTCCATACCACGGTGTCCGAGCCGTAGCCCACGGTGCGGAATATCCAGCTCCTGCCCAGCTCGTCGGTGTAATGCTTGGTATCGAGAACACCGTTCAGGGCGGTGTTGTATTTGTCTATGGCGGTGTCTTTTGCGTGGAAATGGTAAATGGCGCTGCCCAGCGTCTTTATGGCAAGCACGGGGTCGATGCCCTGCCAGATGAGGTGAGAAGGGTCGAAGTTGGCCCCGATCATCTCGCCCGCCGCCTTCCTCAGGCGCATAAGGGTTTCGGGATTGTACACGCAAAAGCCGGGGTGCATTTCAAGGGCGATATGCTTTACGCCCGCGTTTTTGGCAAACTGCGTTGCCGATTTCCAGTAGGGGATTAGAACCTCGTTCCATTGGTAATTGAGGATTTCAAGGTACTCCTCGGGCCAGGGGCAGGTTACCCAGTTTGGATATTTATTGTCGTTAGGGCTACCCGGACATCCGGAAAAGGTTACCAAAGTATCGACTTCGAGCTTGTTGGCAAGAATGCAGGCCGCCTCGAAATCCCCCCTTGCCTGTTCGGCTTTGGCTGCGTCGGGGTGGACGGGGTTGCCGTGCACCGAAAGGGCGCAGACCTTTACTCCGTAGGCGTCAAGTGTGTCCTTAAGCTCTTTGAGCCTGGACGCGCTGGAGGCAAGAACCCTGGCGTCGGCGTGAGCGGTGCCGGGGTAGCCCCCGCAGCCTAGCTCCAGCGAGGTTACGCCCTGTGAGACCAAAAACTCCAGGGCTTCCTTAAAGCTTAAATGGGATAAGATTGGGTTAAATACGCTTATTTCCATTTGAAGAGCTTCCTTCCTTCATGTTTGGGTGTATAGGTGCTGCCCAGGGTGGGCCTGGGAGGCGCCGAGGGCGACGCCCACATGGCGGCGTTGTATATTATTTTTTGGATAGTCTTGTCGTAAAATATGGGGTAGGTTTCGTGCCCGGGCTGGAAGTAAAAGATTTTGCCGTAGCCCCTGCGGTAGGTTATGCCGCTGCGGAACACCTCGCCGCCCTCGAACCAACCCAAAAAGACTATTTCGTCGGGGGTGGGCACATCGAAGAACTCGCCGTACATCTCCTCCTGCTCGAGGGTGAAGGTTTCGGGCACGCCGTAGGCGATGGGGTGGGAGGGGTTAATCGTCCACAGCCTTTCGCCGCCGCCGTCCTCGCGCCACTTGAGCGAGCAGGTGGTGCCCATCAGCTTTTTGAAGGGCTTGGACTCGTGGGAAGAGTGCAAAAAGATTATGCCCATTCCCTTAAGGACTCTCTGGCAGACCCTGTCTACCACGCTGTCCAGCACATTTTCGTGCCAGTTGTGCCCCCACCATATAAGGACATCGGTTTCGTCCAGAACCTTGTCGGGAAGCCCGTTTTCGGGCTCTTCCTGGGTGGCGCAGCGTACATTGATTTCGGGATTGTCCTTGAAAATATCCTTTATAGCGTTATGTAATCCGTTGGGGTAAACTTTGGCGGTCTTGCCGCTTTGGTGTTTGGGATGGTACTCGTTCCATACGGTGATGTTCATATAACCCTCGCTTGATTGGTGATTTTTGTAAATACATATAGCCGAATATTAAGGCTTCCGACTTAAAATTATACATTCGGGCGGGCTTTGTGTCAATACCGACTTGGCCGGGCGGGGGCGCGGAAGGACGGGGTTTTCGAGCGAAAAAAAGCATATTGTCAAAAAGAAGATTATAGTTTATAATTTCGTGGTAGCACATTTAGGAGGAACTTTATGTCCCTGCTGGCGAAAGAGAAGTATTTATTTCCCATTCCCAAAAACGGAAGGCTGTTTGCGAGATTCAAAAAGGACGACAAAAACAAGCTTTATTTAAGCAAAGGCGAAGTGATTGCCCTCAACGGGCGCGCGGGCGGGCTGGGCTGCTGGAGCGGCATGACCAGCACCTACCGCACTATGTTTATCACCTCGGTTTTGTTCGCGGGGTTCGATTACTAGACCGAGATAGTTTCCCGAATGGTAATTATAACCATTCTTTCGTCCATCATCGAGTTTGTTGTATACCCGATAGCGGGTATGATGATTTCCCGCACGAGGACGAGGATAGGCAGGTACCGCCCTTACGGGCTGCTGTTGACCCTGCCCTTAAGCCTTTCGGGCGCGCTGATGTTTATTTCGCCGCCGGGGATGGACCTGCAGCAAAAAATCATTTATGTTACCGTGGTAACCTCGGCTTTCAATGTGTTCAACCTGTTTATAAACCTTGCGTTCAACCTTGTTCAGGTAAATACGCCAAACGACAAAGAAAGGGGCAAATGGATAGCTTTCTCGGGCATCATGCAGACGATAGGTAGCGTTGTCCCGCTTGGCGCGTTCAAGGTTTTGTCCTATTTTATACCCGAGGCGAGTATATTTACAGTGTTGGGCATAATGTTTGCCGTCGTCATGATGGTTACATACTATATGTTCTTCGGGCTGTGTAAAGAAAGGGTGGAATATACCAACAAAAAACTTAACATCAAGACGGGCGTACTCGACCCTTACAGGCATAAGCCCTTCCTTATTTATACCATAGCCCAGCTTCTGCGCACCTTCGCCGCGTTCACGGGCATAGCCACCCCCTTCCTGGCGGCGGTAGTGCTGGGCGCCGAAAACGCCATATTGTTCAGCCTGCCCACGGGCGCGGGCACGGCGTTCGGGCTTGTGTTATGCAATATTATGATAAGAAAGGTAAAGCCTTTGTACCTTATGAGGGGCATAGGCTTCTACTCGGCGGCTGTCGGGCTGGCGCTCACCGTCATAGGGCCCTTCGCGGGCATACCGTTTTATATTTTGTATTTTATGTACGGTATAACCTACGGCTTCCACAATGTGCTGCCCAATGTCATTGTCGCCGACATCTACGACTATCTCGAGTGGAAGACAGGCTTCAGGCTTGAGGTAAGCGGCACGATCCTTTCCAACTACCTGCAAAAGGGCGTAACCACCCTTAGGGATTCGCTGTTTGTGGTCATGCTCGCCTGGGCGGGCTACAAGGTGCCGCAAGCCGCGGGCGAAACAATTTATCAGGCAAATCTTGCCAATCAGCAGTCGGTAGGAAGAATCCTGATGTTCTACGCCGTAGGCATCCCGGGCATATTCTTCCTGATAATATCGATCCTGTATTTCTTTATCGACATAGAGGGCAAAAAGAAAGAAGAAATGCGCCAGGCCCTTGTCGAGATGAGAAAGCGTTATAAAGCCGAAAACCCCTCGGAGGCGGCCTAAAATTTTAATTTTGGGTGTTGACACGGGACGGCTGATATAATATACTTAATTAGTCTAAAGCTACTTTAATTATTTTTTAAGGAGAAGGCAAAAAGATGGCTAAAGTAAATTCTAACAATCCCCTTAAAGCGCGCATGGTGTTTTTCCGCGTGCTTAAAGTGGCATTTTATTTGCTGGGCTTCCTGCTTCTGTTCCATCTGGTCTACAGAGACGCTCAAAGCCTTAACGGCGTCGCCTTTGGCAATGCTTACAAGCTGCCCCTATACTATGTCGCGGCGGCGTGGGCTCTTGTGGCGATAGTCCAGCTTCTGTGCGCCCTCATTTTCAAAAAGAACACGATGGCCAAAATCATCGTTGTCGCGATTATCGGCTTTGCCGTTATCGCGGGGCCTTTGGCGTATGCCGAGTTCTTCATCAAGCCCGAGTTCGACAAGCTTGCCGAAGAATACGACGAGGCGGGGCTAAGCTTCGACCCATACGGCATGCACCTCACCCAGTATAAAGACAACGCCGAAGACCTAAACGCGGACATCGAAGAGTTTCTTAGCCTCTACAACATCAAGTACGAGTACAAGGTTTACGGCGACGAGAACACCGATATGTCCGAGTACCTCGAAATAGAGGAAGGCACCGATGTTATCGACACCGAGTTCTTCACCACCGACTATGTGTTCGGCCTTTCCAAAGGCGGCGCCGTGTACAGCAAGAACGGTATGTACGCCGACGGTTATGTGTTCGGCTACGAGCAGGCAAGGTACATCCTAGAGGTTTACTACAACACCAGGGCAAAGTACGAGGCGCTCGGTAAGGATGCCGACGAAGAGCTCGACAACGCCATAGCCGCCCTCACCACCAACCCCAACTCCGAGTGGAACAGGTATAAGAATTCCGCCGAATACAAAGAGTTCTACGGCAGCGACCTTTCCGATGTCAAAAACGCCAAGCGTTACTACATAACCCCCGAAAGGCTCGACAGGATACTAGGCGTCCTGGGCGCGAACATCAGCGAATACGCGAATATTATTAAGACTATCCTTAATACGATCGCAAGCGGTTTGCTCCCCGAAGGGCTTCTGGACAGCATTAACGCCAACCTCGACCTCGAAACGGTTATCAAGCTGGCTGCCGCCCTCAAACTCAATATAGACGAGAGCACCATAATGAACCTCATCGAGGGCTACAGCAACTATCAGTCCCCGCAGACCAAGCCCGTATTCTACTTCATCCAGGACGAAGAGCTCCGCGAATACGCCTACGCCAAGTATTTCGGCGAAGTGCACGGCGGCAAGGTCGGCTCCGTCCTCATCGGCTCCAGAGTTGGCGAAGTCACGCTGGACAGCAACGGCAACGAGGCCGAAAGCCTGGGCGACAGAATCAAGATGTTCAAGCGCACCGAGAAGGATGCAGCGGTATACACCAAGTATTACCCCTGGTTCGTCCTCAGGGAGAGCTTCCTTTACTTCTCCGGCGTTATCCCCTTCAGCCTCGCCGCGGCGTATATGTTCGGCGCGCTCGAGAGGAAAACCCTTGACAAGCTCATTAAGGGAGGGAACAAATAATGAAAACATTCTTTAAGGTATTAATGTACATTTTGGGCTTCCCCCTCATGATAGGGGCCGTGGTATACGCCAGCTGGCCCATCATCGAAGCCGGCAAGACTTACGGCATATACATTTTCGCGGGCATCGGCCTTACCGTTGTCCTCGGCCTTCTGTACCTTGTAGCGGGCCTTATTACCTGGAACGCCTCCCGTAAGGCCAAAACCGTCACCGCCATCCGTAAGGCGACAGCCGCTCTAGTTATCTGCGGCGTAGTGCTTACGACGGGCGTATGGTTCGCGGTAGACCAGGTTCTTCCCGATATCCTCGATGACGCCACCAGCGGCACGATAACCTACGAGGATGTCATGTACGACTATATCAATAAGGCCGAATACCACAATCTCCTCCTTACGAAGTTTATAGAAATGAACCTCGCCAACGGCAACCTCAACGAAGCGTACCGCGAACAGTATTTCGAGGAAGGCTACCGCAACGAGGAAGTCAAAAACCTCATACACACCAACTATAAGAGCCTCAACGAAGACGGCTTCAACACCTTCGTAGGCCCCTGGCTCGACCTAGCCAACGACGACCGCATGACTATACCCACCATCGTGCACCTCGTCATTAACGACAGGCTCGAGAGCACCGAAGACCCCGAAAAGGAAGATATCATATTCATTTATAAGGGCGAAGGCAGGGAGGCCGCCGGCAAGACCGAGTCCCCCATCAGGTGGACAATCCTCGACATGCAGGAAGGCGCGCTTACCTTCGACCTCGAAGTTGTCAAAATGATAAGCGGTATGGAGGAAGGGCAGCTTAAGACCATCCTTACCAACCTCCTTACCACCAACCAGGGCGTAACGCTCGGCGAAAACCTTATCAATAACATACTTAAAGCCCTCAATGCCGCCATTAAGGACGAAGCCCTCGCAGGATCGGTTATCACGATAGGCGTAGACATCATCGCCCCCAACGAGGCAGAGGAGAAGGGTGCCAACCCCGGTACGGTTTCCATCTCCATCACCCCCGCCAGCGAGTCCAGAGGCGTTTGGGACTACATGCATATGGCATGGCTGGACAGCAACCACCTCTTGTTTATGGTAATCACGCTGTTCCCCGCCCGCTACATTATCCTATGCTTCAGCGGCCTCATCGTAATTCTGAGCCTTATAATCGGCGTCATACGCGAGAAACAATACGGCAAAAAAATTGTTGAAGCAGCGGCGGAAGAGGAAGAAAAACCTGCCGCCGCACCCCAAAGGCCCGAGAAAGAATTCTTTTCTCCTTATATGAAAGCCTGCTACGCCAGCTTCAATAATTTCGATACAAGAGGCAGCCTTAATCTTCCCAAATCAATAGATCCTCACGATTACAATTAGTCAGTACTCAATACGGATTTAATAAATTGTTAATCGGTAGGGGGTTGCCAAACAGCAACCCCCTACAAGATTTATAAAAAATAAACTAAAGCCTTGGAAAGCCAGATGAAGAAAAAGAAAGACAGACAAAAGTTCAATTGGAAAAAATTCGCCTTAATTACGGGTATCGTGCTCGGAGTATTGTCGGTGCTTACCGTCATAATGTGCGTCGGTACGGATATCACCAAAAAGGAATTTGCCGATATACTGCCCTTCGAGGCGCGCGAAGCGCTTATCGAGGCTACGGAATACGGCTATAAGATTACATACGCAACCGACGACCCCATCCGTTTACTCCTGCTTACCGATATCCACATTGGCGGAGGGCTTCTTAGCATAAGAAACGACAAAATGGCTATCAAGGCTGTAAGGACGCTTATCGAACACGCCCGCCCCGACCTTGTTATCGTTACGGGCGACCTCGTTTATCCCGTTCCTTTCCTGTCGGGAACGATAAACAACATGATTGCTTCCAAGATTTTCGGCGAGCTTATGGAAAAGTTCGGTATCCCATGGGTGCTTACCTTCGGCAATCACGATTCCGAGCCTTATTCGCTTTATAAAAGGTCGGAGCTTACCGAGTATTATTCGGGGCTAAAAAACTGCCTGCTCGTCAGGGGTCCCGAGGATATCTACGGCTACGGCAATCAAATAATTACACTCCACAACAGCGACGGCGAACTCAACACCGCCCTTGTGCTTATGGACAGCAACGACTACATTAAGGGCAGGTTTGGCATAAACATCTACGACAAGATTCACGACGACCAGGTAGAGTGGTATGTCGATTGGATAAACAAGCTTTCGGAGGGCAAAGAAGAGCTTGTCCAAAGCATGATGTTCATACATATACCCTTCGAGGAATACGCGACCGCCTGGGATCTCTACAAGGCCGGTTCCGACGAGGTCAAGCACTTCTTCGGCGAGCTTCGCGAGGAAGTCTGCCACCCCGATGTCGAAAGCAACATTTTCGAGGCGATTGTCAATCTGGGCAGCACGGTTGCCGTGTTTTGCGGGCACGACCATGTTAACGACTTCAGCATAGAGTACGAGGGTGTCCGCCTTACCTACGGCAAATCGATAGATTACCTTGCTTACGCCTTCAGCGGGATAATAAACAAGACCGAGCAGCGCGGGGCAACATTAATAGAAATCAACTCCGATAAGAGCTACGATATATCCACAATAAGGTATTCTGATATCCAGGGATAAGGAGGGATTATGATATTCGGGGTTCAGCTGTATTCGCTAAGGAAATACTGTAGGACGCCCGAAGGCGTCGCAGAGACCTTCAAAAAGGTAAAAGAGATGGGCGCGAAAACCGTCCAGCTTAGCGCGATATGCCCGATGCCTGCGGCCGAGCTAAGAAGGCTTTCGGAAGAAAACGGCTTGATTATTTGCGGCACGCATACACCGTTTGGCAGGCTCTCCAAAGAGCTTGGCAAGGTAGCCGAAGAACACCTCATCTTCGGCTCGGGGATAATCGGTATAGGCAGTATGCCAAACGAGTTTCGGGGGAGCCTCGACGGCGTAAAACGCTTTGTCGATTTTGCCAACGAAACGGCGGAGAGGCTCAAGCCTTACGGGCTTAAGTTTGCCTACCATAACCATCAGTTCGAGTTCGAGGCGGCGGGCGACGGGCAGACCTACTACGACTATATGATACAAAATACCAATCCCGCGGTGCAATTCATTCTGGACACATACTGGGTGAAGTTTACGGGGCGCGACCCCGTGGAGTATATAAACAAGCTGAAAGGCAGGCTCGACCTTCTGCACCTTAAGGACTATCAGAAGGTGCTGGGGCTTCCCATAATGAGGGCTGTTGGCAAGGGCACATTAGGCTTTGCCGAGGTCATAAAGGCGGCCAAAGAGGCGGGCACAAAGTTTGCCGTGGCCGAGCTTGACATAAGCCCCAATCCCATAAAATCCATGCAAGACAGCATGGAATACATCAATAAAAACCTGGCAGAAATTTAATTCAAAAAACGGCTGAAGATGTTTTGAAAAATGAACATTTTTATTGCTTTTTTTGGATTAACATACTATAATCTTATACAATTATATTCAATAAAAGAGGCGGCGGGCTGTGGGCACATATGCGATTGTATTGCTCAGCTTAATATTTGTTTTTTCGTTCTATATGGGTTATATAGACGGGTCTACCGCTGTCGCAACGACAATTGCCGCGAGAGCGGTAAAGCCGCGTACCGCCACGATTATAGCCGCGATTACCAAGTTCTGCGTACCCATAATAGCCTTCTGGCTGGGTAAGATAGCCGTTGCCGCCAACATGGCGGAAAACCTCATAGACACAAGGTTCTTCGAAGGCATTTCGGCGGACAAGGCGTTTGCATTCCTGCTCGCCGGGCTTATCGGCACCCTGGTATGGTGCGGCGTTGTGGGCATATTTAAGGTGCCCAACAGCGCCACGCACTCCCTTCTCGGGGGCATAATAGGGGCGGGCATAGTAGCCTTCGGGGCTTCGTCCATACAATGGACGGAGTATGTTATCGTCAATATCATACTGATGGTGTTCCTCGCCCCCATAATAGGGCTGACACTGGGCTTCGCCTTTATGAAACTGTTTAAGTACATAGCGAGATACGCGTCCCAAAGCTTAAGCCGAATTTTGAGAATCATCCAAAGGATAAACATAGTCGTGCTTTCGGGAGGCTTCTCGAGCAACAACACCCAGAAGTCCCTGGGCGTGTTTATGATGATGTCGGCTCTCGGGCTTGTAAGCGCCGATAAGCTTCCCAATAATTTCGATTTTTATATCGTAATAGGAATAGCGGGCGCGCTCACCTTAGGGATGCTTCTCGGCGGATATCAGGTTATAGTAACGGTAGGGCGCAAGATATTCAAGGTAAGGGATGTCCACTCGGTGGTGTCACAGCTTACGACAAACATCGTGATGATCACCGTTAACGAGCTTGGCATACCCGTAAGCACGGGGCAGGTAATGGTGTCCTCGATAATGGGCGTTGGCGCCGCGCAGAGGGCAAACAGCGTTCAATGGATGACCGCGGGCAGGATAATAGCAAGCTGGTTTTTGACGCTGCCGGTGTCCTGCGCGTTCGGGGCCGCATTTTATCTATTAATTGGCAAATTGATAATGGGGTTGCCGTAAGGGAGGTATACAATGAAATTCAAGCTTTTCAAACCGCGCAGGTCGGTAAACTTTTTCGACTTGCTGTCAGAGCAGGCGAGATTGGTCGTAAAGGGCATGAAGCTCCTTAACGAATACTGCATTACCCACGACGAGAGCATCGCCGACGAGGTTATCCGTACCGAAACCGAAGGCGATATGGTAAGGCGCATCCTTATAGACGAGCTTAACAGGACTTTTATAACGCCCATCGACAGGGAGGATTTGTTCAAGTTCTCCAACCAGCTGGACGAAATACTTGACTACGCCAAAACCTCGGTGGACGAAATCCGCTTCTTCAATGTCATCCCCGACGACGAAATGCGCTCGGTAACCTCCGCCCTTGTCGATATGTGCGAGCATGTCTTTCTTGCCGTAAAAAACATAGGCAAGCACAAGATCACAGCCCGCGACGAAGCCATCTATGTAAAGAGGATGGAAAACAAGGTGGGCGATATGACCACGAGGGCGCTTGCCGTGCTGTTCGATGACGACGACCACAAGAGAATATTCAAGTACCGCGAGATTTACCGCCACCTCAACCAGACGGCTGATATAAGCGACCAGGCTATGGACAGCCTGCTTGATATATTGGTGAAAATGTAATGGGATACAACTTTTTTGCCTATCTAAGCAGGATGAAATTTATAAAGCGCTGGAGCCTTATGCACTCCGGCGTAAACGAGAATGTCATGGAGCATAGCGAGCAGGTTGCGCAGCTCGCGCACGCGCTCGCGACAATAAACAATAAGATTTTCGGCGGCACGGCAGATGTCGGCAAATGCGTCAGCCTTGCCGTTTTTCACGAGGCGGGCGAGGTTATAACGGGGGATCTCCCCACGCCCATTAAGTATTTCAATAACGAGATAAAAACCGCCTTCAAAGGGCTGGAAGCTGTGGCAAACGAAAAGCTGCTTACAATGCTTCCCAAAGAGTTTCAGGATGGCTACAGAGAGCTTCTGTCGCCCGATACTTCATCCTACGAGTACAAACTTGTAAAGGCCGCCGACAAGCTCGCAGCGTATGTCAAGTGCGTAGAGGAAGTAAAGGCGGGCAATAAAGAGTTTTCCAAGGCTCTCAAAAGCATTTCCAAAGAACTCGATCAAAACGCTCTGCCCGAAGTCAGATATTTTATGTCAAACTTTATTTCGGGCTTCGAGAAAACTCTGGACGAGCTGGATTAGCTCATATTTTTAGCGCGGGGGAAAATTTTTATTAACAAGGAGGTTAGCGGCTTCGCCAAAGCAGCACAGGGCATAAACATGCAAAAAATTGGCTATTGCATTAGAGGCGAAGCTATTGTAAAATTATAACACTATTGTCGCGTTAAGGAAGAGAGATGTTAAAAAAGGTATTGCGTTTTGTGATGGGCGATGACACCAACTGCCAGGTGTCCAACAAAGAGTTGTTCCACTATATGGTCGGCGTAGCCGGGCAGAACATTACTTACAATCTTGTTTCTGCCTGGTTTTTTTATTACTGCTCCGATGTAATCTATATGGACCTGATGGCGATAGGCGTTATACTGGGCGCCGCCCGTGTATGGGACGCCATTAACGACCCTCTTGTCGGTATGTTCATCGACAGGCACACCTTCAAAAACGGCGAAAAGATGCGCCCGTATCTTAAGTGGATGCCAATTCCCATAGGCATTATGGCGATGATGATGTTTGTCAATGTCGGGCTCGAGGGCTGGCTGATGGTCGCGTTTGTCACAGGGATGTACTTCCTTTGGGATACCCTCTATTCCTTCCAGGATATCGCCCAATGGGGCATGACCGCCATGATAACTACCTCCTCCGACGAGCGCGGCAAGGTTGTGCAGTTTGCCCGTATAGGCGGAATGATAGGCTCCTGGCTTCCCGGCATTATTCCCCTCGTAATAGCGCGCAAAAACCTGATAGGCATGACCGAATCCCAGCTGTTTGCCATATTCGGCGTATTGTTCGGTTTGGGCGGAATGGCGCTTTCCCTCTTCAATTACAAGGCCAAGGAAAGGGCTGTTGCCGTCAAGATAGAAGGAAGCATCAAAAACGACTACAAGCTGCTTTTCAAAAATAAGCTTCTACTCCTTTTGGTGTTCGGCAATGTGCTGGCCTCTGTTACCTTCTGCGTAGACAGCATTTATTTCTTCAAATATATGGTAACCCTCAATGTGTTCGGGCGCCAGATAGACGGCCTGACGGTTAGCTTTGTTTTCGGTTTGGTGGTTGGGCTTCCCGGCGCCGTCGGCATATTCTTTGCCAACAAGCTCTCGCACCGCATAGGCGGAATGAAAAATGTGCTGCTTTTATCCTTATTCCTGGATGTCGGCACGAGGATCGCGGCTTATTTTGTCGGCTTCGACGGCTACCGCATAGTTATTTCGGGCGTCCTGCTTATGATAGCGGGCATTCCCAACAATATGAGAGGCGTGGCCTGCACCACGCTTTGGGGCGACAGCATCGATTATATGGAGTGGCAGACGGGCAAACGCAACGAGGGTATGGTGTTTGCCATGCAGAACTTCGTCGCCAAAATCACCAAGGGCATTTCGACCTTCTTTATGGGGCTTACCCTTACCATTCTGCAATTTGATGCAACTAAGTACGATTTAGGCCTTCCCCAAAGCGACGCCTTCTACAAATATATCTGGCCCATCTACATACTCGGCCCCGCGCTCGGGTCTCTGTTCTTCGCCATCCCAGTGCTGTTTATAAAATACAATGTCAACGACAGAAAGCGCATCGAGCAGGAACTAAAAGCCCTCCGCGCCAAAAAAGAAGCCGAAATGGCAGGGCAAGAGATGCTGGAGATGCAGATTTACACTTAATCGGATTGTTATCAATGTTGCATAAAAAAGAGCGCCGTTTGAATGGCGCTCTTTGTTAGTTAACGGTTTATGTCGGAGCGAACCTCGCTCCCTTATTTAGGGGTTTTCTAAAAAGCCTGGTATTTCGCTTTAATCTTTTGTATGTCGGGCTTGAAGAATTCGCGGTAAATCTTTATAATGCGCTCTTTAATTTCGGGAAGCTGAGCCGCGCCGTAAACGGTTATAAAGGCGGAGCGGTCTAGCCTGCCGTCGGGACGGCTGAAGTCCCTGTTTATAAGCACTTTAATGGTCTTATTGGTATGCACAACGGTGGCAAACAGCACCTTGCGCCCGCCGCCCACGGGAATGTATACTTTAAGGCAATCGTTGCCTTTCTCTACCTGCATATTGCCTTCGGCAAAGAAGTTCTTTAACTCGGTGTATATGTAGTAGTTTTCCTTGTTTAGTTTAGATAAATCAATGCCTTCTTTGAAGGGGCTGGGCAGGCGGTTGAGGCGTACCCTCTTTACGATAAGCAGCACAGGCATGCAGGCCATAAGAAGGAAGGCTATCGCAAGCCCAATAAGGCTGATAGCCAGGTTGTAATTCAGGTACATAAGCCCGTAGCCCACTTTGGGTATGCTGAAGAAAGAAAACCCTAAGACGGCGGAGTCGTCCAAAAACACATAGCCTTCGCCTTCCTCGCCGGGGGTTTTTAGTACATAATAATTTATGGTTGTCGGGACTTCCTGTTCGTAGCCGTCTTCGTCTATTACGATTTGGGTGCTTTCGATTTGCTCTATCCTTACAAAAATATCCGTCTTTACGGTTTCTTTGGCCTTGCCCTCGCCGTCTCGGACTTTTGTGACATAGACTATAAGCTGCCCTTCTTTGGGCTCGGCAACATTCTTGTTGTAGAATACGAGATCGCCTTTCTGAATCTTATCTACGGGCGCGTCCTGCAAATAGGGGCGGTCGCTTATCCCGAAATATGTAGCCTTGGGGAACAGAGCATAAAAATATATCGCGATAAACAATACCGCGAACAACAGCCACATAACAAACACGAATATGTGGGCGTCGAATACTCTCTTTTGGTTGGCCATGTTTCTCATGCTCTGATGCCTCAGCCTTACTGTATAAACTAAATAATATTATATAACAGATAAGGCCATAATTCAATAGTTATATATTAAACTGCCTATTTTTTCAAGAAGGATATGCCGCCGTGGTATTCGGTATACAGCTCTATGCGGGCGTTAATAATCTCCAAAGCCTCGTCGGCAGAGGTTACGCCGTACACCCTGTCGTCCTCAATGGAAGGATAGCGGATTCTTTCGTCCATACGGCTATCGGCAATCTTTGCCGCCCAACCTCCGCAGTTTTTGTAGGCCACAATCATGCGCCTCAAAGCCCACGCGTTGGCTATCTCGGACAGCGTCCCGCTGCCGCCGCCTATGGCTATAACCGCCGCGGC
>Ga0209204_1000637_pt1 | contig 37442 bp, 19 predicted proteins | sample AD_JPNMR2_MetaG_FD_184425 | JGI IMG/M metagenome (GOLD analysis project Ga0209204, IMG submission 184425) | Active sludge microbial communities of municipal wastewater-treating anaerobic digesters from Japan - AD_JPNMR2_MetaG (SPAdes) (version 2) | ecosystem: Engineered > Bioreactor > Anaerobic...
CAACGCGGACGATATCAAGGTGCGGCTGGACAACATCCTGGAGTTGCTGGAGAAGACCTATCCCGATCAACTGAACGGACTGTTGCCGCGCATCTACGCGGGCTCGAACCTGGAGCGGGAAAATGTGACGGGGCTGATCAACCTGTTTAGCAAGGACATCTTCGAGCGGGATTATGGCGGCGAAGACATCATCGGGCGCGTGTACGAATATTTCATCGGCGAGTTCGCCTCGTCGGAAGGGAAGCGAGGCGGGGAATACTTCACACCGTCGTCCATCGTGCGCTTGCTGGTCGCCATGCTGGAGCCGAAGAGTGGACGCATCTTTGACCCTTGTTGCGGGTCGGGCGGGATGTTCGTGCAATCGGACTTGTTCACCCATCACAGCGGGGAACTGGCGTTCTTCGGGCAGGAGAGCAAGGACTTTACCTACCGTCTGGCGCGCATGAACCTGTTCATTCACGGCATCAACGGAAATATCAAACTCGGCAATTCCTACACGGACGATAAACACGAAGCCCTGCGCGCGGACTACATCCTTGCCAACCCGCCGTTCAATGACGGGGCGAAGGGTGAGAACGGCTGGGGCGCGGACAAAATCCCTAATAACGATCCGCGTCTTCGCCTGACTCCCCCTTCCCTTACAGGGAAGGGGGCTGGGGGGTTAGGTGAAAAACTTCCCCTCTCGCCGCGCAACGCCAACACCATGTGGATGTTGCACTTCCTCTACCATCTCGCCGAAGGTGGGACGGCTGGATTCGTGATGGCGACAGGCGAACTCTCGAACAGCGAGACCGCCCGACTCGATGTGCGTAAGGCGCTGGTGGAAAGCGGTTACGTGGACTGCATCGTCCAACTTAGCGGACAGTTGTTTGCCAACACGCAGATTCCCTGCACGCTGTGGTTCCTCTCGAAGAACCGCAACGGCGAAAAGGGATTCCGCAAGCGCAGTGATGAAATCCTGTTCATTGACGCCCGCAAACTCGGCGCGTTGATCCCTGGCTCGCGTAAGCAAAAGCAATTGACAGATGAAGAGATAGAGCGCATTGCTGGCCTGTATCATGCGTTCAAACATGTCGGATCACCAGAACCTGTAACTGGCTTTTGCAGAGTAGCAAAACTTGATGAAGTTGGCGTTGCCCACCGATATTCGCTTGCGCCTGGCCGTTATGTCGGCTCAACGAATGGGGACATTGAGGATGAAGACTTCGAAGAAAAAATGCCGCATTTGCTTACCGAACTGAGAAAGCAGTTCAGTGAGTCCGAAGAATTGGAAAAAGAAATTCAAGATACATTGCGCGAGGTGGGATTTGAGTTCTGAGAGACATACGCACTCAGTAGCCAAACTGATTGAAGACAACCTCTTGACCATCGGGGATGGGTACCGAGCCAAGAATGTTGAACTTGCTTCAACAGGTATACCTTTTGCGCGTGTGGCAAATATTGACGGCGGATTTAACTTTGCCGAAGCCGACTTATTCCCATTGGATGGCTTGTACAAAGTGGGCGAGAAAATTAGCCGTCCTGGTGATGTTGTTCTTACATCAAAAGGCACGGTTGGACGGTTTGCATTCGTCCGTGAAGGAACGCGGCAGTTTGTATACTCTCCGCAATTGAGTTACTGGCGAAGTCTTGATTTCAACACGATTGACCCCTATTTTCTTTTTTACTGGATTCAGGGCGAAGAATTTCAAGAGCAGGCAGATGGCGTAAAGTCTCAAACCGACATGGCTGATTATGTCAGTTTGACCGACCAGCGGCGGATGAAGATCACTTTACCTCCACTCCCCGAACAGCGCGCCATCGCCCGCATCCTCGGCGCATTGGACGACAAGATCGAACTCAACCGCCGCATGAACCACACGCTCGAAGAAATGGCGCGTGCCCTCTTCAAATCCTGGTTCGTGGACTTTGACCCCGTCACCGCCAAAGCAGAGGGGCGAGTCCCGTTTGGGATGAATGCGGAGACAGCCTCCCAGTTCCCTGCGGAGTTTGAAGACACGGAAGAAGGGTCAATTCCGAAAGGGTGGAAAGTGGGAACGGTTGGAGAAGCCTTTGATTTAACAATGGGGCAATCCCCACCTGGCGAAACATATAATGAGATTGGAGACGGTATTGCCTTTTATCAAGGAAGAACAGATTTTGGCACACGTTATCCGACGCCACGCGTATATTGCACTGCTCCAACTCGTTTTGCCAATCCTGGTGACACCTTGGTGAGTGTTCGTGCGCCAGTGGGTGATGTCAACATTGCAAATGAAAAATGTTCAATAGGGCGCGGCTTGGCGTCCATTCGCCACAAAAGCGGAAGCAGGTCTTTCACCTATTACTCCATGCTTTTCTTGAAAGAAGAGTTTGATGTTTTTGAGGGTGAAGGAACGCTCTTTGGATCAATCAGTGGCGAAGGTTTCCGCAATATCAAAATCGTGATTCCTTCCCCAGAGATTGTTGCTGAGTTTGAGCGGAAAATGCGTTCGGTTGACCAAACAATTGAAAACAACGAAAGTCAAAGTAAAAACCTTGCATCCATCCGCGACGCGCTCCTGCCGAAATTGTTGTCGGGCGAGTTGCGGGTGAAGGGGTAAAAATTATGCGTGACGCTGAATTGCTTTTTGCAAAAAACGATTTGTCTGAAGTACTTCGCGCTCATGAAATAAAGGCGTTGGACGCCATAGAATCTTTTCATGCAGATCGCCTCTTGAACACGAGTGTGGAAGATCTCTTTCAGTACTTTGTTGCCGAATATAAAGTCAATCCGATTCGTATTTTTGAAGATCAAATTTCGGTGGATCAAGCAGAGACAAAGATTGATGTCAGTCAAGATCAGTTAAGGCTCATCCATGACCGATCTGAGCCATTTTATGTAAATGGTACACGGGTTACTTTTTTTGTTCCTTTTGAAGGCGATAAAACTTTGCTTTATTGTCGCGCTTCAACATTTTCTTTCAATCCACCAAGGGCATTTGTGTCAGAAAAAGAAATCCAATTCGTTTTCGATAGATTTGACCATAATGCGGATGGTGTGAAAGCAGCATTTGAAAGTGCGATCGGAAGTTTCAAACAACACCTCGAATGGACAAATCGAGATGTTAATCAGTTTAATGCTCAATTGCCTCAGAAGATTCGTCAAAAGATTGAGCAAAGGCGAGAAAAACTTCTCGGCGCTCGAGGCATGGTAGCATCTTTAGGTTTTCCTCTCAAAAAAAGAGAAAACGCACCAACTACGTACACCGCGCCTGTTGCACGCAAGAAAATACAATCACCACCGCCAGCATCTACGGCTCCATATGTACCAGAGCCTGTGCTTGATATGGAAACCTATGAACAAATTCTAAAAATAATGACCAGCATGGTCTTGGTAATGGAAAGAAGCCCAAATGCTTTTCGCGACATGAAAGAGGAAGACTTACGCCAGCACTTTCTGGTTCAATTGAACGGTCAATTTGAAGGACAAGCAACGGGAGAAACTTTCAATTACCAGGGAAAGACCGACATACTTATTCGAGCAAACGGAAAAAATATATTTATTGCTGAATGCAAATTTTGGAAGGGACAGAAAGCCCTGATCGAAACCATTAACCAATTGTTGGGATACGTGTCTTGGCGCGATACGAAAGCCGCCGTCTTGATTTTTAACCGAAAGAAGAAATTTAGCGAAGTCGTCGGTGCAATCCCCGAGATTGTAAAAAGCCATCCGAATATTAAGAGAGAACTACCTCCTCTTTCTGAAACGAGCCGTCGTTATTTATTTCATCATAACGATGATAACAATCGTGAATTGCTCCTTACGGTTATGGCTTTTGATATTCCAGGAAACGAGTAACCCCATTAAACGATTTGTCGCCCAAAGGGGCGACAAATGATCTCTTTCTACACATGGCAGATGAGGCAGACCAAGTTTAGCAAATCTAATTCCAATTTGTCAACTGGCAATGTGACATAAAACAAGTGAGAACCTATGCCACCACGCGGCACCGAATCCACCTTCGAACTCACCACCCTGCAACGCCTCGACGCGCTGAAATATCAGCCCGCCTTCGGCATGGACATCGAGCGTCCGCAGGATGAAGTAGTCCTGCGCGACGTTCTGCGTGAATTTCTCACCGAGCGTTACCGCGACCTCCCGCCCGCCGCCATCGAACAGGCCGTGCGTCTCTTCAGCAAACCCGAGGGCGTCGATACTCTGCATCGCAATCTCGCCTTCCATCACATGCTCACGCGCGGGCTAGAGTTGAAGGTTGAGTTCCCCGATGGGCGCGTCGAGCACCATCACATCTATGCCGTCAACTGGGACGAACCGCACAAGAACGACTTCCGCGCCGTTAACCAGTTTCCCATCCACGGTCAGAACGACCGCCGCCCCGACATCCTCATCTTTGTCAACGGCCTGCCGCTGGTCGTCTTCGAACTCAAGAATCCCTACGACGAAAAGCCCACCGTCGAAGACGCCTTCAACCAGGTCCAGCACTACACTTACGAAATCCCGCAACTCTTCGACTTCAACGCCCTCGTCGTCATCTCCGACGGCGTCACCACCCTGCACGGCGTCTGGACGGCAGGGCGCGAATGGTACAGCCCGTGGAAGTCCATAGACGGCTTCGAGATCGAGCCCAACACCACAGGCTCCATGAAGACCCTCATCGAAGGCCTCTTCCCCAAAGACCGCCTGCTCGCCTACATCCGCGACTTCATCGTCTTTGAAATGGTCAACGACAAGGTGACGAAGAAAGCCGCGCGCTACCATCAATTCTTTGCCGTGCGACTAGCCGCCCAAAAAGTCCTGGAGACGTACGGCCGCCTCACGCGTGACCTCGGGGCGGGTTCGACCTCCACCAAGCCTGACCGCCGCATCGGCGTGATCTGGCACACCACAGGCTCGGGCAAATCCCTCTCGATGGTTTTCCTGGTGGGTCTCCTGCGCCGCCTGCCTGAACTGAACAATCCGCTTTTCCTGCTCGAAGTGGATCGCAATGACCTCGACAACCAACTCTCCGATCAATTCATCGCTGCGCGTCAACTCGTCGGCGACGTCAAACAGGCGCAAAGCGTAAACGACCTGCGCGACCTTCTGCAGACTCAGGGTGGGGGAGTCATCCTGACCACCATCGAAAAATTTGGGCTCAAGGAAAACGAGATCAAACATCCCGTTCTCAACACGCGTCCGAATGTGATCCTCATCGCAGACGAAGCCCACCGTTCCCAATACGGCTTCACCGAAGGCTACGCCCGCTACCTCGCCGACGCCGTCCCCAACGCCATGCGCCTTGGCTTCACAGGTACGCCCATCAGCATGAGCGGCGCCGACACCGTCGAAGTCTTTGGCGATCTCATCCACACCTACGACATTCTGCAATCGCAGAAAGATCATGCCACGGTTCCGATCTACTACGAACCACGCCAGATCCGCTTGCAACTCACAAAAGAAAATCTGGACGCGCTCCTGGCACGCATCATTCAGGGTCGCAAACCTGAAGAAGTCAATCGCAACATCTCGCGCTGGGCTGCACTCTCTGCTGCCGCGCGTGCCGATGACCGCCTGAAAGACCTTGCCGCTGACCTCCTTGAACATTACCTGAATCGTTCCGCCACGCTCAAAGGCAAAGCCATGATCGTCTGCATGGAACGCCTGAACTGTGTCCGTGTATATGAAGCGCTCACCGCTCTGCCCAATTGTCCCGAAGTCAAGATTGTGATGACAGGCAATCTTTCCGAAGACCCGCCCGAATGGAGTCAAAAGGGTTATCTCACCACCAAATCCCAGCGCGAGTCCATCAAGGAACGCATGATTGATCCCGATGATCCCCTGAAAATCGTTGTGGTCTGCGACATGTGGCTGACAGGAACCGACATCCCTTGTTTGCATACCCTGTATGTGGACAAGCCGATGGAAGGTCACAACATGATCCAGGCCATCTCGCGCGTCAACCGCGTCTTCAGTGACAAACCCCACGGCTTGATCGTGGACTACATCGGCATCGGCGACTCCCTGCGCGAAGCGACCAGTCAATATACCAACAGCGGCGGCAAAGGCGAGCCTGCTCCTGATGTGGAGACCACCGCCAAGCCCATCTTCCACCAAGCCTTGAACGACGCCCGTGCCTGTCTGCCCGCTGGCAGGGAGTACGGTGGCTGGCGCGCTATGTCCGATATCGACATGGAAGATTTGTACGCGCTGGTCTACGGCTTCCTCGCCTCTGACGACACCAAGCGCGACGATTTCATCCAGGCCGAAGCAGTTTTATCGTCCGCGTTTTTGCTGGTCAAGCATCTCGATGACTGCCGTCCATTCGCTGATGAGATCATCTTCTACCAGCGCGTCCGCAAGCAAATCTTGAAAACTGTCTCTGGCCGCCGCACCGTTGACCTTGACCGCGCCGTCCAAGATTTGGTGGACGACAACATCCACACCGAAGGCGTGATCGACATCTTCAAAGTGGCTGGCATCGACAAACCCGACATCTCCATCCTCGACGACGCCTTCCTGCAAACCTTCAAGGATCACCCACTCGAAAACCTGCGCATCCGCCTGCTCGAACGTCTAATGGCCGATGAAATCTACCGCCGCCAAAAGAGCAACCTGACTCGCTCCAAATCCTTCCGCCAGCATCTCGAAAAGACCCTGCTCGACTACCACAACCGCCTGATCGACGCCAAGGAAGTCATTGAGCAAATGATCGCCATCCGCCGCGAGATGGAATCCGACGATCAACGCGCCCAGGAACTGGGTTTAACCCCCGAAGAGATCGCGTTCTACGACGCTGTCGCCGGCAACTTCATGACCATCTACGATCAACCCACCCTGCGCGACATCGTCCACGAAGTAGTCCAAACCCTCAAACGCAACCTGAAAGTGGACTGGACAGAGCCCTCCCGCGAAGAAATTCGCGCCGGCGTGCGGTCCGCGGTGAAAACGGTTCTGCGTAAAAAGAAAGTCCGTGAAGAAGATCTTGAACCCTTCCTGGGGTCGGTGATGGTGCAAGCGCAGGCGCTTTATGCCGAGTGGCCGCTCGTCTAGCTCTGCACTACTGGAAGTGGATGAGATATCTTGGGAATGGTTGTGCAAAACAGGTAACGTTAGCTCATTTTGATGTCGCAGCGAGCAGGAATTATGGCATTGAAGAAAGAGTACGAGTGGCAACGGTTCTGGTGTCCGCCAAGCGGTAGGTATAGTCTTGCCGATGGAGGGTTCCTAGTTGATCCCATGTCTCCCTCTAGCAAGTATTATGAGTCAACCGCGCTCAAATTTGATGATATCCCCGCTGCTCCATGCTTGGTTCTGTTGGGCGAACCTGGAATCGGAAAAACAAAGGCGCTTGACGATATATTTTCTGCACAGATATCTGATCAGTATTTCAAAGCTGCTTGGATGGACTTGCGTTCGCACTCAACAGATGTAGGTCTTATTAATAGCCTAGAGTTGAACCCTCTAATTCAAGCTTGGCTAAGAGAAAATTATCACCTCGCTCTATACCTAGACAGCCTTGACGAAGGCCTGTTGAACGTCAAGACGACCGCAGCCGTACTTATCGAGATGTTGAGTCGTTGGCCCCGCAAGAGGCTTACCCTCAGGCTTGCTTGTAGAACTGCTGATTGGCCAAAAATACTTGACAGTGAATTGTCTCGTCTCTTTGACATGAATGAGATTCCAAAATATGAATTGCTTCCACTGAGGCGAATTGATGTCCGGACAGCGGCTGATGCAGAGGGCATCGACCCAAGGTTATTTGTAAAGGATATACAAGAGGCAGAAGTAACGCCATTTGCCATTCGACCTGTAACGCTGAGATTTCTTTTGGATGCTTATAAGCGGGATGGCCATCTTCCGAAGCACAAATCAGAGATTTATTGGTCAGGTTGTCTCAGCCTCTGTGAAGAAAAAAATGAAAATCGTCTTGCTTCTAAGCAAGCAGGCAAACTTACACCGGCCCAAAGGATTGTAGTTGCAGCCAGAATCGCCGCGGTAATGACATTGTCCAACAAATCTGCTGTATCGACTGGTAGTGAAGAAAAGACCGGAGGTCATAACGATGACGTGGATATAAGAACACTATCAGGTTTTTATGAGGAGGTGGATGGAATCAAGTTCAACGTAGATGAGGATGCGATCCGAGAAACCCTTGGAACCGGGTTGTTCAATTCACGAGGACAATCCCTTTTGGGATTCTCTCATCAAACTTATTCCGAATATCTGGCTGCCTACTACTTGCTGAATAAGAGAATACCTACCGAGAAAGTTATCAGCCTTATCACACATGATGATGGAAAGATCATTCCACAATTGGAGGAGGTAGCGGTTTGGTTAAGTGCGTTTTCAGAGGCCATTTTTTCGAAGTTTTTACCTATACAACCTGATGTCATGGCGCGGACTTCTCGAGAAGTATTGGCTGAAGCAACGAAAAAGAAACTCGTAAGAAACATCCTACGAGGATTTCAAACAGGCAAGATCAACGATCAATTTGATTTAGTTAGGTATTTTGATCGATTGTGCTTTGAAGGAATAGCCAGCCTGCTAGCACCGTATATCCGGAATCGCCGGAAGAGCGTGACCGTGAGACGCGTTGCAGTCCTTATTGCAGGAGAATGCAGAGCCACCGAACTCCTGGAGAGCTTGCTTTCAATAGCCTTGGACAATCGAGAGTCTCAAGCCATGCGTGAATATGCTGCCCACATAGTATATGAAATCGGTGACGAAAATCTCAAAAAGATGTTGTTGCCGCTGGCTCTGGGCACTGCCGGGGGAGATCCGGACGATGAATTGAAAGGAATTGGACTGAAGGCACTGTGGGAAACACAGAGTGATGTCGATATGCTATTGAAGGCTTTGACGCCCCTAAAGAATCCAAATTTGATTGGTACCTATTATGGCTTTCTTTCCCATGATTTTTCTCAGCTCCTGCACAGAGAACAACTGCCAAGCATATTGAAGTGGTTGCTAGAGAAGCCGGCATTTTTTGGCAGTGAGATCGCTGAGGAATCCTTGATCCGCGGAGTTATGCTCAAAGCTTGGGAGCATATAGATGATTTCGCGATAGCCGAACCATTTTCAAGACTAGCGCATCTCAGTCTATTATCGCACCTGGATTATCGAGGATCTGAATTCGAGCAATCCTACTTGGGAAAAATAAAGGAAGATGTCGAGAAACGGCATGCATTGGTGGAGCGAATCGTTGGGTTGATGGACTCGTCGCGCGATGCATATTGCCTGTATTTCAATCAACAGTTGGTGTTTCGTGATGATGTTGATTGGATTATTGGGAAGATAGATCGGTCAAATTCTGACAAAGAAAAAGAGATTTGGATACAGTTGCTTTCCTACCTCATTGATTATCGCAATAAAGAGGATGTGGAAAAGGCCTTCTGGATTTACGAGCAGTATCCGGCGGTTTCATCTCCATTTTCTAGAATCTTTGCTCCAGTCGATCTCAACAGCGATCTGGCAAGACAGATGAGAGAAGTCGAGAACCAGAATCAAGGAATTATCCAAGCGAAAGAAAAGCGACTTAGTAATCAAACAAACTCTTATCTACAATTATTGTCCTATGTTGAGCAGTTTAATCAGGGAGACATGAATTCCTGGTGGAAATTGAACCTACTCTTTTTAGGTAGCGATCCCGAAAAGCGCGGTCATGAATTCGAGGTGGATTTGGCCGAATTTTCTCTTTGGAAAAGAATAGATAGCGAGATCCAGCGGCAACTCGTAAGTATCTCACGTGTCTATTTGAACACACAGCGAGGAGAAAAGATCCATCTAGAAAATAATCGAATATCGCGCCCTGCTATTTCGGCATTCAGAGCTTTTTATCTACTAGCAACTCACGATCCGGAGAACTTAGATGATTTGTCGGCCGACGTTTGGACAAAGTGGGCACCCGTGATTCTGGCCTATCCTGTTTTCGGTAACAAGCCCTATTTGTCGGTTCATCAAAATCTAGTTTCTCGATTGCTGCAGGCCTCCGGAAGACAATTCTATACATCGTTGAAGGAGCAAATAATCGAAGAAGAGAAACGATCTCAGGATTTGAGAGTCTTAGGCCTAATTGAACACTTAGACAGTAAAGAACTTCAGGAGACTTTGTTGGCGCTCTTGGAAGGCAACCAGCTTTCCCCACAGTCATTTGGGCAGTTGCTGCAGTTCCTGATAGCTAGGAATAACCATGAAGCAACAGAGATCGCGTTTGAAATAGTATCTGCTGGTTCTTCGGATGCTGATACTGATCAGGCACAGAAGAGATTATTGGCTGCCAATTCCTTGATTCACCATTCTGAAAACGCTGGCTGGCCACTGCTAGGAGAGTTGATCAAGTCGGATGTGAAGTTTGGGGAAAAACTATTCCAAGCCTTAGCGTATGAGAGGCGCAGCTTAGCCATTGCACTGGTAAGTAAGCTTAGCGAACAAAGTGTTGTAGAGCTATATGAGTGGTTAGAAAAAAGATTTCCCGCCAAGGATGATCCAGAAATTGATGGATTTCATGAAGTCTCTGAACGCGAGAATGTAGGGCAGTTTCGAGACTCGCTGATTCATTCATTAGCGGAAAAAGGAAATGAAAAGGCCTGCAAAGCACTTGAACTACTGATTAAGAAATTTCCGGACAAAAAATGGATCTCGCGATATCTTCATGCTTGTGAAGAGAACACCAGACGCAATACTTGGATGCCTTACGCGCCTTATGCTCTTTTGGAGATAACACGAGACTCTTATAGGGAACATCTTCTGAAAAAAAGAAAACTACAGAACTTAGCTTTGTCAATTACAGGAGCCATGTTACTTCTTATGAAAGATCTTCTTATGAATCTTATTGATTACGAAAACAGCCCCCTTCTGGCTGTCCTTGCTCCGCATCAGATCGTTATATCCATTTCTATCGTATTCTTTACGGTTCTAGTTGTACTTATAAACTGGAGAAGGCCGATGCCCGATTAACCGGTTTAGCAAATGACCTTTTCGGAAGACTTAAGGGAGATGATTTTCTCAACGCTTCCAATCACTTATGTTTCCTCCGCGGCACAGATGAATCACGTAAATCAACAAGGCATGAACCGCTTATAATAGGCACGACAACAATGAAAAAACTTTCATCACAGAGTTTGATCGGACAACAAGGTATCAATCTTGTTGAGAGAATCGTGCTTGAGATGAAGTATGCTTGGCGATCAACGCCAGGCTTCGATGTTGGCATCGATGGGGAAATTGAAGTTCGTGATCCGGTAACAGGTGCCGCTACAAATTCCTATATTAAAGTACAGGTCAAATCTACGTCACAGCAATTTACAGCGGAGACAACGACTTCATTGGAATATATATGTGATCCGAGAGACTTGGATTATTGGCTTCGTGGAAATGCACCGGTTATATTAGTGGTTTGTCGGCCAGCGGACAATGAGGCATATTGGGTCTCGATCAAGGATTATTTCCGTGATCCCGCCGTCCAAAAAACTCGGAAAGTCACTTTTGATAAATCAACACAGAGATTTGATAAAAACTGTGCGAATGTGCTGAAGAATTTAGCTTTGCCTGCAGACTCAGGAATATTCTTTGCACCTCTCAATACAACTGAAACTCTTTACACAAACCTGCTGCAAGTAAAGTCTGTAGCCAAAACAATATATGTGGCTACAACAGACAAATCCAAAAATGCCGAGATCTGGGAAGTTTTCAAGACCCTAAATGTCGATAGTGGGTCAGAATGGTTCTTGAAAAATGGAACTATTACATCATTTCATCCGTTGGACGAGTTCCCATTTTCAGAGGTTTGTGACCCTGGCTCTTGTGAGCGCTTTGATGTGGATGAGTGGTCAGATACAGAGGACGAAGACAAGAAACGAGATTATGTGCGATTACTGAACAGAGCATTGCGGCAACGGGCCTGGCTACTTGATCTTCGATTTCACAAAGAACATGAATATTATTATTACCGTGCGCCACTAAAATTAGAAAGGACAATTCATATCAGTTATCAAAGCATCGCAAGGAACTCCAGGCGGGAAGTATTCAAGCAGTATCGCAGTAAAAAAGACCCTACCCGGAAAACATATTGCCGACATGCAGCTTTCAAAGGGTACTTTTTACGGCTCGAAAATCGGTGGTTTCTTGAAATAACCCCTACCTATCATTTCACAACAAATGGCTTCAACGATTACCCCTATCGGGATGAATTGTTGAAGGGTATTAAAAGACTCGAGCGCAATGCTGCTGTAATAGGTCAGTTACTAATGTGGGCAGACCTTTTGAAACGTCCCATAAAAACTCTCTTTGCGGAGGAATACCCTTTTCTCAGCTTTGGTGATCTTGAAAAGGTGGATGTTCAGTCGGGTATTCCTGATAATGTTTGGTATGCTGCTGAAGAAGGTTTAGAGAAACAGACTATGTCCAATAAGGACAACCAATTGGAACTCTTTGGACTATGAACGCTAACTTTTTTCACGAACCCGAATTGGAGTTTGGAATAGCCAAACACATCGATATGAAGTTTGGATTGATGAATTATGGTCCACTGGATTTTCAGGTGCCAACTGCGCCCAAGAAGATCAAGCTTGGACTGGTCGGAACGCCGGAGACAATTGAAGGGATTCAGAAGTGGATAGAGAAGTGCCGAAGCGGGATAGAAGCAAAGAAAAGTAAACGGCCAAATCTTTTTCCCAGGTTTCCGGGTTTTGGCGATGGGATGATGTTGTGCGCGGATTTTGTATTTGATACCCAACTTCAACGGCCAATCCCCCAGCGAAAATTCGATGAACTTTGTAAACAACAAAAAACCGATGAGATCCTACAGGATATTGCCAAGTTGTTTTTAGACGAAATGGAATACCTTGTCCAAAAGACGACCGCAGATGTCTTGGTATGCGCGTTTCCTTTTTCCTTGATTGAATTTTTGGATCAGGAAGCCGAAGAGACAATAGTGCCTGACGACGATGAAACAGATATTGATGGGCAGATCGTTCAAGTGGTCACCTCAAAGATGATTTTGCATGATTACCTAAAAGCTCAGGCAATGAGGTTCAAGAAACCAACTCAGATCATTCGTCCAGGGACGTATGATGAAAAGAAACGCCTAAAGCGAAAACATCCATCTGGCGAAGCTAGGCAAGTGCAGGATGAGGCAACACGGGCATGGAATCTCTATATTGCTCTCTACTATAAGGCCGGTGGAATTCCCTGGCGACTCGTTAGAGAATGGTCTCAACTTGATACATGTTATGTGGGCGTCAGCTTCTACAAAACAACCGATGGAGACAAACTTTTAACTAGCACAGCACAAATCTTCAATGAAAGAGGAGAGGGTGTCATTTTGCGAGGCGGTTCAGCATCTTCTTCTAAAGAAGATCGGCAAATTCATCTTTCCGGCGATGATGCTTATAGCCTGCTTAAGAACGCCTTGGACACCTATCGGCGCGAACACAGGAACCTTCCAGCGCGAGTCGTGGTGCATAAGAGTTCCATCCATAATCAGGATGAAATTAACGGTTTTGAAGCCGCGATCAAAGGCTTCTCGATTGAATCCGAACAGGCGGATTTCATTAGCATTACTCGTTCATTTACACGTTTATATCGAGGGAATAGATACCCACCACTTCGTGGTACATTCCTGGATACCGGCGGTCAACCATATGTTCTTTATACAAAGGGTAGTGTAGATTTTTATACCGCATACCCAGGTATGTACATCCCGCTTCCACTTGGTTTTCGTTGCGACCAAACGAGCGAGACCCCAAAATTCATCGCAAAAGAAATACTTGGTCTCACCAAAATGAACTGGAACAACTCGCAGTTCGATGGAGGCGAACCGATTACACTGCGCGCTGCGAGGCAAGTGGGAAGTATATTAAAGTACCTTGATTCTAATTATGAGCCATATTATCGTTACTATATGTAGGCAGACAGGTAAATGAGAAACGGGAACACCAAAAAACAACCCATCAATGAGCCTGAACCACGCTGGACTGAGAAAATCTATACAGACGATTCTGGTGAAGATTTTTTGGGTCTTCGCTCAGTACAGGGCAACATCACCGATTATCTTCTCCCTGGTATTATTACGATCACACCCAGGGCGCGTTATTATTCATTTTACAGTTGGCTTTTGCATGAATACCAGAAACATCACCCTGCTGGTATGTCCCTTGCAAAGTTTATTAAGCGCCGAGAACAGATATTTGCTCTAGCGAACCTCCTGTTTGATGAAGAAAGTGGTTATGGTGAAAGAACTTCAGGGATGATTGGAACGAGAAAACTTACTCAGTCTTTGAGAGCTGTGGATGATAAAAACCGTATTCCCCTGAATGTCGATGATTATATTGGGGCAACTTATGGCGGATACAGTCAATTTGCTGGAGTCATGCGCTCCCTTGAGATTATTCAAGAATCAGAGGATGAAAAATCCGATCTCTATTTGTTGCCAAAGTCAAAATTGCTTGCCGCATCCTTTGAAAAGGCGATATCCGAGACGGCGTACTACAAAGATCGCCTCAATTTCGATACTGCTAACTCGATCCATCGGAAAATTCTGTTGGAATACGGAGCGAAGTGTTATCTTTCTGGTCTCTCAAAAGCCCCGGACCGAAAACCGGTCTTAGACGTGTTGTTTGGGTTTGATGCAAAAGATGTCCTTCCAGATCCTCAATCAATATTGCCGCGATTTGGGAATATGGCCTTGTCGCTTGGATTGATGCTCGATATGTTGGGCCAAACGAAAAGGGTTTTCAACGATATTGAGTTCAGGCGCTGTTCGCTCTATGGTGCTTGCCGCGACTTTCCGGAGTATCATCCGCGCTCCAAACTCAAAACGGTTTTCGAGCATTGGCGGATGTTTGAGATCCGCGAATACTACGTATATGCGCTCTATGAGATTTGGCGCTATTTTCTGGATATTCTCAGGCGTGAGGGTCCACTGTCCTTTGAACAATTCATAGACAAGTTGGATCGTGTTGACACGGCCCGGATTACGTCCCTTCTGAAAATCAAGAAAGGTAGTGCATTATCACAGATCCACCTGAACTCGTTCATCCAGACCGTGTTGAAGCAAAGCGATTGTATGGGCGGGGACTTTAACGCGTCTTGTGTTGCTTATGCCGGCAAATACAAAACCGCGCTTACAGAAGATGATCTGGAGGAAATCATATTGGGGGAGGATACATCCCAAGAAGAGAGCATGCTGGTGTCCTTTCTTCTGCTGATCTCGATTTATCTGCGGTTGAAGGGGATCTCCGAGACCGACCAGGTCGGAGCATGGCATTGGGCAAAAGAAGGCGGAACGAGGCGGCGATCAATGGCGTTGTTCGTACAACGCGTCGATGAATACGTGCGCAATGAACGTTCCCTGCTCGATCTGATGGAATGGATTTTCAGAGATTACATCATTGCCCAGCATACGATCGCGGCGTTGGAGAAATGGCGGCAACGCAAGGTCAATACTTTTCATTTTTCTAACAACAGCGGACTGTATGAATGGGTCAGGATGGACGGCAACGGATTTACCGCATCCAGGTTTTTCCAAGCGTACTCCATGCTGATTGACTTGGGGTTGGTCGAGTTTGATAAAGCTGATGTGCCAACTTTAAGCCGGCTGGGTAAAGAAACTCTGAGCAGGGTCATGGAGATGTTGCATGGCTGACGCGAAAAACATAAATATCCTAGATGCTATTTCGACATTTGACAATTACCACACTAGTGTGATTTGCACCTATGGCGCCGACTTGGCTTTTTATGAGCAGGGGATATTGAACAGATTCTGGCAGACCAATTGCAGAAACAATCTGATATTCATGGATGCTGACCGGTACCAGGAAACGATATCTGATGCCGGGGATGCATTGGGGTTTATTGGTAGACGATATTTAGTTGTACCGATCAAAGTCGGTCAGCTCCAGGCGTTTCACTCAAAGATCATCCTGCTGCTGGGTTCGGATCGAGCTCGGCTCCTAGTCGGCAGCGGCAACCTCACCTTTCATGGCTACGGCGACAACCTGGAAGTTTTTATACAGTCCGATTGGACAAGCGAATCACGGGAGACGCAGGGTATTTTTTCGGACGCTTGGAATCTAATCTTTGCCGCCCAAAAGCGATGGGGACATTTTGAGCAAGCCGACCTTATGCTGGAAAAAGCGAATCAGCAAAGCCCGTGGTTGCACGAATCCGGTCAAAAGCCTAATTCTCGCCTGATCAGTTCCCTGAATGCACCGTTGCTCGAGCAGTTGAGCGAATATGTTGGGGAACAAGAGATTGAAAAAATTACCATCCTCTCCCCATTTCTGGACCTCAAAGCCAAAGCGATCCAAAACATTTATCAGAAATTCAAACCCCGAAGGATCAACTTGGTGCTGCAGAATAATAAAACCTGTGGAGATGTTAGGGCATTAAACCAGCTTCGCAAATCGGGCGTGCCTGTGAATTTTTATAGTTTTGATGAACCGTATCGATACGCTCATGCCAAGATTTATGCATTTGAGGGGAAAGACGAAACGACCTTGGCTATTGGTAGTGCCAACTGTACCCAGGCTGGATTGCTAGCTGATAGCGCTACCGGCAACTTGGAGACCCTCTTGCTTCACTGCTACAGTTCCCGGGAAAAACTGGACAGGCTCCTGGCTGGCTTTGTCGGTTCACGGCAAATCAATCTCATCGACTCGCTCACCTTGCGCCCAAGTATCCCGATGGATATCGAGGAAAAGAAACCGATTGACTTCCAGGAAATTGTTCTGGATGGCCAAACGATTGGAGTAAGATTTTTCGCCCATCTGTTGCCGGGCAGGATCGCAAACCTGGCGCTGATTTTCTCCCTGCAAAAGGATCTGGTGATAATGCTAGATGGATACTGCACAGGTGACAATAGCCTAAGAATTGCTCTTGTAGACCAGGACGCGCACTTGATCGCCTATGGCGTTTGTGCGGTCGCAATTTATGGACTGGATGCCAGGACCAAAAAGTATATCCGTCTTAGTCATCCATTGTGGTTGACAAATATTGGGGAACTCAACCGTATACCAATGTTTCTCACGTTGAATGATGAGCGGTCTGGTCGGCTTCTGAGCGAAATGTATCTGGAGTCGGACGAAGATTGGCGTGATTTGTACAATACCTTGACCACCTTGATTGAGTTTGAGATCGAAAAAGTCAGGTCCATCCGCCTGGAGTCGGATGCTGTTAGGAAGAACACCGATCCCATTAGGGCTGAAACAACTGAGCGTGAAAGTGTCTTGCGTGTTGTCGAGCGTCCGGATGCTGATGATAACAGTTCAGTATATCCCGAGGAAGTTGCAACTATCCAGGAAGGCGCCCTGAGTTCGTGGCTGAAAATAGTATTTTCCAAGTTCCCGGTGGAGAGACATTCTGAAATGGGATCTGTAGAACCGGCTAGGCCCGATCGCCCGCCGCGCCACAAACCGTATCTGACAACCGGCGAACGGTTCATCAAATTGGCGAGGCGATATATTCGTTCCTTGAGAAACACGGAATTTAATCAGAAAACGCCCCCGCACCATTTCATCTCGTATTTCAGCATATTCAATAAAATAGTCTGGTTGTTGTATCAGCATGGCGTGATCGAGAAAAGCAAACTTGTCCAGTTTGTTGGCGATATTCACGCAGGCTTCTTTGGCTCACCTCAAGACAACCTAGTTCCTTTTACAGCCGTGGAACTACGAAATCACCTGACATGGAGATACGATCCATATTGGAAGGACAGCCTTGCCTATTTATACGGTCTCGCCGGCCTGGTGGCGATAGAGGATCAGTTACCCGATAATGCCGACCTATTTGTTCAAGCTCTGACATGCGTGATGGCTTTTGTAAAACCTGCGGAAATTTTTGCAGACCAGACCGGGCTGGCTCAGGTTGCTGCATCGTACAACATGCCCCAGAGATTTCTGGTTGCGAAACTGACTCAGATCATGGCAGATTTCCTGCCTTCGGCGCAGGACAGGCTGGATACCTGGAGCACTGCCACTCTATTAATGTTGAAGGACCTGGAGGGGGATGAATTAAGGACTCACCAGACTGCCTTAGTCAGTATGGGAATTGCCTCTGAAAGGATCGCTGAGTATCTAAACCATCCAGAGCAACAAATCGCTTTCTGCGCCGACCTGGTCTTCTGGGCCGACCGACTCGATAATTCGGCACTGGGCAGAACTTATCAGGATAAATTGGTTGAACTGTACAAGAAGAAAGGTGATCTGCGCTCTGCGGTCCATGCGCTCATCGAAAAAGGAAATGAGTACAGGTCGAATGGTGATTTCGCAGAGTCGGTGAAGACGCTTATGCAAGCGCGCTCTCTTGCGAAGGAATTAAACGAGGATTCCCTATTGAGGCACGTTGATATCTTTCTTTCGGTTGCCAGATTCCTACAGTAAAGAACAAATCAGAATAAAAGTTATCCGCTATTGCTTCTTGGGAATTGTTTTGCGACAACAATTCGACGAGATATATCATCGGAACGAACGCATTTCAGAAGTAGTGTAATATTGTTTCTGTAAATTTCAAGAAGAAGTAGGTCAAGTGTTATCCTTGCGGTTAGGAGACCAAAAGGAGAAGCACATGACCTACCGCGAAGATTTTACCCTACCAGCCGAATTGTTGGAGCAAGTACAAGAGCAAGGACTGGATGTTTTGCCAGAACTGCTTCGTGTGGTCCTGAATGCGGCGATGCAAGCCGAACGGACAGAACACTTGAAGGCAGCGCCTTATCAACATACGCAAGAACGAAGAGGCTATGCCAACGGCTTCAAGCCCAAGACGATGCAAACGCGGGTTGGCGAGATCACCTTTGCCGTGCCACAAGTGCGGGAAGGTGGCTTCTACCCGCAGGCGCTGGAGAAGGGCTTGCGCAGCGAACGAGCGCTAACCCTGGCACTGGCGGAGATGTATGTTCAAGGCGTCTCTACCCGCAAGGTCAAGGCGATCACCGAGCAGTTGTGCGGAGTAAATGTGTCGTCGGCTCAAGTCAGTCGGGCTGCCGCCCAAATGGATGAGGCGCTAGAGAAATGGCGAGAGCGACCACTGGGTGAATACCCTTACCTGTTTTTGGATGCGTATTACGAGCAGGTTCGGGAAGATGGGCAAGTTCGCCACCTGGCGGTTTTGGTGGCGGTAGGCGTCACTCCGCAGGGAAAACGTGAGATCCTGGGCGTATCGGTGTCCTTGAGCGAGCATGAGGTCCACTGGCGGTCTTTCCTGGAGAGCTTGAAGAAACGCGGTCTGGGTGGGGTGCGGTTGATCACCAGTGATGATCACGCTGGACTGCGAGCCGCCCGTCTGGCTGTCTTGGGTGGCATTCCCTGGCAGAGGTGCCAGTTTCACTTGCAACAGAATGCCCAAGCCTATGTGCCGCACAAGGACATGCAAACCCAAGTGGCCGAGGATATTCGTACAATCTTCAATGCACCCGACCGCATCACCGCAGACGCCTATCTAGCCAGGACGGTCTTGAAGTACGAGAAGAGCGCTTCACGGTTGTCCGCTTGGATGGCTACCAATCTTCCAGAAGGATTAATGGTTTTTTCCTTTCCGGGAGGTTTTCAAAAATTGTTGCGCACGACAAATGGCGTGGAAAGACTCCACCGAGAAGTGCGTCGCAGAGCTCGTGTGGTGAGCATCTTTCCCAATCCGGCCTCTTGCTTGCGCTTGGTTTCAGCGGTTCTCAGCGAGATCAGTGAGGAGTGGCTGACAGGAAGAACGTATATGAATTTTGAAGGTTCAACTTAATCGATCGCAAAAACGCAAAGATGACTTTGACCTAAATTACAGAAAAAACCTTGCACTATCCCTGATATATTTTTTTCACCTGCTCAACATCTGCGCGAGCATATGACAAAAATAACATGGATGTTTTATCGCCTGCCGATTTATCAGTTTTATTTGAGGTTCTTCGCAATAATGCTTTTACTCGACTTTCAAATTCCTCTTTGTCATAAGGCTTGGCAAGGTAATCATCAGCGCCAATATCTAACCCTTTTACTTTATCCTGAATTTGTCCTTTTGCAGTAAGCATAAGAATTGGTAAGTGTTGAGTTTTTGTGTCTGTCTTGAGGCGGCGGCATACCTCATAGCCATCCATTTCTGGCATCATAACATCTAATATTACTAGGTCGGGCTTTTCTTTCTTCGCTTTCTCCAGACCTTCGATACCATTTCTTGCTATTGACACGACAAACCCCATGTATTCCAGTGTATCAGTAACAAATATAACAACGCGCGGGTCATCTTCAACGACCAGAATCCTTTTATTTGAATTCATATTACATTACTCCAGTGCGGTTATCTGTGCAGGTACGGTAAAGGCGAAAGTCGATCCTTCGCCTACTTTACTTTCTACCCATATCCGACCCTCGTGCATTTCAACATACTCCTTGGCAATGTTGAGTCCAATCCCTGAGCCACCTACCTTACGCATTAGAGAACTGTCAACTTGGTAAAACCGCTCAAAGATCTTTGAGAATTCTTCTTCAGGGATACCAATTCCTGTATCTGACACTCTGACTTCGACCTCAGTGTCTAATTTATGAACATTGATTCTAATTGCTCCACCTGTTAGCGTGAATTTAAGTGCATTGCTTAGTAGATTTGTAATTACTCCTTTAATTTTTACCCGCATCAACTGTGATCTCGGGTATCTCATCCATTGAAAAATCCTCTGCTAACATTATCCCTTTTTGAGCTGTATCGTATTGGAATATTGTGACTACGTCATGGATGATTTTGCATATGTTTGCGGGCGCTAAATCTAGAGATTTCTTGCCTTCTTGAATACGAGCAAGATCTAATAGATTTGCAATTAATCGTGATTCATCCCGCACACCAGCAAGTGCAACATCAAGTCTTGAACGTTGTTTCTCCGTCAAAAAACCGTACATACCTGACAAGAGATTTTCGATACAACTTTGGATAGATGTGAGAGGGGAACGCAATTCGTGTGATACGGTAGATAAAAATTCGTTTTTCTTTCTATCCAATTCTCTTAATTCTTCGTTCTTTCGCTTAAGTTCGTTAAACAAGAGTTCATATTCGGATGGACTAGCTGTTTTAATATCTCCATAAGCAGCCTTAATCTCATCATAAATAGGTGCAAAACCAATAGAGTGTGGTTGCGACAGTTCTATCTTTTGATCCTCAATCTGCCCCTTTGGGAGGATAATAGCTATTGTTGTTCCTTTTGCTCCAGTGGATTGTACAAGAACAGTACCCCCATAAGTTTCCACTATCGTCCTAGCAAGGAGCAAGCCTATACCCGCACCTTTGCTACCAACGCTTTTTTGAACTGGAGCAATAAACAACTGGGGCAATAAATCCGATGGAATTCCATGACCATTATCAGACACTAAAACTTTTATATCTGTAGAAGTCTCTTCGCTTCCAATGATCACCGTTGCTTTCCTTTGCCCTGCCACAGCATCTACAGCGTTGTCAACAATGATATCTAAAACACGGCGTAGCCACTCTGGGCTACCGCGTACCGTGACTGTGTCTTCAACCTGTAAATCGAATTTCAGAGAAACATTCTTGTATCGCTCGTTTGTCCAAAGTTGCATCGCATGTTCGCGGACAAGTGCATTAACTGGTACGGATTGAGTACCATCTTCTGCACTCAAAGGGGCAGTAATTGGGATTTCCCGTATCTTTTTCACCGATAATTCAATTTCATCTAATTGTTTATCTATTGCTTCGGATTTTGACCTTTTCGCAAGTTCACGACGCAATATATTGATTCCGTTGCTAATGGTATATGCTCTCTGGGTGATTGCATGCTGCCATGTATTGCTAACCATGCCCATCCATGCAAGTGCTGTTCTAGCTCCCACAAGTTCTTTTGTTCGTCTTAACTCTTCAAAACTCTGCGCATTTTGGATCGCGATGGCTGCCTGTGAAGCAAGTAATTCAACATTCCGCACATCCTCAATGGAAAACGCAGAACGTCGGGGGTGTTCAATGCTCAATACGCCAATCGCCCGATCTCCTATCTTGAGCGGTACAGATAGGTGCGAAACGGTGTTTGGGTTGAAAGCAATGTAATCATCATCTTTTCTAACATCGGACACTGTTTGGGACATTAATGTTTTGATAGCCCGACCAGCAATACCTATTCTTGATTCGTTCGCGAGGTCAATCTCAATGCCGCTAAACTTGCTGAACATTTCGATTGGGCTAGTTGCAATGAATCTTAGCTTATTAGTGCTTTTAATTAACAACGCTATGTAACTAAAACAACCTCCTTCGGATCTCACACCAACAATGCTTAATGCCTGCTCGGTAATGCGTGAGAGTACCTCACCCACCGCTAATGTGCTTGTTATTGCTTGACCTGATTGGTAAAGTCCAGCTAATGCCTTTGCCCGTCTTTCAGTCTCATCGTGTAATTGTGCGTTGCGAATAGCAACCGCGGCTTGGTTGGCAAAAAGTTCGATGTTAGTAGTTTCGTCGGCAGTAAAGCGATGATAGGTGCGATAATTAATAAACATAACACCGACTTTACTGTCTCCAACCCGTAGCGGTATTCCAATAGTGGATTTTATTTGCTCTCGCGAGGCGAAAGTCCCCTTGATTAGGGGATCGGACTGAACATTTTCAGATTCATAAATATTATCAAGAGCTAGGATTTTTCGTACTACAGATTGATCCGATACTTGGTCAAGCTTAATTACCTCTGCTGGGTTCATAACCCCAATCATTGCTGGAGGGTAACTGAATTCATCTCGTTTCTGATCATATGTATAAAGAGTTACAGCATCACAGCCAAGTGCCTCTTGTGTGCCTCTTACAATAGCGTTCAACGTATGCGGTAAGTCCTCAAGAACACTGACTTGTGCTACAACTCTCGCCGAGTCTCGCGCCTTACCCACTTGTTCAAGTAGCCTTGATCTCTTAAGTGCCAAAGCGGCATGATTGGCGAAAGTTTCCAGTGTTCTTCTGTCCTCAGTGGTAAAACTTCGAGGATGATTATAATTACAATAGAGTACACCAAGTTTTTCGTCACCTACCATCAATGCTATTCCCTGAAAACTCTTTACACCAATACTAGATAAGAATTCTTTAGTAGTTGAACCCATAAAGTCAAGACGGGGACTAAGTGTATCAGTAACCTCAATCCAACCTTTTTCCAATAAATTATCAGTTGTATGGCCTTTCTCAGGCTCATTTTTACGAAATTTCTCCAACACATCTATGGGTATACCAAATCCCACCATCTCTTCTATGATGAATTGATTGCGGACGCTATCAAACGACCAGAGAACCGCAGAATCTGCTTTTAGTACTTCGCTAGCACTTTTCACAATTTGCTGAAGAACCTGAGAAGGTTCAATCGAACTAGCCATAGCCTCAGTTGCTTTACGCATGTAATCCAGTTCTTCCACCCGTCGTGCGTTGTCATAGGCAACTGCCGCTTGATTTACAAATAATTGGAGAGCCTCAACCTCATAATTGGGAAAGTGACGAGGTTCGCTATAATGTATCCAAACAACTCCAATTTGCTTTCCCTGTACAGTGAACGGTAAGCACAAAGCCGACGCCACCTTATTGCGAAACATTCTTGGATTAACATGACCGCGCTGCTGTTTGGTGTTTTCAATTACTTCGATTCTTCCAGTGCGCATTACTTGCATTGTAATGCCATCAGGACGAACCACCTTTTCCATGTCAACCTTATTATCCGATCCTGTAGTAAATAAGTTTCTTGCAAATCCTAATTCGTCAATAAACACTAGGCTAACCCAACTTGCTCCTGCCGCTTTTTGTGTCTGAAGAATTATATCCTCCAACAATTTTATAGATGGCTGAGATAACACCAACGTATTACTCGCTTCAAATGAAGCGCGAATTTTTTCCCGTGCCACCTTGGTTTCCTGAAATAGCCTTGCATTGTCAATAGCATTTGCTGCATATCCTGCAAAGGTAGAAAGAAGCCCTACATCATCGTGAGTAAAAGCGTCAAGGGTCGAAAGATTGTCCAACGATAATGTGCCAATCACTTTGCCTTTAACTTTGAGAGGTGTGCAAATCATTGATTTTTGCAATTGCATCTCTGGATAGGCAGATGCCTTGAACCTCTTATCTTCCCAAGCATTACTACTAACAAGCGGTTCGCCATGTTCATAAACCCAACCCGCGAACCCTTCTCCGATTCTGAGTGTCAGGGCTTTGTTTACTTTAACACTATAGCCATAACTAGCCTTGATGTGAAGACTCTCTGTCTTTTGGTCAAAGAGATGAATTGAGCCTTTCTCTGCTGAAGGAAAGGCAGCAACAGCTGAATCCATGATGAGTTGTAGAATCTGATCGATTTCAAGCAGACTACCAATAGCCTGACCAGCCTTGATTAGAGCGCGTAGGCGATCCTCTAACAAATAAACTTGACGTAAGTCACGTATAAATGCCGCCTGCCCAATAACATTTCCTTCGGAATCTCGAACTGATACTGCGGATAAAAGCGTGGGAATTTCTGCGCCGTTCCTATGTTTTAATGTAACCTCATGGCTAACGATTTTTTGCTGTTGGTTGACAATTTCCCAAACCCTTTTTGCTTCGTCGATGTTTGAGTATAACTTTGTAATAGTATTTCCTAACATTTCATCAGCCGTATATCCAAACATCTTCTCGGCTTGCTTGTTAAACACCGTTATCCGCTTATTACTATCTAAGGAAATCACTGCATCGAATGAGTTTGATATTAGATCTTCTAAGTATTGGCGTCCTTGTCGAACACGAGTTTCCTCTACAGCGAATTGAATTGTTATAGCAAGCTCCTCCAAGTTAAATGGTTTCGCAAGGTAGCGATAGGCTCCCATTCGGAGAAAACTTATCCCTTCATCCATTGCCCACCCAGTAAGGACAATAATTTGTGTTTCAGGGTAATTAGCCTTTATGTTTTGTATAAGTTCCCGACTATCGGTTTCTTCGTCAAGGATTTGATCGATCAAGGCTACATCATAGACTGAATCGCGCAGGAGACTCAAAGCATCTCTGGCGTTGGCTGCTGTTTTAACAACATATTTATAGGTTTTTTCTAAGTGTTGAGCCAATGGGGTGCGGACACTCTCTTCATCATCAACCAAAAGAACATGTATAGATTGAGCACTCATTCCAGAATCTCCTTGCAATTATGCTCTCGCGAAAAGAACGCTCTCCGCGCGGTAGGATAATTATAAATCCACTTACACGTTTGGGTATCGTCGAGACATTGCAGAAAAAGGCGCACAATTTTCGCGTCTCCTCACTCTCCGGTTGGCACCCAGATATTCTTCACCTGCGTCGCCTCGTGCAGGAACTCATGACCTTCGCCCTGCTCGCGATCCATCCAATCGCGTGGCAGGCCGTAGCCGACCCACGTCCGCTTCATGTTGGCGGCGGACTCGTACTCCACCCAGTAACTGCCTTCCGCCGAGCCGAAGTACCAGACCGCGTCCACGTCTTTGTGCTGATGGTCGCGGTCGCCTGTGACGATGTCGACCACGCCGTCAGCCATGTCGGACGTAGCCTGCACATGGTAAAAATCGGCCGAACTCAACGGTGAAGCGCGGCGCGACATTTTCTTGGACGATACGGCGGGAGCCCGCGCAACAGACCTGACCTTGGTTCAACTGGATCGCATCCACCACGCCTTCAACGACAGCATCCAGATCGGCATCTTCGAATACCACAACGGGACTCTTGCCCCCCAGTTCGAGCGAAATCTTTTTGCCTGACCCCGCCGTGAATTGACGTAACGTGAGCCCGATCTCGGTGGAGAAAAATTCAATACCCCTTGTATGAAAACAATCTTACCAAATCGCATTAATATGGTATCTAAGGTGGCTAAACTCAACGCTATGGTATTAATTCCCAAAAATCGATCTAAATCATGACTAACCTTAAGTCGTGGCGTTGATATTAACGCCACGACTTTTTTCTACTCAGCCTTTGGCAGTTTATCCACATCGACCACATTTTGTATCAAAGAGTTCGGCAAAGGATGGGAGGGCTTATGTCCATTATGGTTTTGCATCGAGGCTCGCAAAGATAGCATTCGCCGTTGTTCGGCAAGGAATTGTGCCTGTGCCATCTTCTCTTCAGCGCGGGCATGCATGGCTTGGGTCGATACACGGACGATGATCCACACGAAGAGCGTCAACGCCCCGAAGCCAACCACCAAAAAACTCGCAACTCCGGTGGCTTGTTCCCTGGCCTGACCTTGAGCCATCGCTGTGACAGTTGCCCGGGCTGATTGAGACTCCATCTGCTGTATTCCAGCCATTGCCATCTGAGTTGCTTGATCTGCGAACTGCTTGTTAATCACATCTCCAGCAATAGATGTTTGCGTAGCGTGGATTTGTGCATTCGCAACTGCGTCGAGTTCCGCGACTTGAGTCGCAGACTGCTGCACAGGGATTGCGGTCAATTGGGCTACAACAACAGTCTGTTGAGCATATATCGCCTGCGGAGTTTCAATTGCGCTCATTGCGTTCTCTGTGCCGCGCACAACCACTGCCATCTGTGTTTTTGCCGCTTCGTCTCGCACCTCCTGGCTGGGGCCAAATGGATTTAATCCCAGCATTACTCCCAGAATGCCACAGATTACCATTGCGATCAGGGCGAAGACGACTAACGGAGTGGAGTTATTTTGAACCATCATCTCGATCTCCTTTCTCTAACGCTGTTACCAGAAAGTGGGGCGATGTTACAAACAAACTCTGCCTACATTATTTGCCAAATCCCCTTTAAGATCGCACTCAATCATCTGCCATGCTTCAAACAAGATGCGACAAACGGCTGTCTTAATAACAACAAAGACCTGACGATTCCTCGCCAAGTCTCTAACATTTATAAACGTGGGAATTATTCGGGCTTGGGAATTAAGCGATAGCCAACGCTGGGCTCTGTGATTAAGAATCTTGGTTTGTCAGGGTCGTTTTCAATGGCGTTGCGGACGCGACCAATCAGGGTATGAAGGTAATATTCATTATATTCGTTCTTCAGAACGTTTTTAACCAGTTCCACTTTGGTGCATACTCGATTAGAGTTCAGGAAAAGATAATGGAATAATGCAAACGGCTGACGGGCAAGTACTACCTCCCGATTGCCAACCAGGATCTTCCGCGCTGTTTCATCCAAAATGCGAAGTTCGTCGGCTTGTGTGGAAGCGAATCCAAACGTCTCATCTTTGTCCTTCCCAATCTTCTTCGCGATCATTGCCATCGAGAACACAACGTGTGCCAGTCGCGCCAGTTCTGTTGACGTAAGAGGATAGGCGGGGTTAAAGTCTCCCAAACGCCGCGCCGCGTGGAAGTATATTCCGAGATGGTACGCCATCTCCTCCCGCCCCACTGTTCGCGCCGCCAGTTTTCGGATCACCTGGATGGCGCGCGTTGGTTTGCGGACTACTGGTTCCAACTCGCTCATATCAAGCCTGGCGAAATCGGAAAAGATTAGACAATGTTCCAATTCATGCCGTCTTTGCAATTCTTTCGTTTCCACCCAATCGAAGCGAATAGCAGCCTCCAGCGTGACATAATTCCATAACAGGGGAGCCAATCCTGCCTCTGCAAAATCGGTCAGCCAGGCGTGGCCGGTCGTATCGGTCAGGATATTATCCCCTGAAAGCATTCCCGGCACGTTTATCAACAGCGCCGGCTGCTCTGCTCCGACAGTGTGAGAGGGGAGCGAAATTGGATTGGGATAGGTAAAGGATTGGCTTTTAAAATGTAAAGATAATGTTTCTCTTGTCCGTTCGATCTTTGTTTCCAGCGTGGGAATTTGAGTTTCGATAACCTTTAAGCGCTCCTCGAGGTCCTCCTGATTATCTGTAAGTTGCAATTGCTGGCGATAAAGGCTCTCAAGAATCCCGCCTCTCTGACGAACTGGCTTTTCCTCGTGCCATACCTTCAGCGTCTCCTGGTACAGGACGCTCAGGGCTGCATTGAACGCTTTTTCAGGGCTACCTCGATAGAGTTCGGCCAGAGTCTGTACATTCTCCAAATCGTTGCCTGCAAGTGTATAAGCGTTGGCGGCGAAATGTGTTGTCTCTGCCCTCATTTTTTCGCCCAGCATCGTTCCGTTATCCCCCGGCGCTTTGGGGGCAAATTCGTTGAAGCGTTGCACCTCCTGATGGACGATAGCATTTTGTCCGCAGACCACTACGAAAGATTCTGGTTTGGCACCTTCTTTGAAGGCGAACACAACCAGGGCAACGCGTCCATTGTATTGCCAGAGCAAGCGGTCAAGACGAACATGCTCTTTTTCGTAGAATAGGCGGCGGAACAGGCCTTCTAGTTCTTCGGCGCGGTTTAGCAAGCGCTCGCCTCCCAGACCTGTCTCAACGAGATTTGCGAGCGCTAAGGGGTCGCCGGCCTTCCAATCAAAGGTGAGACCCAGGTTGATATGGACGTGGTGAGAAAAGAAATGTGCTACCGCCTCAGATAGGATTTTCGGTCCTTTCTGTTTGGCAATATAGTCAAATGCTGACGGGTAACCTTTGATTGTTCCCAAGGCGCCAACTGCAGACTCGTAGTCAGGATATGCCGTCAGAATGATTTTCGGTATGCTCCGAAATTCCTCTTTCCGAGCTAGCACTAATCCACTAATATCGTGTTCATTATTCTCGTCCTCCATACGTTGATCAATGATAACAAGATGAAACCAGTCTTGTTTTAGAAATGTTTCCGCTGCCACTATGTTTGAAGCTGTCAATACATCATAGCCCTCTTGTTCCAGTAATCTAGCCTGGATTCCTAGAAACTCGGGTATATTATCTACCAGCAGAATTTTTGGTTTCATTTTCTCCCCTCCTGTGTTTTTCTCTCCGCCTTTGAAGGTACAAGCCAGCTGTTTATAGCTGTATCAATTGCTCGTTCGATAGAAACAGATCGCTTCTCAAAGGGAAGTTCCTCACAAGCAGCTAATAAGAATTCAAACCAGTATGTTTGAAGCAATTCCTGATGATAGGCATCCTGACGATCGTTAGCAAGATTGACACGCGCGAAGAAGAGATAGCTAAGAACCTCAACTAGGATGCCACCCGTGGTACCCACCAAGCCTATTGCTAGTTGATTTAACCACGCCAAACCTATCCCTGCAAACATTACAAAAGCACCCAAAACCGACAACCCAAACGCTGCTCCATAGTTCAGCCGTGCCTGACGGCGAGTTTCCTCGTGATCGTTCTTGATCTGATCGGAAACTTTGGCCATAGCCACACGCAAACGAGGCCATGTTTCTAGTGTTTTACGGATTACTTCGATCAGGATTTGAGGGCTCTCATCCTTTTTCATAAAGGCAACGGTAGGTGGAAGTTCATCAAGAGCGAGGCCTAAAGCCTCGCGAAGATCGCCATAACCAACTCCAAACGCGGTTAGAATAATTTTGGGTATATGGCGATATGCCCTTTCCTTAGCGAGAACAAGACCACTGATATCATTCGCGTCATTGTCATCTATCAACCGAAGGTCAATAATAGCCATATCTATTCTAGCAGTCTGTAACATTTCTCGTGCTTCTTCTGGATTTTTTGCCAACCGCACTTCATAACCAGCGTTGGTCAATACGCGTTGCCAAGTCGTTCGATCTTCTGGCTGATTGTCAGCTAATAGGATAACATTTTTCATTATTTCGTTCCTTCTATTTGAGGTAATGTGAGGCTAGACTATTCCCTTAGATTATTCTTGATTATGTTTAGAATGTCTTTCTCTCTTGATGATTTGAGTTGATAATCCACCGCCCCTGCCCGCAGTGCCTCTTTTGCCTCTTGCCATCCCGGTGCTGGCGAAATAACAACAATGGGGATATCAAAACTTCGTGAACGGATGGATGAAATCATAATAGGCAATGCGCTTACATCGCTGCTATCTAGGATGATAAGCTCGCAATCGTGCCAAGATTTGACAGAATCTAATTCGGTATTCGAAACCACATCTAATGAATGGTTTAGTTTTGTTGCAGCATTCCTTACAATCTTTTCCCACCGGAGATCATTCTTTATTCCAATTAAAAGAATTTTAGGATTCATCTCGCTGTTCCTTTGATCACAATCTTTCCACAGGCAAGGAAATAGCCATAGTCGTACCATCGCTGCATGTATTAATAACATGGATATCTCCACCATATGTCTGCGCGATGTTTTTTGCCAATACTAATCCCAACCCAGCACCTCGGCTCCCCTCCAATTTCTGAACGGGATCAATTCCTATTGTGCCATTTCTTAAGTGTGGTGGAAAACCGGGTCCAGTATCTGTTACAAGGATCTGAACTTCATTTTCCGAAACCCGAGTTGCAATCTCAATTCGCCGAGGTGAACTGTTGGCATCCAACATAGCATTTATGGAGTTGTCTATAAAAATTTCCAAACAGCGAAGAACCCATTGAGGGCTTGCTATCACAGGTGCAATGTTATCCAAATCTGGCTGGAGATTCCAGATCAATTCAGCAAATAGATAAGGCTCGTGTTGCCACATACGATCAACGTGTTTTCGTATCAAATCATTGACAAAAATGGAAATGATCTTGTCTTCTTTCGCAAGAGGCGCGACGATGGGAATATCCTTGATTCGTTCAATTACGAATCCGAGGCTTGTTAAATCCTGCTTTGCTTTGGCAGTATCTTCTGCCTCTAATTCTTGACGAATAAGCTCCAGATACCGCAAACCCAAACCAGATTCTCGTTTTATAGCATGACCCCAGGCCATGCTAACCATTCTCATCCACTCCGTTGCTGTCCGTGGGCCAACCAAAGCCTTCATTGTTCTCAATTCCTCATACTGTTGTGCATTCTCAATCGCCACGGAAACCTGGGCCGCGAAAATTGTGCAAAGGTCAATCTCCTCGTCCGTAAATATTCGCTGATGCGTCAAAACATCTAAACCGAAGGAGCCTAGTATTTTCCCTTTGCTCACAATTGGCACAATCAAGATCGAGCAAGTACCTAGTTTGGTGAGAATATCTCGAACAGGATCAAATCCGGGTTCACTTGCGACGTTGGGCACCATTATAGGTTTCTTTGTCGCAATTAACCGCTCTTCAACTGGTACTCCATGCAAGGGAAAATCAACACCTGCTGCGCCTAACTTAGGGTATTCAGCAAGTACTTTCCCAATTGTTAATGCTTGATCAAATAATACCAGACCACTGTGATCTACCTTGAGCAATTCTACAGCTGCTCGACAAGTTGCGTTAAGGATATGCGCTAGCTCAAGTGAGGATATAGCCGTTTGAGAAATGCGCAGAATAGCATCAAGGTTGTTGGTTCGTTGTTTCGCTGCATTATATAGACGTGCGTTTTCAATCGCTACCGCCGCCTGCGCTGCCAGTGACTCTACATTCTTCACGTCCCCTTCACCAAACACAGCGGGCTGGGGATGTTCAATACTCAATACCCCAATAATTTGCTCGCCGATCTTGAGCGGCACGGATAGTTGTGAGTGAATGTTGATGTTTTCTCTCAATGGGATCCAGTTCGGATCGTTTGAAACGTCAAGTTCATTCTTGGACTGCCCAGTAATAACAGCCAAACCCGCAATGCCCTTTTGGGTATCTCGCTGCAGATTTATCTCGCCGACATTCTGCTTTAAATCATCAATAATCTCTAGCGGAAAACCCGCGACAAAGCGGAGTATATCCCCATCGAGCAAAGCCACATGGCTGAAGCAACCCTTTTGAGAGTCTGTCCCAACAATATGCAGTGCTTGCTCGGCAATTCGTGTGAGCACCTCATTAACCGCTAACGTGCTGGTTATCGCTTTGCCTGCTTTGTACAGCCCCGCTAACGTCTCTGCCCGTTTTTTGGTCTCACTATGCAACTGCGCGTTGCGGATGGCGACGGCGGCCTGGTTCGCAAAGAGTACTATATTGGTGGATTCGTCGGTAGTGAAGCGATGATGTGAGCGGTAGTTGACAAACATCACTCCGACTTTACGATCCCCCACCTGCAGAGGGATCCCTACAGAAGACTTGATATTTTCCCGAATGACAAAGGGGCCTTGCATTAACGAATCAGACGACGCGTCTTCTGCCACATGCGCCTCTTCAAGCGCCAAGATATTTCGAATTACGGATTGATCTGCCACTCGACCAAGCTTTAACACCCCCGTTTTCTTCTCAACCCCTACCATCGTCGGAGGAAAACTGAATTCGTCTTGATCTTGATCGTAAGTATAAAGAGTCACTACGTCACAATGGAGCGCATCTTGCGTACCTCGGACAATGGAATTTAACGTATATTTCAAATCCTCCAAGACACTCACCTGTGCTACGACTTTTGCAACGTCTCGAGCTTTACCAACTTGTTCAAGCAACCTGGCTTTCTTGAGAGCCAGGGCAGCATGATAAGCGAAGGTCTCCAATGTTCTTCTGTCTTCATCTGTAAAACGCCGAGGGCGGTTATAGTTCGCATACAATACGCCGAGTTCTTCATTGCTCACTTTCAATGCTACGCCTTGGAAGCTTTTTGCGCCAATGCTTTTCAAGAGCTCAACAGTTGAGGGTCCCATAAAATTGTATTTCGAATCAGATATATCACTAATCCCTATCCAGCCCTGTTCCATTACCGTTCTAGCAGTTCCATCTTTTTTGGGCTTATTCTTCCGAAAGCTTTCCAAGTCAATTGGCGAAATACCATGCGCCACCAACTCTTCCGTAATGAATTGATTACGGACGTTATCATAAGACCAGATTGTTGAGGAATCTGATTGCAATACCTCGCTGGCACTTTCTACAACCTGTTGCAAAACTTGGGATGGCTCAAGCGCACTAGTCATAGCCTCGACGGCTTTACGCATGTGGCCCAACTCTTCCATCCGTCGGGCGCTATCAAAGGCGACTGCCGCTTGATTGACAAATAAGTGGATAGCCTCAATTTCATGATCGGAGAAGTGGCGAGGCTCGTTGTAGTGTATCCAAACCACTCCAATCTGCTTTCCTTGTACGGAGAACGGCACGCACAAAGCTGCCGCTACTTTATTATAAAACATCCTTGGATTAACGCGATTGAGTTGCTGATTCGTATCTTCAATTTTCTCGAATCTCCCAGTGCGCATCACTTGCATTGTAATACCATCAGGGCGAACTACCTTTTCAATATCAACCTTATTATCTGACCCTGTAGTATACAAGTTCCTCGCGAATCCCAACTCATCCATAAGCACGACACTTACCCAGGATGCTCCTGCTGCTTTTTGTGCCTGACGAATTATTTCTTCCAACAATTGCTTAGTGGGCTGAGACGACACTAATGCATTACTCGCTTCAAATGATGCGCGGATCTTTTCCTGTGCTACCTTGGCTTCCTGAAACAGGCGCGCATTATCAATAGCAATAGCGGCCTGATCGGCAAATGTTGAAAGAAGCTCTATATCGCTGTTATGGAATGCATTGTAGAAAGTGACATTATCCAGCGACAGCGTACCAATCACTTTGCCCTTTATCCTGAGAGGCACACAAATTGTAGACTTTTGTTCTGAAACCTCTTTGTACGCAATCATGGAATCAACCTGCTTAGACAGTTCGTTTTCTTGAACATTTCCGACCACAAGCGGCTCATTATGCTCGTAGACCCATCCAGAGCGCCCCTCTCCCGGTTTGAAAGTAACAGCTTTTGCGATCTCAAGGCTATACCCCTTGTAAGCCTCCATCACTAACATGCCTATCCTTTCGTCATATAAGTGGATTGACCCCTTTTCTGCCGTAGAGAATGCTACTAGTGCGGATTCAATGATACGTTGCAGAACCTTATCAACTTCAAGGGTACCGCTGATGGCTTGACTCGCTTGAATCAATGCACGTAATTGATCCTCCACTAACCGAGCGTGGAGGAATCCTGCTTGCCCAATTTCATTGCCTTCAGTGTCTTTGATCGACATTGCAGACAGAATGGCGGGAATCTTTGTTCCATTTTTATGCTTCAGAGCGACTTCATGGTGCACAATTTTTCCTTGGGAATGCACTACATCCCAAATCCTTACCGCCTCACCGATATCCTGATGCAATATTGCAACATTTTGCCCTATCATCTCATCGGCAGTATAACCAAACATCTCATCTGCTTGCTTATTGAATACAGTTACATGCTTGTCTTTGTCAATTGAAATTATTGCATCAAGCGAGCTTGCTATTAATCCTTCTAGGTGATTTCTCGTTCTTTCCAGATTCGAAAACAACCTAGCATTTTCTATAGCAGGGGCAACATGACTTCCAAGTGTCCTTATGGCGTCCAAAAAAGCAAGATCGAAAGCTTGAGGCTGGTAACTCTGCGCAGAAAGTGCGCCAAGGATCTTTCCCCCTACCTGAAGAGGAATGCAAATGCCAGTTTCGCTAGGGCCTTTCCCGCTAATTTGTGGCATTATCCCAAGAGCCTGCCATTCCTGCTCAGACTGTTTGAGACTGAACCAAACCTGTTCTCTCCTGTTCTTGACTACATGGCCGGCTACCCCCCAACCAGACGGATCATCACCCAAATGCCTGTCAGGTAATGGATCTGGTTTACCTTCATCAAACGACAGGGGAAATCGGAGAGTATCTGTTTTTGAATCGTAAAGCGCAATAAAGAAGGTTGCCGTTGCAAGTCGATCTTGGACAAAATTCCACACGAGCGCCAATTGCTTTTCGATGTCAGTCGTTTGGGTAAGTTCCCGACTGACTTGTACCAGCGTGGAAAGGTATTCGCGTTCCCGACGAATTCGTTTTTTGTCGGCGGCAAAACGTATTGTGAGCGCAAGTTCTTCGAGATTAAAGGGCTTGGCAAAATAACGATACGTCCCTGCTCGCAATGCTTCCAGCCCCGATTGCATTCCCCAACCTGTAAACAATATACACTCGATCTGTGGATAGATGGTTTTGATCTGCCGCAATAAATCCAAACCACCGAGGCCTTCTCCCAGTACTTCATCAATCAGGGCGACGTCAAAACGATCTTTTGTTTCTTCAAGGGCTTGCAAAGCATCCTCAAAATTAGCTACATCTTTTACCATGTAATTGTATGGTTCGGCCCGCAGGTGACGCGCCAGCGGTTCGCGCACACTGTCTTCATCATCCACCAAAAGCAGATTTAAAATCGGTTCGCTCATTGGATTGCCTCCTCTGGGAGATATGGCACTTCAACCACGAATATGGTTCCTAGGGGTACTAGAGTCTCCTGAACTCGCAGCGTTCCTCTCAGGGATTGAATGAAACCACGCGCGATGTAAAGGCCCAAACCGCTTCCCCCGCGTGTTGAGAAACCGAGTGAGAAAATCTTCTTCAAGTAAGTCTGATGGATCCCTGGACCATTATCTACAAAGCGAATACGAATTCTTTGTAATTTTTTATTCAGTGACACGGTAACCCGCAAAAGACGCTGTCCGCTCCATTGAAAATTATCCGCTTTTAGCGACATTTGCTGAACGGCATTCAGCATTAGGTTAAGAAACACCTGCTGTAAGATAATGTTATTTCCACTAACAGGCGGAAGGTTTGCCGCCAAATTGACTTCAATTCTGGTATGATCTTTATGGGCGATAGGGCGTAACAAACTCACCGCGTTACTCACAACCTGATTGACATCAAAACTCTCCTGCGTTTCTTTCGTTTGAAGCAATTGCTGAAAAGCCTGAACTGTCGCTTTTAAATCGACAATTAGATCAAGCAAATGTTGAGCAGACGTTTGTACTTCATCAAGGGTTTTCTCGCCAATTAATAGGCGTGTTTCAAGATCGAGCGCAGTGATTTTGTTGAACACATCATGCCCGAAGCCTCGCGCCAATTCGCCGCTTAAGAGCATGGGATTAAGCGATTGGAGTCGTTTTCCTAGTACTTCTCGACTCAAGAGCGCGGCCAATAAAAGCGATCCCGCCTGGGCATCGCGCAAGCGATATTGTGAAAAAGCATCCGGCTTTTGGTGAAAGAAAAACACGGCGTGCTGGATTTCGTCATCAACTTGAATCGGTACGCCAATACACGATTCAAATGGCAGCAATTCAAGCAGTTTAGCAAATTTCGTCTTGGCATGTTCAGAGGAATGAGCTTCATATATTGGCTCGCCCTCCCGAATGACATCTTCGACCGGGCTTGCGCTCAATCCATAAATTGCATTCATGCGCATTGGCGCATCACCGGCCTGTGCCAGGATGGAAATTGTGCGCGAGACCGAATCCAGTCGGAAGATTAATCCAATTTCAGCGCGTAGTAGTTGAGTCACTTGTTCAAGGGTGGTCTGAATACCTTGCTGAATTGGAATATGATCTCGCTGTGTAAGTTCGACTTCGCGCGACATAGGCGATGGACTCGGCGCGGCACGCCATGCTTGTATCGGCTCACCACGCGCCAAACGCAGTAGGAAAGCTTCGATCTCCTCGATGTCGAGAGGTTTGGGAAAGACCTGGGCAACTTGCGCAATTTCAATTTCCTCCGCGCGTTCCGTCAACGAGACCAAACTACTCATTATACAAATATGCGCTCGGTTGCCATTTTTTCGGAGAAGTCGAACTAAATCCAGTCCATCTTTCTCCACCAAGTTCAAATCCGCCAGTAGGAGCTGACAATTGTGCTTCTCAATTTGATTGACGGCATTCTCAAGCGATTCTGCTTCCAGCGCGACAAAGCCGCGTTGGTTCAGCAATAACGTGAGCGATGAACGCACCTCGTCATCATCATCCACTACGAGAATCGTCCCCAACTGATCTCGCATCTCTGGGGAAATCAGAGAAACCGGTATTGCTTGGGCAGACATTGGCAATTTGACAGCGGGTTGATGCACCGTTCTTGATGGAGACTTGATCACATCGCGTTGAAGCATTAGCGCTTTTATGCTTAACGTCAATCGCTGGTTATTTGTATTGAGATTCGTAATAATTGTTTCAACCGTGTCCCCAACCCAAAGTACATTTTCTGGTTTATCAACCTGCCAACTCGCAATTTCCGCAAGTGGGACAAAACCATTGACGCCAGCCTGAACGCGTACAAATGCACCGTTCGGGTGCAATGCCCGCACCGTACCGCGCACCACATCCCCTTCATGATTATGTTGAGCGAATTCGGGCCAAGGGTCTTTTAGGGTTGCACGGCGGCTTAATTCAATTTTGGTATCCGCCTCTTCAACTTTGATTACCACCGCCTGAATTTTCTGCCCATCTTGAACAATTTCTGAAGGTGTAACATCTGCATCAAGATCTAGCTCGCGCCTTCGGATGTAGCCTGACGCGCCATTCGGCAACCGCACGAAAACGCCAAACGGCAGTACACGCTCTACAGTCACATCAACCTTTTGATTAACAACGTATTTGACCATAATCGCCTGTCATTATTATAGGTTGCCCAATGTTTTTTTTACGTGACAATCTTCTAACAATATTCTGACATAACTGCTCTTGTGCAACAATATAAACTTTCAAAAGCCTCTGAAATGATAGTGCAAGGTTTTTTCTGTAATTTAGGTCAAAGTCATCTTTGCGTTTTTGCGATCGATTAAGTTGAACCTTCAAAATTCATATACGTTCTTCCTGTCAGCCACTCCTCACTGATCTCGCTG
>Ga0209204_1000639_pt1 | contig 37418 bp, 35 predicted proteins | sample AD_JPNMR2_MetaG_FD_184425 | JGI IMG/M metagenome (GOLD analysis project Ga0209204, IMG submission 184425) | Active sludge microbial communities of municipal wastewater-treating anaerobic digesters from Japan - AD_JPNMR2_MetaG (SPAdes) (version 2) | ecosystem: Engineered > Bioreactor > Anaerobic...
GCCCATTGTTCGTATCAAGCCCAACGATGGAAGGCAACGCAGAATCGTCTTCGTTCATCTTGCAAGAAGCCCAGATGTAAAGATCTTTGCCCTTCTGTGAGCTGAAACCTTTCGCCAGTAGCGATTCACCATAGTCTTTTTCAAAGAACACATTCAAAGAAGGAACATCAAAACCTTTTACAAGAAAGCCGCTCTGGTAATCCCCGTAGATCAGAACCAAACTGTTGGTTTGATTCAAGCCTATATAGTGAAGATCAGCGTATTCGAACTCGCGACGCGCTAAAAGATTGCCATTTGAATCAAAAGCGAGTAAGATCAATCTGTCAGCGATGGATGGTGTGTCTGGACGAATCGCAGCCACCAGCACCGAGTTTGTGCCAGATCCTACCGTGTCTTGATAGACGATCTTCCATCTTTCAACTGTCAGCATCAGATCCTGCGGTTCGTAGATCTTGCAAGGACCTGTTTCGGTCAGGACGAAAAATCTCGTTGGAGTTGATTTCAATCCCTTTTTTGAAGTGAGCAAAACCGGGAAGTTTTTGACTGTAAAAGAATCATTCAGGTACAGTGGTTCGTTGTACAGAAAATCTATTTCTTTATCGGTGAACCTGCGGTTGGTCCATCCAACTGATCCATCTTTCAGAGAAAGAAACAGAGGTTGTCTGTTTTTCTTATCCATGAATATAACCCTTTCACCGACCATGGCTATGAAAGATTTGCCGTTTGTCAGATCGTCTTTGAACCATTTTTTCCCTTTCACGTCCAGTATGTAGAAGTCAGAAGTCCTCCTCAAAACGAGTCGATTCTCAAAATGTCCCACCACGGGATACATCTTGTGGAGAAAATCGCTTTTGAAGTTCGAAAACTCGTCCTTGCCACTGTTCAAATTGAGCACATATGCCCTCTCAAAATCCGAAGGTTTTTCTTTTCCGTAGAGGCACAACCATTCACCTACGACTGCTACTCTACTGATGTTGGAGTATACCTGATCAAAAGGTTTTTGCCAGAGCAAGTTACCCTCAGGTTCTTTGAAAGCCTGAATGATATATCCATTTTGCGTTTGCAAGACCAACACCAGAAAACTGTCAGAAACCGCGAAATCTACTAATGAACCTGTGCTGGTTTGAAGATGTATGAATGGTTCGAAGGATTCTTCACTCTGTGCAGACACAACTGAAGTGAGAGTAAATACAAACAGTAGACAGATCAAAAAGGTGAAAAGATCTTTCTTGTTGTTCACATCGACCCCTCCTCAAAGTGAATCGATGACAATCCCCTGGATGCCCTTGGAATTATTCTATTACATTCCTTAGTCTTGATATGCATCGATCTTAGGGCAAGTCAATTCATGGTATGCATATCATGTTTTGTGCTAATAGATCATTCATATTCACACGCAATTTAGCTTCAACAATCATAATTTTTTTGAACTCTTAACAGTAAGTGAAATTGCGTACTCCCAGTATTGTGATAGATTACTCTCGTATATCTTTTATATTGTTAACGTACAGTTAGGGAGGTATATAGATGAAACCGTCACTGAAGTTCTACGGGATACTGCTGGTCTTTTTGATTCTCGCAGTCGCGTTGATACCATTTGGGCTGACTGCAGTGAAACAGAATGAAAAGACTAATGCCAGTATTTCAAATCAGATGTATGAAAACATGCTGAACGGCGCCATTGAAGTGCTCAAGGAGTACGTAAGATATGAGTATGGCAGTTTGAGGTTACAGGACTCACAACTTGTGGACAAAGATGGGAAACCTATCAAAGACAGATTTGATGTTGTAGACAAAATAAGCAAGCAAATGAATGTTGTGGCAACGATCTTTCAAGTGCAAGGCGATGATTTTCTCAGGATATCCACCTCTATTCGTAAAAATGATGGTTCAAGGGCCGTTGGCACCTTTCTTGGTAAGGACAGCGCTGCCTACAAACCCATAATGCAGAAGCAAAGATATCTCGGTCAAGCCAAGATTCTTGGAAAGGATTATGCGACGGGCTACGATCCGATCTTGGATGAAAAAGGCAATTTGGTAGGAATTCTCTTCGTCGGCGTTCCTCAAGAGCAGGTCAATGCGATCATTCTGCAGGCAAAGGATAATTTTGTGAAAACCACAACTATCATGACTGCAATACTATCTGTGGTCACTTTCCTCATAGGGTATTCATTTGTCGGAATCATTTTGATCAAACCTTTTGCTGATATTTCACAGGCTATAGCGAAAATCTCTCAGGGTGATCTGACATACAAGACAACTACAAAATTCAAGAGCAAAGAATTCATCAAGCTGTCTCAAGATCTCAGCGAAATGATCGACAATTTCTCATCAATGATCAAAGAAATATCGCGCACTTCGGACGAAGTTTCCCGTTCGAGTCAATCACTATCTTCCCTTGCACAAGAAGTGAGTGCTACGAGTGAAGAGCTATCATCACAGATGGAAGAAGTGAACAAGAGTGCACAGAACGCGAGTGCATCTATACAAGAAGTGACAAGTGGTATAGAAGAAGTAGCAGCGAGTGCACAGAACGTATCGAAATCAGCACAAGGTTTGACAGAAAAAGCCAGTGAAGTGAACAACGCAGCGAAAGAAGGAGAAAAGGCAGTACAGATGATAGCACAGATAATAACACAGACAAAAGAAAAGACGAATCAAACGGAGAAAGCAGTGAATGAACTGAGTGAGAGGGCGAAGAACATACAAGAGATAGTACAGACGATAAACTCGATAGCAGAACAGACAAATCTCTTAGCATTGAATGCAGCGATAGAAGCAGCGAGGGCAGGGGAAGCAGGAAGAGGCTTTGCAGTGGTGGCAGATGAGATAAGGAAACTTGCAGAAGAGAGTAAGAAAGCGACAGACAAGATAGGACAGATACTGAATCAAATACAACAAGGTGCGCAACAAGCCAGTGTAGTAACGACAGAGACGGTGAAGGTAGTAGAGAAAGCGACAGAGCAATCGGAGGTAGTGAGAGAGAGGTTAATGAACATATTGAGACAAGTAGAAGGGATAAGCAGTCAGATAGAGGGATTAGCGGCGAGTGCACAGGAGCAGAGTGCGGCGGCAGAAGAGATGAGTAGCGCGATGGACACAGCGACAAAATCGATCACTATGATAGCGCAACAGATAGAAGAGATGACACAAGCGGTGAAACAGCAAGCGGATTCAAGTCAGAATGTATCAAGTGCATCTGAAGAGTTGAGTTCAATAGCTGAATCACTTGCAGAACAGGTGAGGAAGTTCAAAGTATAGGGACAAAGTAATGAAAAACAAGGGGCACAGATGTGCCCCTTGTTTTTTGTGTAGTTCGAAGTCTCACCGATGTATTTTACCTTAAAGCGCACTGATGTTATGAATTTGTCATGAACGCCTATAGAAGAACAAACAAATCGTCTATATAGTAATATTAAGTGATTCTGAGACAAGGTAACATGGCTGATTGTCTTTGATGATTGGTCGTCGTTTCAATGTGATAGAACCTTGGAGAGGAAGATGCTGGTGACAAAATCAAGGGCTGTTTTCTATTTAGCACTTGCAGCGGCTTTATGGAGTCTTGCGGGAATTTTGATAAAACTCGTACAGTGGAATCCTGTTGCGATTGCCGGCGCAAGAAGTGCTATCTCTGCTTTGGTGATCTGGGCGTATCTTAGAAAACCGAAATTCACTTGGAAGTCAGATCAGATTCTCGCGGCCCTGTTTTATGCCGGAACCGTTCTACTTTTTGTTTCTGCGAACAAATTCACGACAGCAGCCAACGCGATCTTGCTTCAGTATGGTTCACCTGTGTATGTTGCCATTTTCGGGTCTCTGATACTCAAGGAGAAAGCGAAAATCTCTGACTGGATAACGATTGGTCTTGTTATCTTTGGTATGTTCCTGTTCTTTGTTGATAAGCTCGGACCAAGCAACCTCATGGGAAATGTTATGGGAGTGTTGAGTGGCATTTCATTTGCTTTCTTGATAATCTTCCTGAGAAAGCAGAAAGATTCTTCTCCTATCGAATCGACACTCTTGGGCAATATTTTGACGGCATTGATAGGGCTGCCGTTTATGTTTACAGGTGCTCCTGATGCTGTCAGTTGGATCGGAATAGTGTTGCTGGGAGTTTTTCAACTTGGTTTGTCCTACATATTCTATTCAACCGCTATCAAATATGTCAATGCACTTGAGGCGGTTCTCATTTCGGTGATCGAACCAATTCTCAACCCTATTTGGGTTTTCTTAGCTATTGGAGAAAAACCAACCATGTGGGCTTTCATTGGTGGGGCAGTCATACTCAGTTCAGTGACTCTAAGATATGCTCTGCCGGCAATGAAAAATAAAGCCTTGAGATCGGGTATATGATCAGATTCTATCAGGAAAGATCTTGTTTGGATTCAGTATGTTATTTGGATCGATTGCCTGTTTTATCTTCTTCATGAGTTGGATTTCCGTTTGAGTCAGAAAGATGTTCAGATAATCCTTTCTTTTGATTCCAACACCGTGTTCGCCAGTCATTGTACCACCAAGATTTGCTGTGATGTGATAGAGTTTTTCCAGAGATCTATGCATGGAGTTTTCCCACTGTTCTTCGTTCATTGTTTCAGGTTTTAGAAAAGTCACGTGAACATTACCATCTCCAACATGCCCGAAGTTCAGTACTTCTACGCCATTCTCTCGAGCTATATCGTAGGTTGATCTTATGAGTGCAGGTATAGCCTTTATAGGTACACCGACATCTTCCATGCAGTGCTTAGGTCTGAATGCGATTATTCCCTCTGCGATAGCCTTTCTGAATTTCCAGATCTTCATCTTTTGGTGTCTGTTGTCCGCTATGTAGACCTCTAATGCACCCATTTGTTGAAGTTTTTCTCCCAGCGAGATGTAAGCTCTGGTAAGGCTTTCTTTGTCAAGGGCTTCTATTTCAAAAATCAGGTGACAGTCTACTCCTTGCTGCGGAATGTTGTCGTTCAGAAACTTGGAAGATATTTCCACCGAATATCTGTCCATCAACTCAATAGAAGTAGGCAGTATTCCGGATTCACAGAGCACCTTTGGAACACAGGACACAGCGGTTTCCATATCCCCAAAGGGAGTCAATAACACCGCAGAGTACTTTGGTTTTGGTATGAGTCTGAGAATGATCTTTGTGACCACTCCAAGTGTGCCTTCGCTGCCTATGAATAATCGAATCATATCGTATCCCATTACGTTTTTCATCATCTTTCCACCGAAATTGACGATTTCACCTGTTGGCAGAACTACTTCAAGTCCCAGTACATGAAAGGCGGTTGGACCATATTTGAGAACCTTAACTCCACCCGCATTTTCAGCGACATTACCACCTATCGAGGAACTCTCACTGCTCGCTGGATCACCCGCGTAGAAGAATCCGTTTTCCTCAGCGAGTTTCTGTATCTCATCGGTTATAACCCCAGGTTCGACAACGACAGCCATGTTTTCAAGATCAAGTTCCAAGATGTGGTTCATCTTTTCAAGTGAAAGGACTATACCATCCTTTTTCGGTATTGCGCCTCCAGATAGTCCTGTACCGGCGCCTCTGGGTGTGACCGGAATCTTGTACTGATTGGCAAGCTTGAGTATATCACTGACCTGTTCAGCATTGTTTACAAAAACTACTGCGATGGGTACTGAAGGTTCGACGGAACTGGTTTCATCCTTTGAGTATCTTTCGAGCTCATCGTAATCTGTTTTGATATTCTCTTGCCCAACAATCGATTTGAGTTTCTCTATGATCATTTCACGCATCACTTTCATCCTCCAGAATTTTCACAATCTGCTCAAGCGTGCTATAAGCGTCGGCAACTAAACCTATATCTGCCACCTTGAATATCGGTGCATATCTGTCTTTGTTTATTGCGATCACGATCTCAGAGGTTTGCATGCCCGCAATGTGCTGTACGGCTCCGGAGATACCTGCTGCGATATACACCTTTGGTTTTACTGTTTTCCCACTTAGACCTACCTGATGATCGTGAGAAAACCATTTTGCATCGACAACCGATCTTGTAGCACCGACAGCACCGCTAACAAGTTGTGCTAATTTCTCTGCAATCTGTGTGTTTTCTTTTCTCCGCAACCCTTTTCCAACCGACACAACAATCTGTGCTTGGTCGATCTGAGCACTTGGTTCTCTTTTTTCTATTTTTATGAGTTCACAGCTATCTTCCAGCTCAGTTATCTCTTCTATCCTCACTCGTCCCTCTCTTTTTTCAGGTTGAACTGAAAATGATCTTGGACGTACAGTAGCCATCTGGGGGCGGTGGTTCGGTGTGATGATTGTGGCCATGACATTGCCACCTATTGCAGGCCTTGTTTGTAGGAGATTTCCTTTGTCATCTACATCTAAATCGGTGCAATCTGCTGTTAGTCCTGTTCTGAGCCTTGCCGCGAGCGCCGGCATGATCGTCCTGCCAAAGGTTGTTGCCGGTGACAGAAGTATGGATGGTCTGTATTTGAGTATTGCTTTTTCAAGATTGATCAAAAAGGGATATAACGAAAACCGTCCAAAGTTTTCTGATAACATCAAAACGGTCAGGTCTGCGTAATCTTTTACGTGATCCACCTTCAACTCTTTTGAGCCGATTATGAAAAGACAAACCTGTGTTTGAATTTTGACAGCCATCTGATTTGCCTTTCCCAGAAGTTCAAGTGTGTTCTTGTCTATTTGATTGTTTACTACTCCTATCATCTGCGGACACTTCCTTTGTAATTTTTCAAAATCTTCACCACTTCCTGAATACCTTGGTTCAAATCTTTTCCCATATAGAGCTGACAATTGCGGGAAAGCTTGGTGTTGTAGACCTTCACAACCCTTGTTGGAGAACCAGTCAGCCCCAGATCGTTGTTTTTCAATCCCAGATCTCTGGCGTTGTAAATCTCGACTTTCTTTGACAGAGACATCTTCTTCCCAGACAAGGTTGGCAGTCTTGGTTCACTCACGCTTCTCAAAACAGATATAAGGGCAGGGAGTCTAACTTTCCATGTTTCATACGCATCCTCAACTGTTCTTTCAACAACAATGCTGTCATTCTGGAGCGATACAAATCTTGAGACGTAGGTTATCACAGGTAGGTTTAAAAGGACGGCAAACTCAACACCAACTTGACCGGTTTCACCATCTGTGGCCTTTTCACCACAGATAACAAGATCGTATTCAATGTTCAACTTCTTTACAGCTTCCGAGAGTGTGTAGCTGGTTGCCCACGTGTCAGATCCTGCAAAGGCCGAGTCGGAAAGCAAAATCGCCCTGTCGGCTCCAAGTGCGAGTGTGTCACGAAGCACCATCTCTGTACTCATGGGACCCATACTCAGAACCGTGATCTGAGCCCGATGTGTTTCTTTCAGACAAAGTGCAAGTTCAAGCGCATGCAGGTCCAATGGATTTATGACCGCGTCCAAACCCTCACGAATCATCGTGCCAGTCAATGGGTCGATTTTCACCTTGTCTGTGTCGGGGACTTGTTTTGCCAATACCAAGATTTTCATGGATTTCTCTCCCTTTATTTGCTGTACATATCTTATACCATAAATGACCATAATGTAAAGACATAATGTCTGTGGATTTGTTATAATACTCTAAAAGGAGGACGCACTATGGATCTCAAACAAATAGTCAGTGAGTTATTCATGATAGGAGTAGACGGCAAACAATTGAATGATCAGACCATCAGAGTCCTTGAAGAAATCAGACCGGGCTTTGTCATTTTGTTCGCAAGGAATATCGAGTCTGCCACACAGGTCTATGATCTGATAAGACAGATTACGCGGGTTGTTGGTAAGCCGGTTGTGTTTGCCATAGATCAGGAAGGCGGCATTGTAACAAGACTTAGAGATGGCTTTGCTGTTTCGTGCGGTGCTATGGCACTTGCTGCCACTGGTGATAGAAACAACGCTTATCTTGCCGGTAGGATACTATCGAAGGAAATGAAATCCATTGGCATAACGTGGAACCTTGCCCCCGTTGTTGATATAAATGATAACCCTCACAATCCAGGTATTGGCGTTAGAAGTTTTGGTGACAATCCACAGAAAGTCATCACATTTTCCACCGCTTTTTACTCCGGTTTGAAGGAAATGGGCGTTGCAGCTTGTGCAAAACACTTTCCCGGTAAAGGTAGCGTGAGCGTAGATGCGCATCTTGATATGCCTACTTTGGATAAGAGCTTAGAACAACTTGAGCGATGGGAACTCTTACCTTTTGTTGAATTGATCAAAATGGGCATAGAATCTGTTATGCCGTCTCACATATTCCTTCCACAGCTCCAGAAAAATAAAGTACCAGCTACCGTGAGCAAGGAAATCGTCACAGGCTTACTGAGAGAGAAACTCAGTTACGATGGCATAGCTGTTGCTGATGATCTACTCATGGGTGGTATAACCAAGAATATGTGCGTTGAAGATGCGGTGATTGAATCCTTCAAGGCTGGTATGGATGTACTCACAGTGTGTCATGAACCCGCCGCACAACAGTCAGCCGTGAAGGCGCTCTTGAAGAAAATAGAAGATGATCCAAAATTTGAAAACAGATTGAAAGAAGCCCTCACCAGAATCAGAAGATTCAAGGAGAGGTTTTCTCCCAAAAATCTTTCGAGTGAACCTTTCTTAGATTTCTCCCAAGATCGAGAGGTGATGGAGAAGATAGCAGAACAGTCCATAACACTTGTAAGCGATCAAGATCAAATGATACCTGTCCATCTGTCAAAAGACGACTGCATCATAACTGTGAAGACAAGCAGGCTTGTTCAAGTACAGGAGAATGAACCTGACGTACCATGGATAGCCAAAGAACTCTCAAAGAGATTTTCGGTAAAACTCTTTGTAGTCGAAAAAGATAAGCCGGTTGATCTTTCTGGTAATGCCTGCATCTTTTTCACCGAGAATGCACATCTTTACGAATGGCAGAGATCGGCTATCGAAAAGGCAAGAAGAAATTTCAAAAAACTCTTAGTTATTGCGTTGAGGAATCCTTATGATTGTTTTCTTTTTGAATCATCATCGGTGTGCTCCTATAGTTATGAACTGACTTCCCAAAAGGCGCTCTTGAAGGTACTGTTGGGAGAGATCAAACCAATCGGACGATTGCCTGTGGAGGTGTGAAGATGAGTTTGTCGAAGTTGCCAACGGAATTGCCAAATCCAAAGTCGAAGGATCTTGACACAAAAGATACCCTTGAGATACTTAAAATCATCAACGAGGAGGATGCGGTTGTCACCCTGGCAATACGTGAGGTATTACCACAGATAAATGAAATCGTTCTCATGTGTTTGGAGGCATTGAAGAAAAATGGACGCGTTTTTTATGTTGGTGCTGGTACAAGTGGAAGAGTTGCATTCATCGATGCCGTTGAGCTCATACCAACTTACAGCTTGGCTGAGAATGTCTTCATACCAATAATAGCCGGTGGTAACGAGGCATTGGGTAGGTCGTTGGAAGGTGTCGAAGATGATGAGCAGGGTGCGATCGAAGATCTCTCAAAACACCATCCAAGATCAGGCGATGTTGTAATAGGTATCGCTGCAAGTGGGAGGACTCCTTACGTTGCTGGTGCTCTGAGGTATGCAAAGGAACGCGGTTGCAAAACAGCCTTGGTGTGCAACGTGAAGAATCCAGAGCTTGCACCGCTTGCAGATGTTGTCGTGAGTGCTGAAACAGGTCCAGAGGTCATTGCAGGAAGCACCAGAATGAAAGCGGGTTCTGCTCAAAAGATGATTTTGAACATGATAAGTACTACAATCATGGTGAAGATGGGAAAGGTTTTTGATAATCTGATGGTCGATGTGATGGTTCTCAATGAGAAACTGAAGGAGAGGGCATCCAACATAGTCACACAGATAACAAAGGTGAACAGACAAGTTGCCACTGAGTACTTGGCTAAATCCGGTTACAACGTGAAGCAAGCGATTTTGATGATCATGTCTGGTAAGAGTGCGGAGGAATGTGCAGAAATACTGAAAGATCACCCAAGTTTGAGAGAAGCACTGGAGTTGATCAACGCAAGATAGAGGGTGAGTTTTGCCCAAATCTTTTTTGAAAGAGGGGATAGAGATGGATAAGGAGTACCCAATACCACTTTATTATCGTGTCTATCAGAATCTGAAGCAGAAAATCCTTGATGGTGTCTATAAACCAGGGGATCGCATACCTCCTGAATCTGAGCTTGTGCAGATTTACAATGTCAGCAGATTAACTGTGAGAAGGGCTCTTGAAGAACTCAGATCTGAAGGATTCATAAACAGAGCAAAGGGCAAAGGGACATTTATAACGGGCAGGAAAGAAGAAGAGCAAATGAATGTACTGAAAGGTTTCACCGACAAGGCAAAAGACGAGGGTTTCTCTGTCAAATCTATCGTACTGGAAAACAAGTTAGTCGAAGTCCCTCCAGAACTTGCCGAAACATTTTAGATAGAACATGGCACGATGGTGATACTACTCAAACGTATAAGGTATATGAATGAAGATCCAGTTGCCATCGAAAGTGCATATTTGAACACTGCAGTTGATATTAGGCTTCTCAACATCCTGAAAAAAGACATGTCGAAGGAATCACTTTATGACTTTCTGAGAAATGAGTTGAAGCTTCCATTGGTTCGCGCCTATGAGGTTCTTGAGGTAACTCAGGTTTCAGGCATGGACGCAAAGCATCTCAATGTTCCAGCAGGGACATGTTCATTGCTTAGAAAACGCTATACTTACACATCAAACAACAAATGTGTCGAGTTTGTCAGATCGATATACAGAGGTGACAGATACAGGTTCAAGATTGAACTCAAGACAACTGGTGTTTTTGAAAAATAAAACTCACAAAGGGAGTGTCTTCATGAAAAAGCTTCTGGTGGTTATTTTGGCAGTTCTGGTAGTAGTTGCGGTATTTGCACAGAAGTCCGGCGGAAGATTGGTCATCGCAATGGAGACAGAGCCAGTTGGTTTGGATCCACATCTTGTCACAGCCTTTGCGTCGCACAGAGTCTTGGAAAACGTCTATGACAGTTTGCTCAAATACGGCGAAGGTATGAAGTTAGTACCAAATCTCGCCGAAGAAGCCCAAGCTGTAGATCCTTACACTATAGTTTTCAAGATCAGAGAAGACGTGAAATTCCACGATGGAACGCCTATGACCGTCGAAGATGTTCTTTTCAGTTTTGAGAGAATATTAAATCCCGACACGAAGTCACCTGCCGCGGCTTTCTATCAAGATGTCGAATCTATCAAAGCAATAGGTGATAACAAGATCGAGTTCAAATTGAAAAAACCCATGGCCAGTACACTGCTACCCAACTTTGCTGGCGTCAACAGTTCAATTGTCTCGAAGAAATTCGTTGAATCTGGAAAGAACTTGCAACTTGAGACCAACGGTACCGGTCCGTTCTATTTGGCAGAATATGTACCCGGCAATTACATGATTTTGAAGAAGAATCCCTATTACTTTGTCAAGGACCAGCCGTATCTTGATGAAATCAAGATCGTCTTTATGCCAGAAGAGGTCTCCAGAGTTGCGGCTCTGAAAAACGGGGATGTTGATATAGCGAAAATCAACGAGCCTTTGAATCTAAAGCAATTCCCTGAGGGAAAATTCAAGATCCACAGATCACCAGTGCTCAGCTACTATCTGATTGGTATCAACACTACAAGAAAACCATTGAATGATCCCAGAGTCAGAAATGCTTTGAATTACGCGATTAACAGAGAGGCGATCATAAAGACTGTGGTATTTTCCGAAGGAGTAGTAACGGGACCACTGAACCCAGCAGTGCAACCGTGGGCGCTCTTACCCAAGAGTTTTGACGAATACACATACAACCCTGCAAAGGCAAAAGAACTCTTGGCGCAAGCCGGTTACCCAAACGGTTTTGAGTTCGAGATAGTGACCTCCCAGAGATACAACTTTGACAAAGTTGCACAGGTTATTCAGGCACAGTTGGCTGAGGTAGGCGTGAAGGTCAAGATCGATCTTGTCGAATGGGGTATATTCATCAAAAGGTGGCGCGAGAGTGATTTCGATGCGTTTATCTCAATGAACAGCGGATCAATTGAACCTGATATCCAATTTTATAGAACCTTCCACACTGGTGGCTCGACAAATGTCTTTTTGTATTCGAATCCAAGGGTTGACGAGTTGCTCGATCTTGGAAGAAGTACGGTGGACATAACAAAAAGAAAAGAGATCTACGATGAACTGCAAAGAATAATCGTGAAAGAATCACCCGTCATATTCTTGTACAGCGCGAATCAGATTTTTGTGAGCAGTGCTTCGGTTGAAAACTTTAAGCTTCTTGCAAATGAAAGCCTTGTCTTCTTAAGGGAGACTTACAAGAAGTGAGCTTTGCTTATTTAGTGCGACGTGTTGTTACGTCAATCCCAACAGTTTTGTTTGTTGCTTTTGTGGTTTTCATAACCATACACCTTGTCCCGGGAAATGTTGTCGATATGATGCTGGGAACTCAGAACTATCTGACGCAGGAACAGATAGATCAGTTGTACAAAGAATACGGTCTTGACAAGCCTTTGATTGTTCAGTTTGGAATATGGCTGAAGAATATAGCGACTTTGGATTTTGGAACTTCGCTAAGAACTGGAAAAAAAGTCATAAATCTCATAATGGACAGATTCCCGGTGACTCTGGAGCTATCTGTTCTGTCGATGTTTTTTGCAACCATTATAGGTGTACCACTCGGCATAGTTGCGGCTGTCAAAAGAAACTCATTTGTTGATGGAGTACTTAGGGTCGTCGGACTGATAGGTCTTTCGTCCCCATCCTTTTGGGTGGGGGCGATCTTAATTGTGATTTTTGCCGGTCTGTTTCAGGGTTTCAATATATTCGGATATGTTCGTTTGAAAGAAGATTTCTTGAAAAACCTTCAGGTTATGTTCCTACCTTCTTTAACGCTTGGTCTGATGCTCTCAGCTCAAATAATGAGAATGACCAGATCGTCAATGCTTGATGCTTTGCAGCAGGAGTACATAAAGACGGCAAAAGCAAAGGGTGTGAGCCATTCAAAAGTAATCGGAAAACACGCTCTCAAGAATGCACTGATACCAATCATAACACTCTCAGGTATCCAGCTTGGTTATCTTTTGGCTGGGACAATCGTGATAGAGAACATGTTTGCTCTTCCCGGACTGGGAAGACTTCTCCTTCAAGCCGTCAACGAGAGGGACTATCCAGTCATTCAGTTTGTAGTCATGTTCATAGCTCTGCTGATAGTTGTTTTGAACATAGTGGTTGATTTCATTTACACTCTTGTTGATCCCCGCGTTGAATTAAGGTGAGGTATTTCGATGAACAGGACAGTGAGGAAGTTTCTGAAAAATCCCTTTAACATGATTTTCTTGCTGATATTGATCTCAGTTCTTATGGTGGCTGTTTTTCCAGATCTGTTTGCTCGCTATGGTCCTTATTCAATGGACTACGATGCCGTTCTTGAAGGTCCATCTTTGAAACATCTTTTTGGCACCGATCAGTTTGGAAGAGATATCTTTTCAAGGTGCGTTTTTGGTTTGCAGAAAAGCGTGATAATCGCCTTCAGTTCGATTTTGTTTGCTTCTGTAATTGGTACCGTTCTTGGACTTATCGCCGGCTACTACGGTGGGGTCTGGGATTTGATCATAATGCGAATCTGTGATGGTTTTTTTGCCTTTCCATCCCTAATACTGGCATTGTTCATCGTGGCGCTTTTTGGGTCAAGTCTTTTGAACTTGATCATTGCCATCGGGATTGTCTATGTACCGATTTTCGCAAGAACCGTACGTGGGGCAACCTTATCTGTGAGAGAGAGTTTGTTTGTGAAAGCCTCGAAGGTGATAGGAAAGAGTAATTTCAAAATAATGCTCACCGATGTATTGCTAAATCTTTCATCGGTTTTGATAGTCACCTTCACAACAAATCTCTCCACTGCATTTCTCACTGAGGCATCCTTAGGTTTCCTTGGGTTGAGCGTACCACCTCCAGAGCCAACACTCGGGGGTCTGGTGGGTCAAGGCACAGCTTTCTTATTAAGTGCACCTTGGATAACGCTCTTTCCAGGTTTTGTCATTGCAGTTGTTGTACTGAGCTTGAACATCTTGGGCGATGGGCTCAGAGACGTTTTAGACCCAAAGAATCGCTGAGACCTTCTCGACTTTGTAAAACCTCTCAGGCACGTTCATTCGAGCAATCTTTTGGCAGTTTGTACATCGGTTATGAGCCCAGAGACCCACCCACCAAACAGAGCTGCTCTGAGAGGAGCGACCTTCTCCTCTCCAGCTGCGATAACTACAAAGACGGGGATGTTTTTTATCGCAGGCCAATCGATGGAGACAATTCTATCGTCAAGGGGACTTTTCATGGGTCTGCCTTCTTTGTCGAAGAATCTCATCAAAACCTCACCAACGCATCCTTTCATTTCAAGATCATTCATCATTTCCTTAGACACCAGTCCAGTCTTTAACAAAGTGCTTTTGGTGCCCATGCAGCCCATACCAACAAAGGCTATATCGACCTTCTCGGCTTCCTTCAGCGCATTGCTTATCGTAGACTCTTCCTTCAGCGTCGGATTTTCCACCAGAACTGGTACAGGTAAAGGTACGTATCTCGCATCAATAGCGTCTGCGACACGCCAGCTTATGCTGTAAGGATTTCTTTGTCCAATGAAGCTACCTGTCAGGTCGTGCACAGAACATCTTTGGCATGTCTGAACGATTCCTTTGGAAAGATACGGTGCCATCAGACTAACGGTTGTACTCCATCCAAGTCCAACTCGACGAGGTTTCTGCTCGTTGATGAACTTGAACAACGATTCGGCAGCAAACTGTCCAAGCGAATCACCATTCTGTGGTGCGACCACTGCTATCTTCAAGTTGAAGCGATGCTTTAATTCTCTTTCAAGAAGATAGTACTCGGGCAGAGACTTGGTTATGCGAAACTGCACAATTCCTTTCTCATGAGCCTCTGACAACAAGCGACTCACCTTAGTTCGAGAAATGCCTATTTCTTGTGCAATCTTTTCTTGTGTGAGTCCATCCATGTAATACATCCACGCAACTATTGTCACCAAGTCATCGTGATCTTTGAAAGTCAATGGAGAATTCCCCCTCAGTTTCTCAAAGATCGAACTTCGTAATCACGCATTCTTAAAGAGTAACTCACACGCCCTTTGAGTTTCATCTCTGAATTTTCTGACACTGTCCGCGAGATCTGGTCCCAATTTGTGAAGAGCTCCACCTATAAGTAATACCACATCTTTACCATAAGTAGCCACCATTTCGGTTACCTTTTTTATATTCATCCCACCTGCCGGTGCCGGAAGGGCTGGTGGTAACCATTCAAATGGTTCTTTCAATCCTTGATCTATCTTCAAGCACTCTTGCTTGGAAAAACTGAACCGTCCACCGTAGTTTGGAAAGATACATATGTCGGCTCCAAGAACTCTCTGAAGTTTTCCGAGTAATACACGATGATCCATCACAGAGAGATATCCTCCTATGAAAGCCGGATGGCTCAGAATCGGGAGACCTACCTCGTCTTTGACCTGGATCATACCGCCGAATCCACAGAGAGCTGGTGATATCAGAACGGCTCCTGAACCGATCTCTTTCACAAACTTAGCCTTTTTGAGCATGATAGGCCCGACTGAGGTTATATTTGGAGAATATACTGTGTTAAAACCAGTTTCTCGATTTGCTTTCTGGACTGCTTTGGTGACCTTCAGAACACGTTCCTCGAAATGTGAAAATGGTTGATCTGCCAGTCCATGGTCGTCCTTTATGATATCTATTCCACCCAGTGCAAGTTTGTACGCCATCTCGGCAAGTTGGTCTGCTGAAAGGCTCATAGGTTTTATTGCCGTGGCGAGCAAAGGCCTATTTTCTATTTTGAGAAATTCTCTCAAGCCTTCTACACCAAAACGTGGTCCAGTGAACAGTGTTCTGAAAGATTCAGCCAACTGTATATCGATGATCTTTACATTGGGAAACAAGCTACAGTTTCCCATGATCACGTTCAAGAACTGAGTCACATCGTTTCCGACGATTTCCACAGGATAGGCGATGGTGACTGTCGATGATTCTTCTGTTATCTGAAGGTCTTCTACCTGCCCAAGTACAAATCTTCTGATTCTGTCACCAACTATCTCTTCAGGAAACTCTATGGTTTGTTCAACGCATATCAATCGTGCCAATTCTTTGGCTCTTTCAGGACGCTCGAAGATCTGATAGGTTACCTTGAAACGTTCCCCACTGAAATCATAATTGGTGTCGTATATGATCACATTCTCTCACCTGCCGTTGTCTTTCTACAAATCTTCTGGTTTCACCGATTTTTCGATTTCTTCCAACTCTGGCTCGATCAGATCAGCCTCGGTAATATCCAACTCTTCACCTAACAGATTCTCAACCGCTTTGACCAAATTCATCGCATCCAGGCAGTAATATCTCATAAGATATTCCTTGCTACCACCATGTGCATAGGTGTCTTGTAGACCTATGCGAATCAACCTCTTTCCTATCGCGTTTTCCGCCATGAGCTCTGCTACTTCACTGCCCAACCCACCGAGGATTGTGTGATTTTCCATGGTAATTACACCGTATTTTGTCTTACTCAATGCCTCAATCACTCTCTCGTCATGGAAAGGTTTATGTGTGGAGATGTGAAGGTGTTCAATGGACACTCCGCGCTTTCTGATAGCACCTGTTATCTTCAAAGCCTCCTCGGTCATAATCCCACTTGTCAGAAGAACCAAGTCGGTTCCTTCGCTTAGAACTCTGCATTTTCCCAATTTCATCGGTTCTTTGAAGAGTCTTGGTATCTGACCTCTGAGTTGTCGAATATATACAGGGCCATCGACCGAATGTGCCACGTCCAGAACACTCTCCACCTCCGTGGCGTCACCGGTTTCAAGAATAGTCATGTTTGGCACCGTTCGAAGAATCCCTACATCATTTATGGCTTGATGCGATGCACCACCTGGTGTTGTTATGCCGGGCAGAAACCCCAGTATCCTGACTCGCAGGTTTGGATATGCTATGCTCATTTCTATCTGGTCAAGGGCTCTTCTGTACATGAATACCGCAAAGGTGTGCACGAACGGTGTGAATCCTTCTCTTGCCATACCCCCTGCAGCACTCATCATGTTCTGCTCTGTCATTCCAAAAGAATAGAATCTGTCGGGATAGGTTTCTTTGAACAAACCTATCTCCGTCGAGTTGGTGAGGTCTGCAGAAAACACTAAAACTTCTGGTTTATCTGAAGCCCACCTGACAAGATTTCTCTCGTGTACTCGCGTTTCTATTTTCATTTTTCAGCACCTCCAAACCTCTGACGCAAGAAGTTTTCGAGTTCTTGTTTCTCTTGCTCATTGCTGATTCTCACGTAGTGAAATTTCGGTGCTCTTTTTTCGAGTATATCTATTCCGCAGTAAGGTCTTGTTCGAGCAATGACAAACAGTGGTTTGCCAACATGTTGAACATTTGCAGCTTCGACTATCTGCTCTATGTTATGTCCATCGATTTCAACGGCAACGGCTCCGAAAGACTCCAATCTACTTTTCAATGGTTCTATTTGGTTTACAGTCTCGATCTTTCCATCAGCAGACTGTCCATTGGCATCGATGAAAACGCAAACTGAATCGAGGGCATAAAAACTCAGGGTTTCAACAGCTTCCCAGGTCTGGCCAATCATGAATTCACCGTCGGACATCATGACCCAGTTCTTACCCGTTTCTCCTTTCCTTTTTCTCGCAAGTGCTATACCTAAGACCTGAGAGAGAGTCTGTCCCAGTGAACCTGACATCAATTCATGTCCCGGAGAATGATCTGCACCTATCATTTCTACGCTGCTTCCATCTTTGTTGAACATCTCCAACCCCTCAGGTGCCATTCTGTCTGTCTCCACGAGCACTGCGTAAAGGACCAATGCATAATGAACCGGGCTCAAGAAAAATCTGTCCAGATGTGGTTCTTTTGGGCCATTGTAACCCGCACCGGTGAAATAGTCCTTGTTGTTTTTCGATGGAACACCAGCGAAGGGAAGTGGAATTCTCGGTGAAATAGATGGTCCCAAATTCATGATCTTTCCATAGAGCGTGGAAAGAATTTCAGCGCTCGAACAAGCTTGAGAAAGATATCCCCCACCATTCCTCAAGGTGAACTCAAGTACTCTGCGCCTCACGCCGTTTGCTATTCGCTTTATTTGATCCTTCCAGTCCTGTTCCTGATGTGCCATTGTTATCTCCTCCCATCAGTTCTTAGCCGAACAGTTTTCGGAGATTCTCACCATAAGGTGGTCGAACTATTCCTTTCTCGGTTATTATGGCAGTTATCAACTCGGCAGGCGTTACATCGAAGGCAGGGTTAAAAACTTCGCTTTTTTCTGGCACGATTTTCACACCGGAGATTTCAGAGACTTCACTCCGATTTCTTTCCTCAATTGTTATCGAATCACCGTTTGCTGTGTTCAAATCTATTGTGCTCGTCGGTGCTACGACATAGAATGGTACTTTGTGATAACGAGCCACTATGGCCAAATTGTAGGTGCCAATCTTGTTGGCTGTATCGCCATTTGCTGCTATTCTATCTGCGCCAACTAACACAAGATTTATCCCAAATTTCCGCATTACCAAACCGCTTGCTCCGTCCACAATCACCGTGTGAGGTATACCCAATTGATCGAGTTCCCATGCAGATAATCTTGCACCTTGAAGTCGTGGACGCGTTTCATCGAGAAAGACATGTATATTCTTACCAGATTCATGGGCGAAACGAATTACACCGAGAGCGGTTCCGTAATCTACCGTGGCAAGCGAACCAGTGTTGCAGTGATGCAAAATTCGCGCTCCATCTGGCACCAAGTCCGCACCATTTTTGGCTATCTGTTTGTTCGTGTTGATATCTTCCATCTCTATTTCCGCTGCTTCCCTTTCTAACAAATCTCTCAACTCATCTACTGAACCAGAGAAATTCTCCCATACCCGTTTCATTCTGTCTAAAGCCCAGAATAAATTCACCGCCGTCGGTCTGGATGAACGCAACAATTGATCTGCCTCTTTGAGAATCTTTTTGATTTGTTCATTTTCTGCGATCTGCTTTGTGGCAAGTACAATACCATAGGCTGCCGCAACACCAATTGCAGGTGCTCCTCTCACTACCATATCCTTTATGGCTTTGGCAACTTGTTCAACAGAACTCAGTTCAATGTACCTTTTTTCCTGTGGGAGAACCCTCTGATCAAGTACTACCAAATTGCCGTTTTTCCACTCTATAGATCTGAAAGTACTCAACTCTTCTCACCTCTTCATATCAAATATGATGATTCTTCTACAATGCCCGTGAGATCATTGACCGTTTCAAAACTCTTCCACACGTTTATCCATTTGACTGCAACATCGAGGGCGATACTTTCCGCACGCGCGCGAATGTATTCGTCCTTTATCGTCCAAAAATCATGTACATGTGCCATGCCAATCGTTCTTCTGAATATCTCTGCCGCCCCAAAGCCAGCCGATTCTTTCAGCAATCTCTTGACATATTTCTCAGGGTATTTTTTCGATGGCCATTCGTCGTTGATGTCTTTCTCCCATGCACTTAGAAATTCTTTCTCAAAGACTTCCCAGGTTCTTTTGAAGGAGTTGATTATCCAATCACGATAGAATTGTCTTTGCTCCTGGTTTGGTCTGTGAAACTCTTGTGCGGCATATGCGATGACCAGATTTGCAAAATAGGTACCTATATCGTGAGCCATAGGACCATAGAAGGCAAACTCTGGGTCGATGACCTTTGTTAGCTCTTCGTTAAGCATTATCGAACCGGTGTGTAGATCGTTGTGAATCAGTGCCTGGGCTTTTGTCATGTAAAGTTCTTTGAAATAGAGTATCTCGCTTCTGAGTTCATCGTCTGCGTATATTTTCCTGACTACAGGTTCCAATGGTTTGCTCCATCGATTGTTTGGGTGTTCTACATAAGGCTGAGTGAAGACAAGATCTTCCTGAACCTTGCACAAAACAGGGTTCATGAAGGTTGTTACCATTTCTTTCTTTTTTTCCGATGACAGATAGAGATCTGATGTGTAAAAGAGCGTCCTTGCCATGAAAACTCCGATGTGCTCTGCGACATTCGAAAAGACCCTGCCTTTTATCAAAGCTTCTCTCATGACTTCGAGTTCCTTGAGATCTTCTATCACAAGTACGTGGACCTTGTTATCGTAAAAATATATCTGAGGCACGTAATCAGGTGCGTATGTTCCCTCTATTCTAAGGGTTTCATATTCTATTCTCTGCCTGTCGACAGGCATTTTGAAGTCAGGATATCTCCAGGCATAAGGAAGTGCTTGTTTCAAGATCACAGACTTCCCATTTTCTGCGTTCTCAACTCTGAATATCAGATTCACATTTCCTTCAGAAATAAGTGTGGCTTTCAGTTCGCCATTGCCCAGAATGGTTTTTCTCAAATCGGTCCTTTCAATATATTCTGTGACAGTTTTTTCGTTCAGTTGCTCCATACACTCAACCCCCTTTTAACGTGACTCCTTTTTTATGGCAAAACTTATACCGAGTGCGGAAACGAGCACCAAACCTTTTATGAAATCCTGTATATACCAAGGAACATTCAACATGGTAAGCCCGTTGAGCATTACACCAACAAAAACCGCTCCAAGAAATGTTCCCCAAACATTTGGTTTTCTCAATCCCAAGACTGCGAAACCAAAGTAGGTTGATGCCACGGCATCCAACAGATAGGGATCGCCTGCTTTGACTGCGCCAGATCCAATACGCGAAGCCAAGACCAAACCACCAAGTGTCGCCAAAAGAGCGCTGATCATGTATGCGATAGTTCTGTACTTTCTCACAGGTATTCCTGCCAATCTGGCTGCTTCCATATTACCTCCGACTGCATAGAAGGCTCTACCGTATCTTGTAAAATCCAGAAAAAACCAGGCTATAACTGCAACAAACAGCATGACGATAACAGGAACTGGTATGCCTCGAAAACTCTCCGTTTTGAATACAAAACCCTGTCCAAGCACCAAGAATTGTTTTGGTATGAATCCTTTGGTGACTTCTCTAATGGGACTCCATGGATTTGTCATACCTCTGTACACGGCATCGCCTTTTGTTATCCACATCTGCAGGCCCTGCACAAGATAGAGTGTCCCGAGTGTGGCAAGTAGGTCTGGTATACGAAGCCTCATTATCAATAAGGAATTGAACAAACCTATTCCAGCACCTGCCAACAAACAGATGATAATCACCCAGTACCATGGTATCTGCCATATAACCATCAAGGCAGTTGACAATATAACTGCCAGCCCTGTGACAGCGCCAACTGATACATCCATACCGTTTACTACGACAGAAAAGGTTACTCCAATTGCCACTATGGTCAGTATAGAAACAGCCCTGAGGATATCGAAGAGATTGTCTACCGTGAAAAACGCCCTCGTTGTAAGCGAAAAGACTACAATCAAAATCAACAGGGCCACGATGACGCCGTATTTCAGAACGAAATTCGTTGCCAGATCTTTGAAATTGTTTTTCATGACTTCACCCCCGCCGCATAGCTGAGAATCTCCTTTGCGTCTGCATTTTGCGATGTGAACTCCGCCATCACCTTTCCATCTCTCATGACCAGAATCCTATCTCCAATCCCAATGGCTTCATTTATGTCACTTGTTGCAAAGACAACGGCACAGTTTTTGGAAATCTCTGTCACCAATTTGTATATCTCTCTTTTCGCTCCGACATCAACACCCTGAGTTGGTTCATCGAGCAAAAGTACCTTAGGATTGCCTCCGAGCCATCTACCCACAACTATCTTCTGTTGGTTTCCACCCGAGAAATACTGTGCCTGTCTTTCAACATCAAGTGGCATCAGATGAACTCTTTTTGCGATTTCACTTGTGTGCTTTATTTCAACGGTCTTGATTATTCTTCCAAGAAATCTGCAGAAATCTTTCATGAAGGGCATCGTCATATTCTCTCTTGCGGATTTGTTCAAGATCAATCCTTCTCTCCTTCTCTCCTCAGGTACCAGATACACCCCCTTTTCTATCGCTTTGGTTGGATCCTTTATCTTCACTGGTACACCGTCGATTGAAATCTTTCCACCCTCGGGCTGGTATGCACCGAAAAGCAACTTCAAAGTCTCTGTCTTGCCCGCGCCTGTGAGCCCAGTTATCGCAAGAATCTCGCCTTTTCTCACTTCAAAGCTCACCTGTCTTACCTTGTCCTTCCAAGCGAGATTCTCTACTTTCATAACCACTTCACTGGGAGTTGATTCTTTCTTTTCAGGGAAAAGATTACCTTGTGGTACATCCAGCATGGCTTCTACTATTTGAGAAAGTTCTGGGACTTGGTCAAAGTACGCAACCTTTTTTCCGTTTCTGAGTACGGTGATATGGTCAGCCACGATAGGGATTTCATCGAGTCTTTGACTTATGTACAGTATGCCTACACCACGTTGTTTCAGATTACTGACCAAGTCGAACAACTTTTGAGCTTCCAGCAAACTCAGTGAAGATGTTGGCTCATCCAGTATGAGAAACTTGACGTTGTGTATCAACGCCCTTGCGATCACAAGCTGTTGCTTTTCGTGTAGTGAGAGATCTTCAACCTTCATCGAAACCGGTAGAGGAAAACCAATTCGGTTTAGATCCGCTTCCGCTTTTCGCTTCAGTTTTCTTGAAGAAATCACCGTGCCAAATTCACCGCCGTTGAAAGATTCAAGATAGAGATTCTCTGCAACAGTAAGTGTTGGAACTAACTGTGTATCAACTTCCTGATGTACCACTTCGATACCATTTTGAAAGGCTTCACGAGGATCTCTCAGGACTATTTTCTTGCCATCTATTGAAATCTCACCTTCATACGACTCATAGTAACCAGTGAGTATCTTCACGAGTGTACTCTTTCCAGCACCATTTGCCCCGACCAACGCATGAACTTTGCCGGATTCTATTTGAATATCCACATCATCAAGAGCGACTACACCGGGAAATTTCTTGGACAGTTTTTCTCCTCTGAGCACCGCCATCTTCATTGATGAGCAGGGCCTTTCAGCCCTGCTCCTTTCCCCCTTTCTTATTTCTTGTTTTTCTCAATCAAGGCTTTTATCCACTCTGGCCACACCAAATTACTTTCTCCAAGACCTGGCAGTGCCTTGACCAGATCGTCCATGTTCTTGATATTGTTCTGAATCAGGAATTCTCTTGTGACAAGTTGCGGTTCAACCAACAGATATTTGGGAAGTTTTTCTCCACCAACTAAGGCTGCTGCCGCGCGAACTGCCAACCTTCCAACTGCATAGGAATCTGTACCGACGGTTGCAACCCACGGACTGTTTTCCTGAATCATCATCTGAATATCCTCTGTGGTGACATCGACGGAGTAAACTCTGAACTGTGAGCTCTTACCAGCCTGCATTATTGCCCTGACAGCACCTTTTGCAAATTCATCCCACATTGCGAGAACGGCATTTGCCTCAGGTTTTTCCTTCATCACCGCTTCCATTCGGGTTTGAGTATCGGCGGCCGTCGAGCCAGTAACAGCTCCAGTCTTTGCAACCTCTTTGATTCCTTCGAAACGCCACTTTATTATCTGCCACATTCTGTCTCTCTTATCCAGTGGCGCAAAACCTCCGACGTTCACATAAATCACGTTCGCCTTGCCAGCGAAATCCACTGCGAGTTGCTTGCTTATCAAATAACCGATCAGCAGGTCGTCCTGCTCGATCTCCGGTACTCGATCATCAGCAACAACTAAGTCGAAGGTAACCACCTTTATGCCCTTGTCGAGAGCCTCCAAAATCTTTGGCATCAAAGGATCTGGCCTACCGTGATCAACGATGATAGCATCAACCTTTTGAGCTATGAAGTTCTCCATCATCGTTACCATTCTTGCCATGTCCCCGTTAGCGGTGGCTTCAAGCAAGGTTATACCAAGTTCTCTTGCCATGGATTGAGCTCCAGCCAAATACCTTTCAAAGAAACTTCCTTCGCCAACTTCTCTGACAAGCGCGATTCGCACGTTCTTCGGATTGTCAAATTTCTTCGGGATCTGCGCCTGAGCAAAAGCAGACAGGACTAAAGCCACCAGAAGCACCAAGACCACTGCTCTAAACCTTCTCATAAGAACACCCCCTGTAGAAGTTTTGTGAACAAATGTGCAAGTCTGCACATTTGTACCACCAAATATATACTACATCTGTCATATTCATGTCAAGTAAACACCTACTGATTTAACATTGTGAAAGCAGAGTGGAGAAATCAGTCTCTGAGAGCTTCAGAAGATTTCAAAGATATTTTTCAGGAATTTTCCTTCGGAGTGAGGTCGTGTTTCGTTAACAAAAAGATGAAAACCCCGATGTAGATGAATATGTCACCTGGGCTGATTAGAAATCTTCTTCCCCATGGAAGTATGATCGGTATCCAGTCGCCCAAAAGAAGTCTGGCGCTGAATTTCTCCACAAAGACGTGCTTTATCGTCAAGTTCAAATTGAGTGCCTTCGCAAAAGGCTCATAAGCAGGCATCCTTCCATTGTTCAAGAGTATTACAAAGGCGTTCATGACTGAGCCAATCGCCATCAATTTGAAACCCCTCAGGTTTCTGTTGACTGTCAAAATCAAGAAGAGAAGACCATAGGAAATTGCCATCAAAAAACCACGTTGGTTCAAGGGGAGCATCTGAATCACAAAGGGAACGACAAACAGATAGACCAGTTTGATACGAACGGTGTCAAGATAATAGACCCTCTTCTTGAGAATGAAAGACAGCACAAGAGCAATTATGAATACATCAAGGATCAAACTATTCTTCTCCCAGAATCGTGTTGTCTATCAAACGAGCCTTTCCAACCCAAACGGCAAGCGCCACGATCGCCTTCTTGTTGATTTGTGTCAATGGTTCCAAGGACTCTTCGTCGACTATTTCTACATAATCAATCTTCAGTTTGTCGAATGACGAAAGATAATCCTTGATCTTTTCAACGATTCGTGAGGCGTTTCTTTCACCAGACCTGTACAAGTTTTCTGCCAAATTCAGCGCTTTGCTCAGAGCAACTGCCTGCGATCTTTCTTGGTTTGACAGATAAACATTTCTTGAACTCATTGCAAGGCCATCTGGTTCACGCACAATAGGGCACTCAACAACCTCAACATCCATATTCAGATCTCTGACCATTCTTCTGATAACTCGAAATTGCTGCGCGTCTTTCTGGCCAAAGTAAGCACGGTGAGGCTTCACTACGTTGAACAGTTTGGTGACGATCGTACAAACGCCTTTGAAGTGACCAGGTCTCGATCTACCACACAGATGTCTTGAAAGGCTTTCCTCATTAACGTATGTTGAGTAATCTCTTGGGTACATCTCTTCGACTTCGGGTGCGAAGACAAAATCAACACCTTCACCTTCAAGTAGTGCGAGATCTCGATTCAAATCCCTTGGATAACTCGTGTAGTCTTCATTAGGACCAAATTGAGTGGGATTAACAAATATGCTGACAACAGTTACATCATTTTCTTTCTTTGATCGCTTTACAAGAGAAAGGTGACCTTCGTGAAGATAGCCCATCGTTGGTACAAAACCTATTGTTTTTTCTTTTCTCAGCTCTTCGGCGAGCTTTTTCATCTCTGTTGTAGTCTTAATCACTCGCATGCGATCACCCCACAAAAAATGGCGGAGGCGGTGGGACTCGAACCCACAAGGGCTTCAAAAGCCCACCGATTTTCGAGACCGGCTCCTTAGCCAATTCGGACACGCCTCCACTACACAGGATTATAGCAAAGAGTTCCTCATTCAGCTCAGAAATTCCATGAATGGTTCTCGTATTTTAACAGTGTACTCATATTGCATGTCTGTATCAAAATGTGTCTTCACATACTCTTTCACGATCGTTTGTGCTAACTGTTCCTGGTTCATTTTGCTGATCTGGCTGAATCTTACCAGACAGATGATATCATCAATTCCTCTATTGATAACTGCAAATTCAGATTCTATGGTGTTCAAATCAACCAAACTCGCATATAGCTGTGCAAAGTTCTTGACAAAATCAAGGTTGGCAAGCTTCTCTGTCTGTGCAAAATCTGCACCAGTATTCCCCAGAAGGTCGATCGCTTCTTCGCCATGTAGGAATAAAAGAACAGCCAATGAAGGAAATTCCTCTTGATCCTCAAGGGTATAAACCGTTGCATGCACCTTACCAAAGTATTCATTGTTTGCCACTTTCAAAGGTTTATTCATTTGCTTTTCTATTCCCTGCAAAGTGTCGTACAAATTCTTAGCTTGTTCTGTGTTTTGAAAGTAATCGATTGTCATTTCATCCAGGTAGTTCATTTCTCACCTCATCCGTATTTTCTCAGGAACAGATCGTAGAGTTTCTTATTCTCTCTGACGATTTGTAAGGCGAACTTGGCGTGATCTGTCGCATAACCATTTCCAATTATCATATCAACATCTTTGCCTATTCCTTCGGCACCCAGTGCAGCCTTTGTGAAGCTGGTTGCCATTGAGAAGAAATAGACTTTGCCACGCTGTCTTGTGCACATGACAGAGGTCATTTCGGTGTCCGGCACGTTGACAACATTTATAACAATGTCGGCAAGCTTCCCATCGGAAAGTTCCATGAATTTCTCGTAGGTGCTAACGGCGTTCTGCGCATCGGCAACCATTATCTTATCCACAACACCGAGTTCTGTCAACTCAGGCACAGAACGTTCTGAGTGTACCAAGCCTACAACAGTACCAGTTGGTCCCGCGTACTTTTTTGCCACGTAGCTGCAGAGGATTCCAGATTTTCCACCGGCACCTATGATGAGAACGGTGTCTCCCGGGGAAACCAGCCGCGCTGTTTGTATAGGAGCGCCAGCCACATCCAGTATTGCGAGCGCAACAGATTCAGGCATGTCCTGTGGAAGCTTTGCGAAAACGCCCGTTTCGAACAATATGGCCTCTGCATCTACATCGACCTGTTCTTTATCGAGATAAACCTTTTTAATCTTTCTGAGGTTGAGCGGGGTCAGGCTCAAAGATACCAACGTTGCTATCTTGTCGCCTTCTTTTACATCTATTTTCAAGTCCTTTCCGATCTTTTTTACTGTGCCTATCAGCATACCACCCGATCCTGTGACCGGGTTGTGCATTTTTCCTCTTTCGTTGACAATTTGCATGATCTTTTGAGCCACTTTTTCTTCCTCTTTGCCCACTTCGTTCTTGATCTGTGTGAACGACGCGGCATCGATGTTCAATTTGATGACATCGATCAAGATTTCATTGTCATAAACTTTGGAAGTATCGTTGTCAAGTTTCCACGCTGGTTGTGGTAACTTGCCCTTTGGCTCCAAGACCCTGTGAATCCCAAATGGATCTCCGCGCACAAGTTCACCTCCAGATGAAAAAGGGGCTCTGCGCCCCTTCTATCACAGACCTTCTCTTTGAAGCTCTCTTGTGATTTCCTGTTCAGCCCACTTCAATCCTTCATCAATTGTCTTTTTTCCGAACAATACGTCGTTGACCATGTTGCCGACGATCGTTCTAATCTCTGCCCAGACACCGAGCTGTGGGTCGAAGACACCATTCGGCAACTGCTGGAGTGGAACCTCCGCAGCAGGATCTTCCGCCACAAATTTCTTCCAAATCTGAGTCTCAGTTGCACTTTTTCTCACGGGGAGATAACCTGTTTTGGTTGCCCAGTAGGCTGTTATTTCTGGGGAAATCAGGAACTTCATGAATTCCCAAGCTGCTTTCTTTTCATCATCCTTGGCGCTGCTGAACATGATAACATCTGTACCGGCAAAGAGTGCATTTTGTGTCTTCCACACCGGGAGTGGTGCCCAACTCCATCCGTGTTTGCCAGCCGAGCCACTTGCCACGTAAGGTTTGCTCGCGACCGTTTCGATGAACATGGCAATCTTGCCTTCACCGAATGGACCATCGAGATATCCACCCTGCACCAGTGCATACTTGTCTTTCAGATCAAGCATGAACTGGAGAACTTCTCTTGATTCTTCACTGTTGATAACAACCTTCCATTTGCCATCTGAATCCTTCCTGAGTATGTTTCCACCGTTCAAAGCAAGAAAGACTTGGAAATGATCGACCGTCGATCTGAAACCAAAACCGTACTGATCGATCGTTCCATCGTTGTTGAAATCTTCTGTCATGAGAATCGCAGCCTTTTTCAACTCGCCTATCGTCTCTGGAATCTTCAAACCTGCAAGCGTCAGGGCATCTGTGTTCACATAAAGGACGTAGATACTCTTGTTGAACGGTAAGGCGTACACGGTTTTGTCCCAAGTGCAGTTGAGCCTCATTGGTTCCCATATATCGAGCCATTCAGCAGATGTGAAACCGATCTTTGGATCTGTTATGAATTTATTCAGAGGCTCAACAATGCCTGAGTAGATCAACTTTGCAGTCCAGTTTGAGTAAGCCTGCGAGACCGTTGGAAGTCCACCAGCTTGTGCCGCTGCAAGGAGTTTCTGTTGCAAAGTGCTGTAGTTTCCGATGTAGATTGCCTCGACTTCGATGTCAGGATGCTGTTGATTGAAGAAATTGACTATCTCTTGCAGAGTCTGTCCGTGACCACCACCCATGGCGTGCCAAAACGTGACCTTAACTTTGGCAAAGCTCAACACTGCCGCTACCAAAAACACAACCAAGAGGAACTTTTTCATACCTGCACCTCCCCTGATAACTCTTGCATTTTTGATTTTATCACCTCGTTGTAAAAGTTTTTTATTTTCTCACGCAAAGAAGAAAGGTCACAATCATTGACGATGACATACTTCGAATTGGTAACATCCTTCTGACAAGCTATTCTCTGGTGAATTTCATCTTCGCTGAGCCCTTTGGCTTTTAGTCGTTCCACGATTTTGTCGAAAGGTGCTGTAATTGTCACGACAACATCGCACAACTCATCCAGTTTGAGCCTGTGCAAAATAGCGGCATCTATGACTATCACGTCACTGAGCGAACTGAGTTGGTCTTTAATCTTTCTTCTGATCATCGGGTGGACGACTTGTTCCAAGAGAGATAGCTTTTCAGGACTTGAAAAGACAATCGAAGATAGTTTCTTGCGATCAATCTGTGAACCACTGAAAATTGCCTCACCGAATATCTTTCTAAGTGAATCCTTTACATCTTGCTGGTTCAAAACTTCATGTCCAACTTTGTCGGCGTCTATCACATGAGCACCAAATTCCTTAAAGATCTGAGCGACTGTACTCTTACCCGAGCCGATCTTTCCTGTCAAACCGATGATCAACTTCAATACAGTCTTTCTCCCTTTTCTCGTAACAAAGATTCAAAGCTCTTGTATTCCTCATCTGTCAACACAACAATCGCTATGTCGCCGCCAGCTTTTTCGTAGAGTTCAGACATTTTCTTGTTTATATCCTTTGTCTCATTCATGACAACAACGTATACGTCATCTCCGAATGGACTTTCACTGAGAAAATAAACCATCGATGGTTTGAATATCTTTACTATGTGCTCAGTCAATCTATCACGACCTTTTTCACTGGCTCGGGAAATTTCAGTACTTCGAAACCTTTTCTGCCCATCAGAGAGTACGTGATTCTCTTGCCAAGCTCGACTCCCGGTTGATCGTATGGGTTAATCATTAAAAGACTTCCCATCAGGGCTGTCGTGAATTCATAATACATAAAGAACTGGCCTATGTCGTAAGCATTTATCGACGGAAAGACAACTCTCATGCTCGGTCTACCATTAGAAGCTAATGCCCTTTCGGTACCGGTCAATTCACTCTTCAACAGATCAGCGAGTTTCTTTCCACCAAGGTAAGAGATTTCGTCGTTCTCGTGAATAGCTGGGATGAGTATGTCTCTGTCGAATTTCTCGACTTCAAGGAAGGTTATGGTCTTGTCATCGGGTCCTTCGTTGTAAAGTTGAATCTGTGAGTGCTGATCGACCACACCAAGTGCCTTTATAGGTGTCAATCCTTCATTCACCGTTTGGCCATCCAAGGAATATTTCTTTCCGAGACTTTCTGCCCAAAGTTGTCTGAACCAATCTGCTAGTGAGAACAGTCTGTTCGAGTAAGGCATCATCACGCTGATGTCTCTGCCTTTTTTCTTGTGCAAGTAATGACATGCTGCCATCATAGCTGCTGGGTTTCTCTCTATGTTTAGATCTGCACATCTAAGGTATGCGTCTTTCGCACCGTCGATCAATGCTTTTATATCTACACCGCACGCCATAGCTGGTAAGAGTCCAACGGGTGACAGAACACTGAATCTGCCACCAAGATCTTGAGGTATATCCAGAGCCGTTATCTTTTCAGTTCTCGCTATTTCCCGCAACAATCCTTTCCTTGGATCTGTCGTGAATATTATGTGCTCAGTCGGATTCAATCCCCTGATCTGTAACAATCCACGAATCACTTGATAGTGTGCAAGGCATTCTGCAGTGGAACCAGATTTTGAGATCACATTGAAAAGAGTTTCACGTGGATCGATCTCGTCGAGTACTGCGGCCGCTTGATCAGGATCAACGTTCTCAAGAAAGAATATCCTGAGATATCCACTTCTTTCCTGCTTGGTCAGATAATTCCAATCTGGTGGTGTCAAAGCGTTGGCGAGCGCAACTGCTCCTAAGCTCGATCCGCCTATACCTATGACGATCAAATTGTTGAAAGAGAGTACCCACTGTCTTATATCTTCGACTGAGTCCATATAACTTCTGTCGAAAATGACATTGACAAATCCGGGCCTACTCTTGACGATTTTCTCGACAGATTTTACGACCTGCTCTTTCACAGATCCGAATTCTTCTTCATTTATACCGCCTTTTGTGTTCGGTTCAAACATAAAACTGAAGTCGAACCGAAGCATAATATTGCCCCCTCTCAATAAGAGATGACCGTTCTGACGGGGTATTCAGTCAGTTTTTTTCTTGGTTCGAGATATGTCAGCTCTATCAAGAAACACATACCTATGACATTCCCACCGCACCTTTGAACAAGTTTGGCGATCGCGCTGGCCGTTCCACCGGTAGCTAAGACATCGTCCACCACTATCACTTTCTGTCCCTGTTCAATGGCATCTGAGTGCATCTGAAGTTGGGCAGTGCCGTACTCAAGATCGTATTCAATTGAAGTGGTCTCGTATGGAAGCTTTCCAGGCTTTCTGATAGGTACAAAACCCTTCTGCAGTTTGTAAGCAAGTGCCGCACCAAAGATAAAACCCCTTGCCTCAGGAGAGACGATCAAATCAAAATCCCAGTCAAGGATGGTTTTTGCCATATCATCAACAGCGGTGTGAAATGCTTTGGGATTTCTGAGCAAAGGTGTGACATCTCTGAAGATAATGCCCTCAATGGGAAAATCTGGGATATCTCTTATGAAATTTCTCAGATCCATTCTTTCACCGTCCTTTTCAGAAAAATCACACAGCTACATTTTAGCAAACAAGAGGGTGGTTTTCAATAAAAGGGAGAAACGAAAAATAAAAGCGCGGATGGCTCCGCGCTAAACTGTCGCTACCTTCTTTACTTTACCTGCTTTGAGACACTTCGTGCACACCTTGACTGTTCTAACAGTTCCGTCTTCCATCACGGCGCGTACCTTTTGAAGATTTGGTCTGAACATTCTTGGAGTATGTCTGTTTGAATGACTCACTTTTTTACCAGCTACAGGCTCCTTACCGCATATCTCGCATCTTTTTGCCATCTTGCATACCCCTTTCCGAATCCATCCAAATAATGTTATCAGAACAATCAAAGAATTTCAAGTTTTTCGACCTGATGAAACAATTTTTTCAAGCAAAAGCTCATATCTTCGAGAATTCGAATACATTGCAAGAAATCCATGAATGCGTTCGTAGTTCAAAAGCGACAGAACAGGTGAAAAAGTCAGTCGGTGAAAAACCGTCGGCCCCAAAACCTTCAGTTGTTGAATGTGCTCTTTTGTCGCGTATCCCTTGTGTTTTGAAAACCCATAGCCTGGATATACTTTGTCATACGCCTTCATAATCCTGTCGCGTACCACCTTTGCAACAATTGATGCGGCGGCTATCGATGCACTTTTTGTATCACCCTTTACAATGCACTTACCCTGCACAGAGAGTTTCAGGGATTTTCCATCTATCAAGGCAAAACCATCCTGGTTTAACATTCTCAGCGCCCTGTTCATCGCGAGTTTTGTTGCGTTCAAAATATTGTACAGATCGATTTCTTCAGCTGAAGCGAGTCCTATTCCCACCTGCGAAGTTTTCATTATTTGCTCAAAAAGCCCCTCGCGTTGTCTCACTGTGAGTTGCTTTGAATCAAAAACGTCCACTTTGTCTTGCAATACTACAGCAGCAGCAACGACAGGACCGGCCAGACAACCCCTTCCTGCTTCATCGATACCTATGATTCTGTTAAAGGTTTTCCTGAAGAAATCATCGAATTCGAAGAGTTCATCCCTCATAGCGCTTCAAGGCATCATCCAGTATATTCATTATGAGTTCTTCATAAGAATATCCTGCCGTCTCTGCCATTTTGATGATATCAGAATAGTTGGGGGTTAACATGGGTAGAGAGTTAACTTCAAGAAAATATATCTGATCTCCTTTGACTCTTAGGTCCATGCGAGCATAATTTCTCAGCCCAAGAACCTTGAATGCCCTTTTGGCGTAATTTTTGATTCTTTCCTCTAAATCGCTTTCGATTTTCGCAGGACATACGTATCTTGTATAGCTGCCGTATTCATGTTTCACCCTGTAAGAATAGAATCTTTCCATGCCCTCTGGCAGGGTCGAAAAATCTATCTCCAAGATCGGCAGAACCTCATCCGCCACGATTCCGACACTGAATTCCATGCCATCGATGAATTGCTCTACAAGTGCTGCCTGTTTGAACTGTGAGTGTATCTGCTGCACCTTTTTGATCAGCGCACCGTGGTCTTTCACAACTGAATCGGCGTTCAGCCCTTTAGCACTGCCCTCGCAAGATGGTTTGACGATCGCAGGATAGAATTCAATCTCTGGAATATCATCGTTAATATCTACACCAACAAATGGTGGAGTCGGTATACCGTAGTATGAAAGAATGATCTTTGTTTTGATCTTGTCGATGCATGTAGCGTGTGCCTGTGGCTCAGAACCTGTGTAAGGAATTCTGAAAAGCTCCAATATCGCTGGAACATGGACCTGCTTTGATGCCGTCGAGAGATTGAAAACCGCGTCGAACATCACTATCTTTTCAAGGAAATCGTCTTCGAAGGCTATTAGACTCACTTTATACCTTTTTGACAACACCTCATAGACAGATTGAATCATTAACTCTCTTGATTCATCCAGATTTGATTTATCATACACCACTGCGACCTTCAAATGATTCGTCCTCCCAATATGTTTTTCAATCTTTCTTTTTCTGAAAGGATATTTCCACTATCATCAACACATCTGCAAAGCCCATCTATTACTTGAGTCTTGACTTGTCCTTTCGCCACTGAAAAACCTTTCAGTGCCGGCGCATCGAGTATGCCCATCTGCACAGACTTGTATAGAACTTCAGGATCGAGCAGATCTTCATCTTTGCCGTCTTTCAAACTCTTGATACTTTCAACGATCAGCATCGCTTCGTCTATTATTCTCTCTTTTTCACCTCTTACCCACCGATCTCTGACGGGGTCTGGTATACCCCTGAGGGCGAGATTTATAGCCCTTCTGGACATCTTCACACTCTCTATAATCTCTTTTGATGTTGCTCTTTTCATCGATTCGCAGTAGGCAACAACGTGCACAATGTGTGGTTCAAGCGACCAGCCGTAAAACATAGAAACACTTAGTTGTCCCATAGCCGCATATGGGTCGGCCGGTACTGACATCAGTCCAGTTCTGATCATTCTGTACACTCTGAAATCGTCATCCTGAAGAGATTCGACCACTTCCTTCTTTGCCAGCATCTTTGCAAGATCACCTTTCGGTGAAAGACCACTTGGTGTCTCGAGCATGAACTGTTGAACATAGTCTTTTACACCAAGTTTTTTTGCTACGAAGGTTGCCAGATAAGCCGCAGCGACTTCAACTGCGTCATGGCAAACTCGTAAAGCCCATTGATGTGAATCTGTCACTTCCACAGGTACGCCATTCTGTGCATTCCATCTGATACCTTCGAGGTTCTCCCTGATCGCTTGCAGAAGAGGTCTGTTTGACCTTCTATCCAGATCACTGTACCACATGAGCGGTATCGCCGCCCATGCGTTGTTGATAGTCTCTTTCAAGACTTTTGAAAATTCCACCATGTGAGTTGTGCCGGCATAACATCTCACCAATGGATAATTGCCTCTTCTTGTGGCTTGATACAATCTGACAAAATCTTCAGCAGATCTTATTGGAGCACCACCTGCACCGTCTTGCGAGTGATCCATTTTCTCGGGCTCAAAGAAATACTGCTGGCAGTTCTGGTCTGGAGCAATTGATATAACGTCTAACAATTCCGATTCGGCAAGTTTTTCGATCTCTTGAACAGTTTCCTCCATAGTTTGAAGTCCTATGTGGTGTCTGAATAAAGGGAAAGGCGCTTTGAAGTCAACTCTCTCTTTGAGAGTCTGCGGAAATCTCTGCAAGCTTTGTTCCTCACGAGCCTTACCTCGCAGAAACAGAATTATCTCATCGATTTCTTCGGTTCCATCGAATACTTTTTTTATAAAGGAAAATCTCTTTGCTTCCTGTGCTGTCTCGATTGTTCCACCGAATATGTAGGTTTTCTTCGATATTTTGTGTGATTCTATTAGAATCTCCATCTGACTGAGCAGATTTCTCAGTGATTCGGCACTGAGTCTATAACTAATGGCTATCAAATCCGGATCGTGTTCTTTTATTTCTTCGACGAGTCTTTCGACAGGTATCGCTGCCCCTAAGTAAACGGTTTCATAACCATTTTCCTCGGCTATCTTCAGGAAATTCAGCAGTCCGACATTGTGCACACAACTTCCTATGGAGGTTCCCAGGATCTTCATACTTCTCCCTCCTCCATAATGTGCTTTATTTGTTCGATTGTTTTGCCTTGCAGATGGAGTTTCTCAAAGTTTCTGCCTTCTTTGAAGAAATCGATTTCCATTATCAAGGAAGACAGCTGAATTATCGAGTCTATCACAGGGGTTCTCACGCCGGCAAGTTGACCAAATGCGGAGATTGGTACAAGACTCGTGGGAACATCTTCAAGGATGTATCTGTTTTCAAGACTGGTTGGTGCCTGTATGCCTCTGTATCCTTCGTTGTTGTGTATTGCATCGTAAAGATTTGAGCCTCTTACATCGTAAGCATAAGCGAGCCATTGAACAGCTGTCATGGGTTCGATCCCGAATTTTTTTGCAACTTCGCATCTTTCTCTGTCTATTGCCTCTAAAACCTTCGCCACAGACTGGCTTATTCCTTCAAAGTAGAATTCGAATTTTCCAAAGGTCGATTCTACCCAACCTGTGTTCAAAATGATGGTCGCTGGATGAAAAACTGCACCTATGTTGTTAAAACTTGTGTATAACGTGCTCGGGGCGATTTCAAACTCCGGCATCACTTTCAAAAGGGTTTTTTCCAGTTCGCGGTTCTTCCTGGAAGGTAACGCAGCTACGGGTACCGCGTTCTTTATTCTGAAAATTCTGACAACGCCTGGGTTCGATGCGCGCGATGCAAATACAAAGGTCTGTGCTTCTGCTATCACAACATTTTTCCTAACATTTTCTTCCTTCAAGGTATTGTAGAACTCAAGTGCACCTGCGGTTCTACCCGGGTTGAGCACTACCACTTGGCCATCTTCAAGAAGCGGCGCAATCTTCTTGACAATATCTCTATGTGCAAAAGCGGGTACGACAACCATTAGAAGCTGGCGATCTCTTATGGCTTGCACTATGTCCGTCGTGGCAAAGGATATCTCAGCCGTCGCGTTGATCTCCCCTTCAACCTTTATCTTGTTTGTTTTCACAATGGGAGCTATTCTCCAAGCACTGCGATTGTACAAAGCGACATCAAAGCCCCTTAAGGCAAGATATGCAGCCAAAGCTTGTCCACCATTTCCAGCACCAATTACACATATTTTCATGGTGAAAACCCCCTATCGACGGATTTAGATAAATCAATTTTCATGATACTGTACAAATGTTCTTTGCTTTCATTTTACCATCATATTTCTTGTGTGTCAAATTAGGTTGTTCTCTATCATGAAAGAGAGGAAGTAATATAACTTATTTAGCGCTAATATCAAGAGGCAATAGCCCATAGTCACATATATAATCTACCTAAGTGAGGTGAGAAGGATACAGGAATCCGCTGTCTGTGTACCGGTGCTCTACATAGAGAATCAACCGTACCTGGTACTCATAAGAAGGTCCAGAAAACTGAAACGGCACCCAGGGCAGATAAGTTTTCCTGGTGGTTTTATCGAAGAAGGAGAGAGCCCTTTACAAGCAGCCATCAGAGAAATGCAAGAAGAAATAGGCGTAAGAGAAGACTGTATTACCGTTCTTGGTCAACTATCTTGCACCGTAACAATAACTTCAGCGGTGAAAATAATCCCGTTTCTGGTAATCCTAAAATGCAGAGAATTTCATTTGAACAAAGATGAAGTTGAAGAAATTTATTTTGTGTCCCTTGAGTTGTTCGAGAGAACAAAATGCATCGAAGTTCTCATGCCTAATGGTAATCTGACCTGCCGATATCCGTTGGGGGATCTTGTTGTCTGGGGTGCAACGGCAAGAATAATAAGCCAGTCACTATCCCAGATAGAACAGATGCTGAAAGAGGTGAAAAGATGAGCAATTTCATCGTATCTAAGGTGGAAAATCCCATATCTTTTCTGAAAAAGGTTGGAGTTGATCCGGCTTCGATACCTATTTTCACAAGGAAAGGATCATTTCTGAGCCTTATGATCTATGACGTTCCTGTCATAACTGCCAATGTGATCAAGCAAGAAATGCTCGCAGCCGGAGCAGATGCGGCTGTTCATAAACATGCGATAACACACAAAGTAGAAAAAACCGATGTTCTAACCATGGGCACGCTCGCACAACACCAGAAGCTGATCGAAAAACTTTCCAAGATGAACTACTGGAGTTTGAGTGAGACTGCAAGAGAGATTCAGCGGTGTCTGTTCTTTGATCGGATAAGCCAGATAGAACTGCCTTCTGGCAAAAAACTGATCTTCGACAGAACACTGATTATGGGTATAGTGAATGTGACACCAGACTCTTTCTATGAAAAAAGCAGAGTTGACAAAAGCAAGGTCGTCGACTTGGTCTCAAAGATGGTGAATGAAGGTGTCGACATCGTCGATGTTGGTGGTGAATCAACAAGACCTGGTTCTGATCCTGTTAGCGAGCAAGAAGAATTGGATAGAGTCATTCCAGTTGTTGAGCTGATCAAGAGCAGTTTTGACGTGGTCGTATCTGTGGACACGTACAAAGCCAGAGTCGCAGAAGAAGGTGTGAAGGCTGGTGCTGATATAGTGAAT
>Ga0209204_1000644_pt1 | contig 37319 bp, 32 predicted proteins | sample AD_JPNMR2_MetaG_FD_184425 | JGI IMG/M metagenome (GOLD analysis project Ga0209204, IMG submission 184425) | Active sludge microbial communities of municipal wastewater-treating anaerobic digesters from Japan - AD_JPNMR2_MetaG (SPAdes) (version 2) | ecosystem: Engineered > Bioreactor > Anaerobic...
GTATGTTGTTTTTTACATGAAATCGCAGTAATCATAGCAGCCACCATTGTTAGTATAATGAATGAAAATGAAATCTTTTTTAAAAACATGGCAACCTCCTTCATGTCTCCTGAGGTCTTGATGAAAAAGGTCCTTTCGAGTGATGTCTTTGAACATGAGATGCTCTTCCTTTGGCTCAGAAATCCACTAATAACCAATATACGATGACAATGACTATCGAACGTGATTAATAATGATATTTTCTTTATTATCCTTATGTCAATTACATTTCAAAGATAAATTCCCGGTAACTATCGCCTACATTATTGTAACAAAATTATTGATTGTATTTCATAAAGCGATAGTTTAAGTAAATACACTAATTTAAGTTGACTAATGTATCATTGCCTGTACACACTATACATGTCATATGAACGGGTTAGCTTTTAAAATATTGAGAGGAAGGGTGGTTGGCTGATAACTGTTTTACAATGAAACGGATATCATTACATAGATTATACATGAAATATGGCGGATTACGAAGAATACTACATCTGATATCAGTTAGTGTTTTTGTTGTTTTTTTAATGAGCACGTGCGCTTTAGCAGGTAATAATTTTGATTGGTTCTGGTTTGTGTATGAACAAGGGGAATATTATTCCAGCACATATACTGTATATAGGCCATTATACCTGAAAAACAACTATCGTAATGCTTCATTCCAGGCTTCTTTAATGCCAGTACTATACTGGAAATATGCCACACCACGGCAACAAACTGCAAAAGGTGTGTTTGGTTTCTATGAATCCGTGGATTACTGGGGGCTACATCATTACGAAAATGATACAGGTATCTTCCCATTTCTTTTGTATGGCATGTCAACTGATGAAAATGACAGATATTTACATGTGTGGCCATTGGGCGGCACCATTAAAGGCAAGCTTGCAACTGATTCAATTACCACATATATTTTCCCAGGGATAGCTCTTTTCTTCTTATATCCAACATCATCGTATTATGTTCTTGCAGTGTATTTAGTTGCTTCTATAGTGCCTGTCTATGTTCATTATGTCAGTAAGGATTATGATGCATATGGCATTTTGTGGCCTCTGATACAGTGGGGCAAAAGCCCTGTTCGTGATGATATGCGCATCATGCCTATATATGCTCATAGTAAAAAGAAAGGGTTTTATGATACCGCTTCATACGGCCTTTTGTACAATGTGCGCAAGGAATATATTGGCAATGACACCATGCACACTGTTTTTTTTGTTCCTTTGTATGCACGGCGGTGGCTTGAATCAGGCAAGGCCGAGAGCTCTTCGTTACTGTGGCCTTTCTTTTCATGGGGTTACAATGATAAGCATGGTAATCTTGAAATAAATTTTCCATGGCCATTTGTTCAGATACGTGATTGTGATGATCCATTTATTTATAAGCGCATATATTTTCCATTCTATGGGAAATATATTGAAAGAAATAAAACCACTTTTTTTATTACGCCGCTTTACTTTGTGCTTGAAAAACAGGGAACAGGGTATGAATCTCAGTATTCCATTTATGGGATTCTTTTCTGGTATTTTAAAAGGGATTATGATAATGAGCACCAGCGGTATGGAAAGCACTGGCGTTTTTATAAGTTGTGGCCATTGTTTCATTATGAGTACAATGACAGAGGCGATAGCTCATTTGCATTTTTTTCCATAATGCCTTTCAGGGATGAAGAAGGTTATGAACGCCTGTATCAACCGTTTTTCAGTATTATTGAGTATTCCAGGCAGTCTAATGGAGACAGGCGCTTTGGGCTACTCTTACGGACTTATTTTCAGAGCTGGAATGATAATTATTTTGCAATGAAAATCCCATTCATTATTTCATATAGTGAAAAAAATAATGCAATGAATCATATATCATTGCTGCTGTCATTTTTCAGCTATACAAACGATGATACTGTACAGGAATTGTGTATTGGCTGGATACCTGTATATAGAAATGTCAAAGATAAAAAAGCCTACGAAGCCAGAATGAAAAAATTAGCTTCAGTACGGAATGCAGAAGGTAGTCCATTAATACAGGATTTAAGCTATTTATATGTAAGTTCATTGCCAGGCGCAACGGTATATTCATTACGATTTTAATATATTTGTTATTTGAATTGTTATAACAATGTTTAAAGGCGATAGTTAATATAGATAAGGCTTTTTGGGACCTGAATATGGTAGAGAAAATTAAACATACTGTCATTAATGTTATTCGCGATATTGGCGCAAACACACTGAATATTATTGCAATGATGGGATATTGCATGTTGCTTTTTTTAGAAGTTGTGTATTATTCTAAAGCAGCGTTTGAAAAACGCCGTGAAATTTTAAAACAGATGTACTATGCTGGAGTAAAAACCTTTATTGTAGTATCAATAGTTGCACTTTTTACAGGAATGATACTTGCTCTTCAAACAGGGCTTGAATTAAAACCTTATCAACAGCAGGCTCTGGTTGGTAACATTATTATTGCAACGCTAACACGGGAAATGGCACCATTTGTGACAGCAATTATCCTGATTGCCGCAGTTGGTTCAACCATGGCTGCTGAAATTGGCACCATGACAGTTTCTGAAGAGATTGATGCTCTGGAGATGATGGCAATAAGCCCTGTAAAATTTTTGGTTATGCCACGGGTTATTGCTCTGGCCATTATGTTACCTATTGCTACAATTTATACAAATCTGCTGGGCAGCATTGGTGGTGGTATTGTTGCATACTTTCAGCTTGATGTAAGTTTTGATGTATATTATACCCACATTCTTGATTCATTGCATTTCAAGGCTACCTATGTTGGGCTTTTCAAAGCGCTTGTATTTGGCATGATGGTTTCTACCATCAGCTGTGCTAATGGACTCAGGGCAACCAATGGAGCGTTGGGTGTTGGTAAGGCAACAAGAAATTCAGTTGTATCATCTTTCCTTATGGTACTTATTGTGGGGTACTATATTACAGCTCTTTTTTATGGAAAATAAAATTCTATAGCCATCGAAATGTATACATTATGATTGAATTTAGAAATGTAACCAAAATACTCAGTGGGACAAAGGTTCTCAATAACTTGAGTTTCAAAATAGAAAAAGGTGAAACGTTTGTTATCATTGGGCGTTCAGGTACGGGTAAAACAGTAACATTAAAGCATATTGCAGGATTGCTTGAGCCCGATAGCGGGCAGATTTTAGTTGGTGGTGAACAAATGAACGGTATCAGCAAAAGCCAGCGAGATAGATTGCGGGAAAAAATTGGATTTGTTTTTCAATCAGGTGCGCTGATTAACTGGATGACTGTTGAGGAAAATATAGCCCTTCCACTCATTGAGCATAAATTATACCCACCAGATGAAATTAAAAAGATAGTAGAGGAGAAGATGGATTTATTGCAACTCACATCAGCCCGGGATAAGATGCCTGCTGAAATAAGTGGTGGGATGAAAAAACGTGCAAGTCTGGCACGGGTTCTTGTTCGGAATCCAGAAATCATTTTGTACGATGAGCCAACATCTGGACTGGATCCGGTGATGTCAAGTTTGATCAATACTATAATAAATCAATTGAAAAAAGATTATACAATAACACAGGTTGTTGTTACTCATGATATGGATAGTGCTTATGCAGTTGGTGACAGAATTGCGATGCTGTATGATGGGAGAATTATTCAATGTGATGAGCCTGATGGAATACGGAACACCGATAACCCCATTGTGCGGCAGTTTATTTCAGGTTCCTTGGAAGGTCCTATTGATGTGTTATGATTATAAAATTATTTGGAGGGTGATATGAAACAGGAGATAGCAGTTGGGATAATAGTTATTATAGCTCTTACGGTGTTGGGCTATTTTACTATTATAATGAGTGGTGAAATCTTTGAAACTCATACATATTACCCAATGACAGTTGTGTTTAAAGATGTTGAAGGTTTATCAGCGGATGATAAAGTGCGGGTTAATGGGGTATTGTCGGGATACGTTGATACGGTAGAATTAATAGAGAATAATGTAATTGTAACGTTGCGGTTATATAACCATTTTACGCTGTATGAAAATTATGAAATTATGGTACGCAATGAAACTGCTCTTGCTGGTAAGTATGTAAGCATCAGTCCAGGAACACCAATGGATGAAAATGGCAAACAATATGCGGTTATAACCACCAGGGATAACCTTATTGGGACATCAGTGCCTGACCCTTTTACCATGCTTTCGCGTCTTATTGCGGATAACAGGGGAAATGTTAATGCCACTGTTAAGAATTTGCGTGATATAACTGATAAAATTAATTCAGGGAAAGGAACGCTTGGCAAAATAATTAATGAAGATACCGTTCATGGGCAGGCAACTGATTTAATCAAACAGTTGCAGGATACTATTGAAGATACCCGTGAACAGGCACCAATCACAAGCTTCCTGCGTGCTGCATTAACAGCTTTTTAATACTATTGTTACAATCACGTTAAATTTTTCACTACCAATAAAAAAATTATTGGAATTTTTCTTGCACCAAACTCATTGTTCTGAAGTTTTAATGGTTATTTTAATAAATTTTGATACATTTTGATAAAATGTATGTATACACCACTACATAGAAAGGAATGTTTGCATGCCCAGGCGCACTGATATTAAAAAAATTTTGATAGTTGGATCAGGACCCATTGTTATAGGGCAGGCGTGTGAATTTGATTATTCAGGTTCACAGGCCTGTAAAGCTTTGCGTGAAGAAGGTTATGAGATAGTTCTGGTAAATTCAAACCCTGCTACCATAATGACCGACCCTGATATGGCTGACAAAACATATATTGAACCAATAACCCATGATATTGTAGCACGCATTATTGAAAAGGAAAGACCTGATGCATTGTTACCTACCGTTGGTGGGCAGACTGCCCTGAATATTGCTGTCCAGCTTCATGAAAGCGGAGTATTACAACAATACGGTGTTGAACTGATTGGTGCAAAGATTGATGCCATAAAAAAAGCTGAAGACCGGGATCTCTTTAAAAAGGCTATGCTTGATATTGGGCTTCAGGTGCCAAATTCGGCGCTGGCATCTTCAATTGATGAAGCTTTGAAAATACTGGAAACCATTCCACTTCCCATTATTATCAGGCCAGCGTTTACTTTGGGTGGTACAGGTGGCAATATTGTATATAATCAGGAAGACTTTGTTGAGCTGGTACGAAAAGGGCTTGATGAATCGCCCATAAGTCAGGTATTACTGGAGGAATCTGTCATTGGGTGGAAAGAGTTTGAGTTAGAGGTCATGCGTGACCTCAAAGATAATGTGGTCATTATATGTTCCATTGAAAATTTTGATCCTATGGGCATTCACACTGGCGATTCCATAACTATCGCCCCCCAGCAAACCCTGACCGATAAAGAATATCAAAATTTAAGGGATATGGCTATCAAGATAATCCGTGAGATTGGTGTGGAAACCGGCGGTTCAAATATTCAGTTTGCGGTTAATCCCAAAGATGGCAGGGTGATGGTTATTGAGATGAATCCCCGTGTCAGCCGAAGTTCTGCATTGGCGTCAAAGGCAACGGGCTTTCCCATTGCAAAGATTGCTGCAAAGTTGGCTGTGGGGCTTACCCTTGATGAAATAGCAAACGATATTACCCGTGAAACGCCAGCATGCTTTGAACCTACCATTGATTACGTTGTTACCAAGATTCCACGCTGGGCATTTGAAAAGTTTGAAGGTGCTGACACAACGCTTGGCACCCAGATGAAATCGGTGGGCGAGGCAATGGCAATTGGTCGTACCTTCAAAGAATCGTTTCAGAAAGCATTGCGTTCTCTGGAGATTGACCGCTATGGGTTTGGTTCGGATGGCAATTTAAAACTTGATGCACTTGTTGATGCAATACCTGAGCGGCAACGAAATGACATCATTGAACAGAATTTGCGTATTCCGAGGGAACAAAGAGTCTTTTATATAAAGAAAGCATTGGAGCTTGATTGGAGTGTTGAAAAAATTCATGAATTAACATCAATAGACCCATGGTTTTTACATCAACTCAAAGAACTGGTTGAAGCAGAGCGTGAATTTGTTGCACAGGCTAAACAGGGTTTGCAAAAAGAAAACATACTCAAAATGAAACAATTGGGTTACTCTGACAGGCAGCTTGCATTTTTAATCCATAAAGATGAACTCAAGGCATTGTATGAACGGGGGCTTGATGCACAGAAGGATTATTCAAAGCGACTGAATGAACTTGAAGACAGTATAAGGAAGTTTAGATTTGAGCAGGCGATAGTTCCTGGATACCGGCTGGTTGACACCTGCGGTGGTGAATTTGAAGCCTACACCCCCTATTACTATTCTTCGTATGATGATGAGGATGAAGCTAAGCACACAACAAAACGCAAGGTCATGATATTGGGTGGTGGCCCAAACCGTATTGGGCAGGGCATAGAGTTTGACTACTGCTGCTGTCATGCTTCTTTTGCATTGCGTGAAGCTGGTATAGAGTCAATAATGGTAAATTCAAATCCTGAGACAGTTTCAACCGATTATGATACTTCGGACAGATTGTATTTTGAGCCATTGACACTGGAAGATATACTCCATATTTACAACAATGAAAAACCTGATGGCGTTATAGTACAGTTTGGAGGACAAACTCCCTTGCGGCTTGCACGCCGACTTGAAGCAAATGGTGTTAAAATTTTAGGGACATCGCCTGATTCCATAGACAGGGCCGAAGACAGGCAGCGTTTTGCTGAGGTAGTAAATAAGCTTAAACTTAATCAGCCTGAAAATGGCATTGCCTTCACCCGCGAAGAGGCAATTGCACAAGCTACACGGATTGGTTATCCGGTTTTGGTTCGTCCATCGTATGTACTGGGCGGAAGGGCAATGTCCATCATTTATGATGAAAAAAGCCTTTTAGAATATATAGTCAGTGCAGTAGAGCTATCGCCTGAACATCCTATCCTTATTGATAAATTTTTAGAAGATGCATTGGAGATAGATGTTGATGCACTATGTGATGGTACTGATGTATTTATTGGTGGCATCATGGAGCATATTGAATTAGCAGGAATACATTCAGGCGATTCTGCATGCAGTTTACCACCGGTGAGCGTTAAACCTTCCATGATGCAAACAATTATTGAAACAACAACTGCACTGGCAAAGGAACTCAATGTTATTGGACTGATAAACATACAGTTTGCAATTAAGAATGATGTATTGTATGTTCTTGAGGTAAATCCCCGTGCGTCACGTACGGTGCCATTTGTATCCAAAGCAACCGGTGAGCCACTTGCAAAGATTGCGGTATGGATTATGCTTGGTAAAAAGCTAAAGGATTTTGGCTTAACTTATATGAAAAAGATACCCTATGTTAATGTAAAGGAAGCAGTGTTGCCTTTCAACAAATTTCCCGGTGTTGATACGTTGTTATCCCCTGAAATGAGGTCAACCGGCGAGGTGATGGGCATCGCTAAACATTTTGGGGAAGCATTTTATAAAGCTGAACTGGGAGCCGGCGATAGATTGCCATTGTCAGGAACCATCTTTTTAAGTATCAACCAGAGGTCAAAAGAGGAACTGCTTGAAGAGATGCGTCTACTGCATCAAGAAGGCTTTAAGCTTATTGCCACAGAAGGTACCGCAGCCTTCCTCAATGAGCATGGGATCCCCTGTGAGCGTGTGTATAAAGTTAGCGAAGGCCGCCCAAATGTTGTTGATATTATAAAAAACAAACAGGTTGATCTTATTATCAATACTCCTACAGGAAAACGACCAAAAGAAGATGCCTATACCATACGTCAGGCTGCGGTGCGTTATCGGGTACCCATTATCACTACATTAGCGGCTGCAAAAGCTGCTGTACAGGGCATTATTTCCATGAAAAAAGCTGGACAATTTACCGTAAAACCTGTACAGGAGTACCATCGGGAGGTGCAGTAGTGTGTGAAGAAAAAGTATTGATGAATGCAAAGCAAATTGAAGAAGCAATTAATACTATCAGCGATGGTATTATCAAAGAATTTGGCGATGTAACAAATGTGGCGCTTGTTGGAATACAAACCCGTGGTGTGGAGATAGCTAAACGAATAAAGAAACGCTTAGAAAAAAATAGCGGTAAAGAAATCAAGATGGGTACACTTGATATTACATTTTATCGTGATGATTTAGCAACACGTGGGATGCTTCCGGCAATAAAAGAGACAACAATAACATTCAATATTACCAAAAAGATTATTATTCTAGTTGATGATGTGCTTTTTACCGGAAGAACAATCAAAGCTGCTCTGGAAACTTTAATGTCATTTGGAAGACCTCAAATAATACGCTTAGCTATACTTGTTGACCGTGGTAATCGTGAGCTTCCTATTCAGCCTGATTATTGTGGGTTGAAGATACAGACAAAAATAGGCGATAAGGTTAAAGTGCGACTTAAAGAAACAGATGGCATTGAAGATACTGTATTATATTGCACTGAATAAATCAAAGTAAAATATGAAACCCACCTTTCATTGTATCCCCTGCCATGTGAATCATAGTTATCGTGTTATACAAAAGCTAAATCTAGACCACGATAGTGCATTACGATTAATGCAAGAACTTACATCCATTAGCATAGGTAGTTATCAAACGCCACCTGATTGTGCATATGAATTATATACAACTATCACAAAAATTACAGGTATTCATGACCCCTTTAGCGATATTAAAAAACAAAGCAATATGCTGATGCTACAATTTCTGCCTCAACTGCGTACGTTATGTACTGCTGGTGAGCCCATAAGGCAGGCATTGCGCATAGCACTGGCTGCCAATGTTATTGATTATGGCATTGGTGATACGGATGCAAAAATTGATTATTGGGAAGCATTCAACACGGTGATGAATGATATATATGTACCTGATGACTTTTATAATGAATTTATCAAAGCGGCTTCATCATCACAAAAGATTCTTTATATAGCCGATAATGCAGGGGAGATAGTTGCCGACAGGCTGCTTATGGAATATCTTGCTGTGGAAAAGATTACCTGTGTGGTTCGCGGTAATCCTGTGATAAACGATGCAACAATTGAGGATGCACAATCTGTTGGTCTTAATACTTCCGTTACAGTGATTACAACCGGTGACCGTACTCCGGGTATTAATCTTGATCGTTGCAGCAAAAACTTTTTACATGAGCTATCGCAGGCTGATATGGTAATTTTAAAGGGACAGGGAAATTTTGAAACAATGATAGATGCTCCCCTGGATGGGATTGTGAAAAAAGGCTTAAAAATGTTTTTTATATTTAAAGTTAAATGCCTGCCTGTTGCCCATTATATTCACAGGCGTTTAGGAGATAGTGCTTTTATACTACGAGAAATATAAAGGGCACATTTTGTGCCCTTTATATTTTAGTGATATATATAGTGTTTAAGCTGCTTTTTTTACTGGTGGCTTAAGGAATGCCATGACTATCATGAGTCCCACTACACCAAGAACAAGGGTTGGCCAGAAAGCAACCTGATATGAACCAAACACATCTTTTGCCTGCCCGGATATGATGCCACCTATAATGGCACCAAGGCCGTATGCAAAAAATACTACACCATAATTACGTGCATAATTCTTCAAACCATAAAAAGCAAGTGTTGTTGTTGGAGCAATTGCAAGCCACCCACCTAATATCAACCAGAATCCACAGAAAGCTACTACGTAAAGGGTTACATCACCTTCTTTTGCCATCAACATCATTATGGACACGGTTATGATTATCAGCAAGTTAAGTATTGCTGCACCTTTTGGTGTAATCTTATCAGTGAGCCATCCAAAAAGTGGGCGACCCAATGCGTTGAAAATTGCAAAAATCCCAACAAGGGTTGTTGCAGTCTCGCCATCAATTTTGATTATTTCACTGCCTACTGGTTTAGAAATACCAATAGCCATCAAGCCTGCTAAACAGCCGATGATATATGCTAAAAAAAGACCCCAGAAAGTTGATGTTTTTACCATTTCAGATGAATCATAATCAACTGCACTTGCAGCTGCAGCTGATGGTGCCCATCCTGCAGGTTTCCAGCCGGATTCAGGATTTCTAAATGGAAGTGCAAGTAGTACAATAAGTATTGCAAATGCAATACCAAAATAAAGGAATGTAGTTGAAAGGCCAACTGAAGGTATCAGAGCCCCTGCTAATTTAGCGGTGATCAACGCAGAGCCGCCAAAACCAGCCAGTACCAGGCCTGTAGCAAGACCTTTTTTGTCAGGGAACCACTGCCCAACGATGTTAATAGGACATCCATAAACAATCCCAACACCACTACCTGCAATGATACCATACGTTAATATTAAAAGGTTAATGCTTTTTGCTTCTACAGCAAGGTATGAAAGCGCCCATCCTAACCCAACAACAATGCCACCAAAAATAGAGAGCTTTTTTGCCCCTAATTTAGCCATTATTTTACCGGAGAAAAACATAAGAATTGAGAAAAATGCAAGGAAAAACATAAAGGGAAGATTTCCCTGAGTGGCAGTAATACCAAAGCTTTCAGTGATAGGTTTTAAGAATACACTGTATGAATACACACTGCCTAAACACAGGCATATTATCAAGCCTGTAATAACATACACCCATCGACCGGCTTCCGGTGATAGGCCAAATACTTTGTTGTGATGTGTCATATAACCCGATCCTCCTGTAAATTTTTAGTTACTTATAGGTTTTATATAAAAAACTATGGAAAGCAAATGTATATTCCTTTTAATAGTCAAGAATATTTTTGTTAGTTTTAAATTGCTTCCTTTTTGCTGTTATCCGCTTTTGATATACTCTGTTCTTTGAAGTTGGTGTAAAACTGCCTGGTAACCGCAAAAGGTTCATCATACTGCTGTGCAGCATTCCACCATATAAAGCCTTTTACACCAGCATCATGAACGGCCTGTATTTGTTTTGCCATGTATTCCTGAAACGATAATCCTGACATTGCTACCCGTATTTTAAACGCCTGGATGTACATAACAATCTGAGCATTCTTTGTACGTTCTTTTGCTCTTTTCCCGGTGATAAATACTGTGTAATATGGATCAGCCATTAATTTTTTACTCCATGTATAATGGGAAGGATAAGCCATGGGGCAGATTACATCAACAACCTGATCAAGCCCTTCCATACGCTGACCAATGGTATCGTTGGTATTAAGTGGAATTCGGCCAAATACATCGCAGGCAACCTTGACATTATACGGCTGTAATTCAGTTTTTGCTCGGGCTAAGAATCCCTCAATAGTTTTATAGCGCTGTTCAAGGGGTACATGTTTCAGTATACCATAGTCATTAAACCGTATATAATCAAACTGTATTTCTCTGAAGCCAATTTCACAGGCTTTTTTTGCAAGCTCCAGCCTCCCTTTAATAAGCTCATCAGGGATGGGATACACTTTTAGCCCATCGGGGAACATAACCACGCGAGCAATGGGGTATATGCCTTGCGAAATTACATAGTCAATATTTTCTTTGGGGATTAAAAACTTATTATTGGATTCATTGTGTACATCAATGACTACTGCGTTGAATCCTGCATCTTTTGCTTTTGAAATAAAATTTTTTAAAAGATTGATATCGCGCCCCGATTGTGAATTTAAGTAAATACCTTTATAAAACTCAGGTGCAGGTAGTTGCTGTTTGACTTCTTCAACAGTGACCTGCGTATCGCTTTTGCCAAACATCTCAAAGCCAATAAGAATAGCTACGATAGCGATAATGCATACAAGCAGTACGGCAATCTTTTTCATAGTGGTTCCTTTCTGTAAGTTATGATTGTGGTATATGGTGATACTATTGCTTAATTTGTCGACTAAAATATATATTCGTTGTACCAAAAAACAGTGCTAAAATTTTTATTTACTTATAATTTAGGGTTGTTATGTAATACAATGTGTAGTAGTATATTCTATCGATAGTTATATACAATATCTTATGCGGTTATGGTCAATACATCCACACTATTTAGACCCTCAGGGAATTGTTGCCGTATGGCGGGAAGGGTTGCTTGCAAAGAAGGTACTTGAAGGGAATACTAAAGGGTACAGGCATCATCCGCAATTGATACGGTTTGCCAATTACATTAAGCCGCTTGAAGCTATACAGGCATATCTTTACTGGATCTATGAAGAAGCAAAAAGGCGGGGCTATCAGTTTTCTGCTGATAAGATTGAGGCAAAACCACTGGTTGCATTAATCCCTGCCACGTATGGGCAACTACAATATGAATTTGAGCATCTGCTAAAAAAAGTGTATATACGCAACAGAGTCTGGTATCAGGAACTATCGCACAAAAAAAAGGATATACAATGTAATCCGGTGTTCTACTGTATTGAAGGTGATAGTGAACCATGGGAGAAGAAACATTAAAATCAAGAATTATATCTGATAACCCATTCAGGGCACTGAGGGTATATAATTTCAGGCTCTTTTTTATGGGTCAGTTTATTTCACTGGTTGGGACATGGATTCAGCAACTGGCCTCAAGCTGGCTGATGTACCGTTTAACTGCATCATCCATGTGGTTGGGGTTACTGGCATTTTCTGCACAGCTTCCCATTTTTTTGTTCACGCCCATTACCGGTGTGGTGGCTGACCGCTATAACAGGCATCATATATTGATGATTACCCAGATCCTTTTATGTGTGCAATCCCTTGTATTAGGATTACTGGTGGTACTGGGATATATTACACCGGTGTGGCTTTTGGTGCTTAATATCATGCAGGGGTGCTTTAATGCCTTTGATATGCCGGTGCGACAATCATTTGTATTTGATATGGTTGCCGAGAAGGAACTTTTGAGCAACGCCATTGCCCTTAATTCAGTAGTATTTAACAGTACTCGCCTTATTGGGCCACCGCTGGCTGGTTTCCTGGTGGCGCAGTTTGGCGAAGGTGTTTGCTTTTTAATAAATACAACAACGTTTTCAGGGATTATTGTTGCATTGCTTTTTATGAAAAATGTTACATATACTTCTTTATCCCGTGCAGGGAATTTCAAGGAAAATATTCATGAAGGCTTCAGTTACGTGAAGAACCATTACCCAATCCGTACAGTGCTATTGCTGCTTGCCTTCATTAGTTTGCTTGGAATGCCCTATATGGTGCTCATGCCTGTTGTTGCAGTGGAAATTTTACATGGTGATTCGCATACATTGGGTTTTCTTTTAGGTACGGCAGGGTTTGGTGCGCTTATTGGTGCGCTGTTTATAGCATCACGAAGCCATACCACACGATTTGAAAATACCATTGCAGCCGGTTCATTGTTGCTTGGATGCGGACTGGTACTGTTTTCATTTTCACAAAATTTGTATCTTTCACTGGTCCTCATGTTTATTATTGGTATCAGTTTAATTGTTCAGATGGCATCATCCAATACGTTTATTCAGTCAATGGTGGAAGATTCAATGCGTGGCAGGGTTATGAGCCTGTATACCATGTCATTCATGGGCATGGCTACCATTGGTAATTTATTTGCCGGAATAATAGCTCACCGTATTGGTGTTCCTCTTACACTGCTTTTGAGCGGTGTGGGGTGTACTATCGTAGCGCTGGTTTTTTATAGAAATTTACATGTGCTGAAGAAAAACATTGTTTATTTTATACAATAGCTTTACAAAAATATGAAGCTATATATACTTTAATAATGAATATAATTAATTATTGGATGGTGAATCATTAATAATGAAAATAATGAAAATTTGAAAATATATAGAATTATTCATCATGAACTAAATACATAATTCTAACTATTAAATTCTTGACGTAATCATTATTTTAATTTATATTTATTTAAAAAACTTTATATTGTAAAACAATGGAAAAGAAAGATATAGTTAAATATTGGAAAGAAACTTCAGATAGGGATTATGAAACTATGCTACATCTTTTCCAATCAAAGGATTTCCATTGGAGCCTGTTTATAGGACATCTTGTAATAGAAAAGCTTTTAAAAGCAATATTTGTTATAAATAATGATCATAACATTGTACCACCAAAAACACACGATTTACTTCTACTAGCTAAGAAAGCAGGAATTGAAACTAATGATGAAATTAATGATATGTTAGACTTTATAACAACTTTTAATATCAATTGCACGATATCCTGATTATAAGCAAGAATTTTACCGAAAATGTACTATGAAATTTACACAGGATGCAATCAATAAAATTAAGGAGTTGCGGCAATGGCTGCTTTCAATGATAGGGAATCAATACATGCAATAATAAATAAATATGTAAATTTACTGGAAAAAAAATATTCTGTAAAGTTTGTATACCTATTTGGTTCGCGGGTACAGGGAAATGCTGATTTTGATAGTGATATTGATATGGCAGTAATTGCCGATGATTTTACAGGAGATCCTGTTGAAGATCGTTTATCCCTTATGCGTATAAGGAGAAATGTTGATCTGCGGATTGAACCAGTGCCTTTTTTAACCAAAGATTTTGTTCCTGACAATCCTTTTGTTAATGAAATTTTAGAAAAAGGTGTGCGTATTAGATAGAATTCTTTCTAAAACTTTTGTTGACATACAAACATAATAATTTTATATGTGTTACACTCTCCGTTTTAGCTTTATACTTCGCGCCATAAAATCCTTGTAGTATGGGGTATGTGTATGACTATTCTCACCACAATTGAATCTGACCTTAAAGATGCAATTAAAAACAAAAATGAACTGTTAAGCAGTACTCTGCGTATGCTGAAGTCTGACATAATGTATGAAAAAACAAAAGGCACGGAAGAATTAACCGATGAAAAAATAATTGAGGTGCTAACACGCAGTGCCAAAAGGCGCAAAGAAGCCATAACTGAATATGAAAAAGCAGGCAGAGATGACCTGGCTTCAAAGGAAAAGCAGGAACTTGAGATCATCATGAAATACCTTCCTCAGCAGATGAACGAAGCTGAAATTGCTGCATATGTTGATAACGTTATAGCTTCCATGGGAACTGTCACTAAAAAAGATATGGGCAAGGTCATGGGACAGGTTATGAAAGACCTGAAAGGCAAGGCAGACGGGCAGGTTGTAAAGCAGATTGTACAGAATAAACTTGAAAATCTGTAAATTTATATATATATTACTATCAAATGGCTATCCCCCGAGATACGATTGAACATATACGGCAGAAAGCTGCTATTGAAGATATAATTAAACGCTATGTTCCTACCCTTACCAAAAAGGGGAAGAACTTTATAGGTCTATGCCCATTTCATAAAGAAAAGACTCCTTCGTTTACCGTATCACCCGATAAACAGATGTTCTATTGTTTTGGATGTCATGAAGGTGGAAATGTTTTCACGTTTATATCAAAGGTTGAACATGTTGATTTTGTTGAAAGTGTAAAGATTGTAGGGGAACTTGTTGGCATTCCTGTCCGTGATGATGTAACATACAGGGATGATGAATATAGCAGGCTTTTAAAAATCAATGCAATCATTGGCCAGAGCTATCGCAAAGCATTACTCCAACCTGCAAACAGGCATGCACTGGATTATCTGTTAAACCGTGGAGTAACCAGGCAGAGCATTGATGAATTTGAGCTGGGCTATGCTCCTGACGAGTGGCGTTATGCTACTGATATTGTAAAAAATATGAATTTTTCGCTTGATGTGGCAGTAAAAACGGGCAATATCAATAAAGTAGTAAAAAATGGTACCACTCATTACTACGACAGATTCCGAAACAGGGTTATATTCCCTATTTTTGACCAAAAAAATGAAATTATTGGCTTTGGTGGTAGAATAATTGCACAGGGCGAGCCCAAATACCTGAATTCTCCGGAATCACCTGTTTTTCAAAAGCGGAATATTCTTTACGGACTCAATAAATCACGGCAACACATCGTTGAACTTGGCAGGGCAATAGTTGTTGAAGGTTACTTAGATGTTATTGGCGTGTATCAGGCGGGTATCCACAACGTTGTTGCTCCATTAGGAACCGCATTAACACTGGAACAATTGCAGCTTTTATCACGTTTATGTAATGAGGTAATTATTGTTTTTGATGCCGACTCTGCAGGGATTAAGGCGTCACTGCGGTCACTTGATGTTGCACAAGATTTAAATATTGATATTCGTATTGCACAATTACCCCAGCTTGACCCGTTTGATTTTGTAGCAAAGTTTGGCGTTCGGGAGTTTATGGCAATCATTGACAGAGCATTACAACCCGTTGATTTCAGAATTGAGCGTATAATAGCGGAAAATAAGGGCAAACAGATTGATATATTAAAGCAACTTTTTGCAGTATTGCGCGATATTCCTTCTGAAGTGCAGCGGCAACAGTATTTTAAAAAGCTGGCTACCATGTTTCAGGTTACAGAGCAAGCTATCCGCACCGATTATGAACGTTTTGCAAAAGGGCAAAAAACAAACGGGGGGGCGATAGTAACTGTTAATAATCCTCTGGATTTTTATGATAAAAGCCAGCGTGAACTGGTACTTTTGCTGTGCAATTACCCTGAACTGGTTGAACATGCAGTTGTGGATTGCTCTCTGACACAGTTTACCGATACGGTGGCAAAAAATATTTACCAGGCAATACTTGACCTGTATGAAAAAAATGAACCTGTTTCACTGGATAAAATGTTTGATTTTTTCCCTGAAGGTCAGGAAGCACAATTACTTTCTCAGGGCTTTTCAAAGCAGTTTGCATTTGAAGACCCTAAAGTTGCCTATTCAGAAATAATATTAAATATGCGGCTGTATACTATCGACAAAAAAATTAACGAATTTGCAGAAAAAATTAAGAAGAATCAGCAGGATAATATACAATATTATATGACCGAATTAGAAGTATTGCGCCGCGAAAGAGAAAAATTAGCTTCATATATCTATAACAAAGGCAGTGCAAAAATTTAAGATCACATTAAATTTTTAATATAAAGGGTAGAGTTTATTATGGCAAAGGGTGATGTTCTTTTAGAAAGTATTCCAGAAGTTAAAAAACTTGTGGATCTTGGAAAAACAAATGGTGAGATTACCTATGATGAGCTTAACGATATTTTGCCCGATAAGGTATTAAATTCTGATAAAATTGATGATATTTTCATTCTTCTCAATCAGCTGGGCATTGATGTTGTTGAAGAACCCACTCGCCGTGCTGAAGCAGTATTGCCAAAAAAAGAAAAATCCCATTCAAAAAAAGCATCAGCTCAGACATCAGAAACCGCTGTTTCCGATGACCCAATCCGCCTGTACCTAAAGGAGATTGGCAAAGTATCCCTGCTTTCCGGTGATGAAGAGGTGAAACTGGCAAAACGTATAGAAGAAGGTGAAATACTTATTGAGAATGCTGTGCTGGATTCTACTGTGCTTCTCAATGAGCTTATCAAGAATCATTCAAAGGTTAAAAGTGGCAAAATTAAGCTGACTGATGTTTTGCGGATAAATAAACTCTACTATTTTTCTTCTTTTGACATGCATGATTTAGAAAAGCGCTATGAAAACAACATGAGTATCATCATAGCTGAAGACAAAAAAATAATGCAATACCATAATAAGCTACGCAAATTAGCTGAAGATTCTAAAAAAGCACTGGAATTAAAAGAAAAAATAGCAGAAGCCCGCAAAATTATCAAGGATGCACTGGTAAACCTGCAGGTACATGAAAATGAAATAAATAAAACAGCACAGCGTATTCTATCGATGGTTACCAGAATAAAGGAAACGCGGCATTTTTTTAAAAGCATTGAAAATCATTTTAACAAATCAGTAAAAGAGTTAAAGCAATATGGTCGTAAGCTTGAAAAAAATGAAGATGTTAAAAAAATATTAAAAGAACTAAAAGTCAAGACCAAAGATGAAATTCTGGAGATAGTTAAAGATATCAGAAATAATGAGCGCAAGATTCGCCGCATAGAGCAGGAAGCAGGTGCTACCTGTGATGAAATCATGGAATGGGGTACACAGATTGAAATAGGCCACCGCAAGATTTCACTGGCAAAAAAAGAGCTCATTAATGCAAACCTCAGGCTTGTAGTATCAATTGCAAAGAAATATGCCAACAGAGGTATGCATTTCTTTGATCTGATTCAGGAAGGTAATATTGGCTTAATAAAAGCAGTAGATAAGTTTGAGTATCGCAAGGGGTATAAATTTTCCACCTATGCCACATGGTGGATTCGACAGGCAATAACCAGAGCAATTTCTGACCAGGCACGTACCATACGTATACCTGTTCATATGATTGAGCAGATAAATAAGGTAATGCGCGAAACACGCCTCTTCCAGCAGGAATATGGCCGTGAGCCAAGCCCTGAAGAATTAGCCGACAGGTTAGGCTGGCCAGTAAGTAAAGTTAAAGGTGTGAAGAATGTTGCCCGTGAGCCCATATCGCTTGAAACCCCTATAGGCGAAGAGGAAGATTCGTTATTGGGTGATTTTATTGAGGACAAAGAAGTTGATTCACCGGTGAATACTGCAGCATACCGGCTTCTTTCTGAGCAGATAAATGCAGTGCTGAGCACATTGCCAGCACGTGAACAGAAGGTTATCCGCATGCGGTTTGGTCTGGATGATGGATACTCTCATACACTGGAAGAAGTTGGGTATGTGTTTAAGGTAACCCGTGAGCGTATACGACAGATAGAAGCCAAAGCATTGCGTCGGTTGCGCCATCCCACCCGTGCACGAAAATTGAAAGATTATCTTGACTATATGTAGCCATACTTCTATAATAGCATTAAGGGGCTGTCCCAAAAGAGGTCGTTGAGTAAATTTTGCAAACATTATATCGTAATACTCGCTCATTTCGATACAATTTTGCCACAAAATCTGGCAAAATTACTCAATGAGCGTTGCGAAATTTGTATCGAAACGGCTTTTGGGACATCCCCTTTTTGTTATTTTAATCTGTTAATACCGGGTATACTATGCAACACACCGCAGATAATGCCATAATGAAAGCTGTAACCGTCATTGGTGCAGGTTCATGGGGTACCGCTGTTGCCAATGTAATAGCCCATAACCATCCTGAAATTGTTGTGCGAATGTGGGCCTATGAAAAGGATGTTGCCCGTTCTGTAAACTCTCAGCATATCAATACACTATACCTGCCTGATGTGCAACTGGCAAACAATATTGTTGCATATACTGACTTAAAGGAGTCGGTCAGAGGAACTGATGCAGTAATAGTTGCTACCCCTTCAAAAGTTGTGTATGATACCTGTACACGAATCAGGCGCTATCTTGATTCAAAGGTATATGTTGGCTATTTGTCTAAAGGGTTTTGCAAAGTTGGTTCAGGAATTTATACCATGTCACAGACAATAGAGCTTGCACTACCTTTTTTAATGGATAAGGTGTGTGCTCTATACGGCCCAAGCCATGCTGAAGAGGTGTGCAGAGAATATCATACGGCATTGCATGTAGCCAGCAAATCAAAGTCTTCAATTAATTTTTTCATGAATCTGCTACAGAATGAATATCTGGAATGCATACCTTCAGATGATATTATTGGTGTTGATTGTGGAAGTACCTTGAAAAATCCTGCAGCAATTGCAGCAGGCATTATAAGTAACCTCCCTCAGTGTGGGGATAACCTTGCAGGAGCATTAATAGCACAGGCTCATGCAGAGATGATACAACTGGGACGCTGCCTGGGTGCAAAGGAACAAACTATCATGGGTATAGCTGGTTTGGGTGACCTTGTTGCAACAGCGTTAAGTCAGCATAGCCGTAACAGGCGCTTTGGCAGAGAAATAGCAGAGCAAATAACCCAGAAAGGAACAACAGTAAGTTTCTTTGACAAGTTGTTATTACGAGTAAAACCTGAAAATGTTCTGGAAAGAATGAGTAAACGCATGCATTACCTGGTTGAGGGGGCGTATGCAATTGAGCCAATTCTGGAACTGGCTGATAAATATAACCTTACCATGCCTGTCTACCGCTCCCTGTATGATGTGCTTCTGAATAAACGCGACCCATGGCTTCTCATTGAAACAATAAAAAATCCTGCAAAATATGCAATACTGACGCGCCGCGCACGGATAAAGGTTAAGGAGCGCAAAAAAGGCATTGAGCGCATGAGTGGTATGATATTTAAAAATATTGTGGTTGAGCAGCTTGTCCAGCAATTATGCAGTGAAAGTAAAAAACTTCAGGTGCTTGCAAATAGCAGGGAATACAAAGAATTGCTAAAGCAATACCTGCCCCAGCATAAAGAGTATTCCCATGAGCTATCGCTTTATAATGATCTTAATGAAGCCCAGTATGAAAAACAACTGAAAACAATTATTGAGTTTTATTATAATAGTATTAGCGATAGATATGTGTATACGTTTTCTTTGCTGATACTGAAACTGGCAAGAATGTTTTTTTATCTTTATGGGTTGCTGTATCGCCGAAGAATTACAGAGTTCTTTGAAGAAAGAATAGGGCTGAGCGGTGACATTAAGTATTTAAAAAAGACTGTGATGACTGCAAATCCGGTGTATTTTTGCAATGCTAAAGACCAGGCAGATTCTCTGTTTGTGGTTCTTGCACTTATTAAATTTATATCCATCCCCCTGCCGCGATTTTATGTGGATAGCAGGCTTATGAAAAATAAATTGTTGCAATTTTTATTCAGGCTTTGTGGGGGATATATTGTCCATACTACACGCTGTGCTTCCATTCTATACAGGGAAACACTGTTGCAGTATATGTTATCATGTGTTGAACATGGCATACCGGTATTATATTCTAATTCCATGGATAATGAATCACAGGATGAGCTGGTAATTCAGGATATGGTCATTGAAGGCCTGTGTGCACTGTTGCAGAAAACAACAGAGGAAATAGCGGTAATACCTGTTGGAATTGGTCATAAATATTATAACCCGGTAACTCATCCGGTATCATTCCTTACAATATTCAGGAATGTAACGAAGGTACATGTTTCCCGGCCAATTACTCTATCGCATTTTTCTGCAAGCCCCACATTGGCTGAAGATACTAAAATGATGTTAACGCTGAAACAGCGGCATGATATACCCATTTACCCGCATTATTTTGTGGCCCATGTGTTACATACTGCTGGTGGAAGTGCACATGTTGAAGCCATTAAAGCTGAAATTGATAGTATACTGAAACTACGTAATTTAAAACATCTATATTCTGTTGAAGATATAATGCGTGAAGGTGTGGATTTCCTTATTTCAAATAATTATATTGCACGCAGTGGGGAAACAGTAGTTGTTTTGGATGATAAACAAGAAGCAATTACATATTTTGCCGGGTATATTGTGTAATGTATTTTACAAATCTTGTTTTTAAAGCATATACGTTTTAAGATAATTTATTCACATAATAGTCCTGAAGTATTATAAAGCAATATAGTAGCATTCAATTAAAAACGGTCATAAGTGGCATGATTGGAAAAATTTGTATCATGTACATAAACACAGTTAGGTGTAACAGTATTGTAGAAGAACATAGTACCTTACCATTAAACTCCGTTAAGGTGATATTATTCCCTGGATGTATTAACTATGGTAACTAAAATTTTAAAAACATCATCTAATGAGTATGCAGGATATATAACACTGCCATTATTTCTGTCGTCAATTGGTTGGTCAATAATGCGTTTACTCCAGCCACCGGTAAACACACAGCTTATAATAGGTTTGCCATAATGCCATGCGTATGCCAGTTCGGTAAGTGTTCCTGCTTTTCCTCCTATGGAAATGACAACATCTGCTGAAAGCACATTCATGCTGTTTCGTGCAAAACCTATACCAGTTGGAATAACAATATCACAATATTGGTTGGCGCCATCAAACCTGTCAAAAGGCAATATGCCAACCACAATACCACCGTGATCATGTGCACCTTTTGAAGCAGCTTCCATAACGCCAGTTCTACCACCAGTAATGAGAACCCATCCGTTTTTTGCAACAAATGAGCCTATTGCATACGCAGTGTCGTAATGCTCTGTATCATCAGCTGAGCCTATAATGACAATTTGAGTTTTTTTCATGGTTACTATCGCCTGACTAATGGAAGTGTAATATACGGGTAATTGCGGGTATAATATCCGCTTCTGTTTCAATAACGGTGTGGTAAATCTTTGATGGTATTGAAATATTCCTGTAGTTAAAAGTTAATGATTTGATATCTGCCTGAGTGTTTGTATTGATACAAAGATACAGGTTCATTGAAAGTGCAAAACTGTATTGCCCAAAGTTTTCTATTAAGGTATTTTTAATTAATGCGGAAACTTCATTGAGTGAGTGCAGGCCATAATGGCTTAATGTACTGAAAGGTGATATTATATATATCCCATATAATGAACATGACCCTCTGGTCAATAATTTTGAGCATACCTGATGAATATATTTTAATGTTGTATTTGGAACATCCAGAGAAATAATATCTGAAATACCCAGAAGGCTTGTAAAGACTTTGATATGTGCAGCATAGCGCAAAAATGATTCTCGTGAGAAGAATGAGGATGAAGAAATAGCAATAAATGCAATGCAAAGTTTTTCCGAATGAAACAGCGATGAGCTGTGCAGTGAAAAATTTTGAATTACATTTTGCTGTACGGTGTAGTCAAGTACAAAGCGTGGTGGGGATGAAAAAAAAGTATTGTTGCAAAGTGAATAAAGCGGCTGCACAAAAACATCAGGACCATGGTACAGTAAAACGGAAGTCTGGTTATTCCGTGCAGTATATGCAACAATTGCTGAAAATAGTGAAAAATTTTCAGCATTATGGGTAGCTAAAACATTAAGGATATAATTTTCATACTGGGGTTGGGATTTTATTTCAAGAGTCTTTTCTTTGTATGTATGATATTTTTTAAGTGCTTCATCAAATGATATAAGCCCCTCTGAAAATGAAGCAATTGTTTGCTGTATGTCTTTCAAGATAGCTGTTAAATCATTTTTCATACTTTTTTTATGGGGGCTGTCCCAAAAGAGATCGTTGAGTAAATTTTGCAGACATTATATCGTAATACTCACTCATTTCGATACAATTTTGCCACATAATCTGGCAAAATTACTCAATGAGCGTTGCGAAATTTGTATCGAAACGACTTTTGGTACAGCCCCAGTATTTACATTTATTGATATTCACTTAATACATTTGATGCAATAACAAGCCGCTGTATTTCAGATGTCCCTTCATATATTTCGGTAATTCGTGAATCACGGTAAAATCTTTCTGCAGGGTAGTCTTTAATATACCCATATCCTCCAAAAATCTGTAATGCCTTATGAGTTGCCCTGTGTGAAGCCTCCGAAGCAAAAAGTTTTGCCATGGCTGCATTCTTTGAATATCGCCTGCGGTCGGGGCCGCTGCCAATAAGCATTGCAGCCTGATAGGTCAAAAGCCGTGCGGCCTGAATTTCAGTAGCCATGTCAGCAATCATCCATTGAATTGCCTGCTGACGTGCTATTGGCTGGTTAAACTGTACTCTTTCAAGTGAGTATTTAACCGCAGCATCCATAGCTGCCTGTGCAATACCCAGTGCCTGTGCAGCAATGCCAACTCTACCACCATCCAGAGTATGCATGGCAATTTTAAAACCGTCGCCTTTTTTGCCCAAAAGGTTTTCTTCAGGGATTTCACAGTTTTCAAAAACTAATTCAGTTGTTGATGATGCACATATCCCTAATTTATCTTCGGTTTTGCCAACTGAAAATCCTGGAGTTCCTTTTTCCACAATAAACATACTGAGGCCCTTATGGCCAACGCCCTTCTCAGTAACTGCCATGACAACGGCAACACTTGCAACACCACCGTTGGTAATAAAATTTTTTGTACCGTTGAGTACCCACTTGCCATTCTTAAATTCTGCAGTGGTTTTGGTACCTGCTGCATCAGAACCAGCATTGGGTTCGGTGATGCCAAAACAGCCAATCCATTCACCTGAGCATAGCTTTGGCAGGTATTTCTTTTTCTGCTGTTCAGTGCCAAAGTAATAAATAGGTGACAGGCACAATGAGTTATGGGCAGATACAATAACTCCCGTGGATGCACACCCACGCGAAATCTCTTCAACGGCAATGGCATAGGTAAGGTAATCCATACCCGATCCACCGTATTCTTCTGGGTAAACAACACCCATCATCCCCATTTCACCTAATTTTTTTACATGTTCCCATGGAAATTCATGCGTTCGGTCATAATGTTCAGCTTTTGGTGCAAGTTCGTTTTCTGCAAACTTCCTGCACATATCTTTGACCATCTGTTGTTCTTCAGATAAATTAAAATCCATAAGCCGATCTCCTTATACTATCTCTATAAATATTTGCTGTGTACTATCGTTTCATATATGGATTTATTTTGTCAAGGCAATAACAATTGACAGGTAAAAAGCATGGATTTTTTATGTTGAAAAAAAGGCTGGTACATACTACAAATGGTTACAGTATATACGTGGCGATAGTTACTGATGAGGGATGAACAGTATGGTTAAAAAAATATTGATGGCAATAGCCTGTAGCATGCTTATTTCATGCGGTTATTTCAGGGTGACCGATCTTTCAGCAAACAGGGTTTGTGCAATTCCGTCAGGAGCGGCATTAGGTGCGGTAAGCATTAACTATAATGAGTCAGGACTTCTTGATATGAGTTTTGGCGTGCTTCTGGCAGATGATAAAGTTTATGTTAAGGATAATATCCAGAAGAAAGTGCTTGTTTTTGACAGGGATGGGAAATGTTTAATAGCTATTGGCAATGTCAGTGCAACAGCAGAAGGAAAAGACATAAAAAAAACACAGGTTAAATTTGACATCATAGGCACTATGGTTGCCGATTCAGATGGCAACCTGTATGTACAAAACAGGCTGGCCTCAGTTCAGCGAATTGACGCTGCAGGGACGCAGATTGATATGTCACCTTCTTTTATACTTGTCTTTGATGAAGAAGGTAAACTGCAATACACCATAGGCCAGACGGGAATGCCAACAGTTCCTTTTTACTACATTGAGCATTTAGAAATAGACAAAAAAAACAGGCTTTTTGTTATTGCACGTACGTATGATATATGGAGCGTGTATCGCTTTGACAAACGCCAGCGGGATTATTATATGACATTTTCCAGAAATTACTTTGTAGATACAGTTGATGCCACAACATCATATACCGGAAAAATAGAAAATATCAGGATATTACATAGCGGCGATAGTTTCTTGCTTTCTGTTGCCTATTACAATAACACCCGGTTTAAATACCGAAAGTTATATCAGTTTGATATTAAAGAATCAAAACCTGTTGAATTGTTAAAAATTTCAGAACCAAAGAATGAATTATTCACGGTAGCACAGAATAAATATATCTATGTGTGGAATGTTGAAGAAACAAACGAAGTAAAGTTTATGCTGTATAATTTTGACGGTACAATAATTGGGAATGTGCGGTGCAAATTCCCAGGGCAGGCATTATTTTCGGATATTGATATTACCAGTGAGGGTAAATTATATTCATACCATGCCTACTCAACAGGGTTAGAAGTATACGAATGGAAGTGATGCATGAAGGTAGTTACAGCGCAGCAAATGCAGGAAATTGACAGGATTACCATACAGCAGTATGGAATACCCGGTGAAGTGCTGATGGCACTGGCAGGTAAGTCAGTTGCTGATTATGTATTGCATACTGTTAAAGCGCATAATGTTGCAGTTTTCTGCGGGGTAGGCAATAATGGTGGTGATGGATTTGTCGCAGCGTATCTATTGTCACAGTATTTACCTGTTGATGTATTTATCCTGGGCAACACTGATAAGTTTACACCATCATCAAGGATATACTATGATGTATGCCAGCATACCAGTGTGCGTTGTTGTACAATATCCCCTGAAACACTGGCAACAATAAATTTGAATAGCTATGATTGTATTATTGATGCACTGACCGGCACAGGATTTTCCGGCAAGCCAAAAGGTTTGTTAGAGCAGGTCATTAATGTCATTAATCAAAGCGGGGAAAAGGTTATTGCTATAGATATGCCAAGCGGGCTTCCTGCAGATGGCGCTGTTGAATTTGAACCCATTGTACAGGCACACACCACCATAACCATGGGACTCCCCAAAATTAATGCAGTCACCTATCCTGGCAAGTACTATGCAGGCAATGTCATCGTTGCTGATATAGGATTTCCTTATTCACTGTGTACATCAGGGGATATTTGTCGGCAACTTATTGATGAAAAGTTTTTTACCGGTAACTATCGCCCCAATATACATTATGATGCCCATAAAGGTGCAAATGGCCATCTTTTGTGCATTGGTGGATTTGATGGTATGGAGGGTGCAATTCTTTTATGTGCAAAGGCAGCTTTTGCAACAGGCATAGGGTTGGTCACGATAGTAACAACACACCAGGCACGTGCAATTATTGCTGGTAAAATTCCTGAAGCCATCACGCGCGCATTGAACGCTACAGCCAGTGAACCCTTTACAAAAGATATGTACGGTACTATTGAGTTTACCAATGTATATAAAGATATGCTATCACAGCTTGAAAGCATAATACAGCTTGCACGCCCCACTGCGTGTATCATTGGTCCTGGCCTGGGGAGAAGTGTGAGTTCAGCAGCAACTATTGCAGCGTGCTTGAAAATTGCGCACACAATGCAGTTGCCCGTACTTATTGATGGTGATGGGCTGTATTGTCTGGCGCAGCTTCCTGAAGCAAAGCTTCCTCTACATTGTGTTATTACGCCACATTTTAAAGAAGCAGAACGCTTAACTGGCATGGCAGTCAGTGACATAAAGAAAAACCGCTTACGTTCAGCAGAAGACATGGCACAAAAGCTTCAATGTGTGACAGTGCTGAAAGGCCCTGCATCCATAGTAACCAGTGGTACCACCACGTATATTAACACAACCGGTAATCCAGCGCTTGCTACAGGTGGCTCGGGTGACGTGCTTTCTGGTATTATTGGTGCATTGCTTTCTAAAGGATATGATCCGTTGATTGCTGCAGCACTGGGTGTTTATATTCATGGCAAAGCTGCTGATATATACTGTCAGGGAAGTGGTAGCAGCATGATGCAGGCAGGTGATATTGTACGGTTTGTACGCAACGCTTTGAATTGCTAATTACTACATGATACTCACATCACTTATATCCAGTTGAGTTTATTGTATAATATTGTCTATGCTCACAAACCGTGCCTTTTTACTTTTTTCTTTCTTTTCAAAATCTTCTATAATTTCTTTATCCTTGATGTCTTCATAAAGCTCCCATAATGATTTTTTAATAAGTGATGATGTATCACAATTATAATGCTTTTGTAACAGTTTAAGTATTTTTTCTTCCTTTGCATTAAATCTCACTGATGTTACTGCCATGTATCGTATACCTCCTCGCGTTTTCCAATGTAAATTACATAAAAATCGTTATTTTCCATATAAAAAATAGCTCTATATTTACCTTTACGTAATCTATAATAATCTCGTTTGTAATTCCCTTTTAGTTTTTTTATGTCAAATAAACTAAAGTCTTTTGTTAAATCAAGCGCTTTGAATGCATTGTGAAACAGCTGTATTGTTCTTAAAGGTATTTCACCTTTCTGAATAGCTTTCTGTACTGATTTCTCATATAATATCATGTAAACAATGTATTACATCAGGGGTGCATTGTCAATAAAAAATAGTATTACCGTGCACTCATGACAAAAACGTCTTCTAATGTTGGAAGTATGGGTTCAATGGTAACATCATGAATGTTGTGTGATTGTAGTAATTTTTTTATGATAGTAAAATGTTTATATTGTTTTTCAAGCACAACATGAAGGTCAGTTCCAAAAAGAGATACTTCAATAACAAAGTTTTCTTTACTCAGCACATTGTAAGCTTTCAGGTAACTATCGGTTACAATTTTTACAATAGTGTAGGGTAGTTTTTCTTTTAAGCCCTGTGGTGTATCAAGGGCAATAATTTTGCCTGCAATAATAAGCGCAATGCGGTTACAGTGTTCGGCTTCATCCATGTAATGGGTTGTTACAAAAACAGTTTTACCTTCCTTTGCCAGTGTATAAATTTCATCCCAGAAGATTCGTCGCATCAAAGGATCAACGCCTGAGGTTGGTTCATCTAAAAAAAGTATCTGAGGATCATGAATCAGTGCCGAGCCCAATGCAAGGCGCTGCTTAATGCCAAGCGGCAGGTTTTTCACCAGGCTGTGCCTGTAGTCCTTGATATTTACCAGTTCATAAATAAAGTTCATGCGTTGTTGTAAAACGTTTGCGGAAAGCCCATATACCGTACCATAAAATTCCAGATTTTCTTCAATGGTAAGATCCTCATACAGAGAAAATTTTTGTGACATATAGCCAATTATTTTTTTTATGTCCCACTGCTGATGAACAATATCAAGCCCTCCCACACTTCCTGTACCTTCATCAGGCTGCAATAATCCACAGAGCATTTTTATAGTGGTGCTTTTACCAGCACCATTGGGGCCAAGCAACCCAAAAATTTCACCTTGAGCTACAGAAAAGCTTACTCTGTCAACTGCGGTAAAATCGCCAAAGCGCTTGGTGATGTTTTCAACTATTACTGTTTTCATGGCTAGCCTGTCCTTTTGCCAAATTGCCATACACTTATTCTCAGTATTCCTATTCCCATAATTAAAAGTATTAGCATATGTTGCCACAGGCATGTAATTCCAGTGCCTTTTAAAAATACACTGCGAACAATCTCAACAAAATAGCGCATGGGGTTTATATATGTTATAAGCTGAAAAATTACCGGCATGGAGTAGATAGGAAATATAACACCTGAAAACAATATTGCAGGTACAAAAAACATAAATGATGACAGCATGGCTTGCTGCTGCGTTGATGACACGGTTGATATGAAAAGTCCAATAGCTAATGTGGAAATAATGTAAATTGCACCACACAGCAAAAGAAAGACAAAGCTACCCCTGAAAGGAATGCCAAACCAGAAAATGGCAATAGCGGTTATGACAATAATGTCAACAAATGCAATGATGGCAAAGGGTATTAATTTGCCAATGATGTATTCATTGGGCTTCAGTGGCGATACTTTAATCTGTTCCATGGTGCCAGCTTCCCGTTCTTTAACAATGGACATTGCCGTCAACATGATGGTAATAAGGGAGATAAGCATCGCAATCACTCCAGGAAGATAAAAATTGATGCTTTTTAAATCCTGATTAAACCAGTACCGTGGAATAAGTTCAATGGTACCTGATGAAATGCCAGATTGTAACCGTTGCATCACTTTTATTTTAATGGTGCTGATGAAGCGTTCCTGCACATATGAAAGTGTCAGCGCATTGATGTATGACTGGATAACAGAAGCCCTGCTTGAATCAGTGCCATCTAAAATTACCTGCAAAGCAACAGGCTTGCCAATCTTTAAATTCTTGCCAAAATTATTGGAGATCTCTAAATAAAAATCAATATCACCTTTTTCTATCAAGCGCAGTGACTGTTTTGGCGAATCCAGGTATGCATACATTTCAAAGTAAGGGGATGCAATAAACTGTTGTAGAAATTCTCTACTTAATGAGGTACGGTCCCTGTCAAAAACAGCAAACGATACATTGGTAACATCGGTATTTACCGCATAACCAAACACCAGTGACATAAGGATAGGCGGCACTATCATAATTGCCCGCAGTTTAGGGTCGCGCATGACAAGGGTAAATTCTTTTTTTATCATTATCCTTATATTGTGTAACGATAGTTTCATGGTTACTATCCTGCATACCGTACATTAATTTTTTTAATGCCAATGATAATCATAATACATGCAAACACTGTCATAAAAACAATCTGAGTTGTAAGCAGTGATGCAGCCAAACCTTTCAAGGCAATACCTTTTATGAGTGCAATCATGTAGCGTGCCGGAATGATGTATGTTATAGCTTGCAGAATGATTGGCATATTCTTGATGGGAAATATAAAACCTGATAAAAGAATTGTTGGCAGGTACGTTGCTATCATTGCTACCTGAATTGAAAGTACCTGTATGCGCGTAGCCGAAGAAATAACCAGCCCAAAGGTGCAGGTGCCAATTAAAAACAGTATTGAAACAAGCAAAAGTTCGGCAAAACTTCCTCTGACGGGAATATCAAACACAAAGTAGCCAACAAGGTAGGTAATGACCACATCAAATATGCCTATGAAAATATAAGGAATGAGTTTGCCAGTAATCACTTCCCACGAGCGCACAGGCGTAGTCATAAGGCTTTCCATAGTACCGCGTTCCCATTCACGGCTGATTGCAAGTGATGTGATGAGTGCGCTGATTATGGCAAGCACTATGACAATGATACCCGGCACTACAAAGTTTTTACTCTGCAATTCTTCATTATACCACACTCTACTTTCAATATGTACCGGTAACTGTATTGAGCCAAACCCTGCACGATTCAGGTGTTCCTGCATCCAGGCAATGTTGTATTGTGATACAATAGCATTAAAATATGCTGAAGCGATAGTGGCCGACATGGAATCTGATGCATCTACTATAAGTTGCAGACGTACTGATTGCCCGCTTTTTACGTTTTCAGTAAAATTGTACGGGATATCCAGCGCCGCAACTGCTTTGCCTCTGTCAATTGCTGTATCAATATCATGGTATCGGGAGACATATCCTTTGAACGACAGGTATTCGCTGTGCATAAAAATTTCGGCAAATTGCCGTGATGAAGGCGTATTGTCCTGATCGTGAATGATAAAGGCAACGTTTTTAACATCCATATTCAGCGCATAACCAAATATGAGCACTAAAAACGCAGGTGTAATGAGTGCAAGAATAAGGCTGCGGATATCCCTGTAGATGTGAATCCATTCTTTTTGAGCTATCGCTAAAATGCGTATTAGTGTTTTCATATTACTGTGCCTTTGCTATTGCTTCCACAAATGTGTCCTCAAGTGAAGGAATAACTTCGCGTATGGAAATCACCCCAATATGGTGCCTGGTGCACAACATGCTGATTTCCTTTTTTGCCCTATGAACATTGTCCACAAACACACGTACTGCATTGCCACTGCGCACAGCATGCGCATACGTAAGGTTTTGCTTTAACATCTTTTCGGTTTCAACGGGACTTTTGCTTTGAATTTCAATCAGTGGTTTGCCAATCATTGCCTTTACCTTAGTGGGTGTGTCCACGGTAAAAAAAGATCCATTATACATGAGTGCAACCCTATTACAGCGTTCAGCTTCATCCAGGTATGCGGTACTTACCATGATGGTAACCCCTTCAACACACAGATCATACAAAATGCGCCAGAATTCACGACGCGATACCGGGTCAACGCCGTTAGTAGGTTCATCAAGTAAAAGCACAAGAGGCCGGTGAACAAGACAGCACGCAAGACCTAACTTCTGTTTCATGCCGCCGGAAAGTTTACCGGCAAGTCTGTCCTTAAACGGTTCTAAGTTGCTGAAGCGCCACAGTACTGGTAATATTTTTTGAATTTCTTTTTGACGCATGCCAAAGATTTTGCCAAAAAATATGATGTTTTCAAGTACGGTTAAATCTTCGTACAGTCCAAAGCGCTGCGGCATGTATCCAATGCGTTCTTTAACATAGTAGATGTCGTCATCATACGGCCTGCCGTCAAAATACAGGTTGCCACTATCTGGCTGCAATATTCCGGCAGCCATCCTGAGCAACGTGCTTTTGCCGGCACCATCAGGTCCAACAATGCCAATGATTTCGCCTTTGTGCAGGGTCAGGCTAACATTGTTTACAGCTTTAATGCTGCCAAATGATTTTGTAACTTTACTAACATCTATCATTGTTCACCTGTCTCTATTACAGCATCTGCTGGCATTCCTGGCTTTAATTCTTTTCCGGAATTGTCAATGGCAATCTTTACGGCAAAGACTAACTTTACACGCTCCTCTTTTGTTTGAATAGTTTTTGGGGTAAATTCAGCCTTTTGGGCTATTGCAACAACCTTGCCGGTAAAGGTTTTATCCGGGTAACTATCGACAAACACAAGCGCCTTTTGTCCGTGTTTAACCAGCCCAATATGCTTTTCGTTAACATAGATTTTAATCCATGCTTTAGTAAGGTCAGCAAGCGTCATGATTGATGTACCGGGGAAGGCAAGCTCACCCACCTCCAGGTTACGTGAAAGCACCACACCGCTTACCGGCGCATACAGTACTGCCTGCTCAATGGTTGCCATGACATAATCGTAATTACCTTTTGCAACGTTGTATGCGGTAACAGCGTTGTCAAACTCACGCTGCGATATAGAACCGGTAGTAAAAAGTTCACGTGCTCGTTTCAGGTTCTTTTCAGCATTGTTAAGGTTTGCCAGCGCGGACAGTTTCTGTGCCGATAGCTCATCATATGCTAACTTTGCTATTAAATCACCCTGTTTAACTTCTTCACCTTCGTCAAAGGGGATGGAAACAATTCTGCCGGCAATTTTAGATGCAACCTCAATCTCGGTGACTTCAATTACACCGGAGCCTTCAATACGCTTACCGTTTGTGCCTATATAACGCACAAACTCAAAATACAGCGTTACGCCAACTACAATAACAAGTACAATAATAACAGGTATTATACGTTTATTTTTCATTGTGCACCTCCGCAAATATAAGATCAGTACAATCAAAACCGGTGTCCTTTTTTAGCTGAGCAACCGCATACCAGAAATCATTTATTGCCTTAATGTAACCCATGCGCGCTGATGTAAGCTGCAGTTCTGCATTGAGTAGATCAGCGTTTTTTATAACACCAGCCTTATAGCTTTCTTTTGCAACACGTAATCCTTCTGTAGCAGTTTCAATATTTTTACGCTGGGATACCATGCTCTGATAGGCAGTCATGAGCCTGCCGTAATCAGCACGAACAGCAATAGCAATTGCCTGTTTAAGCTGCAATATCTGCTGGTTAATTTCTTTTAGCTTTTCTTTTTGTTCACGCTCCACACCCTGCACGGTATCAACGGGAGCCAGTGCACCCCATCTATAGGTTGCAGCAACGCGCACCTGCCAGGTAGTCTGCCACTGCCTGGTCCCCGTTATTGCAGATAAGTCTATGCTTTGCCCGGGAAAAGGTAGCTGAATCTGTGGAGCATCTGGCATAAGGTAACTTTTGCCATAATATCCTGCTACACTGAATGTTGGCCACAGGTACACCGATTGTGCAGCATCAATACTATCACCAACAATATCTCTGGTTAAAGTTAGCTGAATTACTTCTGGCCTGTGCATAAGAGCCTTTTCAACCAGCGTATCAACAATGTCATATCCATGTGGCTCTTTTATAGAACTATCAAACCCTTCAAAAATAACGGTATAAGTGCCGTTTTTAGCACCCAGGTAATAGTTAAAAAGGTCAAGTGCAGTTGAAAAGTTATTACGTGCCTCAATGAGTAAAGGTTCCTGACTTTGCAACTGCACCTGAGCCTGGAGGAGTTCAAATTTTGGGATTGTGCCAGTATTAAACATCTGGTTGACGTCAGCTACATTAGCCTGTAATACAGCAATTGAGTTTTCTCTGAGTCTTATAATTTCGTTAGCAGTGATGACGTCAAAATAGCTTTTGATGACATTGTATTCAATGCTGGATTTTACTTTTTTAACTTCTTCTTTTGCAAGTTTGTAATTGTTGTAGCTTTGCGATAGTGAATTATAAAAGGTAGCGGGATTGATACCAAAGCGCACCTGCACAAATTTTAAATCATACTGACCGTCAGAAAGGCTCATAAATCCATTTTCAGCATACTGTCGCATGGCGCTTGCTTCAGATTCTAATGCCGGATACAGCATTCCCCATGCCTGGGCTATTTTTTCGTCAGCCTGCTGTAACCTGTGTTGTGCCATGATATATTCCGGGCTGTTTTTAAGTGCTATATCAATTGCGTCAATCAGTGAAAGTGGCTGCTCTGCATGTGCGTATGAAATAAAAAGCAAAAAAATTATGGGCGATAGTACCTGTATAACAAAACCTTTTGCCTTCATATATCCTCCTTGATAATTCCATGTGACATCAATTGTAAGAGATTGGCAATATATTCATGTACATGATTGTCACTAAAATAGAGCGCATGAAGAGAGGTGCCCTGTAAAATCTGTCGCATGAGATTATAAAAGATAACAGCACCAGCGACCGAAATCATGGTATATTGTGGATGCAGTTTTGGATTAATACGTTTGCTTTTCACAGCCTCAAAAAGATTGCCAATACGCTCAGTAACAGGCTCAATAATAGTTGGAGCAATGATATTTTTTATAAATTTCCCGCCACTTGCAAGCTCACGCATGATAATCATAAAATAGCGCCTGTCTAAATTGCTAATATGGCTGGCATATGCTTCAATAATGATAAGTGGATTTCCGGTTTCCTGCACCTTTGCAATACTGGTAGATATTGTATCAACAATAGTCTGTGCAAGTTCCTGTAAAATTGAAGCATACAGTGCTTCTTTACCGGGGAAATGATAATAAATCATTGCCTTGTTTACCCTGGCTCTTTTAGCAATGCGGTCAATGCGAGCACCATCCAGCCCATACCGGGAAAATTCATCAATTGCTGCATTCAGTATTTTGTCTTTTGAAGATGCCATGACTATCTTATGTTAACTAACTGTTTAGTTAGCATATTGGCATCTGGGTTAAAAAAATCAAGATTTTTTTATTTATTCACTTAAATATATTTTTTAATAGAATGATTACAAAAGTTTATGATAAGTTTCTGATATATGGGGTGCATCAAATAGCAATAAGCAAATTTTAAATGCAGATTCAAGAATAAAGTGCACCACACAATAGAAAACATGTAGCATCATACACAGCACATCCTTTAAAGTGGGTGTTCCAACAACAAAATCTAAAAAGCAGGTATGTATGAGGCATTACTCATATACAATCAGGAGAAAGAATTGTCATTCTAAAGATTCACAGGAAAAAGAATGTGCCATCAGCATAAAAAGTATAACTATATAAAGAAATAAGTGAAAAGACAAACCAAGATGTTTTTTAAAAACAGCAAAGGTGGATAAAAGCAAAAGTAGGGGGCAATAGTATAACAATAATGATAAATACACGTCCAGGTAAATCTAAACTATACAAATCTTTGTATGAGTTTTACAGAGGGGACTACATGGTGCACTGTAAATGTGAATTTGCAATGAAAAATTATAGTGAAAAAAATTTTTATTTGATTTTATAAATGGTAGTATTGTACGATAAACAAAAATATAAAATATATAAATTGTTTAAAATTATATGATACAAAATATATGAGGTATACAATGAAATTAAGGACTTTATTAATTTTATGTGTATATTTTATATCTTTTTTTGAATGTATTGTATTTGGTAATCTTTTAGCTATAAATATTACAGAAATACATGGATGGAAGTCACTTGAATCAGATATTGATTTCCTGTGGGAAAATCAACATATGTATCGATACTTTCAGCCAAATTGGAACTATCCAATTGCTAAGGAACAGGTTGTTGAACGGTTAGAAACCCTATTAAAGAAATTAGATAAACTAGAAGCAAAAAATAGTAGAAACATAGAATACTACCTTTTAAAGGGTGATATTGCTCATTATTTATATAACCTTGATAAAACACAGTATTATAAAAAAGCTCTTATCATGTACGAAAAAGCTAAAACAATTGAGCCGCGCGATTATAGACCATATTGGTTTATTGGGCAGCATGAATTTTTATCGGGACATAACGTCAAAGGATATGAAAGCTTTAAGACAGTTATTGACGTTATTCCACCGGATAAATTTCATTGGGCATTTTGGGGCGATTATTCCAATTGTGCTTCCATTGGCATGATGCCATTTAATTTTTTAATGGCATTTGAATTTATGCATAAGAATAAGGCCGAATTTGAAAATATCGATCAAGAACCTTTTTTTAATACATATAACGATGTAAAGAAAAGAGTAACCATATTAGATCCTGATGGTGAGTATGAAGTACAGAAAATATGGACAAAGGTTCCATCGGAAGAGATATACATCTCAACACCTCTGGGAATGAGAATTCATGCAAAAAAAAGCTGGCAAATAAACCCAAAAGGTCTTCAAAAAAGGTACTCTGTGATGATGATGTTCTTTGATGCCGTTAAAGGAAATAATAATGAAGATATACTGGCTGGTTTAAGCATCTTTACCTACTTACCTAAAAATGGAGAAACGCTGGAAACACATATGAAGAAATATTTAGATGGGTTTAAAAATATAAGAAAGGTTACACTGAACAATAAATTTAACACAACACATACTTATGAATCATCTATGTCTGAAATAGCCAGAGAACAGGATGGCATGAGAGTGTTTTTTATTTTTCTGGAACGGGATGAGCCTGCATATCCCTGTGTAAAGATTGAATATCCCTATACACCACGCGATACCGGATTTTTTTATTTAAAAGAAGATGCAACATTTGCCAGTAGATTTAAAGGTAAAATTTTTTACATCATAGTCTTTGAAACCAGGGGTAGTGTTTATAGCAAAACATATAAAATGTTTAATGATTTTATAAATACAAGTCTTTATTTTGATGAATAACAAAAGTGTCTATATATGATCTGACCCCCTTTTTTTAACAGGATATACAGGATGTACAGGATATTTAAGGATTTATCTTTATTATTTCTATTCCTTATTATCCGATGTATCCTGTTAGAGTTATAAGGCTCTGACCCCATTTTTTTACTTTTTTTTATAAAAAATAAAAATTTTTTCCACAATCCCGTTAATTTTTTTCACCACCTGCGTTGTATAGAGTGAGAGAAACACACATCTCTCATAGTACATCAATGTATGGAGGAATACTTATGGCACGGAAATTGCGTATACAAATGCCCAGTCTTACCTATCACATCACAAGCCGCTGCATAGAATGGCGAAAGATGTTAGAAGAAGAGTATTTCAAAGCCTGTTTTGTGGAAATTTTACGCAAGGCAAAAGAAAAATACCGGTTTAAGCTCATTGCCTACTGCATTATGGACAATCACATCCATCTGGTCATTCATACTCTTGAGGATGGTGCTCCCATTTCCCGTATTATGCAGTATATTAAGGCACGGTTTGCGGAAATGTATAATAAGATAACCGGAAGAACCGGTCCCTTCTGGAATGAGCGGTATAAGGATAGCATTGTGCAGTTTGCAAAAGATGGGTTTCACTATCTGCTGTGGTTGTTATGGTATTTAGCGTACAATCCGGTGAGGAAGGGGTTATGCTCTGACCCCACAAAGTATCGATACAGCAGCATTAGAGCATATTTAGATGAAAAGGCAGATGTAGGAGTATCAATAGACCATCATGACTACTTTATGCAACTGGGGGATAGTTTTGACATGAGGGTAGCGCGCTTTTTAC
>Ga0209204_1000645_pt1 | contig 37315 bp, 32 predicted proteins | sample AD_JPNMR2_MetaG_FD_184425 | JGI IMG/M metagenome (GOLD analysis project Ga0209204, IMG submission 184425) | Active sludge microbial communities of municipal wastewater-treating anaerobic digesters from Japan - AD_JPNMR2_MetaG (SPAdes) (version 2) | ecosystem: Engineered > Bioreactor > Anaerobic...
CAATTACCGAGATCAGTCCGCCCGCCACCAGCGCGTAGACGGACGGCTTCAGCAGGTCTTTGTCCTTGAAGGCCATGCTCCAGGCCTGCTTCAGAAAATTCCAACCACGAGAGAATGATTCCATCGGCGACTCCTTTGTGACTTAAGTTACACTATTATAACAAACTAATTGGCTCCGTTTCGATCCGCCAGTCATCGAGACGCAGGCCGCGCAGCAACGAGACGGGATCAGGCCCGCGCAGGAGGACCTGCCAGCGATACCACCCGTCCATCTTCGCGAAGAAACACGGGACAGCCGAGGCGACGGTTTGCGTGCGGCGTTCCGATTTGATTTTCTCCTCGACGATTTGCAAGACTCGCTTCGCTTCGGACTCCGCCTTCGCCCCGTCCCGATGACGGAACTCCAGCCGCGTCACGCGACCGAACGGCGGGTAGCCCAACTGACGGCGATACTCCGCTTCGAGTTTTTGGAAGCCGTCCACGTCGTGCCGCGCCGCGGACTGGATCACGTAATGATCGGGCGCGAACGTTTGCAGGATCGCCTGCCCGCCACGCGCCGAACGTCCCGCGCGGCCCGCCACCTGGGTCAACAATTGGAAGGTACGTTCGGAGGCGAATGGGTCGGGGAGGCTGAGTCCCACGTCTGCGAGGACGATGCCGACGAGAGTCACCAGCGGAAGGTCGAGTCCCTTTGCCAGCATTTGAGTCCCGATCAAAATGTCGGCCTGGTGATTCGCGAAGTGCGTCAGGATGATCTCGTGCGCGTCCTTTTGGCGCGTCGTCTCCCAATCCCAGCGGAGGGTCCGCGCCTGCGGGAACATGGCTTGCACGTCGGTCTCCACTTTTTCGCTGCCGAGTCCGTATTGGCGGATCTGCGCGCTCCCGCAGACGGCGCACTTCTTCGGCATGTTGCGCATGTAACCGCAACGGTGACACAGGAGAGTGTCGGGTGACGGGTGACGGGTGTCGCGCAGGTCGGCGTGATAGGTGAGCGGCGTGTCGCAATTGGGACACTTCAGCGTCGTCCCGCAATCCCGACAAAAAACGTAAGTGGCCGTGCCGCGGCGGTTGAGGAACAGGATGGCCTGCTCGCCGCGCGAGAGAGTCTCCGCCAGGGCTTCGGACAGGGCGCGGCTGAAGATGCCGCGGTTGCCCGACTTCAATTCCGCGCGCATGTCCACGATGGAGACGGGAGGCAGTTGCGAATCGGCGACGCGCTGCGGGAGGGAGAGGATGCGGGATATCCCCCCCATTTTCTCTGGAAATGAGGGGGGACGGAGGGGGGTCGAATTAAACCGCTGCTCGATTGTCGGCGTGGCCGATCCCATCACGAAGACCGCGCCGCACAGACGCGCGTATTCCTGCGCGCTGGTCACAGCATGATAGAACGGCGGCTCGGATTGATAGTACGAGGCGTCGTGACACTCGTCCGCGACGATGAGACCGATGTTCGGAAGCGGCGCGAACAACGCCGAACGCGGCCCGATGACGATCTTAAGTTTGCCCTCGCGGGCGCGCCGCCACGTGTCGTAACGCTCGCCCTCCGAAAGTTTCGAGTGGACCAGTCCCACCTGCCCGGGGAAGCGCGCCAGAAACCGGCGGACGATCTGCGGGGTCAGCGCGATCTCCGGCACGAGGACGATGACCTGTTTTTCGCGCTTGATGGTTTCCTGCGCGGCGCGGATGTAGATTTCGGTCTTGCCGGAACCGGTGACGCCGTGGAGAAGAAAGTTGTTAGAGAGCGGAGAGCGGAGAGCAGTCAATGCGGCGGTAATTTCTTCCAGCGCGGCTTCCTGCTCCTGCGTCAGAGTCACTTCGCTGCTCTCCAGTCCTCTGTTCTCTGTTCTCTTTTCCACTCTCTCCAACGGATCACGAAAAATCTCCGACTCGAACAGGCGGATCAACCCGCGCTCTTCGAGGTTTTCGAGATCGGCAAGATTGCATCCGCTCTCGGCGTAGACCCACGAGACGTTCACCGCGTCCACCGCGCGGACGAGAAAGCGCAGCGCGGCCTGACGACGCGCCAGCGTCTGCTTCGCGCCGAGGCTGGGCATGGCCGCCTCCGCCTCGGCGGGCGTGACCGCCAACTGCGCCACGCGGACGAACTTCGGGCGGACGCGCGGCGGCGGCAGGATGGATTGCCTGCGCAGGACGCCGCGTTTGACCAGCCAGTCGGCCGACTTGCGCCAGTCCACTTTCGTGAGGTGACGGTCAATCTGACGCCCGCGCAGGGGGCCGCGCTCGTGGAGCAGTTTGATGAGACGGTCCGCGACCTGATCGTGGACGGGGGACGGGGGACGGTCTTCCGTCTCCGGTCTTCCATCCACAAGTTGGTAAAGCACGTCCGCCTGCTGGCTCAGTCCCGCTGGCAGCATCATTCCAACGACGGCGGCGAGCGGTTGCAGGTAGCGTTCGGACATCCACTTGGCAAGTTCGATCTGCGGGGTAGTCAACACGGGGACGGGATCGAGCAGGGATTCGAGCGGGCGCGTCTCCGCGACGGAGGGCGCGTCGGGCAACTCCATGACCACGCCCTGGACGGTCTGATTTCCAAACGGCGCGGTGACCAGGCATCCGACCCCGACCTGGCCCGCGAGTTCATCGGAGACGGCGTAATCGAACATCCCGCTCACGGCGGGCAGGTTGACGGCGAGACGCGCAAACATGGGTCGATTATAACTGGGGAGGTTGGGTCGCAGGTTTTAAAACCACCGCCGCGCCGTAACCGACCACCTGGCTAAAATCCCCGGTCACATCGCCGGAGGTGGCGTAATGGAGAACCTGCACCCGGTCCGCGCCGAGTTCGCGGGCCGCGTGCAGTACGGCCGCGACGGCGGCATGTCCGCAGGCGAAGCCCTTGCCCGTGCGTTCCGCCTCGAAGATTTTCTCGGGCTGGAAGGATTCAAAGCGCTTGAGCATTTCCGCGTCGAGACGGTTCGCCGTCTGCTGGTCGTAAAAATGGGACAGGTCCGTGCTGGCGACGAGCAGGGCGTTTTTGTCTTTAAGTACCTGCGCGAGCGCGAGTCCCAGCCCGCGGGCGACGGCGGGTTCCTGGCCGCGGATCATCACCGGGATGAGGCTGAAGCCGCCGGTCAACACGCGCTGGAGAAAGGGCAGTTCGATTTCGAGGGAGTGTTCGCGGTCGCGGGCGATGGGCGAGAGGCCGAATCCCAGTTCGGATTTCAAGACCACGTCCAATTCGAGCAGGGACTCTTTGTCCACCGCGATTTCGCCCAGCGGGGTGGAATACGCGGAGTGCGCGGCGACGAGGAGCGGATGAACGTCGAAGTTGTGAAAAGGCGAGACGACAGCCACCCGCTCGAAGGTCCGGCCGCGCAGCGCGGCGAAGGCGTAGCCCGCGACCGGTCCGCTGTAACGATGCCCGGCGTGCGGCGCGATGACGGCGACCGTCTCCCCATCCAGCGCGGGGACGTGAGCCGCGTCGAGGTACGCGTCCACCGCGCGGGCGAGTCGGACCGGGTCGCCTTCGTACCAGGTCCCGGCGATTGGCGAGGGGCGGATATTGACGAGGGTCATCAAAAATATTGTAGCATAAGAAAACCCCGCTTCCTTAAAAAAACGGGGTTCTGAAAATCGTTTCTAAAGAGACCTAAACTGCCGTGAAAATGAATCGCGCGCGGCGCCTTGGCGTCACTCCTGTTTGAGAATCCTTTTCGTCGCCAGGAAAGCCAGCGGCGGCAGGTCGGACATTTCAAACCACCCGGCCTTGTCCGCGTCGTCCGCGGCGTGGAGGACGCCCGACTCGACTTCCGCGGCGTAGACGATGACGAAGTCGGCGCCGCGCGGATGCTCGCGGCCCGCGACCACCTCCAGCGTCCGCGTCACACGGATGACGAGGCCGGTCTCCTCCAGACATTCCCGCGCGGCCGCCCGCGCGGGGTCTTCCTCCGCGTCCACGAAGCCCGCGGGCAGGGTCCACAAGCCACGGAAGGGTTCGTTCACGCGGCGGACGAGGAGGACGCGTCCCTCCTGTTCGACCAGCACAGCCGCGGCCACTTTCGGGTCGGCGAAGTAGATCCATCCGCACGAAGCGCAGACGCGATGGGGCTTGCCGAAGCGCTGTTCAGTGACGAGCGGATTCCCGCATTGCGGGCAGAAGTTGACCTGGGTGAGAGCCATTGGGATTCAAAAGGCTTCGGAAGTCTGGCGGTTTCCGAAGCCGGGCGCTTATTTTTCCAGCCATTTGCGCGCGGCCAGCCGGCGGAACAGAAGCATGGCCACCGCGCCGACGAGGGCAATGGCCGCGAACGCGATCTGCAAGTTGGTGAGAAGGGGCGGGGCGGGGGCCGGCTCGCCTGCGGATTTAGCCGCGGGCGGCTGCTCGACCGAGCGGCTGGCCTCGGCGGACGCGGCGTCCGGCGCGGGAGTGGCAAGTTCCTCCCCGGGCGCGGGCGCCGCGGCCAGGAGCGGAGCCTCGTCTGTGAGCGCTTCCGCGCTGAAGGCCGCCGGCTCGGCGGCAGGCTGGGCCGCGCCGAGGGCGCCCGACCCGATGCGGATGAAGGAGACCGCGAACAGGAACGCCGCGGCAACGGTGGCGAACCGCAGGATGGGATAGGCGCGCGGCAGGGGCGGTTTGAGTCCCACCATTTTGGGAGTCAACGTGAAGTTGCGCGGAGCGCGGCGTTTGGGCATGCGGCGGAGCAGCGCGCGGGATTCGCGCATCCCGTCCAGCGCGGAGACCAGCTCAGGTTCGGATGCGAGGCGGGATTCGAGACGCGCGGAAGCGGACGGCTTCAGCCGTCCGTCGAGAAATTCGGAGAGTTGTTCGATATCGCGTGGGTTCATGCGCTTGCCTCGTTAGTATTGAGACGGAACGCGGCGGGCAAAAGTTCCGCGAAGGATTGCAGGCAGTCGCGCAGGCGCAGGCGGGCGCGGGCGATGCGGCTCTTGACGGTGCCGAGCGGCGCGCGGACGGCCGCGGCGACTTCGGCGTAATCGAGGCCTTCGACGTCGGCCATGACGACGACGGCGCGGAATTCGGTGGGGAGGGCGTCGAGGCAGTGTTGGATGGCGTGTTCCAGTTCGTCGGCATCCATTTGCTGTTCGGGACCCAGGTTGGGGTCGGCCAGCCAGCGCGGGGAATCCATCTCTTCGCCGTCTTCGGTTTCGGGTTCGAGGGGCGTGGTCGGCCGGCGTTTCTGGCGGCGGAGTTCGTCGTAGCAGGCGTTCGTCACGATGCGCAGCAGCCAGGCCTTGAACGACCCGCCGCGATAGGAATTGACCGAGCGGAAGGCGGAGATAAAGGCTTCCTGCGAAGCGTCCGCGGCCGCGTCTTCGTCGCCGAGGATGCGGAGGGCCGCGTTGAAGACCATGTCCTGGTAGTGGAGGACGAGGGTGTTGAAGGAATCGAGGTCGCCGCGTTGGGCGTCGAAGATGAGGGCGGGTTCATTCATAGGATTTACGGTTGGACGTATTTTATCAGGTTTCAAGTTCCAAGTGTCAGGCGGCAGGCGTCAGGCGGCAGGAAAATTATGGCTCTCCTGCAATTAACAGAAAAAAACCAAACACAAAGGCGCACAAAGGGTGAAGCCGCGCCTATCTCACAGGATTTTCCTTTGTAGACTCCGCGAAGCGCCCTGTGAGTCGTGACCCTTCGTGTTAAAAGGAAATTTCCCGTTAAAAACGGAAGAGCCAAAATTATTTCCGAAGGAGTCTAATCGGGTTTTCATGCTTGTTGAACACGGATTTCACAGTGCGCGCGGATTTTTTCCTGGGTCTTCCCGTGAAATCCGCGCCATCCGTATCCAAAACGGAATTTCAAAGCGCTCTCTAACGTTCTTTTTATGTCTTTCAAATAACCCCTTGAAGGGGGGTTTGTTATAATGTCGCCATGTGGCAGCGCAAATTGCCAATTTGCGCCACACGGAGGACCCCACTATGATGCGATTTGACCGATTTACCGAACGAGCGCAGGAGGCCGCTCAACGCGCGGCTGAGATCATCCAGCGCTACGGTCACAACCAGATCGACACCGAACACATCCTGCTGGCGCTGATCGAACAGCCCGGCGGGGCAATTCCCCAAATTCTCGAAAAACTGAACGTCAACCCCGAGGCGCTGGTCGAGCGGCTGGACGCCACCCTGCGCGCCAGTCCCAAGGCCAACATCTTCGGCGGCGGCGCGGGACAGATCTTCATCACCCCGCGCGTCAAGCGGATCATTGACCTCGCCAACGAGGAAGCCAACCGTCTCAAGGACGAGTACATCTCCACCGAGCATATCTTCCTCGCCATTTTGACGGAGCGCAACACCCCCGCGGCGCGCATCCTCGAATCGGCGGGACTGACCCGCGACCGTGTCTACGAGGCGATCCAGAGTCTGCGCGGCGGACAGCGCGTCACCGACCCGCAGGCCGAGACGCGCTACCGCGCCCTCGACAAGTACTCGCGCGACCTGACCCAACTGGCCCGCGAGGGCAAACTTGATCCCGTCATCGGGCGCGACACCGAAATCCTGCGCCTCATCCAGATCCTTTCGCGGCGCACGAAGAACAACCCGGTGCTGATCGGCGAAGCGGGCGTCGGCAAGACCGCCATCGTGGAAGGTCTCGCCCGGAAGATCGCCAGCAACGACGTGCCGGAGATCCTTTCGGGCAAACGCGTGGTGGCCCTCGACCTCGGCGCGATGATCGCCGGTTCGCGCTTTCGCGGCGAATTCGAGGAACGGCTCAAAGCCGTGATCGAGGAAGTCCAGCGGGCGCGCGGCGAGATCATCATGATGATCGACGAACTGCACACCGTCGTCGGCGCGGGCGCGGCCCAGGGCGCGATGGACGCGTCCAATATGCTCAAACCCGCCCTCGCCCGCGGCGAGTTGCAGTGCATCGGCGCGACGACGCTCGACGAGTATCACAAGCACATCGAGAAAGACGCCGCGCTCGAGCGCCGCTTCGCTCCCATTTACGTGGAAGAGCCGAGCGTGGACGACACCATCAAGATGCTGCAAGGACTGCGCGACCGCTACGAGGCGCATCACAAAGTCCACTTCTCGGACGAGGCCCTCGAAGCCGCCGCCCGTCTCGCGGACCGCTACGTCACCGACCGTCACCTGCCCGACAAAGCCATTGACCTGATGGACGAGGCCGCCGCCAAACTGCGCGTGGCGCTCTATTCGCTTCCGCCCGACTTGAAGGCGATGAAGAACGAGATAGACCGCCTGCACGCGGAGGAGGAACAGGCCGGCATCTCGCGCGACTACGAACAGGCCGCGCAGAAGAAGTCTGAGCGGCTGCGCATCGAAGAGGAATTCAACAAGCAGCGCGACCAATGGGAATCGGAACACAAACTCGACGAGGTGGTGGACGTGGACGACATCGCCGCCGTCGTCCATCAGTGGACGGGAATCCCCGTCACGCAGATGCTGGAGACCGAGTCGCAGAAACTTCTGCAGATGGAAGAGCGCCTGCACGAGCGCATCATCGGACAGAACGACGCCATCCACGCCATCTCCGACGCCATCCGCCGCGCCCGCTCGGGGCTGAAAGACCCGTCCCGGCCGATCGGCTCGTTCATCTTCATCGGCCCGTCCGGCGTCGGGAAGACCGAACTGGCGAAGGCCCTGGCTGGGTTCATGTTCGACGACGAGGATTCGCTCGTCCGCATTGACATGTCGGAATATCGCGAACAGCACACCGTCTCGCGGCTGTTCGGCGCGCCGCCCGGATACATCGGCTACGAGGAGGGCGGACAATTGACGGAGGCCGTCCGCCGCCGCCCGTACCGCGTGCTGCTCTTCGACGAGATCGAGAAGGCGCATCCCGAAGTCTGGAACGCGTTGCTGCAAATCCTGGACGACGGGCGCATGACCGACGGCCAGGGCAACGTGGTAGACTTCCGCAACACGGTCATCATTATGACCTCGAACCTCGGCACGGAGTACGTCCGCAAGGGCGGGACGCTCGGCTTCGTGGGCAAGACCGAGACCGACGAAGACCGCGAGGCCAAAGACAAGATCGAGAAGGCGCTCAAGGGCGCGTTCCGCCCTGAATTCCTCAACCGTATTGACGAGATCATCATGTTCTCGCCGCTCTCGCTCGAGGAAATGGAACAGATCGTGGACTTGCAATTGAAGGAGATCCAGGAACGCCTGGGCGAACACAACATCGCCGTGCATCTCACCGAGGCGGCCCGCGTCTGGCTGGCGAAGGAGGGCTACGATCCCGCGTTTGGGGCGCGTCCGCTGCGCCGCGCCCTGCAAAAGCACGTCGAGAGTCCGCTTTCGATGAAACTGCTGGGCGGCGAATTCTCCAGCGGCGCATCCGTGCTGGTAGACGTGGACAAGGCGAAGAACGCGCTGACGTTCACGGCAGGCGAGGCCGTCGCGCCGAAACGCAAGAAGAAAGAGGCGGTCGCCGCGTAACCAATCAAGTAGAGCGAGAATCATCTCGCTCTACTTTTACATCCGCGCCCTCGTCGGGGCGACTTTATTTTTTGGAGAACCCATGACAGAAACCCCCTCTAGAAATTCGAACGGAAGCAGGGCCGTCTTGATCGGTGTCGGCGTGATCCTCGCGGTCTGCTGCGCCTGCGTCCTGATCCTGGGCGCGGCCGGCGTGGTCGCCTATGATAGGATCAAGACCACGATCCCCGTTTTACCGACATTCGAATTGCCCGATAACGACATTCCGAGCGTGGAGCCGACGCTGGCGCGCCCGCCCGCGGAAAGCATCTCGAACGCGACGCGCGCGACGCTGGAAACGGCCGTCATCCCTGAGAGCGATCCCTACGAACTCGCCTGCCGTCTCAAGGGAATCTGCAACGTGCCGGAGACGCTCGACCCGCCCGCCGTCCCGCCGAAAGTCGGCGACAAGCAGAAGTTCTGGATCTCCAATTCCAACACCGACGAGAATTTCCAGATCGAAGCGGAGCTGCTCTACATCACGCCCCACACCTATTTTTGGGCGGAGCGTCCACGCGACGTGAACATGGACGACCTGAAACGCCTGATGGATACTTTTGAAGAGAAGATCTATCCCAAAGACCGAGAGTTCTTCGGCAGCGAATGGACGCCCGGCGTGGACGGCGACCCGCACATTTACGTGGTATACGCCGACAACATCGGCCACACAGTGGCGGGATATTTCTCCTCGGCCGATTCTTATAACCCCGCCGTGCGCGAATTCTCCAACGGTCACGAGATGTACGTGCTGGGCGCTTCGCAGAACCTGGCCGATGAGTACACCTATTCCGCGCTGGCGCACGAATTCGTCCACATGATCCAGTTCGCCTCCGACCGCAACGACGTATCCTGGATCAACGAAGGCTTCGCCGAGGTCGGCGCGTTCATCAACGGCTACGATGTCGGCTTCGCGGACCGAATCTACGCGCAAAGCCCGGACCTGCAATTGAACGACTGGGCCGACGCCAACTCGCCCGATTTCGGCGCGCATTACGGACTTAGTTTCCTCTACCTGACTTATTTCCTGGACCGCTTTGGCGAAGACGCCACCAAAGCCCTCACCGCCAACCCTGAAAACGACCTGCCCAGCGTGGACGATACCCTCGCGTCCCTCAACATCGCCGACCCGCTGACGGGCGACCTTGTCAACGCGGACGACGTGTACCTCGATTGGGCGACCGCGATGTACGTGATGGACAAGACCGTGGGCGACGGGCGCTTCTACTACTACAACTATCCCGACGCGCCGAAAACGCGACCGACCGACGTCGTTTCCGCCTGCCCCGCCGCGCCCTTCAAACGTACCGTCCACCAATACGGCGTGGACTATATCAAGGTCGCCTGCGCCGGCGCGCACACCCTCCGCTTCGAAGGTTCCACTGCTGTCCCGCTCCTGCCTGTGAGCCCGCATTCGGGCAAAGCCCACTTCTGGTCGAATCGCGGCGACGAGTCGGACATGACCCTCACCCGCGAGTTCGACCTTACCGGCGTCAGCGGCCCGGTCACGCTCTCTTATTGGACCTGGTTCGATATCGAGGAGAACTGGGACTACCTCAACCTCGAAGTCTCCGAAAACGGCCAAAGCTGGACGATCCTCAAGACGCCCTCCGGCACAGACAAGAATCCGCAGGGCAACGCCTACGGCTGGGGCTACACCGGCAAATCCAACGACTGGATTCAGGAGGAAGTGGACCTGTCCGCCTACGCGGGAAAGAAGATCCAGATCCGCTTCGAGTACATCACCGACGCGGCGCTCAACGGCGAGGGACTCCTGCTCGACGACGTGACGATTGACGCCATCGGCTACTCCGAAGACTTCGAGTCGGGCGACGGCGGCTGGGTGAGCGAAGGATTCGCCCGCGTCGAAAACGTCCTGCGGCAGACCTTCCGTCTCGCCCTGGTCGTGGAGCGGAACGGAAAGATCACGGTCCAGCCCGTCGAGACAGCCGCCGACCAGACCGTGGAAATCCCGCTGGAACTCCAGCCCGGCGACTCGGCCACGCTCATCGTCGCCGGCGTCACGCGCTTCACGCGCAACCTGGCAAGTTATTCGATCGAAGTACGCTAACTACAAAAAAATAGATTTCTTCCAAAAGGAAAATCAACCATGGCTACAGCCCAAAAATCCCAAGTCCTTAAACTCGCCGACCTGGCCGCGTACCAGGAAGGCTCGGTCGTCAGCCGCCAGATCGTCAAAGCGGACGCCGGCAACGTGACGCTCTTCGCCTTCGACGCAGACCAGGAACTGAGCGAACACACCGCGCCCTACGACGCCCTCGTCCACATCCTGGACGGGGAGGCGGAGGTGCGTCTCGACGGCGTTCCCCACGCCCTGTCCGCGGGCGACGCCATCGTCATGCCCGCGAATATCCCCCACGCGCTGCGCGCTGTGAAGCAGTTCAAAATGCTGCTGACGATGATCAGGCAATAACCGGCGCGGCGCAAAGATCCGACCGATATGAAAAGCCTCCCGAATAACGGGAGGCTTTATCGTTTAAAGAATCGCGTCCGCCTGGACGCCGTCTCGCATCCATCTCAACGTCATCGCCAGCGGGATTAATGAGAGCGCGCCCGCCACGATCGCGATGACCGTGTAACTGGTCGCGTCGAAAAGGAAGCCGCTGGTGAGGCTGATGACCGCGGAAGCCAGCCCGACGAAGAAGTCGTTCATCCCCTGTGTGCGCGAACGTTCGAGCGGGGAAAGCTGGTCCGAGAGCAGGGTGGAGCCGCCCACGAAGCAAAAATTCCAGCCGACGCCGAGGAGGAAGAGCGCGACGCCGAGCGGGAGGACGTTCGGCGAAAGCGGCGCGGCGATGCAAGCCAGCAAAAGAGTCGCGGCGCCGATGACGATCATTTTGGGACGGCCGATTTTGTCCAACAGCCAGCCCGAGAAAATGGACGGGGCGTACATCCCAAATGTGTGCGCCGAGATGACGGAGTAGATGCTGCTGCGCGCGTGGTGATGGTCTTCCATGTGCAGGGACGTGATCACCATGACCGCGATCATCACCACCTGCCCCAGCGTCATCGCGACGGCTGCCGTGAGCGCCGCGGGCTGGCGGAAAATTTCCGCGAGCGGACGCAACTGTCCCTCGGGCGCGGAGGAGGGGTAGCGCTTCGCGAGTTCGCGGCCCACGTCGCGCGGGTCGGGACGCAGCGCGGCGAAGATGAGAATGGCTGCCAGCGCGAACAGGATCAACGTGGCGAAATACGCGCCCGAAAGTTCGTCCATGCCGAGGGTGACGACGAAAGTTCCCATCGGCGCGGCGGAGAGACGCGCCAGGATCGTCCCGATGACGCCGCCGAACACCACCAGCGAAATGGCGCGCCCGCGATGCTCGGGGACGGTCACTTCGGCGGCCGCGAAACGCGACAACTGCATGGCCGAGTTGGTCGCGCCCATCAGCGTTAAACCGAGGAGCATCAGCAGGAACGATGCGGTCTCGATGGCGAACAGTACCAGCACGTTGCCGAGGATGCCGAGGAGCAATCCCGACACGAGGGCGTTGCGGCGGCCAAAACGGTCCATCAGATAGCCCCAGGCCGAGGCCGAGAACGCGCCGCTCAACAGGTAAGCCGCAGTCGGGACGGTCGCCAGCGAACGGTCGGAGGCCAGTTTCTCGCCGAGGATGGGATTGATGGCCGCGGCCGCGATGAATCCTGCGGAGGCGAAACTTTGCGCGATGAAAAGGACGAAGGCGGTCTTGCGCGCCTGGCGCGTGAAATCAATCATGGTTTGTCCAGCGGCTCCTCGGCTTTGTAGGTTTTCGTGTCTTTCGTTTCCTTCGTCTCTTCCGCGTCGAGGACGCGGCGCACCTGCGACATGCCTTCGGGCGGCGCGACGATCCCCCGCTCCTCGAGCGTGTCCATCAGGCGCGAGGCGCGCGTGTATCCGATCCGCAGTTTGCGCTGCAACATCGAGACCGAGGCCTTGCCCTCCTTGCGGATGATGGAGATCGCGTCGTTCAACAGCGGATCGTCATTGGAGACGGGCGACATGTCCTCGAACATCAACGTCTGCTTGAGCGGGACTCCATCCAGGGCGGGCGCGTCCACCGCGGGACCTCCGCCGGGCGCGGCATAGGGACTCGCTCCCACCTGGGCGCGCCAAAACTCGACCAGCGACTGGATCTCGTGGTCCGAGACGAAGACGCCCTGCAAGCGCGCCGGCGCGGGCGCGTCGGGAGGCTGGTAGAGCATGTCGCCGCGCCCGAGCAGGCGTTCCGCGCCGGGCTGGTCGAGGATGACGCGGCTGTCCACGCCGGAAGCGACGGCGAAGGCGATGCGCGCCGGGAAGTTGGCTTTGATGAGTCCCGTCACCACGTCCACCGAGGGACGCTGGGTCGCCAAAATCAAATGGATGCCGGTGGCGCGCGCCAGCTGCGCGAGGCGCGTGATGGTGCGTTCGGTCTCGTCGGGGGCGATCATCATCAGGTCGGCCAGTTCGTCAATGACGACGACGAGGAAGGGAAGTTTTTTCTGTCCCTGCGCGGCGGCGCGGGCGTTGTAATCGGCGATGTTACGCGCCCCGATGCGGGCGAACTCGTGATAGCGTTTGTCCATCTCGCGCGTCATCCATTGCAGCGCGCCGATGACGCGTTCCATTTCTACGACGACGGGCGCGAGCAGGTGCGGGATGCCGTTGTAGCCGGTCAATTCCACGCGCTTCGGGTCCACCAGGATCAGGCGCAGGTCGTCGGGCGTATTGTGGAGCAGGAAACTTATCAGGATGGAGTTGACGCACACCGACTTGCCGGAGCCGGTCGTGCCGGCGATGAGCAGGTGCGGCATGGAAGTTAGATCTGCGACGGTGGGATGCCCGGCCACGTCGCGGCCGAGGGCGAAGCGCAGGGAGGTGCGGTTGCGCTGGAACATCTCGCTTTCAAGGATGTCGCGCAGGGCGACGAGGGTCATCTCTTCGTTGGGGACTTCGATGCCGACGTAACTATGTCCCGGCACCGGGGCCTGGATGCGGATGCGCGGCGCGGCCAGCGCGAGGGCGAGGTCGTCGGCGAGGGAGGCGATCTTGCTGACGCGGACGCGCGTCCGGCCGTTACGCGTCTCGACGAAGAGCGGCTCCACGCCAAACTGGGTGATCGTCGGGCCGCGGCTGATCGCCACCACCTGCGCGGGCGCGCCGAACGAAGCCAGCGTCTCCTCGATGAGACGGGCGCGCTTCTGGATGAAATCTTCGTTGATGGCGGGCGCGGCGCCCTCGTCGAGGATGTCTTTGACGGCGGGAAGTTGCCATTGGATGACCGCCTCGCCGGGGCGCGTGACCGTCGTCTTCGGCGCGGCGACGACGGGTTTGAGCGGGGCCGCGGCGGGTTGCGCGGGCGGGACGAACGGGGTGAAGCCGTTCGCCGCGGCGTCGCCGGGTTTGGCCGCGCCCGGCCCGAGGTCCGCGCGACGCGTGACCAGCGTCCGCAGGCGCGAGAAGACCGGGGCGAAGAATCCCGCGATATCGCGCACAGAGAGGTCGAAGGTCATCGTCACGGCGATGATGAACCAGGCCAGCAGCGCGACGGCCGCGCCGCCCGCGCCGAGGAGTTTCCACAAGGCGCGCTGGAAGAAACTGCCGAGGTAGCCGCCGCCCCGCCCCATGGACGCGGCCGCTTCGGAAAGTTCGATGGGAAAGAATGCGTGGAAGAAAGCGAGGAGGAAGAGGAAGAGAAGGACGCTGCCGACGGCGCGTTCGAGGGTGAGCGGCGGGAGTTTTTCGATGCGGCGCAGGACGAGCCACAGGCCGAAGAGCAGCAGCGCGACGGGGAGGATGTAGACGCCCCAGCCGAGGCCCTGCGCGAGGACGCGGAGGATGCCGCCGATGATGTCGCTCCGGTTGGCGGTGAACAGGCTGAGGAGGATGAGGCCGCCGAGGAGGGAGAGGATGACGCCCAGCACGTCGAGTTTGCGCTCGGCGGAGAGGGAATCCCACCAGGAGGGACCGGCGTAGCGCGGCGGTTCCTGCCTTTTGGAGGCGGGTTTGCGCGCGCCGGCCCGGCTCTTGCCGGGCAGGACGGTCTTGGGACGCGAACGGGAGGGTTTACCGCGGGTGATGGGCATGGGGATCAGTTATCAGTGATCGGTGATCAGTTATCAGTTATCAGTGAGCAGTTAGCGGTGAGCAGTTTTCGTGCTTGTCTATCTACACGCGGAAAAATTATAGCACAAATGGTCTGTTTTTCTTAAGGTACAATTGACGCGCGTTTAAAATCTTCGCCACAGATTTTCACAGATTGCACAGATTTGGTTCTGTGAAGATCTGTGAGGTCAGCGGCCCTCCCCAAGGACTCATCTTGTTCGAAATTCTTTTCCTCGGCACATCGGCTTCGGCCCCATCGGCGCGGCGCGGACTCTCGGCGCAGATCGTCAGTCACAACGAGTATCGCTTCCTTGTGGACTGCGGCGAGGGGACTCAGCGTCAGATCCTGCAATCGGGCATCGGCTTCAAACGTCTCACGCGCATCCTGCTCACGCACGGTCACCTCGACCACATCCTCGGCCTCGGCGGACTGCTGTCCACTTTTTTGCGCTGGGAGGCGATTGACGAGCTGGAGATCTACGGCGGGCGGCAGACGCTCGACCGCGTCCACGACCTGCTCTACGGCGTCGTCCTGCGCGGCAACCAGCCGCCCATGCCGCTGCGCCTGCTGGAGATCAAACCCGGCCTGTTCTTCGAGGCGGAGGACTTCACCGTCACGGCGTTCCCGGTCACGCATCGCGGCCCCGACTGTCTCGGTTACGCGTTCGAGACGAAGGCGCGGCGTCCGTTCCTTTCCGAGAAAGCGGACGCGCTGGGCGTCCCGTTCGGGCCCGAGCGCAGCCGACTGGTGGCGGGCGAGACGATCACCCTCGCGGACGGGAGACGCGTCACGCCGGACGAGGCGCTGGGTCCGCTCGAACGCGGCGTGAAACTCGTCGTGGTGGGCGATACCGGCCGGACGGACGACCTGCTCGAAGCCGCGCGCGGCGCGGACGCGCTGGTCATCGAGTCCACTTATCTCGACGAGGAGGCCGACATGGCGAAGCAGTTCTCGCACATGACGGCGCGCATGGCCGCGGAACTGGCCGTCAAAGCAGGGGTCAAGAAACTGATCCTGACGCACATCTCGCGGCGCTATCGCGAGAAGGACGTGCTGGCCGAGGCGCAGTCCGTTTTTCCCAACGTCTCGGTAGCGCGGGATTTTGACGTGTTCCAGGTGAAGAAGTAAACGAGAACGGCCTCCTGAATTTTCGGAAGGCCGTTTTTTTTGCCGCTTGGGCGCTCGGCGCGGGGGACAGCCTCCCAAAACGGGCGAAAAAGTTGACAAATCTGCAAGATGTCGAACAATCGTAGGGGAAACGTAGGTTTGCCGTCAAGTACATTCCACGCGGGAGTGATAATATAACGTCGTAAGGTGATTTCTCTTCTCCTCCTTTTTCCGAGAGCCAGGGTCGGCGTCCCTGGCTCTCCCGATTCATTGAGGTCTGCTGTTTTAATACGGCAGGTCACGAAGAATCACAGAGGAAGATCCCGCGAAGGCGGCAGGGGGATGAATCCCCCGCCTCAGTTCACGAAAGTCGGATAAACCCGACTCTGCGCGGTCAGTCCGAAGGACTTGCAGGTATTGAGCGGGGATTTCAATCCCGCGAGATCTCCCTTCATCGCAGTTGTTATCTCATAACTCGGCCCCGTCGCCGCCCCCGCCCGGCGTCGGCGTGCCGGGACCGAGCGTGATGCAAATATAATCCACACAATACTGCCCGGGCGGACAATTGAGCTTTCCCGGAGAGCATTGAGTTATAGATTTCGTGCAGAAGCCGTATTTAAAATCCTTTGGGCATGGATCTGGAATATTTACGCAAGTGTAGCCAAAATCACAGTTCGATTGTAGGCAACAAGCACGGCCTTCTTTGGCATAGAGTCTGAAAAATTGCGGGACAAGTGCAAAAGACAAAAAGCAAGCGACAAGAGTTCCAAAAAGAGCGGTCTTTATTCTGTGAAGATACGTTTCCATAATTTCATAGTAGCAGGTTGTAGCTTTTTATCAATGGAAAACCCCCCAAAATATGACTTCTTCCATTTTAATCGTGATGACTGCCTCTTTGCCCTCGTCAACCAGGCTTTGTAAAAGCCCACTCTTATAATCGCCTCCGCCTTGAGATTCATTAATAGGCCCAACACTTGGGTCATTACTTTCTTCTGGTATTTCTCCCAAGAATAATGGAACATGCACTCCACTTTTATACTCATCGAGAAAATACTGCAACATATCTTTTTGAATTGATATGTGTAAAACGCCAGTAGTAGTTTTTTCTGGGTCTTTGCTTGGGTTGGGATTATTAATGGCAATACCCAAAAGATATCTTTCTCTACCTGCCAGTTTCGAATCAAATATTGAACTATCTATCACGCCGATGGAAACCACTTTATAGGGCGGCTCGCGATTTGGACTATCGTTGACGTTATAGATAGGTCCGAAATATTTCGTTTCCATTAGGATACGCTCCCCGTTTTCCATTAAATATCGTTCAAACCGATTCCACCCATAATTAACCGCCTGCGGATCCACCACCACCTTTCCCTCGCGAAGCGCCTGCGCTTCCGACGCGACCAGCAGCCGCATAAATTTCTCAATCCCGCCCATCTTCTCAACGTCGTATTTGGGATATTTGCCGTCGGCTCTGGCTTCGGTCGCAATTTCCAACGGGAAGTCCACGCCCGCCTGCTCCGGCGCCAGCCACTCGCCGCTCTCAACGTCGAAGACCGCCAGCGGATTGCCATGCTCGTCGCGGAAGACCATCTTTCCGTCCAGCGTTTTCTCCGTCTGATCGGGCCATTCGCGGACGAAAGCGGGTTTGTTCTTTACCAACTGTCCGCCGATGACCATCGTCTCCGCGACTTCGTCGGCGGGGATCTTCGACACCTCATCGAAGTCCGCGTACTGCTTCGCCCACTGTCCGCTTTCGAGATCGTAATACAGCGTCACTTTCTCGCCCGACCTGGTCGTCCCCTCATAGGCGACGACGCGCTCCCAAAAAGTCAGCGACTTTCCGCTCCATTTAATATCCTTGGCGCTCTCCCCCGCCGCAAACGACGAGACGACGTCCTTCGGCGCGCTCTCCGCCTGCGGAGCCATCTTCAACTTGTCCTCAACCGACATTGACTTCAAATCTTCCAGCGTCAACTTTGGCATCGGCGTGGCGGTCGCCGTCGCCGTCGGGACCGGCGTCCATATGGCGGCTGGCGTGGGCGACTCCCCAACGGGCGAGGGGACCGGGGTGAGGGTCGGCGCGCAACCCGCCAAAACAACAGCGAAAACACACAGAACAACAACGAATCGTTTCACAGCGTCTTCCCTCATGCGCGCCTTCAATCTCCCAAATAATCCCTCAACAGCCTCGTCTGGGCGGGATGGCGAAGTTTCCGCAAAGCCTTGGCCTCAATCTGGCGGATGCGTTCGCGAGTCACCTCGTAAAAATCGCTCACCTCGTCCAGCGTATGACTTTGCCCGTCCGCCAGCCCGAAGCGCAGTTCGAGCACCTGACGCTCGCGCTCGGTCAGCGTCGCGAGGGCGCGCTGGATCTGCTCGCGGAGCATCTCACGCGCGGCAGAATCGAGCGGGGAAATCAAATCCTCGTCGGGGATGAAATCCTCCAGCCGGCTCGAATCGTCCCCGCCGACGGGCCCGTCCAGCGAGACGGGGTCCTCCGCGGCGCGGAGCACGCGTCCGATGCGGCGCACGGCCGAATCCAACTTGCGCTGGACTGCGGCCTCGAGCGGCTGGTTTTCCGCGCGGGCGCGCAGCACAACCTGCACTTCCGACGTGGACAAATAACCGACCTCCAGGGCCAGCTCCTCGAAACTGGGATCGCGCCCCAATTCCTGCGTCAACTGATGCTGGGCGCGCAGGATGCGCGTGATCGAATCGAACAGATAGACCGGGATGCGGATGGTGCGCGCCTGCTCGGCGATGGAACGGTTGATGGACTGGCGGATCCACCAGGTGGCATACGTGCTGAACTTGAAGCCGCGCCGCGCGTCGAACTTGTTAATGGCGCGCAGCAACCCAAGATTCCCCTCCTGGATCAGGTCGAGGAACGGGATGCCGCGCCCGAGGTAACGCTTGGCTACGCTCACCACCAGCCGCAGGTTGGCGCGGATGAGCGCGTGATGCGCCTCCTCCGCCCGGGCGCGGACGGCGTCCATTTCAGCCTCGAGGACGGAATCGCACGGCAGGCGCCCGTACATCGTCCGCAGGGCAGGCAGCGCGCCGCGCGCGCGGAGATGCGTCAGCAGCCATTCGGCGTACTCGGCCGGGAACAGGTACAGGCATAGAAAGACGGAAAAGGCCTTGCGCACCAGCGTGTCCCAGAGCGGATTGCGTCCCCACAACGCGCCGGCAAGATAGGAATGGAAATACGAGGGCTGGCCCGCGTCCCATTGCCGATGAAGCGCCTGGGCCTCAGCCAGCGCAAGGGACAGGTCGGGCAGGGCCGCGTCGAGGTTCGCCGCGTCCTCCGCAAGACGCGTCCACGAAGTATCCAGCTCGCGGACGACGGCGTGGTAGACCGCGCAGGCCAGTCCCACGCCCTTGCGGACGGGATGCCGCCGAAACGTCAGGAGAAGGCGTTCGGCTTCGATGCAGATCGAGAGGCGGAACTCGCTGTCCACGTCCAGCAATTTCACCAGGCCGATCTCGGTCAGGTAGAGGCGGACGGGGTCTTCCATCCACTCCGCGGAGGCGGCCTGGGGCTTAAAGTCCAGTTCAGATTCGTCCAGTTCCTCTCCGGCCCGCAGAAGATTCGGCAGGTCTGGCTCCCCCATTTCTTCGTTCTGGTTCATCAAATCGCGGACGCCGTCCAAACCGCTCCCGGCCTCGTTGAAGTCTTCCTCTTCGCCATCGAACAGCGACTCATCCCGCGCCGCGTCCCTGCGCTTTGGGGGGCGCGGATGCGGCGGGGAAGGTTCCTCGCGTCGGGGCGGATGGGAGCGCTTGGCGGTCATCTCACGTTTTTCGTTTCGATGTCAACCGTCGGTTTGCCTGGTCAATGGATTGGATCAACCTCGTCAGTTGTAAAACCTGCTGCTGGTACAGCGAGGCGCGCGGGTCGCCGTCCTGCTGGGACTCCTCCTGCAAAAAACGCGTCTGGGTCAGTTCGCGGTTGGCGCGCGCCCGCCGCAATTTCTGCACCAGCCGCTGAAGTTCCTCCAGCAATTTATCTTCCAGCGGTTCGAGGTTTTCGGTCTGCGCGAGAAGTTCCTGCGCGAGTCCCTGCAGCGAATCGGGCAGGTGGATCGCCACGTACTGATGCTGGTCGCTTTCCACCTGCTCCAACGATTGGCGCACGACGCTCAGGAACACCTGATGGTCAGTATACTCGAAATCCTCCGGCGAGAGAGACGCCAGGCCGCTCTCTTGCAAGCGGCGGTCGAGACGATACAGCAACTCGGGACGGCGGAAGAGGATGCCAAGACAATACGATTCGGATTTCGTCCCCGGCGGAACGACAATGGCGACCGGCTCGCTCGTCTCCCCCTCCTGGCGGATCGGCCTGCGCCGCCTCGCGCCCGGACTTCGAGCGGGCGCGCCGATCAACGCGCTTTCGTCCACCCGCAGCATTCGCGCCAACGCCTGGCGATAGGTGTCGCGCTCCAACTCGGTGGGCAGGTCTTCGATCAACGGGATCACCTGCGCGGCAATTTGATTCTTCGTCTTCGCGTCGTTGAGATCCTGCCCGGCGGCGAGCGTCTCCATCACGTGCGTCACAATGGGCCTGGCGTTTTCGATCAGCCGCGCCCATTCGTCTTTGTCCCGCGCCGCGATCTCGTCGGGATCGAGTCCGTCGGGCAGGGAGGCCACGCGCAGGTCGGCTTGCAGGCGGGCTTCATTTTTGAGCAGGCCGCGCGCGTCGAAGCCGAGTTCGCCCTCGCGGTCCATCGCGGAGCGCGCCGCGTCCAGCCCGCGCAGGATGGCTTTCTGTCCCGCGGTGTCGGGGTCCAGCGCGAGGACGATTCGCCGCGTGGAACGTTTGAGCAGGCGCAGCTGGTCTTCGGTTAAAGCAGTCCCCATTGGCGAGACGACGTTCTCGTACCCCGCCTGATGGAGCGCGATCACGTCGAAGTAGCCCTCCACGATGACGGCTTGGTCCGCGACGCGGATCGGCTTGCGGGCGCGGTCGAGGCCGTAGAGCAGGCGTCCCTTCGAAAAGATCGGCGTCTCGGGCGAGTTGAGGAACTTGGGGATGTCGTCCGAGTCCACGATGCGCGCGCCGAACCCGGCCATGCGTCCCTGCTCGTCGCGGATGGGAATCATAATGCGGTGGCGGAAGCGGTCGTAGACGGCGGATTGGGAAGCGGCGGACTGGTCGGCTTCGCGGACGGTGAGGAGGCCCGCGTCGACGAGGTCCTGTTCCGAGTAGCCGCGCGAGGTGAAATGTTTGAGGGCGGTATCGTAGCCGCGCGGCGCGTAGCCCAGTCCGAAGGTCTCGATGGCAGAGTCGGTCAGTCCGCGCTTCTCGCGCAGGTAGCGGAGGAGCTCCGCGTTGCCGAGCAGGTGTCCGCGATAGAAGACGACCGCGTCCTCCAGCAGTTTGCGGAGGTTGTCATAGGCTTCCTTTTGCTCGGGCGATTCGCGCTGGAACGATTCGACGGTCACGCCGGCACGGGCGGCAAGTTTTTCGAGGGCCTCTTTGAAGTCGATCCCCTCTTTCTTCATCACGAACTTGAAGATGTCGCCGCCTTCGTTGCACGCGCCGAAGCAGCGCCACGTCCCCGTCTCGGGCCAGACGACGAAGGCGGGCGTGCGCTTGTTATCGTGGAAGGGACAGAAGCCCGTGTAGTTCCGTCCCGTGTGGCGCAGTTTGACCCCGGCCTCGGAGACGAGGTCCACAATGTCTATGCGGGATTTGATTTCGTCAATGGTTGACATTTGGTAACTGGTAAAGGCAATTGGAGATTGGCGGCAGGTGAATTATAGACGCATTCGGAGATTTGAGAAGCGGGGGACGCTCGATTCTTCGATGGCGGCCGCGAAACTCGTCCAAAGCGAAACGGGACTGGCGATGAACCAGTCCCGTTTGTTCTGGACAAAATTCGCTTCGTCAAGCCGCGACGGGAATGAAAATGTTGGGAGCCGAGAGAATTTTTTCCTTGCTGGATTTTACTCGCGCTAATACAACGGGTTTGCCCTGTCCGCTGCGCTTCTTTAATAAATCAAGATTGAACAGGGTAATTTCCGTGTCGTCCTCAGGCAAAATCACCAGCTCAAAATCATCGGGCAAAACGTTAAAAACCTGCGGGTGATCCAGCAAGTAACGCATAATTTGTCCCCATAAGGCGATATTTCGCTCGGCAATGTCAGTTTTCATTTTTCTAGCCATTCTTCATACCTCCGACGATATTCTCGCCAATTCGACTTTAAATCATTCTCTGCGAAACTCAGTCCTTCTTCGTAACTACCGACGGGCATGGCTTTTTTCTCCGCTTCACGGCGCGGATGAATTGTATCACGGTGGGCAAATCCATGAGCGGTGTCATAGCGAACGACTGGAAGCCATCCATGATCCACAAAGTGACATTCCAACTGCACTACAAACGATAGTACGCGGCCTCGCTCCAATTCAAAACGCACACGCAGGACATTGTTGTCGTCAAAAGCATAGACATACGAAACGACTCGCATGTCTTAGAACCCTTCGAGTTTGCTCAAGTCGGCCAAGCCTTTGGACAAATTGGCAATTTGTCCTACAAGCGCGAGGCGGTTTCGTTTCACCTTCTCGTCTTCCGCCATCACCAGCACCTTGTCAAAGAAAGCGTTGATGGACGGAACGAGGGCGACGACGGTCTCGAGGAACTCATTGACAGAAGACGGAAGGCGGGAGACGGAGGCGCGCAATGCCTTGTACAGCCCCTTCTCTTCGGTTTCGACGAACAGCGCTTCGCTGACGTCGGCCTTCGGTCCCCCGTCCGCGGCCTGACTCCGCAGGATGCGGACGCAGCGCGCGAACGCGGGCAGGATGGTTGACCAGTCCTCGCGTCCGACCCACGCTTGCAGCTGCTTCACCGCCCGAGCCGACGCGGCCGGGTTGGCGGACTGCTCCGCAAGAACCGCGTCCACGACATCGTAGCGGAAGCCCATGTCCTTCAGCGCCACGCTCAGACGGCCTGCGATGAAATCGAGGATTTGTTTTCGGGTCTCGTCGCTCACCACGATGGGCTGGATCTTGGCCGATAACTGGACAGCCTGCGCGAGGTCAAAGTCCATGTCGTGTTCGATCAGCGGTTGGACGATTCCGATCGCGGCGCGGCGCAGGCCGAACGGGTCTTTCGCGCCCGTGGGAGCCAGTCCCGCCGCGAAGAGGCCGACCAGCGAGTCGATGCGGTCGGTCAGCGCGACGGCCGCGCCGATCTGAGTCTGCGGGACGGCGCGATACTGCTCGGCGATTGCCGCCGCCACTTCCTCCGATTCTCCCGAACGCAGCGCGTACTCGCCGCCGATGACGCCCTGCAGCGAGGTCATCTCGGCGACCATCTTCGTGGCGAGGTCCGCTTTGGAGAGGTAGACCGCGCGCGCCAGCGGTTTGATGGTCTCCAGCCCTTTGAAGCCGAGCAAAGCGCCGATCTCCGCGCCGAGTTTCAACATTCGGTCGGACTTGTCGAGCATGGAGCCGAGTTTGGTGTGGAAGGTGAGCGCGGCAAGTTTGGGACGGTATTCCTCGAGTTTTAGTTTAAGGTCTTCGCGCACGAAGAAATCCGCGTCCGCGAAACGCGCGCCGAGGACGTGTTCGTTCCCCTGGCGGACAATGTCAATGCCGATATCGTCGCCGTTGCGGATGGCGATGAAGCGAGGAAGGAGATTGGGAGATTGGAGATTGGAGATTGGGAAGTAACGCTGGTGCTTTTTCATCACGGAGATAAGCACGTCTTTGGGCAACTGCAAAAATGCGGGGTCGAATCCGCCCATGACGGCGGTGGGCATTTCGACGAGGTTGGTCACCTCGTTGAGCAGACCTTCCTCGAAGATGGCTTCCCCGCCGACGAGCGACGCGGCTTGTTTGACCTGCTCCACGATGGAGGCTTTGCGCTCTTCCCTGTCGAGGGTGATACCCGCTTCGCGAATAGTATCGAAGTATTTATCCGCCGAGGGGATTGTGATTTCGGGCGAGTCGTAGGGACGCAGGCCGCGCGTAACGTTGCCAGAAACGACGCCCGCGTATTCAAACGGGACGACCGTCTCGCCGAACAAGGCGACCAGCCAACGGATGGGACGCGAGAACGCGACGCCCGAATCGTTCCACTTCATGGACTTCTCGAACTTGATCTCCGCGATCAGCTTCGGCAACGCCTCGGCGAGGACCTCGGGAGTCGGGCGTCCTTTTTGACGGACGACGGCGAAGACGTACCTGCCTCCGTTCTCCTCGCGGATTTGGAGGTCTTTCACGTCCACGTTATTTTTCTTCGCAAAGCCCATGCCAGCCTGAGTCGGTTTGCCGTCTTTGTCGAAGGCTTTTTCCGCGGGCGGACCTTTGACCGTCTCTTCGCGGTCGGGCTGGGTCGGGGCGAGGGAGTCTATCGAAACAGTCAACCGCCGCGGGGTCGCGAAGACGCGGACGTCGCCGTGGGCGAGGTGAAGGTCATCGAGGAGGGACGGGATACGAGTTACAAGATACGCGTGGGCGGAGTCCACATCCGAGGCGGGGAGTTCTTCGACGCCGATCTCGAAGAGCAGAGAGCAGGGAGAGGAGAGCGGAGAGTAGTCGGGCTTACTGATCTCGGTTTTCTGTTCTCTATTCGCTTTGAGCAACGGATACTCCGCCTGCTTGCGTTGCTCCTCGTATCCTTCGGCGACGCGGCGGGCGAGTTCGCGCATGCGGCGGAAGAAGGCCTGGCGTTCGGCCACGGAAATCGCGCCGCGGGTGTCGAGGATGTTGAAGGAGTGAGAGCATTTGAGGACGTAGTCGTGCGCGGGGAGGATGAGGCCAGCCGCGAGGCAGGCGTCCGCTTCGGCGGAGAAGAGATCGTACATGGCGCGGACGCGTTCCACGTCGGCGATCTCGAAATAATATTTGGAGTGTTCGAACTCCTCCTTGCGGCGGATCTCGCCGTAGGAAATATTCGCGCCGTAGGGTTCGTCCCAGATGGCTTTGGCGTTGTTGAGCGCGATGAGGATGCGTTCGAGGCCGTAGGTGAGTTCGACCGAGACGGGATCGAGCGTCACGCCGCCCATCTGCTGGAAGTAGGTGAACTGCGTGATCTCCTGCCCGTCGAGCCAGACCTCCCAGCCCAGCCCCCAGGCGGAGATGGCGGGCTGCTCCCAGTTGTCCTCCACGAAGCGGATGTCGTGCTGGCGCGGGTCGATGCCGAGGGCTTTGAGCGAGTCGAGGTAGATTTCCTGCGGGTTGCCCGGGTCGGGCTTGAGGATGACTTGAAACTGCGTGTGCAGTTGAAAGCGGTTGGGATTCTCGCCGTAGCGCCCGTCGTCGGGGCGGACGGACGGCTCGACGTAGGCGACGTTCCACGGTTCGGGTCCGAGCACGCGCAGGAAGGTGTTGGGGTTCATCGTCCCCGCGCCGACCTGGGTGTAGTAGGGCTGGGTGATGAGCCAGCCGCGGTCAGACCAGAAGGATTGGAGGGCGAGGATGATGGATTGGAAGGAGGAGGGCATAGTTTTCAGTGACCAGTGTTCAGTGTTCAGTTTGGGAGAGCGAGGGGATTATAACTGATGGATAATGTATAATCCAAGCATGATCTATATCCTGCAATCCCTGCCGACGCCTGAACAAATCGTAGAAATGTCTAAAGAATATAAAACGATGATCAAGATCGTCGTGGATATTCGCCGCCGAATTTTGGCGGGCGGCGGGGAGATGCACGCAGACTGCGAACAGGCTCTTTTGGAGAACGGCAGCGAGCAGGACGACCTTTGGGGCGCGAACTGGTATCCCGCCGACCAACGCATTGAATTTGAATCGCTCATCAATATCCGCCCAAGATTGGGAAATCGCAGTATTTTAATCCAAGACGAGGAATTGCGAAAAAAGGTTGAAGCCGTCGCTAGAAAAATCTTTGGAGGCGCGACATGACGGACAAAGAGAAAAAACGCGAACGCTTTCTGCGCGATCCCCTTCCCCGCAGGCTGGGCGGACTCGCCGCTACGCTGGGGCGAATCTCATCCTCCGCCCGCGCCGCAAACGACCCGACGGTGGTGCAAAACCTTTTGGAAGAGGCAAAATACTACATCGAGTGGACCGCCGCCGAAGCTGAACCCGAAGCCGCCGCAGAATTGGTCTCGATGCAAACGTTGATTGCCTTATGGGAAAAAGGCTGGGACAGCGCAGTTCAGAATATCAGTCAACGCACGCTGCTTTCCGTGCAAGCCAAGCAATGGTCGGATCGAGCGCTGGAGATATCGGGGTTGCTGGGGTAGAGGTTGGAAGAGGGCTGGTTTTCAGTGACCAGTGTTCAGTTTGGGAGAGCGAGGGGATTATAACTGATGGAAAGACGATGGACGATAGACCGTTAACCGTGGTCTATCGTCCATTATTTGATTTGCGTTTCGTGCGACGGAGGAGCTAATTCTGTTTTGAGAGGTTTTATCTACGCCTTTGGTATTAATAATTTACTTTAACTGCCAAACCTTTATATCATCAATATAAACTTCATCATCTTTTCCTATATAAAAGCCAATCGTTCCAGATTCACTAGCGGCAGGTTGCGGAATATCGGTATTTGTAACCAACTTATTATCAACATAAGTTGACAATTGGCCATCTTGAACTTCAAATCGAACTAAATACCACTCATTGCGAGTAATCAATGATTTTTTCTCAGTTCCATCAATGACCCTCCAGCCAAATGTCGGCAGGTTATACTCTACCAGTCTCACATAACCATCAGAAGTGATGTAAGAGACAAAAAAAGAGCTAACTCCATTTGGGTATGCATAGCTTCCAATAAAGATCCCACCATCCTTTATAAACTTTATTCGAACTTCAAAAGCATAATCTTTCCAATCATCCGTACCTTTTGCAAAATACCAAGCGCTGGGATATTCGGCTCCAGTAGCTGTTGCAAGCCAATAGTGGTTTCCCTTTGCGTCTTTTTGAATCGTATATACTGACGACCAATCACTACTTACAGTATTGTCCTCAAAATCCTCTTGCAAAAGAAAACTACTTTGAGGAACAGGTGTAAGAGTTGAGGTGGAGGTTGATGTCGGAATCTTAGTTTTCGTAGCAGTTGGCACAATAGTCTTTGTAAGTATCAACTTCTTAGTTGGGGTAACTGTAATTGTGGGTGTTGGAGTTCGGCTTATTACAGAAACAAGAATGGGGGAACCTATAACAGCAAAAAGGATTAAAGCAATTCCGCCAAGAAATGCAAGGATTGCTTTTCGGCCTAATCCCTGGTGTGCTTGAGACTCCTGCTTTGCCGCCTTTAGCTGGGGAATTTGTTTATGCTGAAATGCTTGTTCTAATTCTCTTATCTTGATATCGACACGTGGATACAGATGGTCAACGTGTTTTATTTTGTACCAAATTTTCAAAGCACTCCAGAAATCGCCTCTTAACTCATATTGAATAGCCTGGCTCTCTAGTGATTTCAATTCAAGTTCTTGTATCTTTTCATCGATACCCGAATAAGAAGGATCTAATTTCTTTAATTCAAGGTACGTGCTTAAAGATTTTGCAAAGTCACCTCTTTTTTCAAATTCCACTGCTTTCGACTTAACTTCATCGACTTTTGATATTCTTTCAGGGAGCAATGTAGCGTTTACTGTTTTTGCACGAGTTTCTAACGCCTGAATTAGTTTTTTGTAACCACTACTATCATATAAGTCAACCCAATGATAATCAGCGAGCCTATCAGGAACATTGCAATCTTCTAGCCGAGCAGGAATAATAAAAATGGTATGCTCTGGTTTCTCATCTGCGATATCCAAAGCTTCTTTTATTTCCTTTTGTACGAACCCTTCCTTATTTATTGAATCTTTTGATAAAAAAACCAATATAACATCGGAATTCCTAATAGCTTGTTGGATTTCCTCCTTCCATTTTTGCCCGGGCAATAAAGATTCTGTGTCTAACCAAGCATCTACTCCATCTGCGACCAGACGCCGATACAATTCACGAACTTTTGGTTTGTCGCTAGATGAATGACAAAGAAATGCTTTAAGTGGGCGTTTAGTTTCAGGCATAAATTTCCCAGCAGAGATGATTTCTGAAATTATACGTCAATTACCCGCACACAGCCTTGCGAATCTCCAACTCCGAATCCTGACCTGGGAGGAGTTTTTCTTTGTCCAACCACGCGTCCACGCCATCGGTGGTGAGACGGTCGTAGAGCGCGTGGACGCGGTCACGGTCCGCGTGGGCATGGCATAAAAATACTTTGAGGGGGCGTTTGGCTTCAGCCATTACAACAACTCAACGATGTGATTTCGCAACCAATCTGTGAACGCGTTTCGGTCTATTTTGCCAGATGCAACGCCGAGGATGATATCCACTTGCTCGTCCACGCTGGCGGAAATCTCGTATCCATTCAACATCAAGAACGTTTCCATCGCCGCATGACCTGTCCGCTTGTTGCCATCTACGAAGGGATGGTTTTGAATCAGGGAAAATCCAAGAGCGGAGGCTTTTTCAAAAATCGTTGGGTAGAGTTCTTTTCCATTAAAGGTCATACGCGGTTGGGCAACTGCCGATTCCAGCGCGCCGAGATCGAGAATTCCCACCGAACCGCCTGACTGTGTCATCACGCGGCTGTAAATTTCCATCACTTCTCCCACCGTTAAGTAGCGCATTTACGCCAGCCGCTTGTAGAGGTCTGCGTTTTTTACCAGAACGCGTTCAATCACTTTTTGGAATTCATCCAGAGGACGAGTTAACAGGTCCTCTAAACTGACGCGCACCAATTCCTCGGGCGCAACGCGGAAACGCTCGGCAATTTTCTGGAGTTCTTTTACACGTTCATCGGAGAGGGTAATGGTAAAGGTGGTCATGTTTGCCTGCTTTCGTTGATGGGCAAATTATACCTTGTCCAGCCACGCGTACCCTGCGGGCATGATATCCACGCCATCTTTGGTGAGACGGTCATAGAGCGCGTGGACGCGGTCACGGTCCGCGCGGGCGTCCCGCAAGGGGATGATATGGCTGAGGAAGATGCGGAGAGGGTGACCAGCGAATGTCATAGCGGATAAGCGGATGGAAAACGACGCGCCGATCAGGGACGCGTCGTTTTGGGTTAGGCGTGCGCTGGCATTGGAGCAAAGGATTTATTCAATGCTCTTACAATCGTCGGCGGCAATTCAATGGGAATAAAGTAATCAGCGGGGAAAAGATAGTCTTCTCCGCTTTCGTCAATGATGCGCATGTCGCCATCGGCCTGCGCTTCTTTGTCGGAAAGGACGCGGTAGATTTTGTGCAATTCCAGCGAGGCGGGATATTCGCTGTTGTCAACACAGATGGCAAAACGGGGGGTGGGTTTTGTGGTTTTCATAGGTTTAGTCCAGGTAACTTTTGCGTTTAAACTCTTTGCGTCCGATGCCGTGCGCCTCGTACCAGTGGATTTCGGCTTTGCGGACGCGTCCATTGCGAAGTTGGATGATGGCAATTCCCTTCATCTTGCGCCAACGACCGTCGCCATAAAGTTTGCGGAGACGCGGCAGGTCACGGATGGAATTGCCGATGGCAATCACTCTTCATTAGTAATTTCGCAGATGATCGAGAAGGATGCCATCCCATTATCTCCTGCGTTAATTATACTTTGTCCACGCCGTCTTTGGTGAGACGGTCATAAAGTGCGCGGCACGGTCGCGGTCCGCGTGGCGTCCCACAAGGGGATGATATGACCGAGGCAGAGACTTTGGTCGGCCGCGGCGCGGATGAGACATGTCAGGTTTCCGACAAAGTGAGCCCCGCTCCGCCATCCCAAGCGCGGACGGTGGACATTCATCTCTCTCCCGTCTCCGCTATCACTCAGCCAGCCAGTAGACTCCCATCCCAAAACAAACTCCCCTCTCTTGTGTCGAAAGGGGAGTTGAAAGTTACAGACTTAGAACCAATTGTTGTTTGTATGGCTCTATTCGTTCTTCGGCGATCTTGATGTATTCGGGATCAACGTCATAACCCACATATTTTCTTTCCGATTTCAATGCCGCGATAGCCGTTGACCCGCTTCCCATGAATGGATCAAGGACAATATCGCCTTTGAATGTGTAGAGTTGAGTCAAGCGATATGGCAATTCAACGGGGAACGGCGCAGGGTGCTTGACCTTCTTTGCCGATTCCGGATTCATCGTCCAAACGGATTTTGTCCATTCCATGAATTGTTCTTTGGTGATGGTGTTTTCCTTGTCTCCTTTTTTTCGATCAAACACGCCTTTCGAGAAGACAAGAATATATTCATGCGTATCGCGCAAAACTGGATTAGACGCGGATTGCCAGCTGCCCCACGCCATCGAAACTCCCGCGCCCGCGCCTTTTGCCCAAATGATTTCCCCGCGCATTTTGAAACCGATATCAATCATCATGTGGGAAATGTAATCGGAAAGCGGAATATACGGTTTGCGTCCCAGGTTGGCGACATTTACGCATGCGCGTCCGCCATAAACCAGCACGCGATGAGTTTCAGTGAAAACATTCCGTAGAAGTTGCAGGTATTCTTTTAGGGACAGATCTTCATCGTATTCTTTGGAAACATTGTAAGGCGGTGACGTGACCATTAAATGCAAAGAATTATCGGGAATTTCCTTCATGTTTTCGGAAGTTCCAAAAATGATCTTGTTTTCGTATTCAACAGGGAAGGGATTATCCGCGACAGGCTTCGAGCCATTCCCATGGCCGTTGTCGGATAATTCAGAATAGAGTTTGGAATTGTAGTAATCCGACGAATCGTGATTGACTCTCGACGTCGTTCCAAACTTGGTTGTTTTCGAGCCTTTTGCCATTTTTCATTCCTCTTGCCAAAAATCGAGCCATCGCCGATACGGATTGTATTCCACCTTCGTTCTATACCATTGTACTGGAAATTTCAGCGTCTGTGGGTGTGCGGACAAAACGTCCAGCGCTTTCGCAGACAGTTCCACGCCGCGTGGATTTGTGCCAGCCTTTGGCAATTTGATGTAACTTGCCCGCCCCATTTTCTCCAGAGCTTCAATTTGGGCTTCCTGTGAAAACAGGAATATGCCGCCCGTATTGTCCCAATTGACTTGAACAAGTAGCATATCGCAACTTGGAATGTACCGATGGGCAAATTCAATTGCCTGCTCCGCGTCCACCGTCCAGATTAGTTTGACGCTTTTGAAACTCGCGCCAGTCATTGTTTTTATGGAAAGTGGCCTTCCAAAGACAATCACATCCGACTCAGGCTCATGGATTGGCAGATCAGTTTGCACATTTTGCTCGCCAAATTTGTAAAGCAACAATGCAACGAGAATTTTTTCCCTGACCGAACCAACTTCCATACCAACTTTGCCTGCACGAGAACTTTCCAATTCTGCCAAATGAAATAACTTTGGCAGTTTCGCTTGTATTTTCGCCACGGTTTCCTTGTCCGTAAACAATTCTGCAATACTCATGTATTAGGTTCCCTATCTTGTGCTTTGAACATCTGTGTCCCAATGCGATGGTTTACGCACTACACCGCCAACATCAATATTTTCGTCAACATAATTTCCGTAGCATTCTAACATCTTAAACACCGATACGTCTAAATCTCGTAAAAATGAACTGATGTAAGAAATAGTAGCATGAAGGGATTTGGATTCTTTTCCATTTCGGAGATTGATAAGCCATTTACCTTTAAGGTCAGGTTGATTCCTGTTGATTGGGCAGTTTACTCGTTTTTGGGCATTAGCGCCAAATCAATAGTCGAAAAGAAAAAATACACATCGCGAAGATTATCACGGATCAAGATACCACTTTTTGGGACATAAGCTAGACATTTTCGAACTGTTAAATCATCCAAAACAAACAAGTCGGGTTCTGCCGCAAACTTTGGCCAATTGGCAAGGGCATATTTTGGGCGTTTCTCTTTGGCGTCAAAATGAAAAACGGGATTTCCATTTTTATCCCGAATAGTGAAATCTAACTGATTGTACGAAGAAGAACCGTCAGAAAATTTTATATTTTTTTGAACCAAATAATTCTTTATCTCTTGTTCGAAAGATTGCTGATTACCATGGCTATTCCATTTTACATTTGTACTTTTAGAAGAAGGACAGCCTCCCCTCCCTCTCACGAGGGCAGGCAGGCCGTCCCAATTACCAATTACCAATCACCACCTACAACTTCGCGAACCTACTCACCACCTTCGCCATCGAAGCGGGACGGTCCATCACCCCGCCCTGATGGATGCCAATCGGCGTGCCTTCCTTCGCGTACGCCGTCTCGATGAACGCCTGTCCCGTCAGGAAGCGGTCTTTATCAATCGCGCAGGAGGTGACGAAGCCGATGCGTTCGCCGTTCGCGTTCACCACAGGATCGCCGTTGTGCGCCATGCGGACGCGCTGTTCGTCGAACGTAAAGCGGATTACCGCGCTCGTGCGTTCCTTCTCCCGCGCCACGAACGCCTCGCGCCCGATGAACCACGGCTTGTACACTTTGACGTACGAACCGAATCCGCCCTCCGCCACGCCGAGGTCGCGCCCGCCCAACTTGCCCGAGCCCAGCCCCATCTCGTGGCCGTAAAGCGGAAGTCCCGCCTCGGTGCGGAGCGAGTCGCGCGCCCCCAACCCGATCGGCTTCACGCCGAACGGCTCGCCCGCTTTCAGGATCGCGTTCCAGAAATCCACCGCGCGGTCGGGGTGGACGAACAACTCGAACGCCATCTTCTCGCCCGTGTATCCCGTCCGCGAGACGATCAGGTCGAACCCGCCGATGACCGCGTCGCACAGTTCCGTCCGCTTCAACTTCATCAAGCGCGCCTTCGACGCGCCATCCATCCCCATCGCCAGCAGGATATCGCGGCTCTTCGGGCCCTGCAGGGCGATGTCCACGCGCATGGCCTCGCCCGACTTCGGGTCGCGCAGGTTGCGGATCTCGGCGTTGTAACCGTACGTCCGCGCCCAGGGTTTGACGTTGTCAATCTTCACCTTGCCGTCGCGTACCGCCTCGAGCCACGTCCGATCCTTGTCGTCGTTCGACGCGTTCACCACCACCAGGAAATCGTCCCAGCCGCGGCGGTAGATCAGCGTGTCGTCAATCACGTCCGCGTCGGGCGTCAGGAAGTGCGTGTACAGGCTGGCGCCGGGCTTCAGCCCGCCGCAGTCGTTGCCGCACACCGCGTCCAGGAACGACGCCGCGTCCGCGCCGCGCACATCGTACACGCCCATGTGACTCACGTCGAACAGTCCCGCCGCGTTGCGCGTGGCGAGATGCTCCTCGAAGATGCCCGAATACTGCACGGGCATTTCCCAACCCGCAAACGGGACCATCCTGCCGCCCAGGTCTCGATGGACTTGATTCAGCCGCGTCTTTTTTAACTCGCCCTCGACTTCGTTCCAGACAAACGGCGGCGGCGCGTCTTTCTGACCTTTGGCCGTGTCGCCGATGAACCAGGCTTTTTCCTCGCTGACGGGTTTCCCGTCCGCGTCTTTGAGCCGCTTCCTGCTCCCCGCCACGATGAAGGGACCTGGGATCCGCTTCGCGGAGAAATCCTTCCCGCCGTCCAGGTCAAACGACACGTACCCATCTGACAGATCGCGCAGCCACGCGCCGACCAATCCAGCCTTCGCCGCAGGGACCTGCAACTGATAGGTGAAATCGTCCACCTTCGCCAGCGTCCCTTTGACGACGCCTTTGGGCGTAGCGAACGACGTCGCCTGGCTCTGACCCGCTGTCAGCGCGGAGAGATCGCTCGACGCGGCGTAATCCAGCGCCTGCCGCACGCGCGTCCCGCTCAGTTCGAATCCCGCGTAGGTCGAATTGCCAGCCCCGCCGACTTTATCGTCAATATAGTAGAAATGCGGATACCCGCTCTTCTTGTACTTGAAATCAACCCCCGCCGCCTCCGCCAATTTGCGGACCTTCAGCCTGGCGTCGTTCAACACGTTGAAGTCCAGTTTCGCGCGGCGGACGCGTCCCTTGTGCGGGGTGTCCACCGAGTGCGGCGCGCAAGCCAGCAACACGTCCGCCATGATGTCCGCCAGCTGGCGCGTCTTCTTCTCGTCGAAGCCGCGCTGGGTGATCCACGGCGTGCCGAGACGGATGCCGGAGGGATCGAGCGAGTTTTTGTCGCCGGGGATGGTGTTGCGGTTGACGACGATCCCCGCGAGGTCGAGGATGCGCGCCGCCTGGTCGCCGCTCAACGCCGTGCCATCCTCCCCAACGACGGACGTGCAGTCCACGTTGAGCATGTGACAGTCCGTCCCGCCGAACGGGACGCGCAGTCCGCGCTTTTGGAATTGGTCCGCCATCGCGACCGCGTTCTTGATCGTCTGCGCCTGCAACTGCTTGAACTGTTTGGTCTGCGCCAGTTTGAAAGTCACTGCCAGCGCGGCGAAAATGTGGACGTGCGGTCCGCCCTGCTCGCCGGGGAAGACGGCTTTGTCGAGTTTCTTCGCGATGGACGCGTCCGTCGTCATCAACACCGCGCCGCGCGGACCGTCAAGGCTCTTGTGCGTAGTGGACATCACCACGTGGGCATGGCCGATCGGCGAGGGGATCACGCCCGCCGCGACCAGCCCGCCGAGATGCGAGATGTCGGCCAGGAAGTACGCGCCGACCTCGTCCGCGATCTCGCGGAACTTCTTCCAATCGGGAACCCACGAATAGGAGGAGTAGCCCGCGATGATGAGTTTCGGTTTGTGCTCCACCGCCAGCGCGCGGATGACGTCATAGTCCAGCCGTTCGTTCTCATCAATCGTGTAATGCACCGCCTTGAACCATTTGCCGCTGCGGTTCACAGACGAGCCGTGCGAGAGATGTCCGCCGTGCAGCAGGTTGAGTCCCAGGATGGTCTCGCCGAGCGGAATCAACGCCTGGTAGACCGCGTTGTTGGCGGGCGCGCCCGAAAGCGCCTGCACGTTGACATAGATCTGTTCGGGTTTGTACCCGTTTGCTGCGAAGGCTTCAGAGGCGCGGCGGCAAGCCAGCGACTCGACGATGTCGGCATATTCCACGCCCTTGTAGTAGCGCGGGTCGGAGTTGCGGCGATAGTTCGCCAGCCGCGCCGCGTAGTCGAGGATGTCGTCCTCGGGCATCTGGCGCATCCCCTCGTCGGGATAGCCTTCGGCATAGATGTTCTGGAAGGCGGAGCCCATTGCGTCGCGCACCGCCAGCGGGGCCTGGCTCTCGGACGGGATGAGGATCAACTTGCGGGCCTGCCTCTCCGCCTCGAGCTGGGTCAGGGCGAAAACGTCGGGGTCGAGTTCGGATAACTTACCGCGGAACAAAAAATCGGACATGGTTGGTCTCCTGGTCGGGTAGTCAAGTAGTCAGGTAGTCGGGTGGTCAAATGGTCAAATAGTCGAATGGTGTCTGGTTTTCAAAATAACCATGAGACCAAGCGACGATGAGACTATCAAACTAGGGGGAATTGTAGGACGAGAAAGAGGAAGGGTCAAGTGAGAAATGACACATTCCCGCTCGACTCTTCCTCCGTTGACAAACGACGCCGCCCGGACGGGCGCGTCACGAAATCACCCCTGTTTCAAATACTCTTCCATGGCTTCCAGCAGCGCTTCGATATCTGCCATTTGGGTCTCGCCCATGTGCGCGATGCGGAAGGTGATATTTTTCAGCGCGCCGTAGCCGTTCGCGATGCGCATCCCGCGTTCGAGCAGGAATTTGTTGAGCGCCGACACTTCCCAGCCGCGCTCGTTCTTGATGGTGGTGACGGTCTGCGAGCGGAAGCCCGCCGGCGCGTACATGTTCAGGTCGTGCGCTTCGGCCCAATCCTGGACGCGCTTCGCCATCGCGGAGTGACGGGCAAAGCGCGCCTCCAGCCCTTCGGCGAGGATGCGGTCGAGTTGTTTGTCGAGCGCGTAGATGAGCGACATGGCGGGCGTGGCCGGCGAAGAATCCTTCAGGCGGTGCTTTTCCATGCGGACGAGGTCGAAGTACCAGCCTTTGTTTTGCACCTTCGCGGCTTTTTCCATCGCCCGGTCCGAGACCGCGCCGAGCGCCAGCCCCGGCGGGAGCGCGAGACATTTCTGCGAGGAGGTCAAGACCATGTCCAGGCCCCAGGCGTCCATCTCGATCTTCGCGCCGCTGAGCGAGGAGACCGCGTCCACGAGGACGAGCGTCTCGGGCGCGGCCGCGCGGACGGCCGCCGCGATCTCCTTGACGGGATTCACCAGCCCGGTCGAAGTCTCGTTGTGGACGACCGTCACGGCCTCGAATCCGCCGCGTTTGACCGCGTCCGCCACACGCTCCGGGGCGACCGGCTGGTCCCATTCGAAGGCCAGTTTCTCCGTCTCCTTGCCGTTCGACGCCGCCACCTCGTGCCAGCGGTCCGCGAACGCGCCGTTGACGCAGGAGAGAACCTTCTTATCCACAAAATTGCGGATGGCGGCTTCCTGAAGTCCCGTCCCGGAGGAGGCGGTGAGAAAGACGCGGTATTGCGTGAGGAACAACTGCTGCGCCTTCTCGCTGGCGCGGCGGTAGATGGCTTCGAATTCCTTGCTGCGGTGCGGCAGCATCGGCGCGGCCTGCGCCTGCAAAACCTCATCGGCGACATCAACAGGACCAGGGACGAACATGCGGTGCATGGGAACCTCCTTGCGGGTTGATAATTTGAAACGCGATGGATGGATTATATCCGATACGACCTCGCAAAATTGAAAAACCGCGACCGCCGCGCAGCGGGTATAATAAGCCAACTCAAGGCAGCCATGAACGAAGAAACCGCCCGCCCTCCCGAATCCTTTCAGTGTTACGAATGTATCTCAGGCGCTATGCGCCTGCGTTTCATCACCTATTTCACGTGGTTGAACGGCGAACTGGTCACAGTTCCCAACTTCCCCGCCTGGGTCTGCGACGTTTGCGGGAGGCGGGAATACGACGAAAAAGCCGTCTCGTGGCTGACGATGCTGCTCGACCCGAACGCGGGACATCCCACCCCGCGGAAACGCGTCCCGCCTCGCGCGCGGCTGCGGCCGGGCGCGCCGCGTCCCAGCCCCGATCAAACCTGACGAGGAATCCGCCCCGCCCATGGACACTTCCCCCCGAACCCACCGCGTCCTTCCCGTTGACATCCTCACCTCGAGTTACCGGGTGGTCGGCAAAGTGACCGTCTCCACCAACGGCGTGATGGGGCTGATGAACGATCCCACCCGCTCTTATATGGAAGTGCTGGACGCCCGCCTGGCGCGCATTCACATGCCGACCAAACTGGTGGATCACTTTGAAGTCATCCGTATGTTCAAGCGCCAGGCGTTCGCCATTGCCCTCGCCCGCCGCGAGGATCTCGGTCCGCAGGGCGTAGTGCGCGGCGGGTTCGCCTCCGTGACGGAGTATCCCATCCGCGTGACCACCCAGGTTTATGAAATTGAAGGCAAGATCGAGTATCCCGGCCGCTTCGACTTCTCCGCGCTGATGGCCGAGGGTTCCCGCGACTTCATCCCCATCTACGACGCGGCGTTGACGGCCATCCTCATCCCCACCCTGCGCGTGGAAAGCCCAGGTATGTTGTTCAACCGCACCCAGGCCGACCTGCTCGCCCTGCAGGGACAACGCGTCAAGTCGCAAAGTGGATCGTAGAATTGCTTGACCGTTTATAATGGGGATGATAAAATCCCGCCCGCTTCAAAAATGCCCCCATCGTCTAGTGGACTAGGACGCAGCCCTTTCAAGGCTACGACCGGGGTTCGAATCCCCGTGGGGGCACCTTTGAGAGAATCGCCGTAAGGCGATTTTTATTTTCACGACCGCGGCCCCCATTGAAGGGATGCCATTCGAATCCCCGTGGGGGCAC
>Ga0209204_1000660_pt1 | contig 36795 bp, 23 predicted proteins | sample AD_JPNMR2_MetaG_FD_184425 | JGI IMG/M metagenome (GOLD analysis project Ga0209204, IMG submission 184425) | Active sludge microbial communities of municipal wastewater-treating anaerobic digesters from Japan - AD_JPNMR2_MetaG (SPAdes) (version 2) | ecosystem: Engineered > Bioreactor > Anaerobic...
GACGATATAACCAATTGCATTGCTAAAAAAAGACTGAAGCTCTTTTTTAAATATTGAAAACATACGAATATTCTCAAAATAATAACTTTACTCAATTAAAAAACAGAACACCCTCTCGAATCTAATGTCTGAATTTATTCGTCAAAGTTAACGAAAAATTGACAACCTTAACGATTACCTCTAATGAAAAAACAACAGAACAACTTATACCAAATTGCAATCATTAATTAATTTAAATTGAAATAACACAACATTATTAGCATCGATTGATTTTCGATTAAACGATTTTTTACGATAGATATTTGTCTTCAAATCATGTTTCATTTTTTGCCTAAAAAAGTATTTAATTTTTTTGGGTGTTTTAGCAATTTTCGCTTTGCTTCAATTGACTTGACAAAAAGTGGAAGTGTTTTTTTATTATTTTATTTGTTTTTTAGATTTTTCTCTGGACAACTCTGTGTCGGCTCTGTGGAACTCTGTGAAATTTAATTTATTATAATACAAAGAAATATAGAATTTTTTTCTATCTATTTCACAAGAGACGTTTCATGAAACGTCTCTACAAAAACCACAAACTATTGATTATCAACTAAATATTCCAAACTCCAAACTCGTATCTCGAAACTCATTTTCATTTTTTAAAGCCATTTGCTATTAAATTAACTCAGAATTATTTTTTAAATTCCTTCATGATATAAAATTTCATCTAACATTAAAGGAATTTCATTTTCTTTAATTCCCCTTGCAAGCAAATGGGATTTATCTTCAAAAAAAGTATCCTGAAATACTTCCCAATTATTCTGCAACAAGTTTAAACCCTTGCAATATAATTCAAGAGCTTCAGATATTTTTCCTTGAGACCATGCAATATGTCCTCCATTTATAAAATCATATGCTACAGGAGTAGAAGCAAGTATTTTTTGGGAGTAATATTCAGCTTTTTTCAAATCTCCCATTACAAATGAACACCAGCTAATGGCTCGCCATATTTTTATATCATCCCCATTTTCAGCATCAAGTTTATAATAAATATTCAAAGCTTCCTGATATTTACCTAACTCTACGTAACATTGTGCAATGTGCCTTTGAATGGTATATTGATTAGGATTTAAAAAATCTGCATATTGATAAAATTGTAAAGCTTTTTCTTGATTACCCAGCAAACGATAACATAAGGCAATTTTACGAATGGTCCATTCATCATCAGGTTGAATTATATCAGCCTTCAAATAAGCTTCCAATGCCTTTTGTAATTGAGAAGTCTGCTGATAGGAATATCCCATTTTTTGATACAAGGAGGCAGAAGGTTGAATTTCGGATTGAAGTTGTTCAAACAAATCTAAAGCCTGTCTGAAATAACCTTTTGAAAAATAATATTCAGCGATGTTTAATTTAAAATTACTGTCTGTAGCCAGAATTTCAAATAAATAAGTTCGATGGAGCGACAAAGAAGTAGCAAACATATCTTCAAAATCATTGTGTTGAGGATGAAGTTTAAAGAAACGAAACAAATCTTGAATATACTGTTTGGAAATATTTTTTTCGACCGTTTCAGGTGATAACAAAGCAGTTTCTTTTTCCATTTCTTCTAACTGATTCGACTCAAGTTTAAAGGATTGTTTGAGCATATTTCTTTGTGATTCTGGCATTTGTAAAATACTCAGGCAAAAAGAATATTTATCGGAATTGCACATGATATTACTATTTACAAAAGCCGAAAGTAAAGTTTTTTCTTCTTCCTTAAATAATTCATTTATAGCAGAATTTTCAGGATCAAAGGGCAAAAACCAATGATAAAATTCAGAAAAAAAGGGGAAAGATTTCAACATCGAGAAAGTGCTCATATATACATCTGCACCTTCAAGCTGTAGATCGCTTAATTCCTGCAATTTATCAGAAAGTCCACTTTCTTGAAGTATTTCTTGCCATTCAGGATTTTCCTCCATCCATTCATCAGAATTCAAAAAATTTTCGGCATCCATTTTATCTTTCAATAATGGATTGAGTTTCATTACTTCTGGAAGAATTTCCTCATGAAGTTTTTTGGAAATTTTTTCAGTTTCAGTAGTACCAATAATTTGGATGATTATATTTTGAAAATTTTCAACAAGATGATGATCATCAGTCATTAAAACTAAACGATTTTTTACAGAAGGAAAATAAGGCAAAAAAGTATTATATTTTGCCAATATAAAGCATAATCCAACTAAGGCACGCTGTCTGGCATGTGGATTCTCACATTGAGAACTATCAAATAGCATCATGAGTTTATTTTCATCAAATTTTCTCCATAAATTCAAAGTGAGAGCAGAAACTATTAAAGATTTTTCAACACTTCCTTCGTAATTGGCTTCCAGTATGTTTTGAAAAAGATTTTTTTCATCCTCATCAAAATTTGTTGTCAACCAAAATAAGTTGAATAGTTCACCTAAAGTAGCTTCATAATTGGAACGTAATCTTTTCCATTCCACTTCATGCAATTGGGCAGTTTCTAACAACAATGAAGTTTGTTTATGGTAATAAGAAAGAGCATTATAAATTGCAGTTGCTGTTTTATGATTACGCATGTAAGGGAAATAACGTTTTTGAGAATATTCAAAATTAGTAGAATTTTGAACTAATAATTCTTCTTTCACATCTGACAGTAAAACAAACAGACGTGCAATTAATTTTCGATAGATTGTTTCCCGCTCTGGATCTTTTGCTCCACTCACAAAAAAACTTAACAGCAATTTATAATTTTGTTCCAAATTATCGCATCTATCTTTAAATTCTCCGAATTGGGTTTCATTAATAAGAATTTTACACTTATCAAAAGCATTTTTCAGATTAAAGTTAGAAAGAAATCTCAACGCTGTATTATAAGTTGTTTCAATTTGAGTCGCATTCATAAAAAGTACACTTTGAGTGATCTTGATAATTTAAGAACAGGAATGAAAAGATGTCTTAACCTTGTAAAATTTTCTACAAATATTTAGCCCATTTTACTAATTCTTTTCAAGGCATCTTCATCGATAATTTTTAGCTTTCGACCGTCCACTGCAATGATATGTTCATTTGCAAAGCTTGATAAGGTTCGGATAGCATTTGATGTTGTCATATTAGATAAGTTGGCCAAATCTTCTCTTGAAAGATAAATGTTAATGGTGGCTCCATCTCCTTCTACTCCATAATTCTTTTTTAGGAATAACAAAGCTTCTGCCAATCTTCCACGAATGTGTTTTTGTGTCAGATTGACAGTACGGGTATTAGAATCAGCCAGATCAGAAGCCATTTCTTCGAGGAAACGATAACAAACGGCATTATTGTGTCGTAAAATAGATAAAAAAATGTCGGCTTTTATCATGTATACAGCAGAATTTTCAAATGCTGCAACAGTAGTACTATTTGGTTCATTTGCTATAATAGCACGGTAGCCAAAATTTTCTCCCGGTTTAAGCATACGAATAATTTGGGTGCGACTTCCGATGCCATCTTTAAAAACTTTTGCCTTGCCTGAAGCCAGGATCATCATGTGCGTAGGAATTTCTCCTTCGCATTGAATTAACTCATTTTTTTTGAAACATTGAGTAATATAATTACTTTTCACAAATTGTCTTTCATCGGGTGTGAGCACATCCCAGACAGAAAACACATCTTCGATTGGCCGAAGTTCAAAACCTTGTTTCCTTGTCATCACATTTTAAAACGAATATGTTTGACAATAATGTTATAAAGCACAAATTTAATGATTTTTTTATCACTTTTGTACTAAAATGAAAAAAACACTGATGTCCCTTTAAAAAACAAATGGATAAAATATCATAAAAAAATAAAACATTAGAAAATTTTCAGTTCACTTTTAGTATAAAACAATATTTTTCTAGTTTTATAAACAATAAAAAAATTAATTACCTTTGTTTGCAAAAGTTAAAAAAAATTGAAAAGAGATGAAAAGGATATTCTTAGTTGTTATTATTAATTTAAATAGTTTTTATCTGTTTTCTCAATTGCCGTTGTTTAGCGATTCTACTGTCATAAGCCTTCTTACTTGTTCGCCGGGAAAAGAAGTTTATGCTAAATTCGGGCATACTGCCATCCGATTAAACGATCCTTTAACAGGTAATGACTTAATTTTCAACTATGGAGTTTTTAACTTTGACACCAAAAACTTTTATCTGAAATTTATCAAAGGAGAAACAGATTATCAATTAGCTGTTTACGATACACAAAGTTTTTTACAAGAATATATAGCTCGCAATTCTATGGTGTGGGAACAAATTCTTAATTTAACTCCACAAGAAAAGAAAAAACTTATTCATTCATTATTAGTCAATTACGAACCACAAAATAGAATCTATCGATACAATTTTGTTTATGATAATTGTTCCACTCGTCCACGCGATAAGATTGTAGAAGCTCTGGATGGAAAAATTGACTATACGGGCTTTTTTGAAGAAAAAACTTTTCGTGACCTGATAGGAATATATACAGGTGAAAATAGCTGGCTGAAATTTGGAATTGATCTTATTCTCGGGGCTGATGCTGATAAAGTTGCAACGAGAAATGAAAGTATGTTTTTACCTGAAATGTTAATGGCTCAATTTCAATCCGCAAAAATTATTTCTAATTTTAACTCAACAAGGCCATTAATTGCTGAAAATAAAATTATTGTACAAAAAAATCCTGAAAAATTATCTCAAACTTTCCCTTTGTTTTTACCAATTTCTGTATGCTTGTTGTTGTTTTTGGTAGCTATAACTTGTACTGTTTTGAATAACAAACGCAGTTTCAGAGTTTTCGACAGCATTGCGTATATTGTTTCAGGATTAATGGGGTTGATTATTTTTTATCTTATGTTCTTTTCAGCTCATCCGCTGGTAAAATCCAATTTTAATATTTTATGGCTAAATCCTCTTAATTTATTTGCAGGAGTATTTTTATGGATCAGAAAAACAAAACCTATTCTGTTTTATTATCAAATACTGAACTCTTTGTTCCTATTTATTGCATTAATAGTTTTTATTCTTGGTATTCAAGAATTTAACATTGCTTCTATCTTTTTGATTTTGACGCTTCTTTTACGAACAGTCAGATGGGTTGTAACGACAAGAAAAGATTTCATTTTTAAGAATAAATAAATTTTTTCTATAACAAAATGGCAATAACTTTGGATTCTGTTGTTTTTGTAGGTATCATTCCCGCACGTTATGCTTCAAGTCGTTTTCCGGGTAAACCATTGGCAGATATTGGTGGTAAAAGTATGATTCAAAGAGTATATGAACAAGCCAGCAAAGTTTTGTCATTAGTTTACGTAGCAACTGATGATCAACGAATTTTTGATGTAGTAAAAGCTTTTGGCGGGAAAGTTATTATGACTTCAACAGAACATAAAACTGGAACAGATCGTTGCTATGAGGCTTCTACAAAAATAAAGGAAAATTTTGATGTAATTATTAATATTCAAGGAGATGAACCTTTTATTCAACCTGAACAAATTGTAACATTGCAAAATTGTTTTCACGACAACACAACAGAGATTGCAACACTTGCAAAATTAGTTACCATTCAAGATGGTTTTGAGTATCTTGCCAATCCCAATCGTCCTAAAATTGTCCTCAACAAAAATAACGAAGCTTTGTATTTTAGTCGTTCCGTGATTCCATACATTCGTGGAAAAGCCACTTCGGAATGGATTGAAAATCACAAGTTTTACACACATATTGGCATGTATGCTTATCGAAAAGATGTGTTGGAAAAAATCCATTCCTTGCCACCATCATCGCTTGAAACAGCCGAATCGCTTGAACAACTCCGCTGGCTGGAGAATGGTTTTCGTATTAAAGTAGGTTTTACAGATAAAGTATCTTTTAGCATTGACACGCCTGAAGATTTAGAAGAAGCAAGAAAATTATTTAAAAGTTTATGAAATTCTTGTTTTGTATCGAATTGTTTTTAAGTATAAAAAGAGTTGACGAGGTGCGGGATACGAGTTTGGAGTTTGCGAGTTTTTAAATATTAATGCTTGAAATACAGAATAATAAGAATAAAGAGATGACCTTGTCCGGTGAGCCGAAAAATAAGAGAAGTTGGTGTCAAAAAATCTTTTCTCTGTCACAAAGAATTTGTAATCCTTTGCTGGTTTAATAGTAGATTTAAAATCCGCAAATAATTCTGTCAGATTGCAAATCCGACAGAACGGTGGGGCTTACTCAGCCCAATACCCCAAAAACGAATGGCATGGTGGAAAGAGCCAATGGAATTATTAAAACATTCTTAAAGACAATTACGTAAATAAAGAAAAAAATGAATAATGCGCTGATGGCTTTTCTTGTCTACTATATGCTTTATAGAAGACATAGTGGACTAAGAGAAAAGAACTAAACGTGAAAACTCCTTTTCAAGTAGTTGAAAAATGGTTTGAAATGAAACCTGAAATTTTTAAACAAAATCCTTCTGAATTTAAAAGTAAAATTATACTTTTAAACCCAATTCAAAATCTAAGTTTTCATAAACAACCTTGTGAAACTTGACACATAGAGATCATAAAAGGAATAGATGTAAAATGTAAAATATTCAATGTCAGATAAGACAATTAACTCAATATTTATTTTATTCAACTTTTAAATTGATAAATTATGGATTTTATTAAATTAAATTGTATTGGATTCCATTGCTTTTAATTGTGGCAGGTATAGGTATTTCGATTTATGAGCTGTTATCTAAATCAGAAAAAAAAGGTAATAGCAAAAAAAAACAAGTTATATATAATGGCGTTTTGCTCATTATTTTAGGAATTTACTTACTAATCACAAAAATGTTTTTAGAAAAAACTTTATTAACTATAAGCTGGTTAATAGGAGTTTTTGTAATAGTGGGTATTATTCGTAAATCAAAAAAAAATCAATCTAATTTAAAAACATAAATATTCTTTACTAAGACAACATCTAACAAAACTTATTTTAATCCTTATTTTATTAAGTGTAAAGTTTCATCACGTTGTTGATACTTTTTTCTCATTGTGAAGTGAAGCGTAGCGAAACGGAACAATGAGAAAAAAGAGCATCCGAATGAAAACTTGATTAATTTTGAAAATTAAAAACAAAAAATCATGCAACAAGTTTATCATTCGAATGACGTAACAAATGTACACATTAGATGAAGTCTGCAAAACCAATCATATTGAGCACAGGCTTACTTGAGCCCAATACCCCAAAAACGAACGGCATGATGGAAAGAGCAAACGGAATTATTAAAAAGGAAAACATTCTTAAAGACAATTACGTAAATAAAGAAGAAATGAATGATGCGCTGATGGCTTTTTTTGTCTATTATATGCTTTACAGAAGACAGGGTGGACTAAGAAAAGAACTAAACGTGAAAACTCCTTTTCAAGCAGTTGAAAAATGGTTTATGTTAAAACCTGAAATTTTTAAACAAAATCCTCCTGAATTTAAAAATAAAATTATACTTTTAAAGCTTATTGAAAATCCAAGTTTTCATAAACAACCTTGTGAAACTTGACAATTTACAATAAAAAACTTTTTATGGAATAATTTCAATAAAATTTTCCAGATGTGTTTTTACGTAATTTGCTATGGCATCTATTTGTTGATCTTCAATATCAAAATATTTTTCTTCCAGCTCATCAAATTGCTCAAATTCAAGATACATCGTCATAAATTCTTCATCAGTTGTCTCGTGTTCTAATTTATCTCGATGGATATCATAAATTTTTTTGGCTTTGTAAACAATTTTAGATAATTCCTCCGCACCAAACAATCTCATTGCTTTGGCAAATGGATTGTCAAAAATATAACTCCCATAACCATTCTGAATAAGTTGTATAAAGCCACCTTGATTTACTTCTGTCGAAAAATAATACCATGCAAGTAAGGAGTGTTGCCAGCCATTGAATAAGTCCATGTTTTTAGCAGTCAATTGTCCATCTAAAGCTTCCAAATAAGCATCAATAATTGCCTGCAAAAATTGCTGATTTCCTTTTTGCTCAGCAGATTTTAAAATATTTTCCTTTATTTGAATCATAGTTTTTTAGTTGATTAATATTTCTGCACTATAGCGAGGCAATTCTATTAAGACCCTTTGATTGATCAATGAAAATGAATATTGAAATACCGAATTAAATGACTGTACAGAGATTAAATAATCTGGTAAATTTATTTCAAATTTTTTTGTCGAAGGTGAATTGTTGATAAAAACAAGTGCAATTTTATCAAAATATTTTCGTGCATAAATCCAACTGTTTTTATCTACCTTCAACTGGACAAAATCTCCATAAAGAAACACCGGATGACTGGTTCTTAAATGTGTCAGCGTTGAAACTTGTTGCCATAAATTTTTTTCTCTTCGATTCCAGTTATCAAAATACATCATTCTTCTGCAATCCGGATCATTGGCACCAGTCATGCCAATTTCGTCTCCATAATAAATGACCGGTATACCAGGAATTGTAAAATTGAAAACATGCATCAGAAACAATTTATCGTAGGCAGTTGAATCAGTAATGCCAATATCACGCTTCCAACCAGCTAATTTTGTATCTTCACCAAATTTTAAATCACCAGATGCATAAGCCATAAAACGTGGACGATCATGATTACCGGAAATATATCCCATTAAATTATGATTGCCATATTCTTTTAAACTCATTTGTAAAATATCGCTTAATCGCTGCATATCATTCCCAGCAATTCCAGTGAAAGTAAAAGTTGCTTCATCAAATACATTAAAATCAAATTGTCCATCCAGCATACCAGTACTTAAAAAGCTGCTGATTAATTTTGGACTGCCATATGTTTCGCCAATTTGATACAGATTTTTTCCATGATTTTGTATTTTTATTTTCAAGGTAAGTGCCCGCCAAAAATCTTCAGAAATATGTTTACAAGCATCATGACGAAAGCCATCGAGATTAAATTCTTTGATCCAGAACAAAGCTGAATCGGTCATCATATTAATGACAGTTGGGCTTTTTGTGTTCAGCGTTGGCATAAAAGTATCAAACCACGTGGTTAATCGCTGATCGTTCCAGCGGGCGACGTTCAAACTTTCGTCAGGCAAATAAAGAGAAGTGAAAAATTCAGGATGAGCTTCATACAGCGGGTGTTCTTCGTGAACGTGATGAGCAACATAATCAAGTAAAATATTCAACTCGTTTTCATGAGCAAGTGTTACCAAATTTTTAAATTCATCATTAGAGCCGAAGCGAAAATCGACTTTTGAAGATGACACAGGCCAATATCCGTGATATCCTGAGAATTTAGTTTTAGCCGGAGCATAATATCCATATGGTTCCGTAGGATTCTGATTGAGCGGTGAAATCCAAAGTGTATTGATGCCTAATTGATTAAAATATTGATCTTCAATTTTTTGTTGTACCCCAGCTAAGTCTCCACCTTGAAAATCCACTTTTGGATGCACATCAGGACGGTTTAACGGGAAATCATTTTTAGAGTTGCCATTTTTAAATCTATCCACTAAAAGAAAATAAATAATTTGTGCTTGTTTATCGAAACGGTTAATATCTTTGGCATCAGTCACAACTTTTCCATTTTGAAGGGGAATAAGAATATCATTACTTACACCGAGTTCATTGCTTGCCCAAATACGTAAAAAAGAACGATTCACTACAAAGGCTTCCCGAGGAATATCGAAAATAATTTTATCTTCATTCTTTTTTATAAATAACGAGGGCAAACGATAATTTTGCCAATAAACAAACACATCCTTCACTTTGTTTCGATAAGCTAATTTGATTTTATTATTCGAAAACTCTTCTGTATAAAGGACAGGAAAGAATTTTTCATTTCCTTCAACTCTTAAAATAGAATTAAAATTCCCCCCTCCATTATCTACCTTTAAAGGATTGTTTGGATCTGGAATAGACTTATTATCAACCACTAACTGATAAAAATAAATTCCAGGACTCAAATGTAATTTTACCTGATAATATCCACTATCATTCAATTGCAAATCAGGTGTCATCTCTGGAACCCAATCATTCATCTGTCCTGAAATCTGAATTCTTTTGTATTTTTTCCCTTGCGAATGAAAAGTAAAAAGGTAATCAATTTTATCTGTTTTTCGACATGGGATTGAATAAGGAACACTATCTATCCACACCTGAACATCAACAAATGTTTCCATTTCAGGAAAAACAGTAGCCAAAGCTATTTTTTTATCTGTTGTAAGGCTTAATTTTAAATAATTAGAAGAACTTGTAATAGAATCAATTAAGGCTGTATTTAAAATAAAATCCTGCAAATAAATAATATTTTCACCAACATCAAGGGTCGTAAGAGAATTTAGGTTAATATTATTCTCATTTTCTGCTGGATAATGTAAGGCTGGTTGACAGCCAACAAGCAAAAGAAGCAACAAAACAATTAAAGAAAAAGGTTTCTTCATAGTATAAAAATTAATATTCTTCTATCAGGATAATTCTAAAATTAAAACTGTTTTAGCAGAAACTTCTATTGGCGCATTTAAAGGATAAGTTTTTCCATTAACAATGTCCTTCCCGTATTTTTTATTTGAAGTCATTTCGCTAAATCTACCCAACGATAATTTGCTGTTTTGTTCATTATTATTTGCTACAATCATAACAGTTTTATCCTCATTATAACGAAAATACACATAGATTCCATTTTCTGGAATAAAATGTTTCATTTCCCCTGATTGCAAAACCAGGTTATTTTTTCGGTAATGCAAAAGAGTTTGCAAATAAGTAAAAATTTCGTTTTCAGTTTGAGTACGTCCTTCGGCGGTAAAAGCATTATGAGGATCGTCGAGCCAACCTCCCGGAAAATCAAAACGTTGACCTTCATAAGTTCCAACCTTTCCTGCCAGCATAATTTCAGTACCATAATAAATTTGAGGAAAACCTCTCACTGTCATCAAAACAGCAAGTGCCATTTTGTATTTTGCTACATCGCCATTAATGGCTGTTTCATAACGTTCAGTATCGTGATTATCCAAAAAATTCATGATCAAATCAGGAGAAGGATATACAAAATCCTGAGCAAAATGAAAATAAAATCGATTCATTCCACTATTCCAGCTTTCTTTTTCATTAAAAGCAAAAGCAAAAACATCCTTCAAACAGAAATCCATTGCACAATCTAAATGGGAATCAAAACCATCTTTATTTTGATTTCCCGACTGATAATAAGCAATTTCTGCTGGCGATTTCAACCAGCATTCACCTACTATCGTTATGTTTGGATATTCTCTTTTAATGCTTTCCAACCATTTTGAAGCCACATGAATATCATTATAAGGATAGGTGTCTACCCGGATACCATCGATACCGGCATATTCAAGCCAAAAAACATAAGCTTGTAGCAAATAATCAAACACTAATGGGTTTTTAAGATTCAAATCAGGCATATTTCTATCAAACCATCCATTGGTCAACTGTAACAAATCCGCTTTAGAAGCATGAGGATCGGTCCATACATTAATTCTATAATTTGTTGAGGTATATTGTGGCCAGGTATTGAACCAATCCTTTGAAGGTATATCTTTCATCCACCAATGAGTAATGCCACAATGGTTTGGTACCGCATCAATAATTAGTTTTATCCCGTAATTATGACAAATTTCACCTAACCGGGCATAATCTTCATTTGTACCAAAGCGAGGATCAACACGATAATAATTTGAACAGGCATAATGATGATAAGAATATTGTTGATCATTATCTTCCAGTAACGGTGTTGTCCAAATTGCCGTTATTCCTAAATCAGCCAGATAAGGAACTTTTGAAATAATTCCTTCAATATCACCACCATGACGAGCCGATGGATCATTGCGATTGACTCCTTGATAATATCCTGGAACAGAATCATTTCCTGAATTTCCATTACAAAATCTATCAGGCATAATCAAGTAAATAGCATCAGCAGAAGTAAAACCTTTTCGTTGAGCAGAATTTTCTTTTCTTGCTTTTAGTTCATACTCATATTGTTGAACGTTTTTGCCTTTTTTTACAAGAAGTTTAAATTTTCTGGGTTGAGTATTTTTTGGAATATTTAAATAAAGAAAAACATAATGAGGATTATCAGTAACTATTTTACGTTCAATACTTATATCCTGATCATCGACAAAAAAATCACAGTGCGAAATATCTGTACCATGAATCATAAGCTGCAAGTTAGGATTATTCATTCCAGCCCACCAGAAAGCAGGTTCCAAATGCTGAATCCAGTTAATTTGTCTGCCAGCAAGTGGCAAATATGTCATGGTGATCAAAAAAAGAATATAAAATTTTTTCATGGTTAGAAATTTTAATTTGTCTTGTTATTTTCTTACGAAATTCTATATATAAATTCAATTTTTTCTTTCAATTTCCTCACATTCATTCCCTGAAAGATGAATCAGATTATTATAAACATATAAATCAATAGGTTCGCCTTTTATGCGTTGAAGAATAACTTTCTTTTTCTCTACCCTAATTTTTAATTGTGTTCCTCTAAAAATAACATTAAAAGCATAAGCTTCCCACTTTTCAGGAATATGAGGATTAAAATGCAAATGATTATCAATGACACGCATACCACCAAAACCTTGAACAATAGACAACCATGTACCAGCCATACTTGTAATATGCAATCCATCAGCTACTTCGTCGTTGTAATCGTCCAAATCAAGACGTGCTGTTCGTAAATAAAGATGATAACCTTTTTCAATTTCGCCAATACTGGAAGCTACAATGGAATGAATACAAGGCGACAAGGAAGATTCATGAACGGTAAAAGGTTCATAAAAATCAAAATTTTGGCGTATGGTTTCTTTGTCGAACAAATCTTCAAAAAGATAAAGTCCTAACACTACATCAGCTTGCTTAATAAACGGTGATCTTAAAATTCTATCCCACGTCCAATGTTGGTTAAGTGGCAATTGCGAAGCTGGAATTTCAGATGCTTTTACCAACGTTTTATCAAAAAAACCATCTTGTTGAAGAAAAATATTTAGTTTCTTATCTTCTGGGAAATACATATTTTCTGTAATATCTTTCCACAAAAAAACTTCTTCATTGGAAAAATTGATACTTTGCGACAAATCACCAAAAGCTCTAAAATCTTTCTTTTTCACATATTCAATGGCTTCCATTGTAAATTTTAAACACCAAACAGCAATAAAATTGGTAAACCAGTTATTATTAACATTGTTTTCATAAGTATTTGGACCCGTCACACCTAACAAGACATATTTTTTCTTTTGATGAGAAATATTGACACGTTGAGCCCAGAAACGAGCAATGGCAATTAAAATTCTTAATCCGTAATTGACTAAAAAATCATTGTCGTCCGTATATCGGAGATAATTATAGATAGCATAAGCAATAATGCCATTCCGAAAAACCTCTTCAAAAGAAATTTCCCATTCATTTAGACATTCGCTACCATTAAAAGTAGCAGCAGGAAATAAAGCAGCTCCATTCGTAAAACCAAGTTTCTCAGCATTTTGTATTGCTTTTGGTAAATGACGATAACGATAAAGCAATAAATTACGTGCAACGTTTTGAGGAGAAGTTGATAAATAAAAAGGCACACAAACTGCTTCGGTATCCCAGCGAGTTCCGCCTCCAAATTTTTCGCCTGTAAAACCTTTTGGACTAATATTTAAACGATCATCATTCCCCGAATAACTTTGATTTAATTGAAAAATATTAAATCGAATAGCTTGTTGAGCTGCTATATCATTTTCAATAATCACATCGGATTGCAACCATTTTTCCTTCCAAACAGCCTTATGTTCATCAAACAATTTATCCCAACCTTTTTGCTTAACGGCACGAGCTAAATTACATGCTCTGTCTGTAAGTTCTTCTCGGGGATGATTCAAAGAACTCATTACAGACACATATTTTTTCAAGCAAACTGTTTCTCCTTTTTTAATATCGGTGCCCACACTAAACCCTGCTACTCTTTCTTTTTCAATTTTTATAGGATTAACATTCAAAAGCATATTATTTTTATAAAATTCATAAGTCAATGCTGCACACACATGGAAATCAAGACGTCGAGTTTGTGCCCATAAATGAGAAACATCCTGTTCGGTTTTAGTTTGCAATACATTCCAGAAAGGTTCATTATAATTGGTATAATAATTTCTGACATTGCCATCAATCAAAGGTAAAAACGAGATCCTTCCTTCGTAATTGATAGATTTCACAGTATAACTAATAACAGCGACTTCATTTTCTGCCATGCTTAAAAATCGCCTCACCGTAGCTTGAATGCGATGACCTTTAGGAGAAGTAACTTCAAAAGTGCGTTCCAAATAGCCTTCACGCATATTTAAAACACGCCTGAAATTGTGAATATCCCACGAACCTAAATCCAATCGTTCATCATTTAAACGAACACTGATACAAATCCAGTTAGGAGCATTGACTATTTTGTCATTTGTTTCAGAGTAACCGTTTTTCCAGTTGCTCCGTTCTGCGCGTTCAGGAAAATAAATTCCTGCAATATAAGAACCAAACATGGTTTCTCCAGAATAATATTCCTCAAAATTACCACGTTGACCCATGTGTCCGTTACCTAAACTAAAAATACTTTCTGAAGCAAGCTGGCTGTCCATATGAAAACCTTCTTCTATAATACACCAGGGATCATGTTGCAAATACTTATTCATAATATTTTGATTTTAAAAATAAACTAAAAAAATCAAGACCTTTTCTTTATTGGAAAAATTATTTTTACTGAAAAATTTTAATCATTTAACATAATACTCTTGTAGATAAAAAACAAAAGAATTAAAAAATATTAGTATCTGCAAATATATTTTATTTGTTTGATTTTTACAGTAAAAAAACAACAATATTTCATCAAGAAAATCGTATTTTTTGAAAAAGTTCACTTCAAAAAAATTGAAAATACACACTTATTGTTAACGCCTCGTCGCATTTCAAAATAAAATTAGAGAAGCAAAATCAATACGTAAATCCAAATTATAAAACTTTTTGAAACAATTTATTTTTCAAAGAACTTTCTTTACTTTGCTTTTCAATGTGTATATTTGTCATACTTTTTAAAAAGAAACTTATTTTATTGTTTTTTTAATTTTCAAAAAAGTTTTCCACCTAGTCTTAAAGTTTTTTTATTGATTAATAAAAGATTATGAACAATTTTATTACTAACAGTACAAAAAAACAACTGAGAACGCGTCTTATTGAACTTCTTTCTAAAAGTGAAGAACTGAAATTTCTGGTTGGATTTTTTTATTTTTTTGGTTTAAGAGAATTGTACGATGGCTTGCAATCGAACGATAAAGTAAAACTAAAAGTGCTGATCGGCTTAAATGTGGATAAAACCATTCATGGGCTTACAGAATATGGTGAAAAAGATAAAAAACTTTCAGATGATGAACGAATAGAAAACTTTTTTACTTCTATCCGAAAATCCATAAATTCAGATGTTTTTGACCATAAAGATTTTTATGAGCAGGTTAAATTTTTCCTTCAAAAGATAAAAAACGACGAAATTATTCTCAGAAAAACACGCGAACCCAATCATGCCAAGCTCTACATTTTTAAATTAGAAGAAGATCAAATCGGGCGAAACAGACTTTTTATCACGGGAAGCAGTAATCTGACTTCAGCCGGATTAATGTCGCAAGCAGAATTTAATGTAGAAATTAGCGATTATGGTTTTGATGAAGCAGAAAGTTATTTTGATGAACTCTGGAATAATGCCATAAAAATTACTGAAAACGACGAGTTGAAGGAAAAAATTGTCAAAGTTATTGAACAAGAAACGCTGGTGAAAGAAATTACGCCTTTTGAAGCTTATCTTTTTGTCTTGAAAAATTATCTTGACACATTTCGTGGAAAAGAAGTCACGCGACGGCTTACCGAAGTGCTTGAAGAAAATGGATACAAACCCTATCGTTACCAGTTAGATGCTGTTCAACAAGCACTTTCTATTATTGAAAATAACAACGGCGTGATCATTGCAGATGTAGTGGGACTGGGTAAAACCGTTATTGCTTGCAGTATTGCTTTTGAATTGAAAAAACGTGGAATTGTGATTGCACCTCCGGGAATTATCGGCGATAAAGCCAAATCAGAAGGCTGGAAAAAATATCTTGAACAATTTCACATGGCTTCTCTTGGCTGGGAAGCTTTTTCACTTGGCGACCTTGAACACGTTTCGGAATTTGTTTCGAAAACCAACGATATCGAAGTGGTAATTATTGACGAAGCACATCGATTCAGAAATGAAGATACCAAAGATTACGAGTACCTGAAAAATATTTGTCGGGATAAAATTGTCATCTTACTTACTGCTACACCATTCAATAACAAGCCAGCCGATATATTTTCGTTGCTCAAACTGTTTATTGTTCCCAAAAAATCAAGTATTACACTTGATGATGATCTGGAAAATAAATTCAGAACATTCAAATCGGAATTTGATAAACTTTCTTACATCAAGCGATATTTCCAATCGTCTGACCGGCAAAAGCGAAACAGAGCACTTTCTTATTACACTGATTTATTTGGCGAAAAGATAGTCGATTCGACTAAAATAAAAAAACGAACAGAAATTCTGGCAAAACAAATTCGCAATGTTATTGAACCAGTGATTATTCGCCGAAATCGGCTGGACATTCAAAATCATCCTTATTACAAAAATGAAGTAAACGAGCTATCAATTGTAGAATCTCCAAAAGAATGGTTCTATGAACTGAACAAGGAACAATCGGTATTTTACGACAAAATCATTCAACAATATTTTGCCTTGCCTGATGACGGAGGATGGTTTAAAGGAGCCATTTACAAGCCTTTTGAATATGAATTTCCAAAAGAAAAAAAAGGAGAGCTGGGCAAAGAAGAAAATTTCCAATATTTGCAACAATTCAACTTGTATGATTTTATGCGGCGATTGCTGGTAAAACGTTTCGAAAGTTCATTTGGCGCTTTTGAACAAAGCGTGAAAAATTTCATCAACATCCACCAAATTGTGCTGGAATTTATCCAAAAAACCGATAAATATATTCTCGACAGGAATTTGCTGGAAAAAATTTATGAATTGGATGCCGACGAAATTGAAAATTATTTGCAAGAATATTCTGAAAAAATCAAAAATAATGTATATCCTAAAAACCATAAAGTGTATGAACTGAAAAAATTTGAACGTGAAACCGATTTTATCAATGATATTCAATCAGATATTGCATTATTCCAGCAGATTCTTGGCGAATTGCACAAACTGAATCTGGTAGCAAAAGACCCCAAAGCCGAACGCCTCATCGAAGAAGTAAAAACAGTGCTCGACGCTCCGCCTGAAAACCTCTTTGAACCCAAAAGAAAAGTTATCATTTTTTCGGAATATGCCGATACAGTCAATTATCTGGCTCCCTTGCTCACTCAGGCATTCAACGGACGTGTATTGGTGGTAGCAGGTAATCTCCCGGCCAGCAAAATTAAGGAAATCAATAAAAATTTCGATGCCACAGCCACTCAACAAGCTGATGATTACAACATTTTGCTAACTACTGATAAAATTTCGGAAGGATTCAATTTGAATCGTGCCGGCATGGTAATCAACTATGATATTCCGTGGAATCCGGTACGCGTGATTCAACGCATAGGAAGAATCAATCGTATCAGTAAAAAAGTTTTTGATAAACTCTACATTATTAATTTTTTCCCCACCGAAAAAGGATCAGATCTCGTTCATTCAAGAGAAATTGCAGCACAAAAAATGTTCATGATTCACAATACGCTGGGCGAAGATGCCAAAATTTTTGATATCGACGAAGAACCTACGCCATCAGGACTTTATAACAAAATTCAGCAAAGTCCAGATTCACTTGAAGGTGAAAGTTCCTATACGAAAATATCAAAAGAATTTGAAGCATGGAAAGAAAAATATCCTGACATGGTGGCTTCGTTGAAAGATTTTCCTTCGCGCATAAAGGTAGCCAAAGAAAACACGGAAAATGAATTATTTGTGGTTATCAAAAAACAAAAGCTTTTTGTTCATCACCAGCTCTATGATGCAAAGGAAGGAAGTGAAAATCATTTTATTAAAGAAGTGGAAGATGTTCTCGAAAAAATAAAAGCCGACAAAAACGAACTACCTTTACCTTTGAGTAACCAATTCTGGGAAGAATACGAAACGATTAAAAATTATCAGGAAAATCCAAAAAATAATAAACCCAATCCTGAAAACTCGCTGCAAAATAAAGCCATTATTGTGCTACGTAATCTGTTAGCAATAAACGATAATTTTCAGGTAACGTTGCTGAAACCTTTTGTAAGAATGCTGTTGGAAGATTTGCTCGATTACGGTACGCTTTCAGATTATACCATCAGAAGAATTGCCAATATTGACATAGAGAAAAATTTCACAAAAGCAGTTGATGAATTAAAATCTATTGAAAAAGGATTGGGGAGCGATTATTTATACAAAGAAAAACAACGTATTTCCGATTTCTCGAAAGAAATCATTATTGCCATCGAAAACAGGAAAACGAATGAATTGCCAACACAAAATACATTCAATGACAACATTTCAAAATAAATATCGCATAGAATCCATCCGTTTACCAGGTTATGATTATTCCCGACCTGGCGCCTATTTCGTAACCATTGTCACCTATCAACGACAATGTTTATTGGGCAATATTTTCAATGGCGAAATGATATTGAATGAATGTGGGGAAATTGTAAAAAATTGGTGGCAGGAAATCCCCAATCATTATTCAAACGTTCAATTGGATAAATGGGTTATTATGTAGAGGCAATTCATGAATTGCCTCTACAACAACAAAATACACGTGAAATCCGCAGGAAAATGTTATTGCCAAAAATTATCGGATATTTTAAAATGAATGCCGCAAAACAAATCAATAAATTGCAACAATCACAAAATCAATTGATTTGGCAACGGAATTATTACGAACACATTATTCGCAACGACAATGAATTAAATCGCATTCGCCAATATATTTTTGACAATCCTTTGAAATGGGAAAATGATGAAAATTTTAAACAATAAACCAAAAAACGTATGGATGATAAAAAAGAAATCCTAATCATTTTAGAAAAAATTATAAACGATTTTTCAATTGATAACCTTGTTCGTTTGTTCCGAAACAAAACCACCAAATTTCGTACGCTGGAATTGCCCGTATCCGAAAGCTCATCTTTTACCAACGGTTTGTTATTGGGAGAATTTGAATGCGGCGATGCGAGTGTTTGTATTTTTACCTTCAAAACCCATCAACCTTTAACCGAACGCTCGGGCAAAAAGGCACAATACGAATTGGCAAAGAAAATGCTGAAAGAGGAAATACGTTATGATGGCGGATTTTTCATTTTTTACGATGAACAGGGCAATTTTCGTTTTTCTTTGGTTTACGATATTCCATTATCGTCTGGAACAAGAGAATGGAGCAATTTCAAACGGTACACCTATTACGTCAGCAAAAATCAAACAAACAAAACCTTCATCCAGCAAATGGCTGAAGCCGATTTTTCTTCTTTTAACAATATCATTGAAGCTTTCAGCGTAGAAAAAGTAACCCGTGAATTCTACAACGAAATCGCTAACTGGTACTTCTGGGCACTGCAAAAGGTGAAATTTCCAGAGGATGCGGAGCAACAACCCAATGGAAGAAACATTGCTCTTATTCGTTTTATTACCCGCATCATTTTTGTATGGTTTATGAAAGAAAAAAAATTGATCAGTCCTCAGCTTTTCGATTTTGACCACATTAAAAATATTCTGAAAAGCACAGACGACAACGAAAGTACTTATTACAAAGCTATTCTTCAAAATTTATTTTTTGCGACACTTAATACGCCCATTCCCGAAAGAAAATTTAGAACAGAAAATAGATTTCATGGTAAAAACGAAGATTACATGAATCATGAATATTTTCGTTATCAAGAACTCTTCTCTCATCCCAAACAGGATATTGACCTTCTGTTCAACGAAATTCCTTTTCTCAACGGCGGACTGTTTGAATGTCTGGATAAGCCAAAAGACGATCCTTCCAATGATACGGGCGACGAAATTCGCATGGATGGATTTTCGGATAAAAAAGAAAATCAACCCATCTTTCCCAACGAACTTTTCTTTTCAAAAGAAAAAAACGTGGACTTGACGGAATATTATGGAGATACAAAATATAAAAATACCAGAGTACAAGGGTTAATTTCTATTTTAAATGCCTACAATTTCACGGTAGATGAAAATACTCCCCTTGACGAAGAAGTGGCGCTCGATCCTGAGTTGTTGGGAAAAGTATTCGAAAACCTACTGGCTTCCTACAATCCCGAAACAGCAACTACGGCACGCAAAGCCACCGGAAGTTATTATACACCACGTGAAATTGTGGATTATATGGTAACAGAATCGCTTAAACATTATTTCAAAACCAGTTTTGAAAACACTTTCCGAACGGAAAACCTTGATGAAAAATTAATTTCACTTTTTTCGTATAGCAAAGAAGAGAATCCTTTCAACGAAAAAGAAACCGATTTCATCATTGAAAAAATTAATGGGCTCAAAATCATTGACCCTGCTGTCGGTTCAGGTGCTTTTCCCATTGGCGTTTTAAATAAGCTGGTTTTTTTGCTTTCAAAACTTGATCCACATAACGAAAAATGGAAAACCCAACAATTTCGGGCGCTCGACTATATCACCGACCCCACATTAAAAAATGAACTTCGCGAAAAAATTGAAAACAATTTCAAACGAAATGAACTCGACTACGGACGAAAACTGTATTTGATACAAAATTGTATTTACGGAGTGGATATTCAATCTATTGCCATTCACATAGCCAAACTTCGATTTTTTATCTCTTTGCTGGTGGACGAAAAAGTAAACTCAAACATTGAGGATAATTTCGGCATCGAACCTTTACCCAATCTCGAAACAAAATTAATAGCTGCAAACTCGCTTATCGGGCTACACAAACCCCAACAACTGATTATTAAAGATGATAAAATAGTCCAAACCGAAAAAGAACTTTCCCAATTAAGAAAACAACATTTTACAGCAAACAACGAAAAGAAAAAGAAAGAAATTGAAAAAAGAGATCGGGAATTGAGAAATCGACTGAAAGAATTGCTGGAAGGAAGTGGTTTCCCTTCCGATTATACCGAAAAAATTGCTTCGTGGGATCCATACGACACCAATCAGTCAGCTAAGTGGTTCGATCCTGAATGGATGTTTGGTGTAAAAAAGGAAAAAAAGAAAATACAAAAAGATTGGAAAACATTCAACATCACGTGGGCAACACACAATAGCCGAAGGAAAGAGAATTATATGCCATCCAATACTGAAGGTCTGGCTCCTGTTTTGTTATCGCTGGAAGAGAGAAACAAGGTGGCACAATTGCTTGCTTGGCGTATAAAGGCAAAACACTACAGAGTACTGGCAATGAATGTACTTACCGATCATGTACATTTGTTATTGGTAGCAGAAGAAAAAGACGTCCCGAAAATTGTAGGAGATCTGAAAGGCTACGTATCACATGAGTTCGGCACAGAGGCGACCCACGGGCTATCTACTCCAACCCACGGGTTAACCCGTGGGTCTGGATCGGACTGCACATACAGCGATGGTACGCAGCAGAAGCTCTGGGCAAAACACTACAACAACACTCCTGTGGAAGATTTCGAGCATTTTGCCAATGTCATAGAATATATCAACTATAATCATCTGAAACATCTAATTCCAGCTATTGATTTCTCGCTTTTCCAGGATGCATTGACTCCCATTGACAAAGCATTCGAACCGGTTGAAGAAGAGACAGGCTTTGATATTGTCATTGGCAATCCGCCATATGGAATAAAATTTTCAGAAGATGAAAAGAAGTATTTTAAAGAACAATATTTATGTACCAAAACGATTCCTGGTAAACAAAAAGGCTCTTTAGATTCATTTGCATTATTTATCGAAAAAGGATTTAATATTTTGAAAAAAAATGGAAACTTAATTTATATTGTTCCTATTTCTATCACTTCAAGTGATTCAATGACAGCACTTCATAACCTTTTGGAACAAAATTGTAACCTGATCAAAATTTCTTCTTATGCAGTAAGACCTCAACCGATTTTTCAAAATGCTGTGATAAATACTTCTATCCTTTTTTTTATCAAAACACTTACGCCAGTTGAACAAATTTTATGTACAAAAATGTATCGAAAAAGTAAAGGTTTTGATTTAAAAACATTATTTGAAAATTTAGAGTTTATTGACATAAAAAAATACAAATTATTTGGAAGATACCCAAAAATTAGTACACCTATAGAAACACAAATTTTGGATAAATTATTTTCAATAAAAACAAAAACTAAAGATTTAATTAGAGAAAATGGGAAACCGATTTATTATCGAACGACAGGAGGACGATATTTTAAAGTTATAACAAATTATTCAACAGGTTCTACAAAAGAGAAGGATATGCTTATAGATAAACATTTTTGCAATGCAACTGGAACAATTTTGAGTAGTAATTTATTTTTTTGGTATTATCAAATTTATTCAAATAATCTTGATTTAAAATCTTATGAAATAGAATCTTTCCCGATACCTATAAATGAATTGACAGAAGAAAGAATTAAAGTTTTAGAAGTGTTGTATGACGAATATTTAAAAGATATTGAAGAAAACGCCAAAATAAGGATAACAACTAAATACGCTCATATCGATTCTTTCAAAGAATATAAAATTGGGAAATCAAAAAAGTATATTGATGCTATAGACGATTATATTGGTCCACTTTATGGCTTAAATAAAGAAGAAATTGAATTTATAAAAAACTATGAAATTGAATTTCGATTAACAGAAAATGAAGAAGACGAAAATTAATTATCAAAATTTCAATAAAAACCCAAAGCTAAATTAAACCAACTTCAAATACCATTTAATAAAGAAATGACGGATATATATATTTAAGATAAAAAAGGAGGTCAATATGAGAGGAGAACCCGTAATTGTAAAACAACTTTTAAGGAAAGCAAAAGATTCAGCTTTATTAGCCATAGAATTTTATAATAAGCCGGCTGTAAGCTTCAAATCAGAAGGTTTTATTACTATGATGTGCATCGCATGGACAAGCCTCTTTCATGCATATTTTTTTAAAAATAAAATTAAACCCTATTATAAGAAAAATGAAAATAGTAAAAGATCTCGATATGCTACAACACCAATTAAACTATTAAATGGAAAAACAATAAATGAATTTAAGTGGTGGGAACTTACTGAGTGTTTAAATAAATACTATCAATCTAATACAAATCATCCTGTAAAAAAAAATCTGGAATTTTTTTGTGAGATTCGAAATATGATTGTACACAGAAATATTCCAGAACTTGATTCGAATCTTTATGCAGAATGTCAAGCTAATATTTTGAATTTTAATAATTTTCTAAAAGAACATTTTGGAGATAAACATAGCATGGATTATTTGCTATCTTTTACAATACAAATGTTTAAAAGTAATAAAAATTTTTTTGATGCAACTAATAGTGAATTAAAAAAGAAAAATGCTGTCGAAATTGTTGAATTTATCAAATCATTCAGATCTTCTCTTTCTTCCGATGTTTTCGAATCCCCGGAATATGCATATAAAGCCGTATTAATTCAAGTAAAGAACCACGAATCTAAAGATGCGCTCCCTTTGAAATTTATAAATGAGAAAGATTTAACAGATGAACAAAAGGAAGACCTTAAAAATATAATGGGAGTTGTTTTAGTAAAAGAAAAAACAGGTTATAAAAATAAGATACCCGAAAATTTTTCGTTAACCAGCACAGATCTTTATAATTCAATAAAAGAAAGGTATCCTTATATTCGTCTTAATAATAATTATAATAAAATTAAATGCTATCTTAGAATCAAATACGACAATGTGCTCGCTTATGAATGGCTCAATAATCCAAAAAGTAAGAAATCTAAATCTTTTACTTATTACTATGATCCTAAAATTATAGATGAGTTTGGTAAAATATATCCACCTATTACTGAATCAAATAAAACAATATTTGAACAAGTAATTCAAGTTATTGATCAATATTTGTCCGTCAAAAAAGAAAATCCTTCCGCCGACACTTCCGCATTGGAACACCAAATTGACCGGCTGGTTTATCAGCTTTACGATTTGACAGAAGAAGAAATAAAAATAATAGGAGGAGAAAATTGAATAATAAAATTCAAATATCCTTACACAAAAAGTGGAGGAACTATACGGATAAATAAATTATTTTAGTTAAAAAATATGTTTTATATTTAATTAGTTCTGAATAAAACCTGTTGATATAAAAGTAAATTTTTATAGTTAGTCTGTTACTATTTATTTGAATTATTTTGTGGAAAATAATTATCAAAATTAATATTAAATGTCTAAACGACAGAAAAATAGCTTGTTCTTTCTTCTGATATTCATTACATTAGCTTTTTTTGTTTTAGATCTGGCATGGGGAAGCATTCGCATACCTTTTAATGAAATTTTTTCCATTTTAGCTGGCAAAGGAACAAACGATATTCATACGGAAATAATTTTGAATTTTCGTCTGCCAAAAGCTATTACAGCTATTATTGCCGGAATTTCGCTTTCCATAGCCGGATTAATGATGCAAACACTTTTTAGAAATCCGCTGGCTGATCCTTACATTTTGGGAATAAGTTCGGGAGCAAGTTTGGGAGCAGCAATGGTAATGATGGCAGCTTCATTGTTTCCTGCTGTTTTTATCAGTAGCAATTGGTCGTTAATTATAGCTGCCGTTATAGGTGCTTCGCTGGTTTTGCTGTTGGTTATTTTGGCTTCCTTTAAAGTTCACGATGTTGTTTCTTTGTTGATTGTTGGAATTATGTTTGGCACTATTGCGTCGGCGCTGGTCAATATTTTTCAAAATTTGAGCAATCCGGATGCGGTAAAACTTTTCATTATGTGGACTTTTGGCAGTTTGAGTGCAGTAACCTGGCATCATTTGCTGGTATTAATTCCTGTTTTTCTGATTGGAATGATGATTGCTATTTTTCTGCAAAAACGGCTGGATGTTTTGCTATTAGGAGAAAACTATGCACGAAGCTCGGGAGTTTCTATTCAGCAAACGCGTTTTTTAATTGTTCTGGCAACGGGTTTATTGGCAGGAGGAATTACTGCTTTCACCGGACCCATTGCTTTTGTGGGGATAGCTATTCCTCATGTTGCCAGAGGAATTTTTCGAACTTCTTCTCATAAAATTTTAATTCCTGCTTGTGTGCTTTGTGGTGCTTCGCTGCTGATGATTTGTGATATTATTTCTCAAATACCAGCTTATTCGTTGCCTATCAATACAGTAAGTGCATTGTTTGGTGCACCTGTTATTTTGTGGATTATTTTAAAAAGAAAATAAGAAAATTGTTTTTTCATTTATTGCTGGAAAATTATTGATTGTGAGTTATGTGCATTTTGTCCACTGTTGATTTAACGATTGGTTATTTAAAAAAAGATAAAAAAAAAGTAGTACAATCCAACTTGAATTTGGAGTTGTATGCCGGGAAATTAACAGGATTAATTGGTCCTAACGGTGTAGGAAAATCTACTTTATTGCGAACTTTATCGGGCTTGCAAAAACCACTTGGTGGAAAAGTTTTGCTTGAAAATAAGGAATTATCTAAACTTTCTTATCAAGAAAAAGCAACAAAAATAGCTCTTGTTTTGACTGATAAAATTGACATATTAAATGCTACGGTTTATGATATTGTTTCTTATGGTCGATATCCTTACAGCAATTGGCTGGGAAATTTAACTGATAAAGATCACATATATATTGAACAGGCAATTCAGATGGTGCATTTAGAAGAAAAAAGGAATGAACTGTTAAATGAACTTTCGGATGGTGAACGTCAAAGGGTAATGATTGCCAGAGCATTGGCTCAGGATACTCCTGTAATTTTATTGGATGAACCAACCTCATTTCTGGATGTCTCCAATCGAATAGAAATTATGTTGTTGTTACACAAATTGGCTCATCAAACGCAGAAAGCAATTTTGCTTTCCACTCACGAACTTGATTTGGCCTTACAGGCTGCGGATAGTATCTGGTTGATGGATAAAAATGGAAAAACGATTTGTGGTGTGCCGGAAGATTTGGTTTTTAATGGGAGCTTTGCTCGAGCTTTTGCCAGTAAGTATTATTTTTTTAATGAAGCCAATGGTAATTTTTCCATGAACTTTTCTTTGAACAAACAAGTGGCAGTGACAGGAAACAAAACCAGAATGTATTGGACACTCAGAGCATTGGCACGAGCAGGTTTTGAAGCAAAAGAAGAAGCACCAGTAAAAATTCTGGTTACCGAAGATGGTTGGATTTTGAATGATGAAAAAATAAACTCTATGGAAGAATTGCTTGATAAATTGACGGAATTGGAGAAATTAAATTTATCATAAAAAACATTTTTTACAAATCATTCAAAAGAAGATAGAAAGGAAAAGTAAAATAATCATTCCCTTTTTTCGTTTTTAGGGTAACTTATTAATAACATTGCATGAACAAGCGATTGAGCTTTCTTTTTTGTTTTTTTGTTGTTACGTTGATTTTAACCGCACAAAATAAGGTTCGGATTTTTGGCTATGTTGTTGATTCTAACAACAGAGGTATTGAACTGGTAAATGTTTTTTTGAAAGGTACAACAACAGGAACTACCACCAACCAAAATGGCTATTATGAATTGATCACCGAAATTAAAGATTCGGCTGAGATTATTTTTTCGATGGTCGGTTATCAGACTGTTTCTTATACCATTCATCCAAAAGCAAAAGTTATTCAATTAACTGTTGAATTACCAGCTCTGAATCAAGAAATAAAAGAAATAGATATTATTGGGCAAAAACGTCAAACAAATACTATTGACGTATTAAATCCTTCCAAATATCGATTGATGCCTAATCCTTCGGGGGGTATTGAATCTTTATTGATTGCTTTTACAGGAGTTACTTCATCAAATGAACTTAGTTCCCAATATAACGTTAGAGGTGGAAATTTCGATGAAAATATTGTATATGTCAATGGCATAGAAATTTATCGTCCGTTGTTAATAAGGGCAGGTCAACAAGAAGGATTGAGTTTCATCAATTCAGATATGGTGCAGAATGTGTCTTTTTCTTCAGGTGGATTCGGCGTAGAATATGGTGATAAAATGTCATCCGTGCTGGATATTCAATACAAAAAACCGACAAGAACGGAAGCTTCTGTTTCGCTTAATTTATTAGGTGCTTCTGCTTATGTGGGCACAGCCAGCAAACGTTTTACTCAAATGCATGGCATCCGATATAAAACTTCTGCCTATTTGCTTGGAACGCTGGAAACAAAAGGCGAATATAATCCTTCATTTGTAGATTATCAAACTTATATGACCTATCAGTTGAAGCCCAAATGGGAATTAACTTTTCTTGGAAATTTTTCACAAAACTCCTATCAGTTCATTCCACAAACCAGAGAAACATCTTTTGGTACTTACAATATGGGAAGAAAACTCACCGTATTTTTTGGCGGACAGGAAAAGGATTTATTTCAAACAGCTTTTGGAGCTTTTACGTTGAATTATCATCCTTTAAAAGAAACTAAATTGAGTTTAATTGCTTCGGGCTTTCGTACCAACGAAAAAGAAACTTATGATATTTCTGGAGAATATATTTTGAGTGAAATAAAAATGGAAGATGATTTATCAAAAGAAACAGGCGAAACATTGGGAATTGGTAATTACCATGAACATGCTCGTAATCGTTTGAATGCAACGGTAATGAATATTTCTCATCAAGGAGAATCGAAAGCAGGCAATCATCAATTAAAATGGGGAGCACTTCTTCAGTTTGAAAAAATCAATGATAAAATCAACGAATGGGAATGGCGCGATTCGTCGGGTTATTCGTTACCTTATCATCCTTACGATGTAAAATTATATTATAATCTGAAAGCTTTAAATTCCTTGTCATCCACTCGTTCGTCAGTTTTTTTACAGGATACTTACAGATATAGTTCTATAGCAGGCACTTTGTCATTCACAGGTGGTTTACGAGCAAGTTATTGGTCGTTTAACGACGAATTTTTGCTGAGTCCGCGTCTATCTTTTTCTTACTTGCCTCATTGGGAAAAAGATTTTAGTTTTCGTTTTGCTACAGGAATTTATTATCAATCACCTTTTTATAAAGAAATAAGAGATACAATTACCGATAATCTTGGAAATGTAAATGTAGCATTAAATTCTCATATCAAATCGCCCCGTTCTGTGCATTTTGTATTGGGAGGTGATTATTATTTCAGGGCATTGGGACGACCTTTTAAATTTACTACGGAAACGTATCTCAAACTCACCGACCGACTCATTTCTTATTCTATTGACAATGTAAAAATTGTTTATTCTGGCAAAAATGACGGTAAAGCTTATACTGCGGGAATTGATTTTAAACTTTTCGGGGAATTGGTTCCAGGAACAGATTCCTGGATTAATTTTTCGTTAATGCGGTCGAGAGAAGATTTAATTAACGATAGTTATGTAAAAAATACTTATGACGAAAATGGAAATTTATCTTCTTCTGAAATAGTTAATCCGGGCTGGATCCCAGGACCCAACGAACAACGTTATTCCTTCTCCATGATGTTTCAGGATTATTTGCCTACCGATCCTCGCTATAAATTGCAATTAAAATTCATCTGGTCAGATGGTTTGCCATTTGGTCCGCCACAAAATTATCAGTTTCGCTCAGTTTTCAGAATGCCACCTTATCGTCGAGTGGATATTGGAGCATCTCGCTTGTTGGTAAATGGAAAAGATAAATGGATGGAAAAAACCTGGCTGAAACCTGTCAAAGATATCTGGTTGAATGTGGAAGTATTTAATTTACTGGATTTTAAAAATGTAAATTCCTATTATTGGGTAACGGATGTGTATGGGCAGCAATTGGCTGTTCCCAATTATCTGACTGGAAGACAATTTAATATAAAATTGATTGTGGATTTTAAATAAAAATAAAAACAAAAATACTTCCAGTATCCGTTTCGATTTTAATTTCAGAGCAAATAGAATTTTCTGTAAATTTTGCTAAATTTGTAACTAAATTTTTTTTAAAAATATTTAGAATAAAAACTATCATAAAATATCAAAATAACACCTTTAAAAATGCCACACACTTCACAACGTGGGCTTTCCATGCCTGAATCTCCTATTCGTAAACTTGCTCCACTGGCTGATAAAGCCAAAGCACGAGGAATCAAAGTTTATCATTTGAATATAGGTCAGCCCGACTTGAAAACTCCACAAAAAGCTTTAGATGTTTTAAAAACAATTGATCGCACTATTTTGGAATACAGTCCAAGTGATGGTTTTAAAAGTTTAAAAATCAAGTTGGCGAGTTATTATGAAAAATTTAATATTGACGTTACAGAAGAAGATATTATTATCACAACAGGAGGTTCAGAAGCGGTCAACTTTGCTTTTATGAGTTGTTTGGATCCGGGCGATGAAATTATAGTGCCAGAACCTGCTTATGCCAATTATACAGCTTTTGCCATAGCTGCAGGTGTCGTTGTACGCCCCGTCATTTCCACCATTGATGACGGTTTTGCTTTGCCTTCCATTGAAAAATTTGAAGAATTGATTACTCCGAAAACGAAAGGCATTATGATATGTAATCCAAATAATCCGACAGGTTACTTATACACGCGTTCAGAAATGAATCAAATTCGTGATCTGGTAAAGAAATATGATTTATTTTTGTTTTCTGACGAAGTTTATCGCGAATTTTGCTATAGCGGAGCACCATATATTTCAGCCTTTCATCTGGATGGTATTGAGGAAAATGTTATTTTGGCCGATTCATTTTCAAAACGTTACAGCGAATGTGGTATTCGTGTAGGAGCGTTGGTGACCAAAAACAAAGAAGTTAGAAAAAATGTAATGAAATTTTGTCAAGCTCGATTAAGTCCGCCATTAATTGGGCAAATTATTGCAGAAGCCTCAATTGATACACCACAAGAATATATGCTTGAATCTTACAATGAATATCTGGAACGACGTAAATTTTTAATTGATGGACTGAATCGCATTCCGGGCGTTTATTCGCCTATCCCAATGGGAGCGTTTTATACCGTAGCTCGCTTGCCTGTTGATGATGCTGATAAATTCTGTGAATGGATGCTTTCTGATTTTGAGTACGAAGGAGCTACTGTTATGCTGGCACCAGGTTCTGGTTTTTATACGCTGGAAGGAATGGGCAAGGATGAAGTACGGATTGCCTATGTAGTAAATAAGGAGGATTTGAAAAAATCTTTGATTATTTTAGCTAAAGCATTGGAAGTATATCCAGGAAGAACAAATAAATGATGGTTGAAAATCAATTATTTGGAATTTTTCCATTCTTGCTTTATAATTTTCCCAATTTCTGGCCTGTTTCAAAAAGGTAATATTTTGAAAATTATTCGCTGATTTGAAATTCGAATATTTTATAGCAAAACGCATTCATTTTCAACAAGGAAAGAAAAATGTTTCTCGTCCAGCAGTTCGGATTGCTACCATTGGAATTGCATTGGGACTGGCTGTGATGTTGATTTCCGTTTGTGTGGTTATTGGTTTCAAAAGTGAAGTCCGCAACAAAATGATTGGTTTTGGCGGTCATATTCAAATCACTAATTTTGACAATAATAATACTTACGAAATGATTCCCATTCAAATGGATTCGTTGCTGATACAAAAAATTTCGGAGATAAAAGGAGTAAAAGGTATTCAAAAGTTCGCTACCAAACCGGGAATAATTAAAACGGCTGACGAATTTCAAGGTATCATTTTAAAAGGTGTAGATAAAAATTATGATTGGAATTTTTTTAAATCAAATCTGGTCGAAGGGAGCATTCCGGATTTATTTTCGGAAACACCTAAAAATGAAATTCTTATCTCCAGATATCTTGCCAATTTATTAAAATTGAAATTAGATGATCAATTTTATACTTATTTCCTGCAAGATCAGATTCGAGCAAGAAAATTTAAAATTGTAGGCATTTATTCTACAAATTTTGTGGATTATGATAAAATGTTTTTAATCACTGACATTCGTCATGTTCAACGTTTAAATAACTGGTCATCAGATATGTTTGGCGGGTTGGAAGTATTGATTGATGATTTTGATCATCTGGATGAAATAGGTGAAAAAGTAACTTTTCTTACTGCAAATAGGTTTACGAAAGAAGGGAACGCCTATTTTACTCAAACTATTAAACAGTTGAATCCTCAAATTTTTAGCTGGCTCGATTTGCTGGATATGAATGTTTGGGTTATTCTGGCTTTAATGATGGCTGTAGCAGGTTTCAACATGATTTCAGGTTTGCTTATTTTGATCCTTGAACGCACCAGTATGATTGGCATACTAAAAGCGATGGGAGCAACCAATTGGCAAATAAGAAAAATATTTATTTATCATTCTTTTTTTCTGGTAGGCAAAGGAATGTTGTGGGGGAATTTGATTGGTCTGGCAATTTGTGCGTTACAATATTTTACCCATATTATTCCTTTAAATCCAGAAGCTTATTATGTGGCAAGTGTGCCTATTGTTTTTAATTGGATGTATATTCTTTTATTAAATATCGGGACTTTTTTGGTTTCAATTTTAATTATGATTGCTCCATCATATTTAATTACAAAAATTTCGCCCGCTAAAATTATTCGATATGAATGAAAGTTTAATTTAATAGCAAAATGGCTTTTAAAAATGAAAATGAGTTTTGAGATACGAGATATGAGATACGAGTTTGGAGTCAGGAGTTTAGAATTTTTAATATTTAGTTGATAATCAATAGTTTGTGGTTTTTGTAGAGACGTTTCATGCAACGTCTCTACTGAAAATAATAAAAAAGTAAGTGGGGTTTGTGGCAAAGCCTCATATCTTTGTTTGGCGTAGCCTTTTGGCTACGTCGCACAAAAAATAAAATCTCCTGATTTTTAACTACTGATAAAATCAAACATTTTGCTAAACAAATATCTATCGTAAAAAATCATTTAATCGAAATCAATCGATGCTATTAAAATTATATTAATGATTACAACTTGGTATAAAACAGTTCAATAAATTCTTGGATTTATTTTTAGAAACACATTTTGATTATGGAAATGAGCATTAAAGAACAGATAGAAGCACTGCGTAAGGAACTCGAGCAACATAATTATTATTATTATGTACTTTCTCAGCCGATTATTTCAGATTTCGAATACGATATGAAACTGAAACAATTACAAGAGCTCGAAGAAAAATATCCCGAATATTACGATCCTTATTCACCAACTCAACGGGTTGGCAGTGATTTGACTGAAGGTTTTGAACAGGCTTATCACGCTTATCCCATGCTTTCGTTGAGTAATACTTACACAGAAGAAGAAGTAAAGGAATTTTACGAGCGAGTTTCAAGAACATTAAACGAACCTTTTGAACTGGTAGGAGAGCTGAAATATGATGGTGTTTCAATTTCCATAACTTATGAAAATGGTGTGATGATTCGTGCTGTGACACGTGGTGATGGCGAAAAAGGTGATGTTGTAACAGCCAATGTGAAAACTATTAAAAGTATCCCATTGCGATTGCGAGGTGATTATCCATCAAAGTTTGAAATTCGTGGAGAAGTTCTCATGTCTTGGGAAGTTTTTGATAAATTGAATAAGGAAAGGGAGGCCCAAGAAGAACCACTTTTTGCCAATCCTCGAAATGCTACTGCTGGCACTATAAAACTTTTAAGTCCAGCAATTGTTGCTTCTCGAAACCTGGATGCTTATTTTTACTATGTGTTGGGAGAAGAATTGCCATACCGAACTCATTACGATAATCTTCAAGCGGCTAAAACATGGGGATTTAAAATTTCAAGTGACATGAAAGTCTGCAAAAATCTTGAAGAAGTATTTGATTTTATTCATTATTGGGATGTTGAACGACGAAAATTACCTATCCCAACTGATGGTGTTGTGCTAAAAGTAAATTCTTTAGATCAACAACGAAAGTTAGGAGCTACTGCAAAATTTCCTCGCTGGGCAATTGCTTTTAAGTTTCAGGCGGAAAAAGCACTGACAAAACTTTTATCCGTTTCGTATCAAGTTGGACGTACAGGTGCAGTAACTCCTGTAGCAAATCTGGAACCCGTAGTACTTTCGGGAACAACGGTAAAACGTGCTTCATTACACAATGCAGACATTATCGAATCACTCGATTTACATATCGGCGACATGGTATATGTTGAAAAAGGCGGAGAAATTATACCTAAAATCACAGGTGTAGAAAAAAGTGCAAGAATACAAGTCGGAGAAAAGGTTCAATTTATTAAAAATTGTCCTGAATGTGGAACGCCTCTGATTCGTTATCCTGGCGAAGCTGCTCATTATTGCCCGAACGAAAATGGTTGTCCGCCACAAATCAAAGGAAAAATCGAACATTTCGTCAGCCGAAAAGCAATGAACATTGAAGGATTGGGAACAGAAACCATAAATCTGCTTTATAACAAAGGTCTTTTGCGAAATATAGCCGATATTTATGATTTAAAATTTTCTGATTTAGTGAATTTGGAACGAATGGGAGAAAAGTCAGCTAACAATCTTTTGAATTCTATAGAAAAATCTAAACAAGTTCCTTTTGAAAGAGTTTTGTTTGCTCTGGGAATTCGTTTTGTAGGCGAAACAGTAGCTAAAAAATTAGCCGCTCATTTCAAATCTATCGATGCTTTGCAACATGCCACCTACGAAGAACTCCTGGAAGTAGAAGAAATTGGCGACAAAATAGCACAAAGTGTGATCCAATTTTTTTCTGATCCTAAAAATCTGGAAATTATTCAACGACTCAAAGCTGCTGGTGTTCAAATGAGTGTTTCTGAAGAAAATCAATTATTGAAAGGAAATGAGTTGGAAGGGAAATCTATTGTGATTAGTGGGGTTTTCAAACTTCATTCACGAGATGAATACAAAAAAATGATTGAAGAACATGGTGGAAAAAATGTGAGCAGCGTTTCTTCAAAAACATCTTTTATTCTGGCAGGAGATAATATGGGACCCGAAAAACTCAAAAAAGCTCAACAACTGGGTATTCCATTGATTGACGAAAGTACGTTTTTAGCGATGATCAATGAAAAGTAATAATAAACTTTGTAAATTAAGGTTTTAATTTTATGATAGTTGATAAAATAGCTAAATATCAGTTAAAAAAAGAAGTAAAAAGGTATAATTTATCTACCGCTCGAGAAAAACGTTTTATAAACTATGATCAAGCACGGAATTTCCTGTTGATTTTTGAAAGCGATGAAAATGAAAAAAATCTTCCTATCAAAAAAATTATAGAAAAATTAAAATCTGATGACAAAAAAGTAACTGCTATTGGTTATTTGAACAAGAAAAAACTCTGTACACCATTTTTGCTTGATTATAAAATTTTTAATTCTCGACAAACCAATTTTTTTAAAAAGCCTAACGAGTTTATTTTGAAAGAATTGAGAAACTATCAGTTTGATATAGTAATTGATTTATCATTTCATAATGTCATTCCTTTGCAATATGTGGTGCTTTATGTCAATGCTTTTCTTAAAGTAGGATTGAAAAACGCTGATTTGTCAATTTACGATTTTATTTTCAACATTACGAATCAATTTAAGGAGGAATTATCCTTCTTTGACAACATAAATAATATTTTTAATCAAATAATATTTTACTTAAAAAATATTCAATCTTCTGATTAAAAGCGTAATTTTGTGATGAATTAAAATATATTTTCTATGAACATGTATAATAAATTAACGGGAATGGGAGTAGCTTTGGTAACTCCTTTTAAAAATGATGATTCAATTGATTTTGAGGCTTTTGGAAGGTTAATAGAATACATAATTAAAAATGGTGCTGATTATCTGGTAGTGTGTGGAACAACTGCTGAAACACCCACCTTAACTGAAGACGAAAAGGATGAACTGGCTCGTTTTGCTGTTCAACAAAATGCCGGACGATTACCAATTGTGCTGGGCATCGGTGGAAATAATACAAAAGCTGTAGTAGAAAAGATTAAAACTACTGATTTATCAAGAATTGATGCCATATTATCTGTTGTTCCTTATTATAATAAACCTACACAGGAAGGACTTTATCAACATTTTGCAAGTATAGCAAAAGCTTCGTCACTTCCCATCATTCTCTACAATGTTCCAGGCAGAACAAGCGTAAATATGACAGCAGAAACTACTTTGCGTTTGGCAAAAGATTTTCCAAACATTTGTGCAATAAAAGAAGCTTCAGGTAACTTTGTCCAGATTGGTGAAATTATAAAAAACAAGCCTAAAGATTTTTTGGTAATTTCAGGCGATGATGGCGTTGCTTATCCGCTGATTACTATGGGAGGTGTTGGTGTCATTTCAGTTATCGGAAATGCTTTTCCTGCTGAATTTAGTAAAATGGTACATCTGGCTTTACAGGGCGATTATGCAAGTGCACGACGAATTCATTATCGTTTTACGGAATTATTTGAATTACTTTTTGTTGAAGGCAATCCTGCTGGTGTGAAAAGTATGTTGGCAATTATGGGAATGATAGAAAATAAATTAAGATTGCCTCTTGTTCCTGCTTCCGCAAAAACATATGAAAAAATACAATCAGCTATTGATCAATTGAACTAATATGCTTTGCTGACAAAATTATTGATTGTACTATTTGCTTGTTAGTTTAGTGTTTAGTAATCTTTATAAGACATCACCCGCTCCCGCCGATTTGTAATCGGTGGTTTGGTCTGTAGAGCAAGAAAGGTAGAAAAGCAAATGTAGAAAAGCAAATGTAGAAAAGAATACAAGAGCACCAAAAGAAAGAAGAAAAACCCTGTTCGACGTAGCCTCAAGACTACGTCGAATTAAAAATAAAATCTCCAGATTTTCAACATTGCTTATAATAAGCGAATAAAATTGGATTCTGCTGTTATGTTCCTTGTTATGAAGGTTGTAAGCAAAATAAGGTTTAAAAAAATAACGTCACAACAATATGCTTTGGAACGACATGAGCCGGTAAGCCGAAAAAAAGAGAAAGCAAGTTTTTTATTTTTCATATCGATTTTTCCACAATTGTTGAAGATAATCTGCCAACTTTTTTTCTGCTGGATTTTCCTGAGATTTCCAAATGCTTTCGTCGGCAAGTTCATCGGGTAAATATTGCTGATGTACAAAATGATTAGGAAAATCATGTGGATACAAGTAATCTTTTCCATAACCAATTTTTTTCATCAAGTCGGTAGGTGCATTTCGTAAATGCAAAGGGACAGGTAAATTGCCAGTTTTTTTAACTAAATTTTGAGCTTCATCAATGGCAAGATAAGCTGAATTGCTTTTGGGTGAAGAAGCCAGATAAATGGTCGTTTCGGCCAAAATAAGTCTTCCTTCGGGCCAGCCAATTTTTTGCATAGCATCGAAACAGGCATTGGCTAATAATAAAGCATTGGGGTTTGCCAGACCAATATCTTCAGAAGCAGCAATCAATAATCGTCGAGCAATAAAAAGAGGATCTTCACCACCTTCTATCATGCGTGCCAACCAATAAATAGCAGCATCAGGATCGCTTCCACGAATAGATTTAATAAATGCTGAAATAATATCGTAGTGCAATTCACCGTTTTTATCATAAGCAATAGGATTTTCCTGTAAACATTCAATAACTGCTTCATTTGTTATATGTACAGGATCTTCTGGTTCTGCGGCGACAATCAATTCAATGATATTAAATAATTTACGAGCATCACCGCCAGCAAATCTTAATAAAGCTTCTGTTTCATCAATTTCAATTTTTCTCT
>Ga0209204_1000674_pt1 | contig 36167 bp, 35 predicted proteins | sample AD_JPNMR2_MetaG_FD_184425 | JGI IMG/M metagenome (GOLD analysis project Ga0209204, IMG submission 184425) | Active sludge microbial communities of municipal wastewater-treating anaerobic digesters from Japan - AD_JPNMR2_MetaG (SPAdes) (version 2) | ecosystem: Engineered > Bioreactor > Anaerobic...
GGGTAAGCTCTTCATCGGTCTTGTCGCGGAAGCAAAGTTTAGCGCTATAAAATAAATTTTCGAAAACTGTAAGGTCTTCAATCAGCAGGTCATCCTGTGGAATAAGCCCAATGACACCTTCCAGTTCTTTCTTCTGGGTATGCAAGTTAATGCCGTTGATGAGTACTTCGCCACTCGAAGGTTTCTCAATTCCACAAAGTACGTTCAACAAGGTGGTTTTACCTGCACCACTGGCACCCATAATACCCACCAGTCGGCCATGGGTTTCTGAGAAGTTAATACGCCTCAGCCCATAGTCGCCATTGGGGAAGACATACGAAACATCGTGAACTTCGAAAGAAATTTTGTGGGCGTGTATGTCGGCCAAAAAGTGTGCCGATACATCTGAATAATAAATAGGTTTACCTTTGGGCAGTTTTACAGTACTACCATTGGCAAAAAGATAAATGCGTTTATTGTTGATGGCCAGGCCGTTCAGGAAAAGGTCCTGGTTGCCTATATATTTAAGAAAATAAAGGTCGACGCTGGGTATGCGAAGGATAAATATATGGCTGTCGAGTTTTTCGGTTCTGATGTGTTTACAGGCATTGTGGTTTTCCCGGTCATTGATAACCAATACCTGTGGGTCATTTATTTCGTCGGGATCGTTGTGGATAACAAATTTTTCAATGCTTTGAAATTCTTCTTTGGCGATGTTAAACACTTCGGCCACTGTGTTGATAATGGCCATGCGTTGTTCGGTAAACTTGCGCTCGGAGTTGACTAATTCGAAGAGTCGAACAAGAGCAACGATCTTCTGGTTTTGATTGAGGGTTTTGTTTATTTTTTTACAGATACCAAGTATACGTACCGAATCGTTGACTTTGGTAAGTCGCTTTTTTTTTACTTCGCCTTCGCTTTCGTCTTCATCGCCCCATTCTGCATGTTTTTCGAAGAGAGCGTAATATTCCTTACTTAGCTCTTCCGACAGGTGTTGTGCCAGAAAAGTTTTAACATATTCTCGCTCGTTACTTTCAACGCCTTCGTCTTGCTTGGCAATGATGGCAAATAGCTGCATCAATGCTTTTAGAATCTCTTCGCTCATAGTTTAAATATTTACCACAGAATATCTGTGATTAGGAATAGGCGACCAATTCAAATGGAACCTCTACTATGTCGGCGTATTCGTTACCAGCTTCCTGCATATCTTCGTCATCTTCGGGATAATGCCATTTTACCAGTACTTCGTGTCCAGCCCGGGAAATTTCTTCGAGTTTCATCAGGACGTCAAGGATGAGTTTTGAGGACGCCGTATTGAAGTACTCCAGCTTAAAATTAAAAACTGTTTTAGGATTGGGTTGTTTGGCATATTCCGAGAGCCAACTCAGCAATGGACCGTAAAAACTCGTAACGTCTTCGGGCAAAGAACGTCCAGAAATTTCGAAATAGTTTTCAGCAGCGTCAAAAATCACCGTTGGCGTATCTTCTGTACCTTTTATCTTTATAGCTTCCATATGTTATCGGCTAATTAATTTTTATTCACGGGGTATTGAAGAGGTTAACAGGAAAAATGAGATATTGTCGTTGATGGGCAGGAAGTGATATTCCAGGGGTCGACCTGTTTTACGTTTAATATCGATAAAGCCAAGGCCCGCTCCGCCTTTTTCAGAAAGGCGTCCTTCCTTTATTTGTTTTTTGTAAAGTTCATTGAGTTCTTCTTTGCTCATAGCATTGATGCGTTCGAGCATTTCGCGCATTTCAGGGATTTTTGAGTTATCAATTGCATTACCAGTGGTTACAGTGTACTCCGACTGGTTTTTGCTTACCATAAAAATTCCCCGACCCGAGTAAAGAAAGTCGTTATCGGTAGCCTCGTCGGCATGCTTACTAATATTTTGTAAGCACTCTACCATCACGTGAAAAACTTTGCGCTGTACGCTTCCCGATTCCTCTTCCTTCGCCATATTGGATTCGGCCAATGAGGTGAATGCCTTGGTTATTTGATGCGTAATTTCACCCTCATAAACCAGCGATATCTCGTGTGCTTTCATGGTTTTATAGAATTCATACACGAACTCCAGAAAGCCTTTTGAATCCTTAAACATATTTTTATTTTTTATAATTTAACTACTTAGTTTAGTTTCCCAAATTTATAAATAATTATTAAATCGTTAAGTCAAAAAAGTACCTTAAAATTCAATACCAATAAGCAGTACATCGTCAATTTGCTTACGATTCCCTTTCCATTCTTCAAAATCCTGGACAAAAACTTCGTAACAAGCACTCATGGTATTATTTGCGTTGTCGAGGATAATTTGTCGGATACGAGCCGGCGAATATTTTTTATTTTCGGGTCCGCCCAGCTGATCGGGCAAGCCATCGGAGAAGAAGAAAATACGGTCGCCGCTGATGATATTGATGGTGTGATTTGTAAAGGGTTCTTCTGCTTTTTTTCCAATGGGTATACCGCCAATGGATTTACGATCTCCCTTGAATTCGCTAAGTTCTCCTTTACGGAGCAGATAAAGCGAACGGTGTGCTCCTGCATAGTGCAGCTCATGTTTCTTGATGTTGATTTTGCAAAGGGCTATGTCCATGCCATCGCGTCCACTGGCGTCTTCTCGGTCTTGTTTGAGGGTAGTGCGCACGCCATAGTGGAGTAGGTCGCAAATTTCTCCGGCATTGAGTGCCTTATCGTTATCGACGATGTTGTTGAGCAAAAAGTAACCAATAAAAGATAGCATGGCGCCAGGAACTCCGTGGCCTGTACAATCGACGGCTGCAATATAGATGTCGTCGCCGTGATGGAAAAACCATGGAAAATCGCCGCTGACTACATCGCGAGGTTTATAGAAGATGAACGATTTGGGAAAATATTCACGGATTAGCTTATTGTCGGGCAAAATCGATGATTGGATACGCTGGGCATAATTGATACTGTCTTCGATTTTTTTGTTTTTTTCTTGAATTTCCAATTCAATTCGTTTGGCTTCGGTGATATCGTGTCCTACAAAAAGAATGGTTTCCAACTCATTTTCATTGTATTCAGGTATTGCGTCGATGCTCATGATACGTTCCAGCAGTTTTTCGCCCAGCTGGATGGTTATTTTTATTTCATGGTTGAGCTTTTCGGGTTTGGCTTTGATTTGTTTGATGGTATTTTTGAAGTAGGTACGCATTTCTTCGGGCATCGTCAGTTCGTCGATGGTTTTGTTGATAATGTTTCGTGGATCGACGCCAAAATAGTCTTCTACCACAGGGTTGGCATAAAAGAAATGTCCCTGTAGGCTTACGCGCAGTATGAGGTCAAGCGAATTTTCGGATAGCGACTGCATTTTGCTACGCATGCGCTCTTCTTTTTCAGCACGCTTGCGTTCGGTGATATCCTGTGAATTAAGCAATATACCTCGAATAGCGGGGTCGTGTAATAGGTTTCGGCCGGTAGTCTCCAGGAATATTTTTTGACCGTCTTTTTTCATGTAGGTATACTGGATGGTAATCACCTCCAGCGGATTTTCAAACAGTCGTTTGAACATATTTCTAACTTCCATCTCGCCCTTTCGGGTAAGACGGTCGAAGTACTTGCCATGATCCATTTCCTCGGGCGAGTATCCCAGAATTTTTTTAACCGAAGGACTCTGATAAATGAGGTTGAGATATTCGTCGTAAATCATGATAATTTCCGAAGAGTTTTCGAGCAATGAGTTTATGCGTTTCTGGGCATTTTCTACTTCCTGGATTTGTTTTTCGAGCTGTTCGTTGGAACGGCGGAGTTCTTCCTGGGTTGCCCGCATTTCCTCAGCGTTCTGTCGGAGTTGTTCTTCGTTTTCCTGAAGCTCTTCGGTCATTTTTTGCGACTCGCGCAATAGGCGTTCGGTACGCTCAGTTACTTTCAGGTTAAAGATGGTACGGGCAATGATTTCGCCCAGCTCGCGCATAAAAGTGATGGTAAGCTCGGGTATCTCGTCCTGTAGCGAGGCAAACTCGAGTATGCCCTGGAGTTTTTCATCCGAAATCAGTGGGACAATGAGCAGGCTTTTGGGTTTTTTATCGCCCAAAATGCCACTGGTAATGGTGACATAGTCGTCGGGTATTTCGGTGCGGTAAATAATATCCATTTCGAAGGCACATTCGCCAATGAGTCCTTCTCCAATGGAAAATTCCTGTTTTAAATATTTTCTGCGGTTATAGGCATAGGTGGCAACATTAATAATCTTGTCCTTTTCGTCATCGTAGATGTAAAATGCCCCCTGGATGGCATTGATGTATTGAATCAGTTTTACGATAACTTCATAGGCCAGCTCTTCAATCTTATTGTGTAGACGTAGTATGTTCGATATCTGATCTTTACCTTCGGCAATCCAGTTTTGTTCAGCTTCCTTCTGATAGTTTTTCAGAAGGTTATTACGCATAATGAGCAGTGAATTACCCAGAATATCATCGGGGCTTACAACTTTGAATTCGCTGTAATAATTTCCCTCCCCGATGGCTTTTGCAAATTGGGCGTTGATATCCATCTGCTCTTTCATCTGTTGCACAGTTTGCATCAGGCTGTTGTTGACCTTTCGTTTTTGATTGAGCAGGGCGTATGTGCCAATAAAAACAAACAAGGGCAACACATCGATAAACCAAAGGGCAGGGGATTTGCTATGGATGAAAATTATATTTTGCAGGCTAATGTTTGCTTTCCATTGGGTAAGTTCAATAATCCAGAATGCAAGCGGGAAAAAGAGGGTAACCACGCCGGCCAATATGGCCTGCGATTTTACCTGTGCTTTCGAGATATATTGAAAATTCTGACCGCCCATTGAACAACGTTTATTGCTTTAACTTTAAAATAATTTTCCCTACCAGATTGGCAAGTTGTTCTAAAACCTGTTGCTGATTTTCATCAAAAGGAGTGAAAGCCGCTAATTCGACAGCCGCTACCACTTCCTCCTTGTTAAGTATAGGGAAAATATATAGATATCGGGGCGAACCCTGTCCAAGACCGGATACCACCCGTAAGTAGTTTGCCGGTACCTGGTTTATCGCTATCGGTTTTTTATCTTTTATTACCTGTCCTACTATGCCCTCGCCTTCCACTACGGCTTCTATAGGTTCCGATGAGTAGTAGGCGTACTTGGCAGCGGGCATAAAGGTATTGGTAGTGGGATTTTTTACATAAAATATCCCCGTAACTATTTGACAGGTATTGGCAATGCCTGTCAGTATTTTCTCACAAAAGTCTTTGATTGATAAATTTTGGGGACTGGGTGGGAAGATGGCCTGGGCTATTTCTCCGGGATTAAACGTATTGACTTCGGTAACTTCCTCTTCCTGCTGAGGGGTTTTAAGCCGATTCACTTCCTCAGTAAGTTGTTCAATGAGTTTGTCTTTATCGGAAAGGTTTTGCAATAGATGAAAAAGTAGGTAGAACATGAAAAAGTTAATCGCCAGGTTGATAATAACAACGAAAATGGTGCCCACCGTAATAGCATTGGTTGAAAAAAGACTGATGAGCACATTGGCAAGGAAAAAAGAGGCAAGGATGACTATTCCCAGTGCTATATAAAGGATATATTTGTAAGAAGTATATTGCATATTTTTTTCTGCCATTCAAATGATTACAAATCTATGTTATTCATTTCAAATTTATAAGAAAATTAGTGATTTTTTCGATAGTCCAAACATTATGTTTAGGAAAAAGGTTAATAGCGGCATCCGTCATGGTTGGCATTTCGCATTGATTGGGGTCTTGAACAATAGTAAATCCTCCCATTTCGGCGATAACCTTAAGACCGTAGGCGCCATCTTTGTTGGCACCAGAAAGGATTATTCCTATCAGTTTGTTTTGAAAGGCGTGTGCTGCTGTTATAAACGAAAGGTCGATGCTGGGACGTGAATGATTTACTGTTTCTTCAGTCGAAAGAGCAAAGCGATTGCCCAGTTCAATATACATGTGGTAATTGGCAGGAGCCAGGTAAACCTTGCCCGGTTTAATGGCATCCTTATCAAATGGCTCGATGACGGGCAATTTTGATTTGAGTGAGAGTGCCTCGACAAACCCCGATCGTACATGTTTGAGTCGGTGCAAGCACAACAGCAATGGCAGTGGAAAATCCGCAGGAAGGGATTGTAAAATATTAGTAACCACCTGAAAGCTTCCCGCCGATCCTCCTATGATTACCGCTTTGTATCCTATGTTTTCAGTTTTTGCCATAAATCCTTTCACTTTCATTGATTACCCTGTACAGCTGCTGGCTGATAATACCCAGTTGTTCGCGTATTCCAATGGCTAAACATCCATTTTTACTTAGTTTTTCGTAAAATGTTTTCAAAACCTTGTCCTGTAAGGTTTGGGTGTAATATAGCATCTGATTTCGAAAGATAATGAGCTGGATATTATTGGGCAAGAAACTAAAAGTATCGTCTTTTTTAAGAAAATGAACATGTTGTATAAGTGAGGTGTCGCGTATTGCAGCATCTTCCTTCAGTTGACAATATTTGCTAAACTCATATTTACCCTGATAACGAAGGTAATTATCGGCACTTACTTCGTATTTGTAGGTAGCAAAATTTCCATTTTTGATGTTTTTTTCGAAATGGGGACTTGCGGTACCCGCATACACTTCGGTAAAATAGGTCCATCCATTTTCGGCAAGCAGAATACACAGGCTGTACAATTCATCGCCCGAAACGCAATGGGGCAATGCTATTCGAACAGTTTTATTTTCATTGATAAGGCGTGGAAGGACAAAGTCGCGTAAATATCGCCAGAAAGAAGGGTCGCGGAACATTTCTGTAGATTCTACCAACATCTCCCGTAAAAACAGATGAATAAATTCATCATCGCGTGAAATATGGTTGATAAGACTTTCGGCGGTGGGATAACGGTGGGCCGACATAAAACTTTCTAAGCGACGTTTAAGAAATACAAGGGTGTATTCGTTGAAATCGATATCGAATCTTTCCTTGATAGCTTTCAAAATACTACGGAACTCGGTTATGGTAATGCTTGTGTATTGCAGCAAATCCATAGTCGCTATTTTTCAGATTTTCTTTCTTTTTTTAGTCGCTCAATTTCTTTGTTGGCTTCTTCAAGTAGCTGGTATTTCAGTTTACGCTCGGTGACGTCCTGGGCCAGGAGTACAATTTTTTCCAGCTGATTTTTATCGTTCATTTGGGGTACCATAGAGGTCATAATCCAAAGGGTGTCGCCGGTGGGTCGTGTACGCTTTAATACTCCCGAAAATGGTTTACCTTTTAGAACCTCTTTCCAGATTACCTCAAATTGTTCTTTTTCATCGGGTCGCAGATATTCGGTATAGTCTTTTTCAAGCAATTCTTCGGGTAAGAGTCCAACTGCCTGGCAATAATTGGCGTTGACCGATAGGTATTTTCCCTCGGGGGAGAATTCGCAACGCATAAAGGCAGTGTCGACAAGGCTAAGATACTGATTAAGTTGTTGTTGTAGTCGGTTGTTCTCGGAATTGCGAATCTCGAGCATCTTATCAACTTCGGCTTTTTCGGTAATGTCGATAAATTGTAAAAGGACTTTTATCATATTGGCCGACTTATCGAATACAGGGGCAAAAATTTGACGGACTTTCAGCTCGGTGCCGTTTGCAATACGAATGTTGGAATCGATGGTTTTAATTTTACCCAGCGGTAGCTGTTCCCATAGAAGGTCAAAGGTTTCTTTGGACATGTTAACAAAGTCGAGGATAGGACGGCCGATAAGGTCATCGGGTTTAGCTTGCAGGAAAGCAGCAACTCGATTATTTATTTCCATGATTTTGCCGGTAGCATCGAGTATAAGGATCATGGATGATAAATGGATGGCATTGAGAAAGCCCTGTAGTTCAGCTTCGCGTCGGGTAAAGTCTTCCTGAGTAGTGCGAAGTTCTTCCATGTTCTGGCGCATTTCTTCTTCCTGCTCGGCCATTTCTTCAGCCTGACGTTGTGATTTTTCAAGCAACCTGGCGGTTTGTAGGTTGATTTTTACGCTGGTAATCGTCGATGCAATGGTAGCCCCAATTTTTTCAACGAATTCAATTTCGTGGGGTTCAAACTTATTGAATGAGGCCAGTTCTACTACCCCCAGAACGCTGTCTTCGGTTTTGAGTGGTACAATAAGTATGCAGGCTGGTGGGGCATCGCCCAAACCCGAAGTGATGGTCAGGTAATTTTCGGGGATGTCGGTAATAAAAATTTTTTCCTTTTCGAGAACGGCCGTGCCAATAAGGCCTTCGCCAATAGGAATCTGTTGTTTGATGTATTTTTTGCGATCGTATGCGTAGGCCGAATAAAGCTCGAGGAAGCGATTGTCTTTGTCTTCGTCGTTGATGAAGTAAAGGGCGCCCTGAATGGCTTGCAAGTATTTAACCAGGTTTTGTATAATTTGGTCGGCCAGTACATTCAGATCGTTGTTGTGCATGCGGAGTATTTCGCCGAAACGTGCCAGCCCCTCATTGGTCCATATTCGCTTTTTCTCTTCATTTTTGTATTTGGTGTCCTCCATTTCGGCTTTCTGAAGACTTTTTTGCATATCAATGAGCGCATTGCCAAGGATGTCGTCTTCACTGAGTGGTTGATAATGTGAGGATAGCTTGTTGTGTCCGATATCAGTAGCAAAACGAGCTTTTTCTTTTAATCCATCTACCAGCCTGTTGAGGTAGCCTGCCATTTGGGCTATTTCGTCGTTTCGCTTGAACTCGAGTTTTTCAGGTAATTTTCCCCTTACCATCTGCGACAAAAAGTCCGAAAGAATGGCTAATGGTCGGTGAATATGTTTGTTAATATGATAATACAGCAGCAAAAGATATATTAAAGTTACCAAAAACAAAGCCAGTAACCATAGGTATCCTTGATGAACCGCTTTTTTAAGTTCAGAATCGATAAGCGATCGAAGCTCCTCATTCGAAAGCGCAATGGCTGTGAGCGAACTTTTCATTTTCCCCATAAGTCCGTCCTGGGGAGTAAAACCAATGGCACGATCAAAATCGTATAGAGAAAAAATTAATTGATGAAATTTTTGTAAATCACTCAGAAAGGCAATTTTGTCGGTTTTGATAGATAAAATGGCATTGGTTTCAGTCTCTTCAAAGAGAATTTTTATTTTGTTAAGTGTTGCAACATCTCTATTCAGAAGATATTGATCTTTTAGCAATAGGATTTCGTCTATCTGTCGAAGCAAAGTCTGACTTTTTTCATTCCTTGCTGCAACTTTCAATTTATCGGCAAGAATGGATATCTGCCCATTTACTCCATAATTGTCATATCCCTTCTGATTTACCAGTTCCAGATATTTCGCAAGATTTTGCCTGTAGTCTCGCCATATTCGGCCTATTTCATAAGTTTTTAAGCGAATGTCCTTGTTGTGATGAAGGTAATAACTGTTTCCAATTGCTGTTACTTCGTTCGAATAGCTATCGATGTATTTGCTAATCTTATCCGCAATCGTACTTTTTTGGGATTGGAAGAAATTTATATCGTAAGGAAGGCGGGCAAAAAGGACTTTTTGCAAACTATCGAGGGTGTTTATTTGCTCGGATAGGGCTATTGTTTTCCCCGAAAGCTCGTTATACGCTTTAATTTTTTTTAGTTGATTTACTGCTGTGGCCATGAAGGCAAGCAGTAGGATGCCCATGGTGAAAATGATAACAGTAAATCGTTGCTTAAGCGTAAAATCATTAGACCTCATTAGCGGCATATTTTTAAGAATTATGCTACGTTGTCTTTTTTACGTAAAATTGTTCCTTTTTTTCAAAAAAAGAGGAATAGGGTCCCAAAATGGTTTCGTGCATACCAAGTATAAGATAGCCTCCTGGATAAAGGCTTTCATGAAAAAGTTGAAATACGCGATTCTGTAAGTTGTAATTGAAATATATGATTACATTTCTGCACATGATAATGTCAAATTTACAGGGGAAAATATTATCGTCCTGTACCAAATCGTGTTTTTTGAAAACGGCCTTTTCTGTCAAAAATTTGTTCATCGTTATCAGGTCCTTGTTTTTGTCGATTTCGAAATATTTCGAATAGGGGACGTCGTAAAATATTTCGTAATTATAAGGATTTTCTTTGATAACTTTATCAAAATTATCGAGATAACCGATGTTGAAGCGGTATTTGTAAACTCCCTTACGGGCGACTTCGAGGACATCGCTATTGAGATCGGTGCCGAACACTCTTGCTTTATCGAGCATTCCTACCTCATTTAATAAAATTAACATCGAATACACCTCCTGACCAGTAGAGCAGCCTGCATGCCAGATATTGATAACTTTATGTTCTTTAAAATAAGGAAGAATACGATATCGAATGGCTTGCCACACCGCAGGGTCGCGAAATAATTCGGTTGTATTTACCGTGATTTCTTTAACAATTTTTTCGGCAAACTGACCATTTTTACGAATTTCGGCCACTAGCGTTTTTAAATCCATTTTGTTATCCATCAATACTTTTGCCAATCGCCGACGCAACGATTTTTCAGAGTAGTTGCTAAAATCGTATCCAGATGCCTGCTTTATTGCCGTTGTGAATAGCTGTATGTCGAGTTCTTCTGCTGTCATTCCTAAATAATACCAGATATTTTCCCGCCTCTTTCTTTCAATTTAAGAATCGTACTAAGTTAAGCATTATTCTGAAATTAACAATCCTGCCTGGTGGTTGGAAATATTTCTTTTAAGCAAGTTGTTAATTGTCTAATAATCAATTTTTTGCACTTTTTCTCAATAATCCCTCACGCCGTTTATAGCACTCTCTCTTTTGTCATCCTCACCCTGGCCAGTCGGCTACCCCGCTGCTTTGCATGGAGGGAAGGGGGTGAGGTTGAAAAGGAGAAGAAGGAGGGCGAGTTAGTGTAGTGCTAAATAGATCATAATTTAAAACCGCAAAGGACGCTAAGTTTACGCTATGACCGCAAAGAAAAATATCTGCGAACTTTGCGACTACTTCGCGGTCCTGGCGATTAAATATTTTTAAAATTATTCTGGCTGAAACGAGCATGTATGGCAGAATTCACAAACGAGGATGAAAATATTTATCTGTTTCGTACTTGCCTATGTGTAGAAAGTTTATCACATGCGAGTTCCATCCTGCCGATTTAAAAAAAGTTTAAAATTATTTTTGGATAAAACCTTCATTATTGTGCTCAAGCACAAACACACAATGAATAAAATGGGGAATATTATCCATACAACGAAATGGAAAAACGGTTTAAATAATTAATATTCAACATATTAAATAATTTTATTCGGATGAAAATATTTATCAGTTTCATGCTTGCCTATGTGTAGAAAGTTCATCACATGCGAGTTCCATCCTGCCGATTTAAAAAAGTTTAAAATTATTTTTGGATAAAATAAGTACTTAGGAATCAGCCTAATTTATTTATAAAAGGTTGTCAAAACATGGAAATATTGGCATAGAATCATCAGTTCAGGGCTACTTTAGCTTGTTTTTTTTTTTAAGCAAAAAACGTATTTTTGTTTCATAATTTAAAACAAAAAAAGATGAAAAAAACTGCACTTTTTTTAATGGTGGTTGTTTTTTCAACAACCCTATACAGCCAGGTATTTGTTGGAGGTTCTGTTGGATTTTCAGTTTCGGGTTCATCCACAACTTTGGGCAATACTACGGTTGATGGTCCTACTTATTCAAATTTTAGTGTTGTGCCGATGGTTGGTTACTATCTCAACAGCCAGATGGCCATTGGAGCTGAATTTGGATTAGGTTTGAGCAGTTCCAATAACAACGCTACCCCAACGGCTACCAAGACTACCACAACGAGCTTTGGTATTAGTCCATTTTTGCGTTATCATCTGATTGAGATGGGGCCTATCTCATTATTTGGACAGGGATCAGTAGGGATAGGTTTTGGTAAGACAAAGATAAAATCGGGAAATGTATCGTCCGATGGAGCAAAAACTACCTCTTTTGAAATAGCAGTTCGTCCGGGAATTTCGTACAAACTAACCGATCAGATTGCTATTGAAGCTTTTCTGGGTGGATTGTCGTATGACCTGACAACTGAAAAGCAGCCAAATGGCGACAAAGGCAAAGACTATACCCTCGGCTTAAATCTTTCAACTGCCCTTAATCTGGGTTTTGTTTATAAGTTTTAAGCAGCAGTCAAAACGTTGAAGAATAAAAAAGCCAGCTTCGTAAATGGAGCTGGCTTTTTTTATGAATTAAGAAACTTACTCCGAAACTACTTCAAAAGGAATTTCTACATATACTTCCTTGTGGAGTTTAACTTTAGCTGTATAATTACCGACTTCTTTGATGACTTCTTCCTTGATGTAGATATTCTTGCGATCGATATCAAATCCCTGTGCATTAAGAGCTTCAGAAATTTGAATGGTATTTACCGAACCAAAAATTTTCCCTTTCGAACTTGTTTTAGCTCCGATAGTAAGCTTTAGACCTTTCATTTTTTCAGCCAGCTGTAGGGCTTCCTGGCGTAGTTTTTCTTCCTTATGGGCACGTTGACGGATAATTTCGGCATGCATTTTTTTTGCTGAGGGTGTTGCAACAATGGCTAACCCTTTTGGTATAAGGAAATTGCGTGCATATCCATCCTTTACGGTTACAATATCATCTTTGCTACCCAGGTTTTTAACGTCCTGTTTAAGTATGATTTCCATACGCTGTCCTCCTCTCGGTTTACTTTAACAAATCGGTTACATAGGGCAACAACGCCAGGTGACGTGCACGCTTTATGGCCGTTGCTACTTTTCGCTGATACTTTAATGAGGTACCCGTAATGCGACGGGGAAGAATTTTTCCCTGCTCGTTAAGAAATTTCTTCAAAAATTCTGGGTCCTTGTAATCGACGTACGTGATACGGTTCTTCTTAAACCGACAATACTTTTTCTTTTTAATTTCAACCGCAGGGGGCGTTAAGTATCTAATTTCCGACTGATTGTTTGCCATAGCCTAATCCTCCATTTTTTTAGCCGATTCTTTTTGCATTCTTTTCTTTTGTGCGTATTCGATGGCATGTTTGTCCATCTTGAAGGTAAGGAAACGTATAATCCGTTCATCACGACGGTATTCGGTTTCCAACTTGTCAACCAGCGAAGGCTCTGCCTTGAATTCTATCAGGTTGTAAAAGCCTGTGGTTTTCTTCTGAATAGGATAGGCTAGCTTACGAAGCCCCCAATTCTCGGTGTGCACAATCTCTGCTCCGTGCTCGGTTAAAAAACTTACAAATTTGTTAACCGCTTCCTTCATCTGAGCCTCAGACAAAACGGGAGTTACAATGAAAACGGTTTCATACTGTCTTTGCATACATTTACTTTTTATCAAAAATTATTGGAGCGCAAAAGTAAAAACTTTTTGTTGAAAATCAAATAAGTACCCTTTTTATTTTTTAGTGTCAACGTTTTTGCTAAACGAACATGTATATTTTTTCGGCATAAAACATATTCCAATGCGCTTTTACCGACCTTGCAAAAAAAATTAAAATTATTTACGTGTGATAAATATTTCCTCCTGCCGCTCTTATGAGTACCTTCAACTTAGTCATCCTCACCCCGTCCTGTCGTCCTCCCCTCTCCTTTGTAAGGAGAGGGGAAGGGGGTGAGGTGATACCCTATTGCTACCATAATATCACCCCTACGGGGTTGAAAGAGTTTGGTAAATTTAAGGTTCGTGCTCGTCAATGTACAGAAAGATTTGATGCATGCGAGTTTTATCCAAAGGGATTTATATTATAGGTAGGTGCCAAAGTCTCAGCGTGTCATACGGTATTTTACAACTTAGCCAACCTCACCCCGGCTTGTGGGCCATCCCTCTCCTTTGTAAGGAGAGGGGAAGGGGGTGAGGTGATATCCTATTGCTACCATAATATCACTCCTACGGGGTTGAAAGAGTTTGGTAAATTTAAGGTTCGTGCCCGTCAATGTAGAGAAAGATTTGATGCATGCGAGTTTTGTCCAAGGAATTTATAATTTTATAGGTAGGTACCAAAGTCTCAGCGTGTCATACGGTATCCTACAACTTAGTCATCCTCACCCCGTCTTGTCGTCCACCCCTCTCCTTTGTAAGGAGAGGGGAAGGGGGTGAGGTGATATCCTATTGCTACCATAACATCACCCCTACGGGGTTGAAAGAGTTTGGTAAATTTAAGGTTCGTGCCCGTCAATGTAGAGAAAGATTTGATGCATGCGAGTTTTATCCAAAGGGATTTATATTATAGGTAGGTGCCAAAGTCTCAGCGTGTCATACGGTATTTTACAACTTAGCCAACCTCACCCCGTCTTGTCGTCCACCCCTCTCCTTTGTAAGGAGAGGGGAAGGGGGTGAGGTGATATCCTATTGCTACCAAAGTTTTCACCCCTACTGGGTTCAATAAGGTTTGGTAATATTTAATGGTTGTTTAAAGGAGTTGTGGGGGAGAGATGATATAAGGTTTCGTCTTGGGGCGTAATACCTGAACTTTTAAGAAATAGAATTTTGCTTGTCGGGTAGCGAAGCTGATATGATAGTATTGTCGATGGGTGAAGCTTCCACTTGCTTTGTTTTTCTGGTCTTAAGCATGTGATTTATTCGTGCTATTGACCATACCAAAAAACGTCCGAGGTTCCAAACAATAACTATTGAAAAATATATGAGGGCTAATGCTAACAATGCCAGTAAAAATATTAAGGCACCGTCCTGTTGCTTGCTGCGGCTGAATGTCTTACGATACGAAAGTCCTGGGATACCCGTACGTATGGAAAATCCTTTTGATCCAAATGTGCCGAATTTTGTTCGAATGCTTGAGGATACCCCTGATTTACTAAAATTCAGCCCAAGACCATTTCCCAGGTTCATCCGACGATAATACCGAAAGCCCATTTTTCTTTTTTTGTTCACTCAAAGTTAGTATTAAGTCGAAATACTTAACACAAAATTCTATAATTATTTTGTGTATATTAGTAGGTAATTACCATGCAACAAAAGGTGACCTGTACGTGTTTTTTATAAAAATGTACGTTAAGATTATTGATTTATGAAAGCGTTTTTTCTAAGCATAATGTTGTTTTTTACTTTAATTCTTCAGGCACAGAAAGGTAGAATTGAAGGGGTTATCCGTGATGCTAGTACCAATGAACCTATTCCCTTTGCCTATGTAATTATAGCAGGCACTACTGTGGGAACGACCTCCGATCTCGATGGTAAATATGTATTAGCGAATCTTGATCCGGGATTTTACCAGCTACAAATAAGTTCGGTGGGCTATAAAACTTATCTAACGGAAGATGTTCAGGTAGTTGTAAACAAAGTAATGAATTTAGATTTTGCGCTTGAACCCCAGCAATTACAATTGGACCAAGTGGTGGTAAAGGCTGAGCGGTTTATAAAAAAGCCAGAAACCCCAGTTTCGATTCGTAGCATTGGTATTTCAGAAATAGAAAACAGTGCTGGGGCTAATCGGGACATAGCGCGTATTATTCAGAATTATCCGGGAGTGGCGTCGTTTCCTGGGGCAAATCGAAATGATATCATTGTGCGAGGTGGGGCAACCAACGAGAGTCGCTATTTTGTTGACGACATTGAAATTCCCAATATCAATCACTTTGCCACGCAGGGAGCCTCGGGCGGAACTAATGGTATTTTGAATGCCGACCTGATACGTTCGGCCGAGTTTCTGGCTGGTGCTTTTCCTGCTAATCGATACAATGCCCTGAGCGCAGTGTTTGATTTTAAAACGATTGACGGTAACTCTGATAAAAATAGGTATCGGGCTGCTATTGGTGCTTCTGAACTTTCTTTTACGATTGATGGGCCAATCAGCGAACGGACTACTTATATTGCCACAGCTCGACGGTCGTACCTGCAGTTTTTATTTAAAGCTTTAGGACTTCCTTTCCTGCCTACTTTTAACGATTATCAGGTGAAGGTAAAAAGTAAGCTCGATTCGAAAAATGAGCTTACGTTTATCAGTGTGGGGGCACTAGACCAAATGCGCCTGGATACCAGCCTTAAGAATCCTACTGAAGATCAGCTATATATTCTCAATTATCTGCCAATCTTCGAACAATGGAGTTATGCTACAGGGGTTAGTTACAAACATTTTAAAGACGACGGTAATTGGACTTTTGTGTTAAGCCGAAATATGCTTAACAATCGTCAGTATAAATACAAGGATAATCGGGAAATTATTGCCAATCGTCTTATCGACTATACGAGTACCGAACAGGAAAATAAATTTCGTGCCGAACGGCTTTACCGTAATGGCCCATATCGTTTGCAGTATGGGATGTCTTTTGAGTATGCAAAATACACTAACGAAACTTTTCAAAAGATTTTTCGAGGCACCGTCGTCGATACTTTCGATTTTAGTTCTACCCTAAATCTGGTTAAGTATGGTATTTTTACCCAGTTAAGTCGTACTTTTCTGGAAGAAAGGCTAACGCTTTCGTTTGGGATACGAGCCGATGGTAGCAGCTACAACCCCGAAATGCGCAATTTATTTAATCAACTATCACCGCGGTTGGCTGCCTCGTACCAGCTTACCTCGCAGTGGAGCTTAAATGGAAGTGTGGCTCAATATCAACAGTTGCCCGCATACACCATACTGGGGTATCGCGACAATCAGTACGTATTAGCCAATAAAAGCCGTTTGCGTTATATCCAGAGTACCCATTATATTGCTGGAGTAGCATACCAGCCCAGTCGTACCACACGATTGAGCCTTGAAGGATTCTGGAAAACATATAGACGCTATCCCTTTTCACTGCTCGATTCCATCAGCTATGCTTTTAAACCTATTGATTATGGTTTTGTAGGCAACGAACCTACCACTTCAACTTCGAAGGGTCGAGCTTATGGGATTGAGTTTTTGGTTCAAACAGCATTACCTAATGACGTTAATGCTGTACTTGCTTATACCTATGCCATCAGTGAATTTGAGGATAGAAATGCACAGTATCGACCCACCTCATGGGATAATCGCCATATTTTGAACTTTACCCTCAACAAGCAGTTTAAAAATTTCTGGCGAGGTGCCCTTAAATGGCGCTATGCTGGAGGCTTGCCTTATACACCATACGATTTACAACAATCGAGCTTAATTGCTGCCTGGGATGTTCGGAATCGACCATATCTGGATTATAATGCTATTAACTCTAAGCGATTTAAAGCTTTTCATCAACTCGATGTACGTGTAGAGAAGTGGTTTGTATACAATAAGGCTACCTTGAGAATCTATATTGATGTGCAAAATCTATATAACTTTAAGTCGGAAACACAGGCGCGATTAACAAATCTCGATACTCAGGGAAATAAAGTGATAGATGCTCAGGATCCATCGCGTTATGTGCTAAGGGAGATTCCCTCGGAAGGACAGGGGACGGTGCTGCCCACTTTTGGTATAATGCTTGATTTTTAATAAATTATAAATTTAACAATATGATCGGGACAAAAATTTTTAACAAATATTTTTTGCTGAGTTGGTTATTCATTGGAAGTGCTTGTTTCAGCAGCATGCTTTCTGCGCAAACAATGCCTCAGCGCTACATCTTAAATGAACAGGGGAAAGGGCAAAGCATCCGTATTACTTTTGATATAGGCAAAGAATATGGACACCCTGTACTGGCAATCTGGTTAACTACCACTGACGGAAAATACATACAAACATTATTTGTCTCGCAAACGGTAGCCAAAGGGGTATATCCCCATGGGAAGGCTTCGGAGGGCAAGTGGCAAGCTGCTGAACGTAGAAATCCTTCTACCTTGCCTTTTTGGGCGCATAGTAGAGGGGTGGTGGCGCCCGATGGACTTTATTTACCTACGCCCGAGCAGCCCGTTCCGGATGCATATTCTGGAGCAACCCCATCCAATAGTTTTGTACTTGAAACTCGACTCGATACGCTTGTAAAAGGGAAAGCCATGTTATTATTGGAAATTAATAAGCCATTCGATTTTAATCAATATTGGCACAATATGCTTTTCCCCGATAATACGGCTTACAAAAGTACAGGGCAACCCAGCCTGGTGTATGCTGTAATTGTCGACTTTGATCGGCCCGAAAATCCCTACTACCTTAATCCAATAGGCCATGGTGATCCCTGTGGTTTGTCGGGGAAGTTATATACCGATTTATCTACGATGACCACGGCATTAAAGATAGTCGATAAGGTCAAAGTGGAAGTGATTGGGCAATAGTTTAAGCAAGTTTAGCGTAGCACTTCTAAGCGACTTGCATCGAGGCGTAAAAATATAAAAAGCAGTAAGGTAAAAGCCCAGAGCGATGAGCCACCATAGCTAAAAAACGGTAAGGGGATGCCTATAACGGGCAGTAACCCCAGGGTCATCCCTACATTAATAGCTATGTGCATAAATAAAATGGAAGCAACACCGTAGCCGTATATGCGGCTAAAGGCCGATCGTTGTAATTCGCTCAGATGTAAAATACGCAGGAGGAGTATTACAAAAAGTCCAAGAACCACTGTAGAACCAATAAAGCCCCACTCTTCACCTACGGTGCAAAAAATGAAATCGGTGCTTTGTTCGGGAACAAAATTAAATTTTGTCTGCGTACCCTGTAAAAAACCTTTGCCCAAAAGTCCCCCCGAACCAATGGCTATCTTACTCTGCGCTACATTGTACTCGGCCCCTTTGGGGTCCGATTCTTTGCCCAGCAGGATATTGATACGCTGTTGTTGATGAGGTTGCAAGAAGTTATCGAATAGGTAATCGACCGAATAAGTGAACCCAATGGCCATAAAAGTGAATACAATAATCCAGGGGATATGGGGTATTTTTTTAAAGGCTGAATTAATGAGGGGAAATATGCCAACAATACCTGTGGTGATGAGTAGAAAGAAATATGGATTATTGGGTCGATGAAATAGATGAAGGGCGATTAACTTAACAACAAAATAACCAATAGTCAGGCTCGTGACAGCGAGTATTAGTTCTGAAATGCGCAATCTAACGATAAAAAGCGCGGTAACTGCCATAATAAGAATAATTATCAGCACGGTTATCGGGGGAGCGATAAGTGCGATCAATGAGAGGAAGATGAGTAAGAACCCGAATAGCAGGATAATGCCAGGGAATCCTTCGCGATAGAATGCCAATGTAAAAGCAGCAAATACCACTACTGAACCTACATCGGGTTGTAATGCGATGAGCATGGCAGGGATGGCAATGAATATACACGCTATTATCCAGGTTTTAATTTTATCGGTACGGACGTTGTAAGAGCTCAGGTATTTAGCCACTACCAGGCAGGTTGCTACTTTAGCGAATTCAGTGGGTTGAAGTCGAAGCTGACCAATTTCAAACCATGCACGGGCACCATTCACTTCTTTCCCCAGCACAAGAACCAGCAATAGGCTTATAAGGGAAAATGCATAGACGGCATAGGCAAAAAATGAAAAAGCTCGGGTGTCGATCGAAAGCGTTATGAGAGCAATCAAGATGGCTGCACCAATCCATACTAACTGCTTGCCATACCGCATGTTCCAGTCGAAAATACTACGATGTTCCTCGGAATATACTGCAGCGTAAATATTTATCCATCCCATCAATACGAGGATTAGATACAGGATGACGGTAAACCAGTCAATTCGCGCCCAAACATTGACATTTCTTCGCATGCCGTTTATTTTTTAGGATAAATAATAGTTTTGGTGCGTAGGTATTCCTCATACCATGGTCGGGTAATGGTATCGGTAAGGTACTTTTCTATCATCAAGCTGGCAATGGGTACTGCAATGGTAGCACCAAAACCGCCATTTTCGATATAAACAGCAATGGCAATTTTAGGATTGTTACGGGGAGCAAAGGCAATAAAAATGGAATGGTCATCACCATGTGGATTTTGTGCGGTACCGGTTTTTCCACAAATGTCAAGCCCTTTAACAGCACCATTGAGGGCTGTTCCTCCGCCAGGTCCATTCACCGCTCGGTACATTCCTTCAATAACGATATTGAATAAAGAGCTGTCGAAGGCTGTGTATTGCTTTTGCTTGAAGCGACTGTCGATAGAATCTTTACCATTGATCTGACGTACTGAATGAGGTATGTAGTAATATCCATGATTTGCAATCGTAGCAGCCATATTAGCCAGTTGAAGGGGAGTAATGCCAATTTCGCCCTGACCGATAGCAAGCGAGATGATAGTTACCGAGTTCCAGGACTTGCGGTATATACGATTATAGTACTCGAGGCTGGGAATGTTTCCCCCCAGCTCATGGGGCAGGTCGGTCTGGATTTTTTTTCCAAGCCCAAAGCTCATTACCAGGTCGCGCCAATGCTGGTAGGCCGAGAAACGATCCTTTTCGTTGGGATTGTCAATAATCCTTCTAAACACATTGCAAAAATATGCGTTACAGGAATATTGGATGCCGCCAATAAGATCCAGTGGAGTGGGATGAATGTGACAGCCAACATGGACGGGACCTACTGTGTAACCCTGAGCACAACTAAAAGTACTTTGTGGGGTAATGGTCCCTGTTTGAAGACCAACTAGCGCATTCAATAATTTAAATGTTGATCCTGGAGGATTTTTCGACTGTAACGCTCGATTGAAAAGGGGATTGGAAGGGTCATCCCGCAAGCTTACAAAGTTGGTGGCACGAGCCCTTCCTATTAGCATTTGCGGATCGTACGATGGATTTGAAATGAGTACCAATATTTCGCCTGTTGCCGGTTCTATGGCTACAATACCCCCACGAAAATTTTTGATGAGCTTTTCCCCGTATGCCTGTAATTCGGCATCGATGGTGGCCGTAATGTTTTTCCCTTGTACGGCAGGTTTATCGAATCGACCATTGGCCAGCGACCCCTTTATGCGATTATGCACATCAACCAGGTAAATTTTTACCCCTTTGACCCCACGAAGTTCTTTTTCATACGCCCTTTCGAGCCCACTCATCCCGATATAATCCCCCATTTGATAGTAGGGATCATTCTTAATGTGCGATGAGTCCACTTCGCCTACGTAACCCAAAAAATGTGCTGCAATTTTTCGTTCGTAATGGCGCAAGGTTCGCGGCTGAACATAAAATCCAGGGAATTTGTACATTTGTTCCTGAAAGGCAGCATATACCGAATCGGGTATTTGATAAAGAAAAGGTGAGGATTTGTAACGCGAATAGTTGCGGGCTTTACGGATAGTCTGTCGCACATATTCGGGCGTAATGCCTAAAATTGAACAGAAGGTACTGGTATCGAAGGCTCTAAGTTCCTGTGGGTTTACCATCAAATCGTAAGCTGCCTGATTACTTACAATAAGCCGACCTTTACGATCAAAAATGAGCCCTCGTGCTGGATATAGGGTTACGTAACGTTGCGAATTATTTTCCGCTGAAAACTTATAGGAGTTATCGATGATTTGCATGTAAAATAGTCGGATGAGGTATATGAAAACTACCAGAACAAATATCCCCGAAATGATATAATACCGGTTTGCGTATTGATTGTTCATGGCAGTCTTTATTTTTCTACCTTATCTACTTTCTAAAGAAAAAGAATTGACTAACAACAATGAGAAAACTAGTAAAGAGGGTACTGAGAAACACCCTTGCTAAGGTTGCAAAGAAGTCCGACCAACGGAACATCTCAATGAAAAACAGGGCAAAATGATGAAGAAAAACCATGACCAGGGTATATCCGACAAACCACCGTAGGCCGTAATAATGAACAGTAGGTAAAGTGTCGGCCTCATAATCTTCGCGAGGGGAAATCCATTTAAGTACAGCAGGACGAGTAAAGGCCATCCATGTACAGGCGGCTGCATGCATTCCCAGTGTGTTGGAAAAAAGGTCAATGGTTAAGCCTAAAAAAAATGCCATAAGTAACATGGCCGAACGAGGCATGTCGAAGGGTAGTAACAATACGAAAAGTACGTAAAAATAGGGATTGATTAAATTGCTAAATTGAATCTGGCTGAAAATGAAAATTTGCAACAAAACCAGGATGATAAATCGAAAAATATATATTGGCAACCTATTCATTGATAACAGAATTTTCCAGCGTCGTTTGTTCTAAAAGTTTCTTGTTACTTATCAGGTATACATAATATAAATTCTTGAAATCGGTCGATAAGCGTACATTGATGCTGTAAAATGTCCCCATTGAAATAGAGTAATCCTCAACCACCCCAATCATGATGCCTTCGGGGAAAATGTTTGAGTATCCGCTGGTTACAATGGTATCACCATGTTTAATGGGCACGTGTAAAGGTATATCATTTAAAGTTCCAAAACGATAATTGGAACCAGGCCACTCAAACGAACCAAAGTAATTGTTCTTTTTAAACTTTGCGCTTACCTTAAATTTTTTGTTTAATACCGGCATAACGATAGCAAAATGCTTGCTGGTAGCAATAACAACACCTACTATTCCCTGATCGCTAATGACTGCCATATTAGGCTGAATACCCGAGTCGGATCCCTTGTCAAGCGTAAGATAATTGTAAGGAAGATGAACCGTGCAATTAATAACACGGGCTGTCAGGTAGCTTATATCGGAACTGTCGTGGACTGCTTTTTGGGGATATTGCGTGTATTTTTTTTGGTAGTATGCCAGTTCGTTTCGTAGTCTTTCGTTTTCTATTAATAATCTATCGTTTAAGGTCTTTAACTTGAGGTATTGCCTGGCATGTTCTTTTTTTAGCGATAAGCTGGCGTACCACTTTTGGGCAGAATTGAGATAGGAAATTTGATGATAATAATTATATCTGATAACCAGAGATATAGCAATCGTTTCGAGAAGAAGAAACAACAGGAGAAATTGATACTTTATCAGAAATTGAAGTATATTTCTCATATTTCTTCTTCCGAATTATTCATTATTCAGTTTATCTCATCAGGAAAGTGAAACGATCGATGTTTTTTAAAGCAATGCCTGTACCACGGGCTACAGCATGCAAGGGATCGTCAGCTACATGAAAGGGTATTTGTATTTTGTCGGTAAGTCGCTTATCGAGTCCTCGCAACAGAGCACCACCACCTGTGAGGAAAATACCTTTTTGAACAATATCGGCATATAATTCAGGAGGGGTTTGTTCAAGCACAGCTACGATGGCCGATTCAATTTTAGAGATCGACTTATCGAGACAGTGAGCTATTTCCTGATAAGAGATAGGGATTTCGATGGGCATGGCCGTCATCAGGTTGGGGCCTCTCACAATGTAGTCGGGTGGAGGATTGTCCAGATCGGGTAAGGCAGAACCTACTTTGATTTTTATTTCCTCAGCCGTGCGTTCCCCTATTTTAATGTTGTGTTGATGGCGCATGTACGACTGAATGTCGGCGGTGAAGCCGTCGCCTGCCACACGAATACTCTGGTTGCATACAATGCCGCCCAGTGCAATCACAGCTATTTCGGTAGTACCTCCCCCTATATCCACTACCATGCTTCCTTCGGGGGCTTCGACATCGAGTCCGATACCCAGTGCAGCAGCCATGGGCTCATAAATCATGTACACCTCTCGGCCATTGGCATGCTCGGTCGAGTCGCGTACAGCCCTTATTTCTACGTCGGTACTTCCCGAGGGTATACTAACTATCATTTTCAACGTAGGATTAAAAAGCTGATTTTTTTTGTTAACCAGCTTGATCATCCCTCTTATCATCTGCTCGGCTGCATTAAAGTCGGCTATCACCCCATCTTTAAGAGGGCGGATGGTTTTTATATTTTCATGCGTCTTGCCATGCATCTGTTGTGCGGCATGACCTATCGCTATCAATTTGCCTGTTTTGGTGTCGATCGCTACAATCGATGGCTCGTCGACTACAATCTTGTCGTTATGAATGATAATGGTGTTGGCCGTACCCAAATCCATTGCTATCTCCTGCGTCAGGAACGAAAATAGACCCATATATAAAGATGTTTTTTTAGATAAAAATGTATTTTTCCCGGTTGCTAAATTATAAAATTGTCAATTCATTCCTGCATTTTTATTATTTTTTTTTGAATGCTTTCTTTCTATCCGAAATATTTATGTCGCAACAGATGTAAGTCGCATGAATAATGCTTTGTATACAATTGGTAATTAAAAATTGTACGCACAAACAGTTCGTTTTTATGAATATCTAACATATTTAGAACACCCATAAGGAACTTGCTTTTCATATCAGGCATTTACCAAATGCAATATTTTAGGCTATATTTGCATAATTTTCGCTTTGCAAAGACAACAAATCTTGAATATGGAGATTTTCAATACAAAAAAATCGTTGCGCAATTTTTTGGATAGTAAGTCCGAAAATGTTAAAGTTGGTTTTGTGCCTACCATGGGGGCCTTGCACGAAGGGCATCTGTCGCTGGTTCGCTGTTGTAGGAACCAGAACGAGGTGGTCGTGGTGAGTATATTTGTCAATCCTACCCAGTTTAACGATAAAGAGGATTTAGCAAACTATCCTCGGACGCTGGACAAGGATCTGGAATTGTTGCGTCAGGAGCATGTGGATGTGGTGTTTTGTCCTTCTGTTGAGGAAATGTATCCTGAGCCTGATACACGAACCTTTGATCTGGGAGGGCTTGATACTACCATGGAGGGCGCTTTTCGTCCCGGGCATTTTAATGGTGTGGTGCAAATTGTTACCAAGTTATTCGAGGTAGTTCTGCCTCACCGGGCTTATTTTGGTGAGAAAGATTTTCAACAGCTCACCATTATCCGATACATTGTCAATCAGTTAAACATTCCTGTACAGATTGTACCCTGTCCTATTGTACGTGAACCAGATGGTTTGGCAATGAGTTCGCGTAATATGTTACTTGGTGCCAACGAACGACAAGCAGCACCCTTAATTTCACAGGTATTATTTAAAGCAAAAGATTTGAAAAATAGTCTTTCGGTTTCAGAACTAAAAAAATGGGTTGTTGATCAAATCGATGCCAACCCTTATCTTCAAACCGAATACTTTGAGATTGTAGACGATGTAAAACTTCAACCCGTGAATAGCTGGGAAGATCCTGTCGCTAAAGTAGGTTGTATAGCCGTAAGGGCGGGTAAGATTCGTTTAATAGATAATATCCGATTTTGATAAAAAAACAGGAACCTAGATGTAATCTTCCCCAAAATTTAATTTCACATCGTTTACGTATTGTCTAATCATTTGCTCATTTTTAAGGCTGCAAATGAGTAATACATTGTTGGTGTCGACCACTATGTAATCGTCGAGTCCTTCCACTACTACACATTTGTTGGGTTCCGATCGAATGATGTTGTGCGATGCGTTGTAAGCAAGTATTTTCGGATGGCTCAGATGATTGCCATTTTCATCTTTTTGCAAGTGTTCGAAAATAGAACCCCAGGTACCCAGGTCGGACCAGCCAAAGTCGCCACAACGTACAAACACGTTATCGGCCATTTCCATGATTCCATAGTCGATGGAGATGTTCTTACAACGGGGATATATTTCGTTGATAAAGTTCGGTTCCTGTGGCGTGTTCAGTATGGTTTTTCCTTCCTCAAAAAGCGTGAAAATGTCGGGGAGATATTTTTGAAAAGCCTCAGAAATGCTTTCAACCGACCAGAAGAAAAGCCCTGAATTCCAGAAAAATTCACCACTTTCAACGAATACCTTAGCCATCTCATAATCGGGTTTTTCGGTGAAAGTTTTGACTTTTTTAAGATTTGGATTGGCTTCGAGAAAGGCTTTTATATCTTCTCTTTTGTGGTTTTTTTCTGTGTCAATCTGAATGTATCCATAGCCTGTTTCAGGGCGGCTGGGACGGATGCCAACCGTGAAAAGCCCATTAATTTTTGTAGTAGCTTCAAGAATTTCTTGAGCAATGCTTAAAAAGGCATCTTCATCCACAATACGATGATCGGATGGTGCTACGACCATCGATGCGGAAGGATTTTGCAACGAAATTTTAGATAAGGCGTAAGCAATGCATGGAGCAGTGTTGCGTCGAAAGGGCTCAAGCAATAAATTTTCGGGCAATAGCTGAGGTAGTTGTTCCTTTACCAGCAATTCGTATTGGGCATTGGTGACCACGAGAATATTTTCGGTGGGGATAATACGGGCAAAACGATTGAAGGTTTGCTGAAGTAAGGTTTGGCCAGTGTTAAGAATGTCGAGAAATTGTTTGGGACGCGATTCCCTGCTGAAAGGCCAGAAACGACTACCAACCCCTCCGGCCATGATTACGCAGTAATGATTTTTGTTCATAGCTCTTTTTCAATCGGTTTAATCAACAAGATGTTATTTTCGACTGGCGAAATTAGCAAATATTTATTCAAAACGGCAATGCTTTTGGAAATATTGAAAATCTCTTTTCTATGCCTTTATCAGACCCTGAGCAATAGCGTAAATGGTGAGTCCCGAAACAGTTTTTATACCCGTTTTCTGTGAAATATTTTTCCGATGTGTGATTACCGTGTTAATACTAATGTTGAGTATGTCGGCAATTTCTTTATTTGTTTTTCCTGAAGCCAGATGGAGCAGTACTTCTGTCTCTCGTTCGCTTAGCGTGTTTGGTTGTTCTTTCATTTGCTTGTCGTCGAGGTATGCATCCATTCTTTTCAACTTACTGGCAATGGTTTCTGGTGTATCGTATAAGGTGATTACTTCATTGAAAATTTCCATAATTTGACGCTCGAAATATATGTATTGAAGACCAATCCATGCGGTATTGGGATATGTTGCTTTCAGATTCATAAATTTTCGCGTCTGGTTTACTACTAGGATTGGATCAACAATGACCAAAGTACGTGATTTTCTGGAACAAAATTGAGCAAGTTCATCAAGGTCATCCACCATAGCTTTTTCGTACCGTAGATATGTTCTGTCAAGTAAAATGGCCAGGCCTTCACGCAACATTTCGGAAGGTTCAGCAATGGCAATATGTAGTACTTTATTGAATCTTTCCCTTAACATGCTTTTCCAGTTGTGCCACCAGTGGAACAAGAACCCGATCCTCAATTTGTGAGTGAATAGCCAAATCCGATTCCAACTCAAAAAGATGGGTGAGTAACCTTCGCCGTGATGCCTGATCGTCCTTTGCAGGTAAATATTTTATGAGTAGATTTTTTAAATCTGAAAGTTTTTCCTCAATGTCGTCGTGATGTTCGCGATATTCTTCCACAGAATACTCACTGTCGGATAGAGCGTTAAGATTATCTTTTTCATGAAGCGATTGATACAAACGGCTAACGTATGGAAACACTACTTCATTTTCGTAGTTGAGGTGCTCGATGACTTCGCTAAAGTACTCATTGAAAAATTTTTCTACAAGGACAATTTCTTCCTGATTGGCCACCCCTTTCATTTGACGTATCAACTGAAGGATTTGTGGATAAATTTCTTCGGTAAAATATTGGTGGTCATTTTTAAGATATTGTAAAATAACAGGAACATCCTCGAATGTGAGATTGCAACTTACCTCATGAGTGATTCCACAATAAAGTTTTGCCAGGGAAACAAATAGTTCGATATTGATATTGTTGTCGGCACAAAGCTGGGCTACTGTTTTTTCTTTGAGGGGGAAATTAACCCCAAAATGTTCGAGCATCAGCGACAGGTATGGATTTTCCAGCACCAGTTCCGCCACCCTGGTTTCCGGTAAAATTTTTATATGACAGAAATAAAACATCGTAAGATTTTTTGTAAACAACAGTAATGGCATAAAAAAGTTTAATGCTGGTTTTGGCTTTTTTATCTAACAATTGGCTCATCATCAGTTGGTTTGTAAAACTAACATTAGCATCCTATACAATATATTTTTTTTCAAAATAGTAAAAAAAATATCTATTTTTGTTTAATAATCAAAAGGCTGTTTTTGAGTGTAATATACAGCTTTTTAAGAATGTTAGATGTTCAGTATAATTTCAGTCGTATGAAACCTTTGGAAAAAAGAAAAGTCACGGTTAAACATTATCTAAATTATCGTGCAAAAGAGCGTATTTTTCAGCGCGATAAGTTTTTCCCATTATATATTCAAATTATCGTAAATGGGAAAAAAGCCCAGATAAAAAGCCGTATTCAAGAGTATCTTAAAATATATCGCAGCGATATTGAACGTCTTACCCAGAATAATGCTGAATACTACAATCTTATACTTGAGGGTTATTTTTCAGAGCGATTGCTCGATGCCATTGAGAAGAAACAGATATTTCCATTGTATCAATTGCTCAATGATGAAATTGCCGTACTCAAACGCATCATCATGAGTATGCGTCCTTTTGATAATAAGGATTTTACGCTTTTTAATTTTGGTTGGGAATATCAAATGCATACTACAGAAATAACAAAAATTTTCGATAATAGCATTAAAGATCAGTTTAAAAAGGAGTTGCATCAATTATTTTTGCGAACTATCGACCAGGATGATAATCGACAGATTTTTAAGATTGCTAATTTTTTTATCAACTATCTTAATTGGAATAATTCCTTCAGCAGTATTTATGAATCTGCCGCCGAAATCATGGTTGAAGAAATGCGGTTGCTGGAGAATCTTATATCGAAGGAACTTTATACCTCTATAAAAGCATATATGGCCTATCTGGGTAAGGTAAATATCGTCAACCGTTTGTTTGAAAGGCGTCAGGAGGGGCGCATCACCACGTTATCTTACCTCGATTGGCAGACTGAGGTGAAAGACCAGGTTTATAAAGAGTTTATTGCCCATGTTGGTGAACAAAAAGCACTTGAATATATACTCAGTCTGGATGGTATTTTACAACGTACCATAAAGCCTGGCGCAGTTGTTTCATAAGGATGTTTTTTTGTATGAGGGGAAAAAACTAACTTTGCGCCAATTTTCTAAACAAATGGCAAGGGAATTATACCTCTACAACACGCTTTCTCGACGTAAGGAAAAATTTGATCCGTTGAATCCCCCCCATGTAGGGATGTATGTTTGTGGCCCTACGGTGTATGGCGACCCTCATCTGGGGCATGCAAGGCCAGCAATTACCTTTGATGTGTTGTTTCGTTTACTGACCCACCTTGGTTACAAAGTTCGTTATGTGCGTAATATTACCGATGTGGGGCATCTGGAAAACGATGCAGATGAAGGGGAGGATAAAATTGAAAAAAAAGCTCGTGTAGAACAGCTCGAACCCATGGAGGTGGCTCAGCATTATACAAACCGTTACCGAAAATTCATGGAGGCCATGAATGTTTTGCCACCCAGCATTGAACCTCAGGCCTCGGGGCATATCATTGAACAGCAACAGCTGGTTGAGGCTATTCTCAAAAATGGATATGCCTATGAAAATCAGGGTTCGATATATTTCGATGTAGAAAAATATCATCAAAAATATCATTACGGTAAGCTTTCGGGTCGGGTATTGGAGGAACTGCAAAATCAAACTCGTGCACTCGAGGGACAGGAATACAAAAGAAATCCTGTCGATTTTGCACTGTGGAAAAAGGCAACGCCTACCCATATCATGCGTTGGCCATCGAAATGGAGCGATGGGTATCCCGGTTGGCACCTGGAGTGTTCGGCCATGAGCCATAAATACCTTGGCGAAAAATTTGATATCCATGGTGGAGGCATGGACCTTATCTTTCCTCATCACGAATGCGAAATAGCCCAGAATGTGGCTGCCTTTGGCCATGATTCGGTGAAATACTGGGTACATAATAACCTTATTACCATCAATGGCCAGAAAATGGGTAAGTCGTTGGGTAATTTTATTACCCTTGAGGAGCTTTTTACGGGTGCTCATCCTTTATTGGAACAAGCCTACAGCCCAATGACCATAAGGTTTTTCATTCTAACGGCGCATTATCGCAGTACGCTCGATTTTTCTAATCCAGCGCTTCAGGCTGCCGAGAAGGCGATCAGACGGATATGGTCGGCTCAAAAAATTCTTGCTTCCCTTTCGGTTGGCAATAATTCCTCTTTTTCTCTGGAAGAATGGGAGAACAAATGTTACGAGGCTATCTGCGATGATCTGAATACCGCTTTGCTTATCTCTCATATCATGGAAGCTACTCACTTTATCCATGCAGTATATGATCGAAAAGCTACTATCACGGCAGGGGATAAAGATAGGTTACAAAGCTTGTTTAAACTTTTTGTAGAAGACATTTTAGGTTTACGACAGGAAGTAGCTACGGACAACCGCACGATGGAAATCATCTCACGGCTGGTGGAAATGATTCAACAAATGCGGATGGCTGCCAAAGCAAATAAGGATTATGCCACCTCGGATCGATTAAGGGACGAACTCAATAAAATTGGAATTGAACTGCGTGACCGAAAGGATGGCTACGATTGGTCGTTTAAAGAAGAATAATTTTTGTCGTTAGTTTTGTGTAATTTATGAGAAATAATATAGCCTCTCATCCTGCAAATGTATTTAAATTTTGTCCCCGATGCGGTTCCAATGCATTTATTTTTGACAGTGAAAAACGTTTTAACTGTTCCACCTGTGGTTTTGTATACTATCTCAATGCGGCTACTGCTGTGGCTGTTATTATTCGCCTTTCCGATGGACGTATAGTGCTAACCCAGCGTCGTTTTGACCCTGCAGCCGGAAAATATGATTTGCCAGGCGGATTCGTCGATATGGGGGAACGTGTTGAGGTTGCTGCTGTTCGCGAAGTGGCAGAAGAAATTGGAATTACGCTTAACACCGATCAACTCGAATTTCTGGCCTCGTTCCCTAATACTTACGAATATAAAGGCGTATGTTATTTTACGTGCGATGTTGCTTTTGTGGCTCATTACAACGGTACCGAAAATTTTGAAGCCAATGATGATGTCCAACACGTAATTACAGTGTTGCCCGAAGCCATTGACTACGATACTATCTCTTTCGATTCTATTCGCAATATTTTGAAGCTATATTGTGAAAAATATGCTGGTTGAACGGATTAAAGATGTAATTATTCTTTTTGGATGGTTGCAAAAAAAATATTACATTTGCGCCGCTAAAATACATGGTGGATGTAGCTCAGTTGGTTAGAGTACCGGATTGTGGTTCCGAGGGTCGTGGGTTCGAGTCCCATCTTCCACCCAGATAAGGCTGTTGTTTCAACAGCCTTATTTTTTTATCCCGATTTCTTCCATTTTGCGTGTGCCCATCAACGAGAGCAGAAATATATTCTGTGGCGTTACAACTTGCCCGACAAATTATTACATTTGTGGGTGTATGCTTTTGCTTCTTGTTAAACCTTAACCTTATTATTATGCCAATAAAACGGAAAATATTATTGCTGACTACTTTTCTTTTTACTGTCTCTGTTGCCGGGAGTCAGGAGTCCAAGCAAGGAAATGATCAACGTCTGGTCATTGAGGGCGGGATTTTTTTACCCAATGCAACGCTTTATGACGATATTGCAATTCGTCAAAATCCGATGGGCGATAGCTGGACGTCGAGTGATAACGGTACAGTTTCGTTCTCTTCGGCTGGATTGATGTTAGGAGCACGCTGGAAATGGCAGAATAGTGCTACAGGCTGGGGTGTTTCTATTGGTATGCGGACAAAAGCAATTTACAACGAAATTGCTGGCAATTATGCCCAGAATACCGATTATTTTTACCTGCGCTACTATTCCAGCGATGTCGATCGGAGTACGAAATTTGCTCGTATTAAAGACATTGGAGAAGTGTTGTTGATTCTGTCGGTTCCTATTGAGGGGCATTATACATTCCTGCATCGCAATGTTTTCGACGCATTTATCACTCTGGGGGCGGATATAGGGTATGTGTTCCTGCGCGATATGGATATTAACTTTCGTAATGCGGAGATGCAACAATACGAAAGTATGGTCCGAAAGGCGCTTGAACATAAAACCGATGATTTCTATGGTTCCACTTATGGGGCTTTGGGAGTGGCTGTGGGGGCATCCCGCAATCTGGTGTTTGAATTATGCCTACCAGGATTTTTGCTAAGTAAAAAGTATTTTGAACTGGGAACGGCCAGTTACTTTACTACCGTCAGATTTTCTTTGCAAATACCCATTGTTAAATCGCAACAACCATGAGAACCAACATATTCTTTGCTTCTATTATACTTGCAAGCTTTATTGCTTGCTCAAAAATGGATGAGTATAATATGATGACCTCCATCTTTGTAGAGGATCCCGACTATCCAGGCTTGCCTCAATATTCCGAATGGGGCTACAATACCTTTGGAGCTTACATCGATCGGGTGGCATTTGTCTCGACCAATCAGCAAATTCCGGGTAAGGTAGTAGTTCGGAATGATACCCTACAGCTAATTTTAAAGGGAAACTATAATGGGGAACTAACAACCATGATTTTTATGTTGGGGGGACATAACCCTCGGACATACTCCGACCTTATCGACTTGAATGGCGATACCATTGATTTGAAACGTGACCCCTGTGCTGTTCAGTTTATTACCAGTAGAGATACTTTCAATTTCCAAATAATCGAGGGCGAGATATTTTTCAAAAAAGTACAAAGGCTGTATGTTGATGAGGAAGAAATTAAATGCATCGTTTCGGGGTATTTTCACCTTAAAACCTTTATGAAAAAGGAGCCTATTGCTATATCCCAGGGGCGTTTCGATTTAGGGATTGGATATGATAATTTTTTTAATTTGTCGTTGAAATAACCTTTTTTGTACAACCCCTATGCACGAGGTTGTTCATAAAAAGCGTATTTGTTCGTTGATATTGTTGCTTAACGTGTATCTATTTGTTAGCGCCGACACTATCGAGTATAACCCTTTTTACCTGGGTGTACGTACGTATTATGGTTTTATTATCCCTCATTCCGAATCAATTCGAAGTATATCCTATTCACGTCCCAGGGGTGTGGGGATTGAAGCAGGCTGGATTGCCCTGGGGCAAAGGGTATGGGACCATTGCTTTTGTTATCCGAGGGTAGGATTTAATTTTTATTTTACCGATTTTAATAACCACGATATTCTGGGTCGAGCCTATGCTATGCTTTTCTATGTTGAACCTTCTTTTACCGTGTTACGTCGTATGTATCTATCGTATAGGTTTGGCATGGGCATAGCGTTTATGGATACCCCTTATGATTCCATTCGAAATCCTCGCAATTTATTTTATAGCACCTATTTAAGCTTCCCTTTACAGGCAGCTATTTCCTTGAATGTTCGTGTGACCGATCGGTTTGTTTTTCGGCTTGGCTTTCACTATGAGCATATTTCTAATGGAGGACTGAAACAGCCCAATAAGGGCATCAATTATCCTACAGCAGGCATTGGGGTAAATTATCTTGTGGATAAGCTAATGGTGCCAACGCGTGATAAAATTAGCCATACGTTGTATCCCGATTTTTTTCAAATGAACCTTGTACTATCGGGGACTGCAAAAACAATTGCCAACAATGAAAGTTCCCGATACTTCATTTATGGTTTATTGCTGGAGGTACAGAAAAAAATTGCCCGCATCAATGCTTTGAGTGTGGGTACCGATGTCACCATTGATTATTCCTTAAAGGAAACGCTAAGGCGTGCCAACCTGAATGACGATTATAAACGAGTAGGGATTCTTACCGGGCATAATTTGCTTATAGGTCGGATTGTTTTTTATCAAAAGCTTGGTGTATATGTTTATTCACCGTATAAAGCTAAGGACCCTGTATATCAGCGTTATGGACTCTTATACAGAACAACAAAAAACACGTCGATAGGCATTGATTTGAAAGCCCATCGACATGTAGCCGATTTTCTGGATGTACGTTTAGCCTATCATTTTGCGCTAACAAAGTAGGGAGGTAGCTTCTTGTAGAAATAGCTGACCCGTTTCTGCATTTTTCAGCCATCAGCTAAGGGCCACGTCAAGAAACATCATGATAGCAAAACCGATAAGTGCCCCAATGGTTGAAAGGTCGGTTTCCTGGCCACTTTGCGATTCGGGGATAAGCTCTTCAATCACTACAAATATCATGGCGCCGGCGGCAAAAGCAAGTGCAAAGGGGAGAATTGCGGTAATAGCTACCACTAGATAGGCCCCTATAACAGCAGCGATGGGTTCGACAAAACCCGATAGCTGTCCGATAAAGAAGGCTTTTCCACGGGAGAAACCTTCGCGGCGTAGCGGAACACTTACTGCTGCACCTTCGGGAAAATCCTGAATGCCAATACCCATTGCTACTGCTATTGCTGCTGCCAACGTTGCAGGATCGGGATTACTACCCAAAGCGCCAAAAGCAACGCCAACCGCCAACCCTTCGGGAATATTGTGGATAGTAATAGCCAGAATGAGCAATACACTACGTTGCCACGAGGTTTTAATACCTTCGGCTTTATCGGTAGATAATCCCATGTGCAAATGGGGCAATAACTTGTCGATAAGCAGCAAAAAAGCCCCCCCACTTAAAAATCCTACAACAGCTGGTAGCCAGGGAATCATACCACGAGACTCGGCAATTTCTATCGACGGCTTTAGCAATGACCAGAAACTGGCAGCAATCATTACGCCCGCTGCAAAACCCAGCATGGCATTGAGCAAATTGCGATTAAATGTTTTAAAGAAAAATACCAATGCTGCACCAGCGCTGGTTACCAACCAGGTAAAAAGTCCTCCCAATAATGCGAGTAATATCGGACTTAACCCCAATAAATTTTCCATCGTCATAGGATTCATTTTTTATTAACAAAAATAACGTAGCTGGACGAAATATTGTTTATCTTGACAACTCTTTTTCTGGATCCCAGAATATTTCCTTAAAATTCAGGATAACATCATTTTCGATGATTGCCCCTTCCTGTTCAAGAAGTTGTCGCATGAGATGTTCGCTACCAAAATAGTGTTTCCCCGTAAGTCGACCCTGGCGGTTAACTACGCGATGGGCTGGCACGGGAAAGTTGGCCGTATGGCATTTGTTTAAAGCCCAGCCTACCATTCGTGCCGACTGTCCTGTACCCAGATAGCGGGCAATGGCTCCATAGGTAGTTACTCTACCTGGTGGAATACAGGCTACAACCTGGTATACCCTATCAAAGAATTGTCCGCTCATTGCAATAGGTACAGGCTTTTAAACTATCGAATCCACACCATCGAGCGTGAAGCGAAGATAATGAATTCGTTTTCCTGCTGACAAAAAAATATTCTCATAGTAGGTTTGTACCTGGCCTGCAAGTTCGTCGCGATACACCGACTGATACAAGTTGTCTGTTGATGCCAGCAAAGGAAGATGGTTATTTTCAATAATCTCGAGGGTATATGAATATAATAGCTCGTTATCGGTTTTTAAGTGGATGATGCCCCCTCGTTTAAGGAATTTTTTGTATCGATTCAAAAACAAGGGGGAAGTAAGCCGTTTCCGTTTTCGGTTGCTCTGGGGTTGAGGGTCGGGAAAGGTAATCCATATTTCCTCTACCTCGTCGGGGCCAAAAAACGATTCAATGAAGTCGATACGCGTGCGTAAAAAACAGACATTGATAAGTTTATTGGACAATGCCTTATGAGCACCTACCCATATACGATTCCCTTTTATGTCTATTCCTATAAAATTCTTGTTCGGAAAATTTTCGGCCATGGCCAGGGTATATTCCCCTTTTCCACATCCGAGTTCAAGGACTATAGGATTGTTGTTTTTAAAGTGTTGTTCGTGCCAATTGCCTTTTAAGGGATGCGCTTTCCCAAATACTTCATTAAATTCGGTTTCTATAACATTAGGGAAAGTGTGTAATTCTGCAAATCGCTGAATCTTATTTTTTCCCATGAATCAGTCGTTCTTAATTTCGCTATTTTTTATCATTACTCCGAGATCGGTAACCCCTTTTAATTGTTTTTCGCGCATGCCATGCTGAATATAAAAGATATAACGACCGACTTGTCCAAATCGAATATTTCGCTTGAAAATTAATTGTAACGAATGTACGTCGCCAATACCTCGGCCAAACCATTTTCCTCTATTATCGGCGAGCATGAACTCCACCGTGTCTTTTTGGGAATTGCCATTGGGGGCAAGGGTTGTAACAAAAAGAAAAATATTGCTGTATGGATATTGTCCGGTATGGCGGAGCGAAAAAAGTATATCCTTATAGTTTAGGGTATCGTTACAATAGTATTCGAAACGTAATTTGTTGTCTACTTCCCAATTTGCCTCTGGAATGTTCTGGTTTTCGGCCATGTCGATAGAAGGTTTACAGGACCACAACACAAACAAACCCGATAACAGGGTAGCTAAGAGGCTGTGGGAAAACATTTTTTTATTGTTATAGCATTTCAATGTCATGTCCAATCAATTGTTGTGTTGCATGAATGCGAGATGTTATTTTTGATTATTTCGGTTTTTATTGTGGTTGTGAGTATAGTTGTGATGATTTTTTGCTTTATGATCCT
>Ga0209204_1000676_pt1 | contig 36125 bp, 30 predicted proteins | sample AD_JPNMR2_MetaG_FD_184425 | JGI IMG/M metagenome (GOLD analysis project Ga0209204, IMG submission 184425) | Active sludge microbial communities of municipal wastewater-treating anaerobic digesters from Japan - AD_JPNMR2_MetaG (SPAdes) (version 2) | ecosystem: Engineered > Bioreactor > Anaerobic...
TATCCAGTTTACTAAGTCGGAAAATGAGACCCGCTTGATAGGGGATTGCGACACATTCCCAGGTTCTTTCTATCGGTGGTAGTAGTTTCTTTGTCGGAAAATGAGACCCGCTTGATAGGGGATTGCGACCATTTATTATTTTCATATCTTGTTCTTATAGTTTAATAATGTCGGAAAATGAGACCCGCTTGATAGGGGATTGCGACATCGCCTCCCTTGTATGTATAAGATACCCGATTGCATTGTCGGAAAATGAGACCCGCTTGATAGGGGATTGTCCTTCGTCGCTTTGTAGCAGTTGCGCCTCTCACTAATAACTATCAACTGTAAACTATTAACTGTTGCTCGCCTTTCGATTTGTCATCTTTTGTTTTTCAGGTTAAAATTCTCATCATTGGTCTAAAATCCTTCATCTAAAAGGATAAAAAATGAACATTGTGCTCATTGTGTTTGATTCTTTGAGGAAGGATTGCATTGGTTTTTATGGAAAACCATTCTGGGGTAAAGTTTTTACTCCGCACCTTGATACATTTGCCCAGGAATCCATTGTTTTTACAAGTGCCTTTCCTGAATCTTTGCCAACCCTTCCAGCAAGAAGGGCTCTTTATACTGGAAAAAGGACATATCCATTTATCAATGGTGACTTCAGATTAAAAGGGGATTTTGTTGGCGCTGCTGGATGGGGTCCTATTCCAGAAGACCAGCCAACAGTTGCAGAACTTTTGCGGGAATCTGGTTATCGCACTGCTTTGATTTCAGATGTTTATCACATGTTCAAGCCCTCAAAAAATTTCTGGAGGGGTTTTGACCAGTGGACATTTTTGCGCGGTCAGGAAACTGACCCTGCTCGTTCAGGACCAAGGTTAACTCAAGAAGAAATTGACAGATGGCTTCCAAAACAATTGCAAACAGAAGGAAGTATCAGGTTTATCCAGCAGTGCATCATGAACATGCACGATCGATGGACAAATGAAGAAGAATTCTTTGCTCCACGGGTTTTTCGCGAAGCAACAAAGTGGCTCCAGCAAAATCAGGATGCTGAGAAGTTTTTTCTTGTGGTAGAATCGTTTGACCCGCACGAGCCATGGATAGTGCCACCGTATTACAGAAAACTATATCTCAAAGAAAATGGTCCTGAACAAATTAAGTCGGGCTATTCTGAACAACAACTTGGTATGTACCTGTTGAAAAGAACCCAGGCAAATTATAGTGGTGAAGTGACAATGTGCGACAGGTGGTTTGGCTTTTTTATTGAAAGTATGAAACTGATGGGACTTCTTGACACCAGCATTGTGATTGTTACCGCTGACCATGGTCATTCCATTGGAGACCGTTCTTATATGGGTAAACGCGGCTATCCTTCAATGCCTGAGGTTTATGAAATTCCTCTGATGATACGGTTTCCAGGAGCAAAATACAAAGGGAAAATTTGCGATACTTTTGTCCAGCATCATGATATTGCGGTTGAAATTTTGCGATTGGCAAAGTTGAAATTAGAAGTTTCTCTTGATGGCATTACCTTCCTTGAAAAGGCACTAAAAAATCAACCTATAAGGGACCATGTCACAGTTGGCTGGGGACCAAATCCAACAGTAATCACAGATCAGTGGTGGTTGAATTTCAAAATGGATATGACAGGTATCCTTCTTTACAAAAGAAAAGGAAAGGATGCCTTCAAGAAAAATTATGCTTCACAGTATCCTGAAATTGCAAAGAAACTGATGGACATTGCAATAAAAGATGCTGGTGGAAGTTTTCCACAGTGGCTTATTGAACTTGCAAGAAAACAGATGGATGCGCCTGGTTGTAGCGACCTTGCCGCAAGGAAAGAATAAAAACAGGATTAGAAAATGCATAACCTTGAAATGTCCGAAATTCAGGCAAACCCTCTGATTGACAGGCTTATCAATCTTTTCAGGCAAAATTTTTCAGAAAGAAATGTATTTGTGATTCGGGTTCCAGGTAGAGTTAACCTGCTTGGAACTCATGTTGACCATAGGGGGGGGTGTCTCAATTACGTTGCACTTGATAGAAATTTCTGGATTGTTGGCTCAAAAAGGACTGATAGTAAAACCGTGGCAGTACATCTCAGTCCGGCATATGAAAAGACAGAGTTTGATATAAGAGAAAACCTTCCGGATGCATCAGTAGAGTGGGAAACTGCAATAAAAAATTACAAAATCTCTCATCACTGGACAAACTACATAAAATCGCCATTTGTTTTTCTTCAGCACAAAATGCCTGAGAAAAGATTGATTGGATGTAACCTTGCCTGCTGGGGAGATATTCCTCAGGCAGCAGGGTTAAGTTCATCATCAGCAGTTGTCACTGCCTCAATGATAGCAGCATGTTTTGTTAACAATATAGAACTTTCGGAGCAACAACTTATTGAGTATGCGGGAAGGTCAGAGTGGTTTGTAGGGACAAGGGGCGGTTGGGGGGACCATGCTGCAATGATCTTATGCAGGAAGAACAAAATTTGCCATATGCAATTCTATCCATTCAAATTTGAATATTTCCCATTTTTCAAGGATACAAAGATTATATTGATAAATTCAATGATTGAAGCAAAAAAAAGTGCTGCTGCCAAAGGAATTTTTAATGAAAGAATTGCCAGTTATGAAATTGGGTTTCAACTGTTGAAAAGAAAGTGTGGAAACAAACTTCAAGATGTCCAGAGAATTAGAGATATTAACTCGGAAAACTTCAAAAATGCAGAAGAAATCTATGATTTATTGCTCAGTATTCCTGAAACCATCACGAGACATCAATTGCTTGAGATTTTTGCTGACTCAAAGGATTGGCTGGAAACAATTTTTAATACTCATCCTGACCCTGGCATCTATAGAATCCGGGATGTTGTCTCATACGGAATTTTTGAATGTGAAAGAAGTAGAATCTGTAAAGAGTTTTTGCTAAAAGGCGATGCCGAAAATTTTGGTAATTTAATGTTTATTTCCCATGATGGAGATAGAGTTACCAGGTATGAAGATGGCAAAGAATATCCATGGGCGTGGCATATGGATGACCATAGGATTTTTTCTTTAAAACAAAAAATAAAGAACCATCAGTACGATTGGCATATCCACCTGCAACCCGGCCACTATGCATGCAGCACAAAGGAAATTGATTTTATCGTTGATTGCTTGAAAGAAATTCCAGGAGTATATGGTGCAAAGATCACAGGAGCAGGACTGGGAGGTTGTGTTGTTGTTCTCGCACAAAATCAAGCTGTAACCGAAGTAAAGGAGACCATCACACAAAGATATTTCAAAAAAATAATTTATCTCCTGAAATTTATGTCTTTGATCCATGTGATGGCGCAGCAATTTATAAAAACTACAGTGTTTGACTATATTCTCGGATCTAAAAAGAAATGAAAGAGAAAAATTTCAGGTATATCTATGGGCCTGTCAGTTCCTGGAGATTGGGCGCTTCCCTGGGCATTGACCAGTTATCCCAGGAGAAAAAAATCTGTTCTTTTGACTGTGTTTATTGCCAGATAGGAAGAACTGGCGTTTTTACATGCGAAAGAAAAATTTATGTGCCAGCAGAAGCAGTGATAGAAGAACTGAAACAATTGCCAGAAGTTGAGATTGACTATTACACATTTTCAGGCAGGGGTGAACCAACTCTTGCTAAGGACTTCAAAAAACTTGCAACCTGGATAAAAAATGAAAAAAGGGGTAGGTGCGCGATTCTTACCAATAGCACCACGATCACAGACCCATCGGTTAGAGATGACCTATGTGTAATGGACCTTGTTTCATTCAAAATAGACGCAGCAACACAGGAAACGTTTGAAAAAATTAACCGTCCGTGCTGCGGAATTACACTTGACACAATTCTCAATCACCTTGCTGATTTCAGGAAAATTTATCAGGGGCTATTTACAATTCAGGTGATGGCGATTGAAGAAAACTTGAAAGAAATGAGTCAAATTGCAGAAATTTGCAGAAAACTTTCTCCTGACATTGTTTATCTCAATACTCCGCTTCGCGATAGTTCAGTCCCTCCGGTTTCGCAACAACATTTTAATGAATTGGAAAAACTTTTTGAAGGGTTGAGAGTTCTATCAGTTTATTCTGCGCACAAAAAAGTTGTTCAGCCCATCAGCGTGAAAGACACAATGAAAAGAAGGGGTAAAAAGATATGATACGGGAAAATATTGAAAAAATTATGAAGGAAGTTCCACCAGATGTAGTGGTTATCGCTGCGACAAAAACCCGCTCTGTGGAAGAAATCAAACAGGCCATTGAATGCGGGATTACTCATATTGGTGAAAATTATATTCAGGAGGCAGAGAAAAAATTCAATGAAATCGGGAAAATTGTTACCTGGCACCTTATCGGACATCTCCAAAAAAACAAAGTAAAAAAGGCGCTTCAAATTTTTGACATCATTGAAACAGTTGATTCTTTTGAACTTGCGAGAGAAATTTCAAAACATGCAAAAAATATGTTTTCTGTGCTTATTGAGGTGAACAGCGCAAAAGAACCCCAGAAGTCAGGTGTATATCCTGAACAGGTTGAAGACCTGATTAAAAAAATCTCCACATTACCCAATATTTCAGTGGCAGGGCTGATGACAATGGGACCTTTTGTTGAAAATCCAGAAAATATCAGGCCGTATTTCAGATTGACAAAAAACCTTTTTGATAACTTGAAAAACCTATCTTTGCCAAATGTTGAAATGAAAATCCTTTCAATGGGAATGAGTGACTCCTGGCGCATTGCCATTGAAGAAGGAGCGACATGCATCAGGATTGGCACAGCGATTTTCGGCCCGAGAAAATAAAGCGCTCAATTATTCAATTCTGGACTGCACATCAAAAAAAAGCCCTTTTCTATAGACAGATGGCTGTGATGCTGAAAGCAGGTATTCCCATCACTTCTGCTTTGAGTCAGATGAAAAAACACTCGGCAATTGAGAACATCTCACAGACTCTGTTATCAGACATTCTCAAAGGCGAAACTTTCTCCAGGGCAATGGAAAAACAGCAAAAGTTATTCAGTCAACTTGAAATCAAAACAGTTTCAGCAGGAGAAATATCAGGAAATCTTGCAGAATTGATGGAAAAACTTGCTCTATATTTTGAGTCGCTTCAGGATGTGAAATACCGGCTGGTCGCAGGAATGATATACCCTGCAATACTTCTTCACGCGGCAATTATTATCCCCGCTGTTCCTCTTCTTTTTACAAAATCAGTTTTTGCTTTTTTTGCAAGGATTCTTCCAATGTTCATTCTCATTTACGGCGCTGGCTTTGGTATCTATGTTGCCTTCAAGACACTTTCTCGACCTGAAATGACAGAAATCAGAGATGCTCTTGCCTTCAAACTTCCACTTGGTTTTGGTCGACTTTTCAAAAACATCGCTGTTATCAGATTTTTGCACGCATTTAACTGTCTTTACTCTGCGGGTGTTTCAATCACTGAAACAATTAAACTTGCCGCAGAATCTTCAGGCAACAAAATTTTTGAAAAGGAAATTTCCAGAGCGCTTGGAAGGGTTGAAAAGGGTTCGGGTTTAACAGAGGCGTTTGCAGGCAACGTATTTTTACCCTCAATTGTTCTTGAAATGTTTTCAACAGGCCAAGCAAGCGGTCGACTTGACGAAACACTTGATAAGGCAGCATGGCACCTTCAAAATGAAGTCAATCTTGCAGTTGAAGCAATTTTAAAAATTGTGCCTGTGGTGGTATATCTAATTGTTGCTGTTTATGTTGCGTCTATCATCATTTCTTTTTACGCAAGGTATCTGGGAGAAATTAACTCGCTTCTTGAATAAAAAATGGATGACTGGAAAAAACACCTTTATATTATCTGGGTTGCTGAAACAATTTCCCTGATAGGGTTTTATTTCTGCCTGCCATTTCTTCCCTACTATGTGCAGGAACTTGGCGCAAAGGACATTGGACAAGCAGCGCTTTGGACAGGGCTTCTTCAAACTGTAGGACCATTGATGCTGGTCATTTCCTCACCGTTTTGGGGAATACTTTCAGATAGATTTGGAAGAAAAATCATGGTTGAAAGGGCGATGTTTTCTGGTTTTGTGATACTGGTAGCAATGAGCTTTGTGAAAAATGTTCAGCAACTACTTGTTTTAAGAATTCTGCAGGGTTTTTTCACTGGCACATTGACTGCTGCCATTGTTCTTGCAGCAAGCAAACTTCCAAAGGAAAAAAGTGGTTTTGGTCTTGGGCTGATGCAAACATCTGCGTACATCGCGGCAACTGTTGGACCTTTTATTGGCGGGGTGCTGTCAGACATATGGGGATATAGAAACACCTTTTATTTTTCAGGAATTCTTGTTGGAATTGGAGGGTGTATGATTACATTTGGTGTGCAGGAACCAGAAAAATACAGAGAAGAAAAAGAAAGCGAACAGGAAAAGACAAACGCTAAAAACAATATTCTTTTTCTTTTGATAGTGCTTTTTCTCTTTCAGTGTGCTGCAACGTTCCTTTCGCCGGTTCTTGCGATATTTATTCAAAAAATCTCCCCTGAATCAAAAAGAATTGCGACAATTGCTGGCTCAATTATCGCAGTATCAGGAATTGCAAGTGTTTTTTCAGCCATTGGCGCAGGACACCTTGCAGGAAAAAAGGACCACAGAATTCTTCTTGCTGTAATGCTCGGAATTACAGGAATACTGACGATGCTTACATCTTTGTGCAAAACAACAGGTCAATTGATGCTGTTGAGAATTGCTGCTGGACTTTCAGCAGGCGGCATCATTACTACTATTAATACCCATATCCATCTTGGAACAAAACAGTCGTCTCTCGGGAAAAATTTCGGGGTTGCTGGTGGAATTTCGTCCCTTGGAGCAGGCATAGGACCAATGATTGGAGGCGCGCTTGCTTCCGTATATTCCATTGAGTTCACTTTTGTTTTCAGCGGTATTATGATATTTCTAACAGGACTGGTCTGTCCAGTAATTCTTGAAAAGACCCCTGTTGAGGAGAAGGAAAGATTGCCTGAAATTACTGAACCTTAAGTTGCCTGGCAAGTTCACTCAATTTTTTCTCGTATCTTAAAAAACACTTCTCCAGGACTTGGTCTGGATTTTTATTGCTTTCAAGGATGATTTCAAAACATAAAACAGCAAGGTCTCCTGTTTCTATATCAGCATGGGGGTCTTTTTTTTCATAAAGGTACTCAATTTCAATGATGTGTTGTTTTGCAAGATGAAGAAGTTTTTTTCTGTGGTTTCCGCTATTTACGAAAGACGATAAATTGTGGATTTTCTTTAGTTTCAAAAGGGCGTTTTTTGTAAGTGCCATTTTTCTCCTTTTTTGTGGTATTCTATAATAACAAAGAGGGAAAATCCAGTGGAACAGAAAAAAAAGATAAGGGTCATCTTCATCAGCATAAAAAATGATGCAAGAAGCCAGATTGCAGAGGGGTTTCTGAAACATCTATCTGGAGACGATTTCGAGGTTTCCAGCGCAGGAACAGTTCCAGCCATAGAAATAAATCCACTGGCAGTAAGGGTAATGGCTGAAAAGGGTATAGACATTTCTAAAAATAGCCCGAAAAGTCTACTACATTTTATGCCACATACAGGAATATTTGATTACATCATTACTCTATGCGATGAAAATGAGGATATCAGGTGTCCTGCTTTTTCTGATAAAACCAAAAAAATGCACTGGAACATAAAAAATCCTGATGTACCATGCGCTGGTTATGAAGAAAAACTTGCTCTGATGAGGAAATCGAGGGACGAAATTTACGAGAAAATTAAAGAATTCATAGAAAGCGTGAAACATTGAAAGAAGACCTGAACCCAAAACCTTTAACAACCCAAGGATTTCTTTTGTTCTGCCAGTTTTCACCCTCAGTCCTAGCCTTTTCCATTTTTCTTTTTTCCTCGCCCCAAACAAAAGCAGGGTGAGGATTAATAAGCGGAGAGGGCAGGATTCGAACCTGCGTCCCGATAAATCGGGAAGCCGATTTCGAGTCGGCCGCTTTCGTCCACTCAGCCACCTCTCCTTATCATTTTTCACCTGATTTTCAATGAATGATCGAGAATTTCATTGCGGCTTATGCCAGAGTTTCTTTCGTCAAAATCTGGAGAGCCAGCGCACACAGCAAACGCTGCAAATGCTTTCTGATTTGTTTGAATACCCCAATTGTTGTATCCAGTACCAAAGCATTCAAGGTCTGGCCTTTCTGGTATTCTGTAGATATATTTTATGGCAAAAGGTATCCATTTTTCTAACACCCGAATGTAATCAATGTGCGATATCATCATTTTCCTTTGATACAGGACCTGTATTTTTCCATAGAAAACTTCAGATATTTGTTCAGGTACTTATTTCTAAAAACAGGGTCTTTCCAGTTTTCAATTAAATAGTGCTGTTCTGATTCCTTCACAGGAATTTCAAAGAAAATTTTTCTATCACAACTGCCGTCTATCACTTTCTTGTATGCCTTCCTCAAATAAGATGCGCAATCAATGGCAATAGCACCAGCGAGGTCATTGACAAGAGCCCACCTTTTTGAGGCAAGTTTAAAATCAAATGCAAGGTCAAGTTTTTTCTGATAAGGATTGACAACAGGAATCGGGCAATCTTTGTAAATGGCTGGTTTTATGCTTAACCTGTTCAATGAGTATTTTTCTGGCCCACCTGGGCTTCCTTTTGGATACATCCATATTTTCTGACACTCATCAGTAAGTAAAAATTCCATAAAAAGTTTTGCGTTTTCAAAATTAGGCGCGCCTTTCAATATTCCTGCGCAATCAGGATTAATCACTGTTTCTCTTTCAGGCAGTACAAAACTCATGTTTTCAGAACCATTGACTTCAATCTGGGCAAGAGCATAGGAATCAATTGAAAGAGATACTGCTGTCTGACCAATTGCTGTATCCTTTGCTGCCTGCGAAGCGCTTATCGGAATACTGGTAGTGTTTGCAAAAATACCAAGAATTGTTTCCCATCCTTTTTCCCATCCATTTGCCTGAAGGATAATTTCAAACATCATATGCATGCTGCCACTATGACGTGGGTCTGATGCTCCTACCCAGCGGTAGTAAACTGGCTTTGCAAGGTCGCTCCATTTCTGAGGTTCAGTCGCGCCTATAAATTGAAGAACTTTTTTGTTGCACAGTATTCCAAAACTTGATAGCACCACTCCATACCAGGTGTAATCTTTATCATAATTTGGCATTCCATTACACTCTTTTGGAATTTCTTTCAAAATTTTTTCTGAAATCTTCCATGGCACGAGATAGCCATTTTCTTTTAAGCGTAAATAGGGGTCAAGCCCACCACCAAAAAATATATCGATTCCTGTGGTATCTGGATTCTTCTTAAAAAGGGATTCAACATACTTCAAATCATCAGAACTTCCACCCTGGTCAAGCCATTCTATTGTGATATCCTTTTGAGTGATGTTGTAATAGTATTTTTTGAATGCCTTTTCTATCTCTATTTTCACGCCTTCCCAGTGGGGACTAATCACAACAAGGTTTTCTGCTGCGATGCAGGTTGATGAAACAAACAACACAAAGAATGTAAAAAGATGTGTTTGTTTTTTCATTTTCATCTATTCAGTCAGGGCAAGCTCAGCCATGTAAGAACTTCTACAAAAAACCCCTGCAAAAACCTTTTTAAATCCCATCTGTTTACCAATAACTCTGTATTCCTCAAACACTTCTGGTCTTACAAACTCTTTTACATCTATGCTCTCGTATGATGGTTTCAGATACTGGCCAATCACAAAAAAATCGCAATCAATACTGCGAAGGTCCTTCATAACCTGAATGATCTCGTTTCTTGTTTCTCCAAAGCCCACCATCATCGCTGATTTTGTTAAAAATCCTTTCTTTTTTGCATGTTCAAGTATTTTTAAGGAAATAGTATAATTCGCCTGGGGTCTAACTCTGGAATAAAGCGCTGGCACAGTTTCAACATTGTGAGCAAGAATATCTGGTTTTGCCTCAAGGACTATCTCCACAGATTCTACGTTTCCCTTAAAATCAGGTATCAGAGGTTCAATCTTTGTATCTAAACTGGTTTTCCTGATTTCATTGATACAATCAGCAAAATGTTTTGCTCCGCCATCAGCAAGGTCATCTCTTGTCACAGATGTAATCACAATGTATTTCAAGCCAAGTTCTTTCACTGCGCGCGCAATATGCTGGGGCTCCTGCGGGTCAACTGGTTGCGGCATCTGATTATGGTTGACACTGCAAAATTTGCAAGCTCGGGTGCACACATTTCCAAGTATCATAAATGTTGCGTACTTTTTGCTGAAACACTCATAAATATTGGGACATCTGGCGTCTGTGCAGACAGTATGAAGTGAATATTTCTTAATCACACTCTTTGTCTCTTGGTAATTTTCATCCACCAAAATTTTTTTCTTCACCCATTCAGGAAATTTGTTCATTTTTTGGGTCCGGGAATGTGAAGGGGCTTACCTTCGCAAACAAGAAGCGCTTCCATCAAAATTTCTGAAAATACTGGATGACACCAGTATGCTTTCAACATTTGTTCAATCGTCATGCCTGCGCTCATTGCAATGGATGCGATATGAATAATTTCAGTGGCAAGTTCGCCTGCAATGTGAACTCCTATCAGCTTATGGGAATCCCTGTCAATAATTACCTTTGCCATTCCCACAGTTTCTCCTGCTGCGTGTGCCTTGCCAAGCGCCTGATATGGAAATACTCCTGTTTTTATATTCATCTGTTTTTCTATCGCCTGTTTTTCGCTCAGTCCAATGCAACCAATTTCAGGAATTGTAAAAATTGATTCAGGGATATTCTGGTAAGAAATTGTCTCACGTCTGCCCGCGCAGTTTGCCGCAGCGACTTCTCCTTCTTTTGTTGCAACATAAGCAAGTTGCCATTTACCAGTCACATCTCCAGCAGCAAAAACATTATCAAGATTTGTTCTCATTGTTTCATCAGTGGAAATACCTCCGTCTAATAGAGTAAGTCCAATCTCACTCCCTGCCGTCGTATCTGGTTTTCTTCCTGTTGCCCAGAGGATTTTTTCTTCACAAATTTCATCTGTGGAATTAATCTTGACACCTGTTTTTATCTGGATGCCTTTTTGAGAAAATTGTTTCTCAATAACCGATACGATATCTCGATCTTTTCCTGGAAGAATTTGTTCCATCATTTCGTAAATTGTAATTTTTACACCAAAACACGAAAGAATTGAAGCAAATTCACATCCAATCGGACCTGCTCCAATAATTGCAATGGATTCTGGAAGTTTTTCAAGATTCCAGATTGTGTCAGTGGTGATAATTCTTCTCTCATTACAGAACATCGCAGGAATAATTGGCCTTGCGCCTGTTGCAATTACAATGTTTTTTGCCGTAAAAATATTTCCACTGGCTACAACTGAATGACAATCCTGGACTTTGGCGTCTGCCTGAATATAGTGTATGCCATTTGCTTTCAATAGCATTCCAATACCTGTGTTCAATCGTGAAACAACATTTGTTTTCACATGATTAAGGATTTTATCCCAGTCAAACGAAATGTCGGCATTGAGACCGTCAAACTTTGGTTTCTGTAAGGACCTGGCAATCTTGAATAGTGATTTTGTTGGAATACAACCAGTATTCAAACAACACCCGCCCAGTTTTTCTTTTTCAATCAGGGCAGTTTTCAATCCATACTGAGCACACCTGATTGCGCAGGGATATCCTGCTGGCCCTCCACCAATCACAATCACATCGTACTGGTTCATTTTGCCTCCATTTTCCTATATTTTAACATCAAAACCCAGATTTTTGTTTGAAGTCCTTTTTATACAGGTCTCCTTCCTTTACAACCCCTTTTTCTACCCTCACCTTTGTAAAAATCCCCCTTAATCCCCCTTTTGCAAAGGGGGAAATCAGAAGAGAGATTTTATAAAGGGACAACAAGATACTCCCCTCTTTATAAAAGAGGGGCTGGGGGAGATTTCAAAAACCCCTCTAACTCCAGGTCTCCTTCCTTTATAAAGGAAAACTGGGATGGATTTAATAAATCTCCCTTTGTCCCCCTTTTGTAAAGGAGGAGAGAATAGGGAAACAAAAAAGAGCATCGCGCTTGGTGGGAGTCGAACCCACAGCCTTTAGCTCCGGAGGCTAACGCTCTATCCTGTTGAGCTACAAGCGCTAAAAGAATGATTTCAGGATTTTATTGTGCGGGTGTACTGACATAGATGGCATCTATCGCCAACTGCAATATTTTTTATTTCACAGTTTTCTTCAACAATCACAGAATTCCCAATAATACTATTTTCTATCAAACAATTTTTCCCTACAAAAACATCCTTAAAAAGAACAACATCCTGAAGCACAGAACCATTTCCGATATAACAATTGTCACCAATAATTACTGTTCCTTTGATAACAACATTTTCTCCAAACACAACATTTTTTCCTGTTTTCAATTTTCCTTCAAATTGAATATTCCTCACTGCGCCTTCTTTGCAGTATTTTTCTTTATGCTCAAGTTTTATCCTGCCGTCAACTGCATCAAAGTTTGCTTTTTTGTAACTGTCAATGGTTCCAACATCCATCCAGTATCCAGTATGTATATACGAGTAAAGATGCCTTCCTTTTTCTATCAGTTGAGGAAATGTCTCTTTTTCTATGGAAACTTCTCTACCAGAAGGAATTTCATCAACAACATCTGGTTGAATAATGTATATACCAGCATTGATGATTTTTGAAACTGGTTGTTGCGGTTTTTCAATAAAGTTTTTTATCCTGTTGTTCTGGTCAAAAATTATCACTCCAAAGTGAGCCGGGTCTTGTACTTCAATTCCTGCAATACTCACATCAGCACCCGAACTTTTGTGAAACTGAAGCATCTGTGTGAGATTGCAATCAGTAAGAATATCTCCATTGAATACGAAAAATGGACCATCCTGCAGAAATTTTTTTGCGTTTTTTATTGCGCCTGCTGTGCCCATCGGTTTTTTCTCACAGGATAGATATAGTTTTATTCCTAGAGATTTTGCCATTGAAAAAAGTTCCCTGTATCTTTTACAGTGTGGATTGACAGCAAGAATCACACTGTTTATTCCATGTTTTGCAAGTAGTTCAAACTGATAATAAATTAAAGGGATACAGGCAACAGGAAGAAGGGATTTCGGAGTTGTTAGTGTAAACGGTCTCAACCTTGTTCCAAAACCACCTAAAAGAATCAACGCTTTAATTTTTCCACTCCTGTGAGGTCAAGTTAATTATACCTGACTACGCTTTTCCATGCAAAGCATTTTTATATAGTCGCGTGCAATCCTCAAATCCTCCAATGCCTCTTCTGCAAGACATGCTGGCTTTGCTTCACCCTTTACAGAAAGAACAAAATTCATTGCCTGTTGATACATTGCACTGATGGGAAAAAGTGCAGGAATCATTGTTTCTGGAATAGCATTGTCTTTGTAAATTTTTACTCTTCCTGCCCTGCTACATACAAGAGGAGCAGGCAGTGATATTTCAATAAAACCCTTTTCAAAACACACAAGCGCTTTTTCCTGCCAGTCGAGCGAAGTTTTATATGGAGCCATTTCAATGATGCCTGGAATACCGGAAATACTTTCAACAGCCATCAACACTCCTGTCCTGTCTGCATATTTCACACTATAGAACTCCCCAAAAAGATATCTTATGAGATTTACCTGATGGATGTAGTAGTTAACAAATTCAAGGTACAAATTGAAGGTGTCCTTATCCATGTTTTCAGGAACCGGGTCAAAATCCAGGGAAAGTGTTTCTTCTGTCTTTATCAAATCTCGAAATCCACCTGCCACCCAATCACCAGGAGGCATGGTAATTCTAATATATGTCATTTTTCCGAGTTCACCTGTTTGCTTAAACCGTTCTATTTTCTCTTTCGCATAAATCACTGATAGGTCATTTCTTTTGTGGTAACCAACCATTACCCAGGTTCCTGCCTTTTTAATTTCTTCAATAATTTTCTCGCCTGCTTCAACAGAACCTGCAAGGGGTTTTTCAATAAATACAGGTTTTTTTGCCTTCAACAATTCTCTTAACATCACAAGATGTCTTGTAAATGGCTGTGAAGACACAATTGCATCAAATTTTTCTCTCTCAAGCATTTCTGAAAAATCGTGATATACTTTCTCAATCCCATATTTTGACGCAACCTTTGATGCAAGTATCTTTTTCTTTTCACATATTGCAACAACTTCGCAATCAGGAATCAGAACATAGTTTTTCAGATGAGCGCACTGACCCATTGCACCAGTTCCCACAAAAACAATTTTCACCTTTTCAGCCATTTTTGCTCCTTTTAACCAATAATAAGTTTTGCTGCAGCAATGACTGTAAGAATTTTAATGATATTTTCAAATATTTTTTGCGGGATAATTTTTACCAGATAAACCCCTGAAATTGCACCAATCATAATCGCAGGCGCTACCTTCAGATTCAGAACTAAGGACTTTTGGTTAATAAGCCCCAAACTTGCACTGAAAGGCACTTTGAACCAGTTCAAAAGAAAAAAATACCAGGCGCCTGTCCCTATGAATTCCTGCTTTGGAAGCCGCATGGCAAGAAGATAAATAATCATGATGGAACCTGCTGCATTTGCTATCATTGTCGTGAAACCTGCGCTCAATCCAATTACAGCAGCAAACCACCATCTTTCAGGAATACGAAACCTGTTGAGAATGTCTGCTTCATTCAACCATAAAAGCACAAGAACAATAAATCCTATCATGGGTCGCAATTGCTGGTCAGTCATTCTGCCAAGAGCAAAATAACCTAAAATTATGCCGGCCGCCGCCCATGGTATCAGTGTTATCAAATACTTCCACCTTGCATGTCTTCTATAATATGCCACTGCAAAAACATCTCCGAGTATCAGCATCGGAAGAATCACGCCTGTTGATAATCTTGCAGGAATCACAAGCGCAGCCATTGCTACAGCCAGCATTCCAAGACCAGGAATACCTGTTTTTGATACGCCGATAAAAATTCCTGCCAGAGACAGAAGACACCAACCCCATATTGACAGATTGTAGTCAAACATCCTGCTCCTTTTTGCAGATGCCAGTATTATACGACATTTAAGAAAAATATAAATTTTACCCTGCTGCTACTTTTTGATAAAATATGCAAAACTTTTGTCTTATCCGGGAAGCAGATGGAAAATAATGCTTTTGATGAATTTGAAAAAGAAATAGCCAGTGTTTATGAAGCAGTTCAGCAACAGATATGGCTCAGAACATGGGAATTTCAGCAGGTCAATGAACAACAAGATACAGCCAGATTTGATGAATCATTATGGAAAACAATCAAGGACCCGAGCTGGGCAACTGCTGAAGGAACCGCGTTTTTAAGGTATAAACTTGTTGTTCCGTCTGATATTGAAGGCATACCATGTGGTGGTTCTGACATCAAAATTGAATTCATATTTCCTTCTGGAATCACCCTGTTTGTTGACGATAAAGAAGTATACTCACAGCAATACTGGGCAGATATGCGAACTGAACCTTTGAAAATCATTGAAAATGCAATACCAGGCAGTACCCATACGATTATGTTCAAAGTGCCAAAAGGAGATGGGCATGGAGGAATTTATGCGGTTTTGCATATTGATGCCATTGAAGAAACACTTTTTGAACTGATGTCCATCAGGTATCAACTTGCGTTTGCAATTGCCATCGCAAAATCAAGACAGGAAAAGAAATTGAACAATGCTATTAAATGTGCTCTGAATTGTATCAAAGTCCGTGACATTAGGGAAAGAAACTGGACAGACGTGTTGCAGCAAATAAAACAAGCAGAAACAATTCTTACTCCTTTCAGACCCATCGCAAAGAAATTTACAGTCCATCTCATCGGTCATGCCCACATAGACATGAACTGGTTATGGGATTATGAAAACACTAAAGATGTTTGTATCAGGGATTTTGCTTCAGTGATATCCCTTATGGAACAATTTCCTGAATTAACTTTTTCTCAAAGCCAGTCGCATGTTTATCAAATCGTGGAACAGGCAAACCCCCAACTATTTTCAGCTGTGGTACAAAAAATAAAAGAAAGGCGATGGGAGGTAACAGCAAATGCCTGGGTTGAAAACGATTTAAACCTTGTCCACGGAGAAAGTTTGGTTCGTCATATTCTTTACGCAAAAAAATATTCACAGGAAAAACTTGGCGACCTTTCACCTGTCATGTGGTGCCCTGATACATTCGGACATCCTGCAACAATCCCTTCTATCTGCGCTGATGCAGGAATTAAGTATTACTTCCATATGAGATGCGGCAAGGACTATCCACTATACAGATGGAAGGGTCCTGATGGAAGCCAACTGCTGTCATACAAGGCCGTTTACAATAACTGGATTTCACCTGATAGGATTGTACCGGTGCTATTAAAGTTTATCAAGATATTACCAGGAGTGCCTCATATGATGTTTCCATACGGAGTAGGAGACCATGGTGGTGGTCCAACAAAACGAGATTACAGGATGAAAGTTAGAATGCAAGAAAAGCCTGTCATGCCATCACTGGTATTTTCCACAGCAGAACGATATTTCAGGGCAGTTGAAAAATATAAGTCAAAACTTCCTGTTGTAAAGGGAGAATTGAATACGATTTTTGAGGGTTGCTACACAACCCATTCTGACATTAAAGATACCAACAGAAAATGTGAGGATATTCTGCTGACCCTTGAAAGCGCAATGGCAATTTTTCTTTCACAGGGTGGTAGGATTGCAGTTGAAGATACTATAAAACTTGAACAACTCTGGCAAAAGGCTCTTTTCAACCAGTTTCACGATATCCTGTGTGGTTCAGCAATCAAGTCATCGTATACATACTCGGTAGAACTTGGCGCCAGTGTCATTGCTGACGCCAGACACATGATAGAAACCTACATCAAGCAGATGCCAGAAAAAGGTGGAAAATCTCTGATGGTATTCAACCCATGTCCCTGGGAAAGGTCCGCACTGGTGAATGTTAAATCAGAAGAATACCGCACTATTGAAAAAATTCCAGGTTCTGGCTTCATCACAAAAAATACCTGTGATATCAATCAGTTATCAAAAAATCCGATAAAGCAAATATCTCAATATGCATGGGAAACAGATTTTTACTTGATAGATATAGACAAAAACACTGGTACAATCAAAACCCTCTATGATAAAAAAAACAAAAAATCTGTCCTTTCTATTGCAAAAAGTGCCATTGGAGAAGACCCGTCCTCATGGTGGGCAGAAACTTCCAGCAATTTGATTTCTGTTCATTATGAGCAACCGCACCGTATGAGCGCATGGATTATTGGCAACATTGTAAGCACAGAAAACCTGTACGAAATGAAGTCCAGTAATGTAATTTGTGAGCCATTCAGAACAATTTTTTCTGTGAAAAGGCAATACAAAAATTCCACAATTACTCAAAATATAATTCTATATCCTGATTTTCCTTACATTGACTTTGAAACTCTGATTGACTGGAAAGAAATTGGCGGTTCACAAAACGGTGTGCCAATGGTAAGAACAAATTTTTCTTTTTCCCTGGGAGAGCCTTCTGCTTACTATGAAATTCCATTTGGGTGCATTGAGAGAGAAAAAAATGGCAAGGAGTGCCCTGGTCTCAGGTGGGCAGCAATGAAAGAAAAAAATTACTGGGCTGGAATTATTACAAAAAATAGGCATGGGTTCAATGCGTATGGAAACAAACTTTCTATCACACTGCTGAGAAATGCCTATGAACCAGATGCTCAGTCAGATACCGGCATTCATGAAATTTCCTACAGATTATTTTTCGGCAAATTAAATCCTGTGGAAATTACAAAACTTGCTACTGAATTTACATTACCTGTTGTGGCTATCGAAACAGACGCAATACCTGATCAAAATTTTTCTCTCTTTGAAATCAGGGGCCAAATTGTTCCTGCTTGCTTGAAACCGTCTGTGGATGGAAAGTCAATTATACTGCGGCTGGGTGAAATGCTCGGGAAAAAACAGAAGTTTACAATTGTATTTCACAAAAAACCACGCAAGATTTTCCGCGTTTCTCTTGACGAAAAACCACTGGCAAACATTAAATGCGCTGGCACACTCCAAATGGAAATTCCATCATATGGAATATGCACTCTCAAAATCGAGTACTGAATGCCCACTGAGAACCACTGGCTTATGGTGTATAATAAATACATGGAGAAAAAGTCCATTATCAAGAAAAATCCTGCTCATCACACACTGAAAAGAATAAAACCAGAATTCGTGTACCATGTTCATATCCCGAAAAAATTTCAGAGGTATCTCTGGGAACACACACGCACAACACCCTGTGAAAAAATCATACTCCGGGTTCTCACATATGGAAACTTTGATGAAGTGAAGGAAATTTATCATTTTTTTCCTGAAGAAACATACAAAATCATCAGCAAGTATCCTGGAATCAAGCGCGGTGTGAAATACTGGATACGTTACTGGCACAATGGAAACCATTAAGCTGGCTCAGCACATTCAAAAACAGTTTCCACGCTTTTATCTTGCTGGCGGCACAGCAATTATGTTGCGGCACAAGCAGAGAGAAAGCAAAGTCGTTGATTTTTTCAACCAGCATACTTTCTCATTCAGACACACTTATAAAAAATTAAGAGAAAACTACACAGTGCAGAGATACAAAGAATTTCAGGACAATGTTGATTTCTATATTCAGAATATCAAGGTTTCATTTGTGTTTTTCCCATTCAAGAATATAGAAAGAATCGAAAAATTTCGGGAAATAAGAATTGCTTCTGATTATGATTTGTTTCTGAACAAAATTTATGTTTCGGGTCGAAGAATTGACCCAAGAGATATCTTTGACCTGGCATATCTTTACAAAATTTACAGGTGGGATGCCAGAAAAATAGAACAGGACTTTGAAAAAAAGTTCCCCAGCCAATCCTACAAACTTTTCCTTGGCGCTGTGTTGAGTTTTGAAGATTATGGAAAGATCGATGCCTGGATTATTGACACATTAGGACAACTGAAAGTGTGATTTTTTCTATATGATGAAGCGAAAAAATTCTAACAACACAAACAATCTGGCTGAAAGGGGATTTACACTGATTGAACTGCTGGTGGTAATAGGAATTATTGCCATTCTTGCAGGACTTCTTCTTCCTGTGCTTGCAAGAGCAAGAGAATCTGCAAGAAGGGTGGTGTGCATGAATAATGTCAAACAAATTGGAATGACAATTGGTATGAGGATTATGGATGGCGGTTCTTTTTATGATGGCGCATATTATGGAAATATCATTCGAGATGCATCAGGCGAATATGTTGGAATTGGAAGATTTCATGCCCATTTGAGAAGCATTGAAATGTATGGATGTCCATCAAGTAACTATGCAAATGGAGAAAAGGTAAAAATGGCAGATGAATCCGGAGGGATTGTAGAATCTGCGTATGTTTACAGGCCTGAAATTGAAGGAACTTCTGGTGTTTTTGCTTTTTTGATGGATTTTAATCTTGCTTCAGAAGGAAAATTTAATCACAAAGGTAAGTTTGTCAACATTTTATTTTCAGATGGTCATGTCGCTGGAGTTCCTGATTACAGCATGACTTTGACCCTGACTGATGATTCACAGCAAGAATACGAAAGGGTATTTCTTGCTGCTGATAAAAAATAACGATTTGATACTGTGTACTATTAAATTACAACCCGCGCAAGATCCTTGCGGCAAGAGAAGAAGGAAGTCCTGCGTCAGCAATTTTTTTTGATGCGATTTCAGCAGGATAGGGTATTCTGAACAGTTGAAACAATCTAGACTTTGAGTCATAAAGACAGCAGCATGCCTGAGGATTTCCATCCCTTGGTTGACCTACACTGCCAACATTGAGAATATATCTTTTGTTTTCCTCTATAAGTACCCTAAGACCTCCTCCAGGGTCTTCTGCAATAATAGAGGGCATATCCTTGTTTTCTTCATCAACAAAAACCATCGGGAAATGGGTATGTCCCACAAAACAATAATGAAAGCTAAACTCATCAAACATTTTCTTTGCTCTGGAACGGGAACTGGTGTAGAAATACAAAGGATCATTTAATCCGCCATGACAGGTGATAAAATCCTCGATTTCCAGTGTTTCCTTCCATTCAGATAATTTCTTTTTGTAATCATCTGAAAGATTTTTCCTTGTCCAGTCCATTGCCATCTTTGCATCAAGGGTAAAACCCTCATATCTGCCAGTGATACACGCTTCTTCGTGGTTGCCTTTGATAAAAATGATATTTGGCAAATCAAAAAGATCTATGCATTCTGCTGGATTAACTCCATAGCCCACCATGTCTCCAAGAAAAAGAATTTTTTCTGCACCACTTTTGACAAGGAAATCTTTTACTGCCATGGCTGCTTCAAGATTTCCGTGGATGTCAGAGATGATGCCGTATAGCATCCTTTTTCCTGTGGTATTCTGTCAAAAACTCAAGGTCTTTGCGGGCGAGAGAAGCATGTTCGTATCTATTGTTTGGATCAGGGTCTATACAATTTTTCAGTATTGCGATGACATATCCTGGGATTTCGCAATTACATTTGGCAAGGTATTCTTCGATAATTTTACCCAAACTATAGATATCGCTTCTGAATGTTACCTGTCCGAGCCGTCTTTCTGGAGCCATGTATCTTTCGGTTCCTGCGTAAGGGAACCTATCAAATGCGAAGAAACTCTTTCTCACTGCATAGCCAAAATCTGTCAGTTTAATCAATTGTAAATCAGGAGAAATTAAAATGTTTTCTGGTTTGATGTCTTTATGGACGATTTTATGCTGTTCAAGGTGCTCAAGAGCTGAAAGCATTGCTTTAAAAATCAAGAGAACCTCTTCGAGAGAAAAAGTTTTCTCCATAGACCACTGCCTTAAACTTTTCCCTGGCACATATTCCATGATGATTCCAATATCCTGTTCATCCTGAAATAGTTTGTATGCTTTCACGATATTGGGATGATGTAATTCCATGGCAATCTGCGCCTGCTTCTTAAATTGAGCGATATGATGTGAGTCCCTGAAACGGCTTCTTCTGGTATTGAGAATCTTTATTGCCACGTATGGACCATACTCAGGATTGTGTTTTGTGGTTTTAGCCAGATACACACCAGATGTTGAACCCTGCCATATCTGCTCAACGATTTCATAACCTTCAATAACCTGACCCGCCCTTTTGCTAACCATTTACATAATGACAATAAAATGAAAAAATTGAAATTACACCATTATGATACCTGATTTCAGGAAAAAAAACAAGACCCCAATTTTTGTTCCGATTGCAGCCGGGTTAAAATAATATTATGCACATTAAAGGACTGATCTTTGATTTTGATGGAACAATTGTAAGCCAAGAGATAGACTTTAAAAAAATCTTCCTTGAGATTAGCGAACTTGCCAGTCGATATAAACTCAGAGAACCAGAAGAAAAACTTCCAATTCTTGAATACCTGAAGGAAATAAGAAAACTGAACAAAGCAAAATCAGAGAAGTTTCTAAAACAAGCTCATGCCCTTTTGCTTGAAAGGGAGCATGCATCTTCAAAAAATGCAAAACCCATCAATGGAGTGATTGAATTTCTTGCTCAATTAAAAAAATCAGGTATTGCCATAGGCATCATCACAAGAAACAGCAGAAATGTGGTTGAGAAAATTTTGAAGGAAAAACATATCCCCTTCGATGTGTTACTTGCAAGAGAGGATGTGCCTGAAGTAAAACCGCACCCATCACATATCAATATGATGCTCGAAAAACTTGGTTTGAAGAAAAATGAGGTTCTGGTTGCAGGAGACCATATGTTTGATGTACTTGCAGCAAAGAAACTTGGAATTTTGTCATGTGGGGTGCTGACTGGTGGAAAAATGCATCAGGATTTTATTAATGTCGGCGCTGACTTTGTTTATGATGACATTACAAAACTTGGAGTTCTCCTTGGACTGGAGAAACTTCCAGAAGGAAAACTTGAACATCAGTTGCTTAAGTACCTTATTCAAAAATATTGTGTGCTTGATGAATCAGTTGAGACAGGACCAGATATTGGTATGGATGCAGCAATAATAAGAACATCAAGAAACAAAGTAATTTTGAAATCTGACCCCATTACGCTTGTTTCGAAGGACATTGGAAAATACGCTGTTACAATCAATGCCAATGATATTGTCTGTAGTGGTGGAATTCCCCGCTGGCTTCTGACAACCCTGATTTTTCCTGTTGGGACAACATTTCCTGCTGTTGAAAAAACATTCTACGATATCTCAAAAACATGCCACCAATTTAAAATCGCATGGGTTGGTGGACACACTGAAATCAGTTCTTCTGTTTCGCAGGTTGTGCTATGCTGCGCAATGGCAGGGGAAAAATTAAGACACATCAAGCAGGTTAAAAAAATCAAATCAGGCGATGCGCTGGTGCTGGTGAAACAGGCAGGTATTGAAGGCGCTTCAATTCTCGCAAGAGAAAAACCAGACCTGGCAAAAAAATTTCCTGATGTATTCAAAAAGGCAATCAATGCCACAAAAAATCCCGGGCTTTCTATTGTCAGGGAAGCAATGATAGCATGGAAAACAGTTCCTGTTATCAGAATGCATGACCCAACAGAAGGAGGAATTACTTGTGGAATTGCTGAAATTGCAGAATCTTCTGGATGCGGGTTTATTCTGGATGAGAAAAACATTTCTTTTTATAAACCAGCAAAAATTTTTTGTGATTATCTCAACATGGATGCCTATGGCTTGATTTCTTCAGGATGCCTGCTGGTTGCTACAGATAAAAAAAGCGCTGAAAAACTTGTCAGGGTGTACAAAAAATCTCGTATCAGGGCAGCGATTATTGGATACGCAACAAAGGAAAAAGTGATATTGATAAAAACGAAAAGCGGACAATTCAAAAAGATTGATTTTTCTACTTACGATGAGATTATCAAGCAATTACCATGACGGATTTTTCTCACATAATTTTGTCCAACTTCGCATTCTGTTATATAATTAAGATATGAGCGATGGCCAGATAAAAACAATTCTTGTGGCAGAAGATGACCCTGAAACACGGCTGATACTCCAGCAGGGGCTGTTGCGCGCGGGCTACAGGGTTGTGATTGCAGAAGACGGAGAGCAGGCACTTGAAAGATTCCGAGAATCCAGACCAGACCTTGTTCTTCTTGACATCGACATGCCACGGCTCAATGGATGGGAAGTCCTTGAACGGTTGAAATCTGGCTGGAGAAGCAGAAGGGTGCCTGTGATTATGGTGACAGGAAAAACATCAGATGAGGATAAAATCAGGGGATATGAGCTCGGTGTTGACTACTATGTGACAAAACCATTCAATATCCAGAGATTGCTTCCCATTATCAGAAATCTCGTTTCAGGGGTAAAGTAATACTACTGCCTTGTCTTCAATGAAAATATGCCTGTGTCAGTTTGATATAAAGTGGGAAAATAAACAGGAAAACAAAACACGAATAAGAGAGATTCTTTCAGGTATAGAAAAGAATCAGGTTGACCTAATCATTTTTCCTGAAACAACTCTTACTGGCTTTTCCTTCAACAAAGAGATTACATCTCTCATGCAGCAGGACATAGAGTTTTTCTCAGACATTGCGCAAAGACACAGTTCATACGTCTGTTTTGGTGGTATTGATGATAATAAAAATGTTTGTATCACAATCAATCCACAAGGCCGTCTCATTTCAAAAACAGGAAAAATTCATCTTTTTTCTCCATCAGGGGAGCCATTACATCACTGTCCTGAAAGAAAAATCGTATCCTTTTGCATTGGCAAAACAACCATCACGCCATTTATTTGCTATGACCTGAGATTTGCTCCATTATTCTGGACATCTGCTGAAAAAACAGATATATTTATTGTGATTGCAAACTGGCCTGAAAAAAGGAAAGCCCACTGGAAGATATTGCTTCAGGCAAGAGCAATTGAAAACCAGGCAATTGTCGCAGGCGTAAACAGAATAGGCGAAAGTCCAGACGAAAAGTATAGCGGAGATTCATGCGTGATAGATCCGTGGGGAAATGTTATTATAGATGCTGAAAGCAGCCCTGGTGCATTTGTCTGCGACATTCGTATTGAACAGGTAAGCGAAATACGCAGGTCCTTTCCAATTTTGAAAGACAGATTGAAATTTTCTGAATATGGCAAGTTATAAAAAATGGCGAGTTATTGTAAACAATTTTCCCGCAGATAGAAAAACTGCGCCGTGCAGGGTAAGTATTCCCTTTGCGCCTGGACAGTGCAGGCATCTAAATTTTTCTGTTGAAAGGCCTGATGGTTCAAAAGTACCTGCTCAATCACGGATACTGGTAAAATACCCTGATGGTTCCCCGCGATGGATACAACTGGATTTTACAGGTTGTGGCAATGGTATATACACAATAAAAAATGCTCCCTGCGCAAAAATCCCAGGTCCTACACTTGTCATCAATGAAACCGGATATGGATATGTAGTAAAAACCGGCTCTCTTTCTGTGACACTTTCAAAACAAAACGATTTTCCAATTCAATCCATTTTTTTACATCAAAACCAGATCGTAACAACACAAAATAAATGGAGTATCGTTGCGATAAAAGACAGGGAACAATACAACTTTCAATCTGCTAATAACTGTTTTCTGGTTGAAAATTGCGGTGAAAATAGATTTCAGGCATCCTGGAAGGGCTTTCTTGTTAACGAAAAAACTCATGAGAGATTACTTGATGTAAAAATGAGGGTTGAATTTCTTGCTGGCGTTCAGGGATTTTCTTTTTCAATTCACTTTTTCCATTGTCTTGAAAACCATCCTTTTATTAACATTGAGCGACTTTTCTGTCAGTTTTCCTTCCCTGAACTAAGAAGATTACTTCTTCTTCAAGAAATGTATAGTAATTTTGCTGTAAAACGAATTGTTGAAACAAATGATTCTGCTGAAATATTCGTTGACAGGACCCATTTCAGGCCTTATGTGAAGGATGTTTCTATCCTGGGCGATGATTTTGAATATCCATTGTTTTTAAGAGGTTTGAACAAAACTGTGGGAGATGCAGTGTGTCTCAGAAATAACGCTGCTGCGGTTGTTTGTTGCATGAGGGATTTTGTCCATCACAGGCCAAAAAGAGTTTTTGGTGGCCACAGTGTGATTACATACGATATCTGGCCTGAATTTGCAGGGATTCTTAATTTACAGCAGGGAATGAGTTACAGGGTCGTGTTTGACTTTAATTTTTCAGAATCTCCCACTGTGATTGAAAATTTTCTGAAAAACCCACAATCAATTTACGTTGAACCTGTTTATTGCTGGCTGGAACAATGCGATTCAAAATTCGCAGGACTTACCTGGCATCAACAGTATCTTTTTTCTGACAATCACCCTGGTGCTGGGATTTTTTCCTGTCTGTTATCTGATGCCACAAGAAGATTTCATACAATTTCTGAAATGTTTCACTACGGTGATACGCCTGATGAAGGATACACCCAGTATTATTTTTCACACGCAAGATATCCGAAAAACAAAAAGAAAACAGATATTCTTTTCAATACAGGCGGTGGGGTTTATGAAATGCAACTGAGCCTTGAACCTGTCTGGTCAAACAATGAATATGATGCAATATACTGCCTGGCGCTTGAAGCAATGAGAACAAAAAGTTTTCCTGTGCTGAAAAGATTGATTGCTGCAGCACGGCATCAAATAGAGATTGATTTTGTTCATTATAGTGACCACTGGCAGCAGCATCGCTCAACGCCCCAGCACTCATACTGGCATACTGCAATGATGTCATCCCTGCCAAGTCACCAGTGGACTCAGGGACTGTACCATTACTATGTCCTTACAGGTGACGATGATGCACCTGATGTAATTAAAGGAATTTGCGATTTCAATATGGGTTATTTTGATAAAACAAATGTCCGATTTGACAATTTCTTCAACAGGGAGTTTGGCTGGGCAATCCTTGCCCTTGTTTATGGTTATGAGGCAACTGGAAATATCTCTTACATTGAAAAAGCAGAGCAAATGATTAAGCAGATGAAAAACAATACCACACCCCTGCAGGCAAAGGAAGCATTTGGCAAGGGATTTTACGCAAATACAGTGCTTGTTGGTTTGATGGCATATCACCAGGCGACAAAACAACTCTGGGCAAAAAATCTTTTTCTGAAATGGGTTGATTATGGCATGAAAAATTTCGCAGCTTGTCAATATGGCGTACGGGTGACTGAATTATTTGTTGAACCTGCTGTGTATGCGTACTACCTTACAGGCAACAAAAAATATCTGAAAGAGTGTTTCTGGCACTTTGGTCTTTTTTTCAAGTCCTGGAATGACTTAGGATGGCTTTCAGGAATGGGTGCCATTACGACAAAAAAATATGCAAGGGTTTACAGGGCACTTGTCCATTTTGTCTCTGGTTGTGCTGATGCAGGACTACTGGAAAAATTTGAAAAAACTCTCTATCTTCAATAAAAGGGGGCAACATGAAACTTGTTGATATCAGTGGAACGATTGAGAAGGGAATGTGGAATTATGGAGACGAATTACATAATCCCATCTTTTCAGGACCAAAAATCACTGAACTGGCAACTGTTGAACACGATGGTTTCAGTGCGCATAAAATCGAACTTTCCATTCTTACATCAACATACCTTGAAACTCCTGCCCATCTTCTGAAAGGACGAAAAACCATTGACCAACTTTCTCTGGAAGAACTTTTTCTTCCTGCAAGTGTCATTAAATTAAAAACAAAGCCGCCAGCCAGCCACATCACAAAGAAAGAACTTATTGAGGCAGGAGTAAAAGTCAAAGCAGGTGATTGCCTTGTGATTTATACTGGCTGGTATAAAAGATGGAATACAAAGGGATTTGTGACAGAATGCCCGCACTTTGACTCTGAGTGTATGGACTGGATTGTTTCAAAAAACATTAAAATTCTTGCTTCAGACATACCCTGCTATGACGACATTCAGGACCCTTCTGACTCTCAAACACTTCCGCAGTTGAGAAAACTTTATTTTTCTGGAGCAATGGCTCTTGCGCCAGTGGTAAATGGAAATAAAATAAAACAGGGAAGGGCAAAAATTATTATTCTTCCTCTGAAGGTAAAATCCTTCAGCGCCAGCCCGGCAAGGGCAATATTGATTTATCAATAAAACGGAGGAAACATGAAAAAAACATTAAAGTGGGGCATTATCAGCACAGGAAGAATCGCGCAAACTTTTGCAGATGGCGTTTTGCATTCAGACACAGGAAAACTTGTTGCAGTTGCAAGCAGGGATAAGCAAAAGGCACAGCAGTTTGCAGAAAAATTCAATATTCCTTCAGCGTATGGAAGTTATGAACAGCTTCTTGCGGATAGCAATGTTGAAGCAGTGTACATTGCAACACCACACCCATCCCATGCCTTATGGGCAATTCGAGCAGCAGAGGCAAAAAAGCATATTCTTTGTGAAAAACCCATTGGAATCAATCATGCAGAAGCAATGGCAATTATTGATGCTGTGATTGAAAACGATGTCTTCCTGATGGAAGCGTTTATGTATAGATGTCATCCACAGACCAGAAAACTTGTTGAACTTTTGCGGGAAAACATCATTGGTGATGTCAGGGTGATACAGGCGAGTTTTAGTTTTCACGCGTCGTTTAATCCTGAAAGTCGCCTGTTCAACAATAACCTTGGCGGTGGTGGAATTCTTGATGTCGGCTGTTATTGCACATCCATGTCGCGGCTTGTGGCAGGCGTTGCCATCGGAAAGGAAATCGCAGAACCAGTTGAATTAAAGGGCTGTGGCCATCTGGGAGAAACAGGGGTTGATGAGTGGGCAGTAGCAGTTGCAAAATTTCCTGGGGACATTGTAGCGCAATTATCCACAGGCGTTGCCATTGCCCAGGAGAATGTTGTCAGAATTTTCGGAACAAAGGGTTATATTGTTGTACCTTCACCATGGATTATATCCAGAGATGGTGGAGAATCAAAAATTCTTGTGCATATTTATGGCCAGCCATCACCCGTGGAAGTGATAGTGAAAACAGATAAAAAACTTTACTCGATTGAAGCAGATACAGTAGCAGAAAATATTGAAAACCGCCAGGCAAAATTTCCTGCTATGACATGGGACGATTCTCTTGGAAATATGAAAAGCCTTGACATGTGGCGTGAAAGTATCGGGCTTGTTTATGAAATGGAAAAGCCAGAAAGAATGACAATGCCTGTTTGGGGAAGAGCCCTTCAACCTGGACGCAAGTTCAAAATGAAATATGGGGAAATCAAAGGCCTTGATAAAAAGGTTTCAAAAGTATTCATGGGAGCCGATAATCAAACCACTTTTGCCCATGCTGCTGTGATGTTTGATGACTTTGTTGAAAGGGGTGGCAATGCCTTTGACACTGCTTTTATCTATGCAGGCGGTTTATGTGAAAAACTACTTGGCCAATGGATAAAATCAAGAAATATTAGAAAAGACATCATTATCCTTGACAAGGGCGCTCATACTCCTTACTGCAATCCAGAAGACCTTACAAAACAGCTTCTTATCAGTTTGGAAAGGTTACAGACCGATTATATTGATATTTATATGCTCCACAGGGACAATCCTGATATTCCTGCTGGAGAGTTTATTGACGTACTTAATGAGCATAAGAAAGCAGGAAGAATAAAAATCTTTGGCGGCTCGAACTGGACACTTGAAAGAATTGACCAGGCAAATGAATATGCAAGAAAAAAGGGTCTTGAAGGATTCTCAGCAGTGAGCAACAATTTTTCTCTGGCGCGAATGCTGGCGCCAGTATGGCAGGGAGTCGTATCAAGTTCTGATGCCAGATCAAGAAAATGGTTTGAGGAAAGACAGATCCCTCTGATTGCATGGTCAAGTCAGGCAAGAGGATTTTTCACCGGCAGATACTCGCCAGAGAATAAAAGCGATGCCCAGATGGTCAGGTGCTGGTACAGTCAGGATAATTTTCAACGGCTTGAAAGGGTCCGCGAACTTTCAGAAAAACTTAATGTTCCTATGACTGCAATTGCTCTTGCATATGTGCTGAACCAAAAATTTCCAGTTTTTGCGATTATAGGACCAAGAACCATCAATGAAACAAGGACTTCTTTGAAAGCATTGGAAATAGAATTAACAGATGAGCAGGTAAAGTGGCTGAATCTTGAAAAACTGTGATATTTCAAGCTGGTACCAGTGTATAGAACTCACCCACCCATTTAAGAGGGTGAGAAAGAAAATATAGTGAGGAAGTAAGATATGGAATTTTGTAGTTGGCTTTCTAAAGCAATCTTGAAGCCATACACTTAAAAAGCATTTGGCTTCCGCGTCTATTAATATACATAGCCCAATGGATTTCAGTCGTGAAAACAAGGAGAACAAAAAATGATTGGTATGTGGAAACTGGAAAGACCAAAGCCAAAATTGCCAATTTCATATTTTTGGACATGGGATCACAGCACCAACTGGGTGCTTGATGACCCTGGGTTATTGACATGGGGCTGCAGTAATAAATATCTAAAAAAGCCCGAGACATTTGTGGAGGACTACAAGCGGCTTATTGACTTTGCCTCAGGGATAGGGGTGAAAGGTATTGTGATATGGGGATTTCTCAGAGATTCTCATGGAGCAATAGAGTACTCGAAAAAAGTAGTTGATTATGCGCTGTCAAAAGGAATAGCCATTATGCCGGGAATAGGCACAACCGCTTATGGTGGTGTGTATTATGAGGGCGAGCATAAATACAACCTTGATGTGTTTCTGAAGAAAAATCCTGACGCCAGAATGATGTATGAAGATGGACAATTCGCCCTGCGCGCGGCTTGCCCGAGTCATCCTTTATTCAGGGAATGGCTCCAGGAGGGAATTGTATGGTTGTTTAAGCAATTTGAAATAGGCGGAGCAAATCTGGAAAACGGTGATTTCCTTGTCTGTCATGATATGCTCTGCAAGATGCATAAGGAAAGATGGCCTGGCGATGAACCTGACTTTTTCCGACTGCAGAGTTTGAGTTATGAACCTGCTCTTAAGTGCATCGAAAAATTGCTGTCAGAAAAAATCGTGACATATGCAACATACTCGGGTTTTGTTCCAGGTTTTCCACCTGATAATCTTGCTGCTGAGAAAGCATGGGATGTAACATTTATGAGATGCAAGGAACCAGTTATGATAAGCCGGCTACCAAAAAAATCTATTGGCCAGTGGACATTAACCAGTATGGTAAGAAAGCAACCCCTGGCCTTAACTGCATATCTTGATCAAGGCGCACCGAAAGAAGTGTTTGATAATCCATACTGGCCAGAAGGTATCAAGGCACCAGGCAAACGTAGCGTTGGTTTCATTCATCAGGGTAGTCAGTGGAGGGGAGACCGTTATAATCAGGTGGTTAGCACAATAAAAGAAGCATGTTTGCGCGGATACAGATCAGGCCTGGAAGGCATCTGCATCCATGGGGAGGTTTCATCAAGACACACTCCGTCAGCGCTGAATTATCTGGCATTTTCCCATTTCATTCATTATCCTGAAGATTCTTTAAGGGAATTCGGCAGAAAGACACTTGGACAGATTTTGGGCTCTGAAGATGAGGGAGAGATGTTTGCCGAAATTTTCGCACACTGGGACGCTGGAACATTAAGCAAGTCTCATAGGGAACAGGCGAAGGAGAAGGCTAACGACCTTGCGAAAAAGGTTGCGACAAAAGGAACTGACCTTGAACGCTGGAGATTCTGGAACTGGCTTTTGATGATGATTTCTGATGTAACTGAGAAACACACAGTAAGTTTCTTTTAGCAGAACTGCATCTTTATTAACGTATATCTGATTGATTCCAGTTTTCAAATCCGCATCTGAGTTTAACATCTGTAAAACTGCACGTGATAATTATTTTCCAAAACAATGTTTCAGGAAAGTATCAAGATGAAACCTGAAAAGTTGCCCGTTCTATTTTCAAAAAGTTGCTGATAGATACTTGGCTTTTTTGGTGAACTATCCCTTCAGGTGGTACCAGTGTATAGAACTCACCCATCCATTTAAGAGGGTGAGAAAGAAAATATAGTAAGTAAGCAAGAACTTGAGAAAATTTGACAACCGCTTTTATGCTGTTAAAATTGAACTTAAAATATGGGATTTGTAGTTGGCTTTCTAAAGCAATCTTGAAGGTGTGACTTGAAAAATAAAAAGGGGGAAATATGTTAAAAAAGGCGCTAAGTGTGTTTCTTTTGGTTGCCGCGTGTTTTCTTTTCGGACAGGAAAAAGTAAACTTTTATCTGTGGCTTGAGCCAGAATGGTTTGAGGGTGTTAATGGCCATTTTGCCTACTGGCCTGGCCCTGATTCAGCGAAAAAAGCAACAGGCTTGTGGGGAATTGCTGGGCCTGGAATTTCTGCTGAATGGTCTCAGGGTGGTGAAAGCGAGTGGAATTCCATTGGCGCAGGTGCTGACGAGACAAATGCTGAATGCAGGAGAACAATTAACATTCCTGCTGATGGAACATATCGAATATGGGTAAGATATGTTGACCACAGAGATAGCATTGAACCCTTTACAGTAGTGATTGAAAAAGCAGGAAAAACAATTTTACAGGGAGAACTTGGAATCAGACCCGTTGTTCCAAAAAATGACGAATATCAACTCTACTGGGGATTTTCTTTTGGCTGGGACTATATTGAAGGAAGTCTTCCTGCTGGAGAAGCAATATTGAAGCTGGTGGTCAATAAGCCAGCGCAAGCGTGGAGACAGGTCGATGCAATCTGTATTACTGATGATACCATATGGAAACCAGTTGGAAGGGAAAAACCGAATTTTGCTTACTTTTCTTCTTTTGATATAAAAAATCCTTCTTTGCAGTGCAGGGGGTCAGGAAAATCTCTTTCAATTGGAAGCATCTGGAAAAGGCCTCTTGTTGCAGGAAGAGATTTTTCAATGTGGACTGGTATATCAACCGACAAAAACTGGTGGAGCAACCAGAACATAGACAAACTCACGATGTATGAGGTACTTTTCGAAAATGGTTGCGGCAGAGACATCAAGGAGGAATTCAAAAAACAATTTGCAGGAAAGACCGACCTGCCAATAATATCTTGGAAAAACATGCTTGTCGGCATTTATCTTGGAGAAACCCCTGACTTATCTCCTGATAGTCCATTGAGAAAGTGGCTTGAAAAAACTGGAATTCCATTTTATATCCTCACAAATTACGCTAACCCAGGATATAATGAAAATACGGGCCCTGCCACATATCAGGCATTGACTGGGGTTCTTGCAAAGCAATTTCTGGGCTACATCCACGGTGAGGCAATTGGTACAGTTGGTGTTTATATTCCCGCAGAGAAATTAGGCAAAGACAGAAGAGAACATCTTGAGCAGTATGGACAAAAACTTACAAAACTCCAATCAGACCAGTGGAGCAAATTTTATAAGACGCCAGTACCGCCTGACCATATTAAAAAAAGCATTCCATGCCTTTCATGTGAGAGCATCGCACTTGCACATCAATTTCATCATCTTGGAATGGATATTGTCGGCTATGAACTTGATGCAACAAATATCCATGCACCAATGAGAATTGCATTTGAAAGGGGTGCTGCTCGACAATATGGAGGCGCATGGATTAATTATGCAAGCGGAAACTGGGCAGATGCATGCAATTACTTCACACAGGAGCCGGTTGTTCCAAGAGGTGCAAAATGCTGGTTTCATAGCAAGTATGCAATTACTGATGGCGTGAGCATCGCCTGGTATAGAAGGTTTTATTATTTAAACTACCTTTCAGGTGCGTCTGCCATATTCTGGGAACAATCTTTGACAAACCAGTGGATTAAGCCAGGTCCTGGCAATCATCCTGTTCAGTTGAGTCCATTTGGAAGAGCAACCGTTGATTTTCAGCAATTTGTGGATAGACTGCCTGATAGGGGAGAGCCCTATACACCGATTGCCTTTCTTCTCAACTGGGCTCATGGTTATGAGAGTGTGAATTATACCTGTAAAATGCTTAATGTATTTCTTCAGGATGATAGTGACATAGAGTTGCGGGAACTTTTCAATGTTGCATGGCATCCGTCAGCAATCCTTGAAGGGCAACCACAGGCACCAGATGTTCAAAGCATGCCACCCGGTATTTATGGGAACATTTTTGATGTTCTTGTTGATAGGGAGGAAAAAGCGCAGGCGATCACAAGTTACCCTGTTGTTTGGGCAGCAGGTGATGTAAAATTAGAAGGAAAATGGATTTCTGTCATTGACGAATACTTAAGAAAAGGCGGAACGCTTGTAGTAAACATTGAAGCCATCAGGCAAAATGCTAAACTTTTACAGATGCTTGGTTTGACTGTCTCTGAAAAAACACAATATTTTGACCGCTGGTCTCCGGATGCTGAAAAATTTTACCCCTGTGTTAAATATCCAGTATATCAACTTACTGCTAAAAAGGCAGTACCTGTTGCATTTGCTGACAAGCAGTTGCCTTTGATTTTGAGGGTGCCTATCGGAGAAGGTGCAGCGATTGTGACACTTGTTCCTCATATGGTTTGCCTGGACCAGCGAGCCCATCCTGCCCTTGTGTATTTAATGAATCTTATTACTGAGAATCTATTGCCATTTGAACTGTATGACACAGCTGGAAATCACATTGCTGGCAAACTAATGTACCTTGTCAACAGAACAAAAGACGGATGGCTTGTAGGCCTGTTTAATAACCAGGGTATTGATAAGACACAAAATGGAATTGCCCGGGTTGATAGAACCAGGTATGTTGATGTTGAAATTCGTACTCAATTGAATATTAAATCTGCCACAGAATATGTGAATATGCAGAAACTGGGCATTGTAAAATCCGCAAATGCATCAACTGTCAGAGTCAGGGTTGAACCTGGTGATGTCCAGGTTGTTTATTTTGTGACAGAATAGGTCGAATCGCTTTTTAGCCTTATCAACCTGATTGAATTTGTTATTGTCCTGACTCTCTTTGAATTTTGCAATATTACGATGATGTGTATTTCTTTTTCACTGCGCGACTTTATCTCTATGTGAGTGAGTGTCTTTTTTACCTCTATCTCTACTGGTCCACATGGAGTTGATATCGTCGCCTGGATAAAGGGATTGGCATCTGTCAATATCGGCTCTATCTCAAGATAGCCCTTCTTCCACCTTCCATTGATCGTGTGGGATACTTCATACGGCAGATTCTGTACAAACTTGTTCTGTGTGTACCAGTGTACTCGACCACCCTGCCTCTCCTGGAAAAAATGCTGGAAATCTTTTACAAATGTATCATAACATCTCTGCCATGCTTCAAGATATTTGGTATCTTTTGTCAATAACGTCATAAATGTCAGAAACCTCGCTTTATATCCTTGCACATATTGCCCGATGGGATGCCTTCGGTATGAATCAGGATGCGCCCTCATATCCCACGGGTCGCCTGGATTGTCTCCATATTTGTACTGATATGCCCAGAAGTACTGTCCATCTTGATGTATCTGGCTGGTCAAAATAAACTGCGCCCTCCTGAGAAGAAATTCTTCAACCTCCCTGTCTTTCTTCCTCATCAGATAATCTATCATCACATCTGCCTCAAGAAGCGCCATCCAGGTCTTGGTGATTTCATTGGCTATGCCTCCTTGAAGTCCTACTGCTCCTCCTTGGTCTCCTGTGGAACCATCTTCCCTCATGCACATTATCGCCCTTCTGATGCCTTCACGCGCCTTCTCTAAATAACACATCCCTACATAGTCCCACAAATATACCAAACTCCTTAAACTTGCTGCATCCCTCCCATATGTCCTTCTTGGCCAGTTGTGCCTGTCTATCTGATAATACCTCTCTGCTGCTGATTTCGCACAATCAAGTAAATAAATATCTCCTGTCTCAAGATATCCATAAACAAGTCCCACTGTCCTGTAAAGGGGCTGCGCTATGGCTCCAAATGGATAGTCATGCATTCTCCATGTTTCAGTGGCATGATCAAAGCCAATATCTGCCAGAAAATATATGTCATTCATTGCTATGTCATAAAATTCCTTTTTCCCTGAGAGATAGTAATAAAAGAGTTGAGAATATGCTGTTTCTCCTTCCCAGACCTTTTTGACCAGGATGCTTGAGTCAAAGCACCCACCTGAATTTTTTGCACCTTCAAGAGCAACATTTTCAATGTTGTCAACAAACTTTGTTTTCTCATTTTTCGCAGGAAGCACGTCATCTACCCACAAATCTCCTGTCATTGCATACCACCAGTCAGGCACAATTAACCTTGTAATCTCTGGCTCTACTTCTCCCATCGAAATCTTAATATCAAAGTTCCTTGCTACTCCTTTCGGAAATATCTTGTCCTGCGCCTTCACTATAAATTGGTCTTCCCTGTTTTGCTTGAAACTATCTCCATATATCTCTACCCCTTCATACGGCTGATATACCAATACTTCTTCCTGCCTGTATATCCTTCCTGGATGATTCTTGCTCACCAGTTTCACTGCTTCTTCTATGTCCAGTGTAATACCATTATGCCTGTATTGTGTCTTGCTTCCATCTACCAACTCATCTATCTGATGAACTATGTCTCCACTGAAACCTACTATCGGCATCACATCTATCAGGTCTTTCCCATGATCAAAAAGATGATTGTTGATATGCCTCAATGTCATCTTGATTACTCCATTGGAAAACATCCAGATGTATGCCTCTGCTCGCAACCAGTTGTGATTGTGGGTATAAATACCATGGTATCTGCCCTTTTCCCGAGCTTGCGCTATTTCTTCATCTGTTATTCTATCAACCTCAATAAATCCACCAGCAAGAATTCCTCTGCACACATGCCCGCTCCATAATTCCTCTAACTTTACCCATTCCCACCAGTGTATCTCTCCTTTGTGTATCAATCCCATCCTCAATCCTATCTTTTTCCCTCTGTATCTTATCTCTATCTCGTCTTCCTCCATCAATACTATACCTGTCTTTTTCTCCTTTATTACCTTAATTCCTGCCTGTGGCCCCTGGTATATGCCTGTGTCCTTGCCTTCTATCAACTCTACATCTTCTGGTATCCCTGTATCCTTGATACCAAATAATAACCTCCTCCTTGCTGCCTTTGTCTCTGGCCAGTATCCTATGTCTACTGACTGAGTATTGATACCTCTTAATTTCTTCAAATCCTGGTCTTTCTCCCTCAATGGCACACTCACTACACATATCTTTGC
>Ga0209204_1000677_pt1 | contig 36101 bp, 35 predicted proteins | sample AD_JPNMR2_MetaG_FD_184425 | JGI IMG/M metagenome (GOLD analysis project Ga0209204, IMG submission 184425) | Active sludge microbial communities of municipal wastewater-treating anaerobic digesters from Japan - AD_JPNMR2_MetaG (SPAdes) (version 2) | ecosystem: Engineered > Bioreactor > Anaerobic...
GAAGAGGGGCTTTAGTTCTGGTCTGTCCCTGTTGATTGTGCAGGTAATATAATAGCTAGCCCCCTTTTTTAATACTCTATTTCTTCTCATAAAAAATCCTCCTTAATTTTAAAAAAGTATTTCTATATATTAATCACAAAATTTTTGAGAAAATCCTTTACAATTTTTGAGAAAAAATTTAATTTTTTTTGAAAAAAATTAAAGTGAGGGACAGACCTATAAATTTTTTATAATTATAAAATTAAAACAGGGGACAGACCTGATCTATACTTATCATGATGTTAAACTATTTTTCATATAGATCTCAATAGCTTACAAATTAAAATTTTGTTAGTATAAAGCCAGGTGTATCTCTTACTCAATACTAAACATCTTTTTTAAAAGATCGTTATTCTTACGCCAGTTTTTATCTACTTTAACAGATAAAAATAAAGAGACCTTTCTTTCAAAAATATCTTCTAAATCCTTCCTTGCCTGCTCACCAATTTTTTTTATCATACTACCTTTATTACCAATTAAAATCCCTTTCTGACTATCTGTTTCTACATTTATAATGGCATTTGCTATAATATGATTATCATATACTTTAAGATCCTTTACCTCCACATAAGTGGAATGAGGCACCTCATCTCTTGTATTATTAAAGATCTTTTCTCTAACAACTTCTCCTATTCTAAATGGAATCGGCTGATCCGTTACATAATCTTCTGGATAAAACATCTCCCCTTCTGGTAATCTTTCTTTTATTAAACTCAATAGTTTGTCTACATTCTTACCAAATTTAGCCGATATTTCAACATAAGGTAGATTGCCAAGTCTTTTTAGTATTTCTTCTTTTGTTTCTTTTTTTATTTCTGGTTCATCTATTTTGTTGAATGTTATTATTATTTTATCTTTTTTCCCACTTTCTTTTAATTTTTCTATAATGTCTATCTCTTCTTCTCCAAAATCTCTTGTGATATCAACAAGGTATAAAATAAGATCCCCGTCATTTAGGTTTCTTATTGCAAGATTTGATAAACCTTTATTTAGATTTGAGTTAAAATGATGATATCCGGGCGAATCAATAAATATTATTTGAGAGTCATCGCTATTATATATCCCTCTTATTAAAAATCTTGTTGTTTGAGGATGTTTTGATACAATAGAAACTTTATATCCATATATATAGTTAATAAGAGTGGATTTACCTGATGATGGCCTACCTATTATTGAAACAAAGCCGACTCTCTTTTTCAAAATTTTCTCCTTAATTTTTACTTGTCTATTAAGAAAATAAATATTTCTTCCTCAAAAAAGAGATATTACATTTTCTTTACATTTTATATGAGTAAAAGAAAATTATATCTTTAAAAAATTAATTTTTATTAAACCATTCTTTAATTTTCTCTTTATTTTTATTAATTATTTCAACTAAAGAATCAATTTGATCAAGTTGTAAGGTAATACCTTTTGTTGTGGGAAGCCATTCGTCATTTTTTTCATAATATTTTCTAATATCAAGATATTTTGTATTTTTATAACTGGAGAGTTTTATTATAATAGGCTCTCTTACATTTGCCTTTCCATTATCATCAAAACCAATTCTTCCTATTTCTAAATTTTCATCCATAAAAAAATCTCCTCATAAAAAATTTAATTAATTTTTTATTGACTTTTAATAAATAATAAAATAATATCAATAAAGTAGAAAAATATCAATAATAATTTTATATTTTTATAAAAATATTTTATAAAAGGAGCGGGAAAATGAGTAATCAACAAAATTTTGAGAAAAAAGCAAAAGAGATGTTTGATGACTTTTATAAAAAAATAGAAGGAAGGATAAAAGATTTAACAGAACAGGTAAAGGATAATATTTTGCCAGAAGCAGAGGAAAAACTAAAAAAGAATGTTTTTATGAGTATGATTGTTAGTTTTGGTCTGGGTTTTATCGTAGGAATAATTGTTATGTTATTTGGATTGGGCAGTGGAAGAAAAAGATAAATTTCAGGATTCATCCTATAAAGAATCTGATTCTGGCAATAAAGATTTTAGTAAAAGTAATATAAATGCAATTTTTGATATAATCAATACGACATTTGCCCCATTAAAGGCTCTTATTAAGATCCATTATAAATTAGCTGTAAGAGAGATAAAGAGAGATAGTGAAAGATTTTTTTCTGGAATTACATTCCTTTTTTTAGGTCTCTTTTTTCTTTTGCTGGTATGGGGGTTATTAAACATACTTGCAGTGGTTGCTTTTTATGATTTCTTGAATTTTAAACTCTTTTATTCTATATTAATAGTAACTGGCATAAATCTATTTTTTGCTATAATCTTATTTTTAAGCGGAATATCAAAGGTAAAAAAGCCAATGATGAGTGAAACAAGAAAGTTAGTAAAAGAGACTTTTGATGAATTAAATAATAATAAAGAGTAATTTTTCTTAAAAAAAGAGGTGTTTTTATGAAAAAAATAAAATTTTTAATAATATTAATGATAGCTATCCTTATTTTAAATTGTAAAGGAGCAAAGATAGACATAAAAAATTTGCAAAGAGGGGATACAATTGTTACTGCAATGCAATCAATGCCAAATTCTTTAAATTTCTTAATTGATTATAATTCTACATCTATTCTTATAGGCTCTTTTTTATATGAGACACTTCTTACAAGAGATTCTGAAACGCTTGAATTAAAACCACTTCTTGCAAAAAAATGGATAATAAGCCCTGATAAATTAACATATACTTTTATTCTTGATGAGGATGCCAAATGGGAAAATGGAAGCCCTGTTACAAGTGAGGATGTAATATTTACATACAATACAATAATGAATGAAAATAATCTTACTGGTTTATTCAGGACAGGTTATGAAGATGAGTTTGAGTCTGTTACTGCTCTTGATGAAAAGACAGTTGTTTTTAAGGCAAAAAAGAAAAGATGGAGTGTCTTTCACTCTGCTTATGGTTTTGTAGTTTTGCCAAAGTATCAATTTGAGGGTAAAGATTTTAATAAGGATTTTAATTTAAATTTGCCAGCTGGTAGTGGGCCTTATAGGATAAAAGAGGTAGTTCCAGATAGATACATTCTTCTTGAAAGAAGAGATGATTATTGGGGATATAAACTCGATTATCAGAAAAATTATTATAAATTTAAAGAGATAAAATACAAGGTGATAAGTGATAATGAGATAATGTTTGAAGCCCTGAAAAAAGGTGATATAGATCTTATGGGGGGTGGTAGTGCTGCTCAGTGGTATAGAAGAACAGTATCAGAAAAGAGTAAACATATAGAAAAAAACTGGATTATACCAAAGAGAATCTGGAATTATCATCCAATTGGATTTCAGGCTTTTTATATGAATCTAAGAAGAGATAAATTTAAAGATAAAAGAGTAAGAGTAGCTTTAGCAAAATTACTGAATTTTAAACTTCTTAATGAAAAGATTATGTATAATCAATATGAAAAATTATATTCTCAATTTCCATCATATTTTAACAATAATCCAGAATTACCAAGAATTGAATACGATCCCGAAGGAGCAAGAGAGTTATTAAAAGAGGCTGGCTGGGCAAAGGTTGATTCAGAGGGATTTTTGATTAATGAAAAGGGGGAGAGGTTTGAGATATCATTTACATATACAGATCAATCACTTGAAAAACATCTAACAGTTTACAAAGATGATTGTCAGAGAGTTGGGATAAAATTCAATCTTGATCTAATTTCTCCATCATCATTTAGAAAAAAGGTATTCATTGATTTTGATTATGATATGACATGGGTTGCGTGGGGGACAAGTATGTTTCCAAGCATAGAGGATGTATGGAGAGGTAAGTTTGCCAATGAGAAAAATACAAATAATATAGGTGGCTATAGCAATCCAGAGGTAGATAAACTTCTTGATATGTATCTTGAGGAATTTGATGAAGTAAAGAGAAAGGAGATTATGAAGAAGATAGATCTTATAATTGCAAATGATGTGCCTGTGATTCTTTTATGGACTGCCCCTTATATAAGAATATTTTACTGGAATAAATTTAATATTCCAGAAAAATATATTAGAAAGTATGGGGATGATGATGATATCTATCTTTTGTGGGGTATTGATAAAGATAAAGAGAAGAATTTGATTGATGCTGTAGTGAAGGATATATCATTGCCTTCTGAAAATATAGAGTTTTATTATGATGAGGCATTAATCCAGAAGTGAGGTAAAAAATGTATATTAAATTGCCTGTTGCTAAAAGTGGAGACAAAGAGATTTTTATTTTGTCAAATATGGTAAATCGTCACGGAATAATAAGTGGTGCTACTGGAACCGGAAAAACAGTTACACTTCAGGTTTTAGCGGAATCTTTTAGTAGTATTGGGGTGCCAGTATTTCTTGCTGATATTAAAGGGGATCTTTCTGGCATAAGTAAGAGTGGAGAGCTAACTCCTAAAATGCAGGAGAGATTGGCTAAACTTGGTATAAAAGGGATTGAGTTTCAGGGATTTCCAGTTGTTTTTTGGGATATATTTGGTAAAGATGGACATCCAATAAGAATAACAATTTCAGAATTAGGACCTATTTTGTTGGGAAGGATTCTTGATCTTAATGAGACTCAATCCGGAATTCTTTCTCTTATATTCAAAATGGCAGATGAAAAAGAATTACTAATTCTTGATTTTAAAGATTTAAAGGCAGTATTAAAATATGCAGCAGAAAATACCTCTTTAATTTCAAAGGAGTATGGAAATATAAATGCGACAAGTATAGGGACAATTCAGAGAAAATTGATAGAATTAGAACAACAGGGGGCTGAGATATTTTTTGGAGAACCAGCATTTGATATAACAAATTTTATTGAGTGTAAAGATGGTCTTGGGGTTGTGAATATTCTTGATGCTACAACTCTATTTAATTACCCTCTCTTATATTCCACTTTTTTGCTCTGGTTGTTGAGTGAATTATTTGAGATTTTACCAGAGGTTGGAGATCTCGAAAAACCTAAATTTGTATTTTTCTTTGATGAGGCACATCTTTTATTTAAAGACGCTCCAAAGATTTTTATTGATAATATAGAAAAGGTTGTAAGGCTTATTCGATCAAAAGGTGTTGGCGTATATTTTATTACACAGAATCCAATGGATATTCCACAAAATATTTTAGGACAACTCGGAAATAGATTTCAACATGGATTAAGGGCTTTCACACCTAATGATCAGAAGGTAATAAAGGCAATAGCCCAGAATTTTAGGCAGAATCCATCTCTTAATCTTTTAAATGATATAACAGAATTAGGATTAGGGGAAGCGATTATTTCATTATTGGATGAAGAGGGTAGGCCTTCTATTGCAGAAAGGGGATTTATATTACCACCAAAATCAAAAATAGGTCCAATTACTCAAGAAGAAAAAAAGGAGATAATAAAGAGATCAAAATATTATGGAGTCTATGAAAAAATAGTGGATAGAGAGTCTGCTTATGAACTTTTAACAAAAAGGCTTGAGAGTGAAAATATTTCTCAGACAATAAAAAAAGAAGAAAAAAAAGATAAAAATATTAATCAAAAAGGAAATGTCGAAAAAAATCCATTTTTAGATCTTATGTTAGACACAATAGGTTCAACACTCGGCGGAAGGACTGGAAAGAAGATCTTAAGAGGTGTTTTTGGCACAATATTGGGCAAAAAAGGGAGAAGATGAAGAGATTTATTTGTATTTTATTTATCGTTATTTTGTTCTCTTGCACTAATAAAAAGATAGAGACAATTACAAACAGGATAGATTCTGTTGGAGATAAGATATTTGTAACATATAGAAATAGTGTTATCTTGATAAAAGATGATAAGAGATACAAAAAAAATTTTTATATAAAAGACTACCTTATACATAATGATAATCTCTTTTTGATAAATGAAGGAAATATATTTGGAGTAGAGATTAAGGATGATCAAATTAATATTAATAAAATATATGATGCCTCTGATATTTGTATTTATAAAGAAAAGACATTTTTGCTTAAAAGAAATAGAATAAGTATCATAAATAAAGATGGTTATAAAGAGAATATTTTACTTACTAAAAAATATGACTCTTTTAAAGTAATAGAGGATATCTTTATTTTTAGAGCTGATAATAATTTATATTTAAAGAGATTGGAAAATCATAGATTTAAAGAGATATTTAAGATTGAATATGTAAAATTTTTTGAATCTTTTGATTATAGTATAATCTATATTGATTTTGAGAATAATATTAGAAAATATGATATAACTACGAATAAAGATGAATTAGTAGATACTGTTCCATTTTTAATTTTAAATTTTAAGATTTGTGATAATATTTTATTACTATATGGTGAGAATGTGCTTGAACTTTTTTATCTTGATTCAAAAAAGATTGAGATAGGAAAAGTGGAGTTACTGGATGCAAGTCTATCAATTAAGGACAATTCTATTTTTATTTTAACTCATAATAAGATATCAATTCTTGATCTTACTGATAAGAAAATAAAAAAAGAGATAACTCTTATTGAACAAATGTGATTTATTTATAATAAGTGTTATTTTATATATGAGTACGACATATGTCGTATTAACTATCTTGTTTTTGTAATGTTAAAATCTGATTTAATAAAAAATTTATCTAATTCTTTTTTTAAAGCCAGATAAAAAATATTTTGTAATATCTATACACTTTTGTTTATAAAATTACACTTTTGTTTAATAAAATCTTATTGAATTTTTTAAAATAGATGATATAATTATACTATAACTGATTATAAAAAGATGGCGTTGCCATTGATAATTAATTTAATTTTTCTCAAGGAGAAAAAAATGAAAAAAGAAAAATTTGTTGTTTTACTATCTCTTTTTTTTGTTTTTAGTATTTTTATTTTTTTATTAATAACTGGTTGCCCTACTGAGACACCGCCAACCAGTACCACAACTACCTTGTCACCTTTACCAGAGGAGTATCGGGGGACATATCTTGTAAAATCACCATTAGGTTTAATACCCAATCCAGATAAGATTACGCTCACTGCCACAACAATGAGATAGGAAAAATACGATCGAACAACTGATTCTTATTATGTTGATAGTGAAGGGAATATCTCTTTTAAAAATAACATTCTAACAGTCAATTTAACAAAACTCTCATTACAACCAGGTGTTGCTGCACAAAAGCTTCCTATTTTAGTTGACCAATCAGCAAATTCCAAGGTATACTTAAATTCCTATATTGAAAAATTAGCATTTGTTGAGACTACAATTGATTCTAAAAAATGTTTTTACATAGAAAATATATACAAGGGTGGTAATACCACTGATCTTAGCGGAGACTGGAAATATGATGAATATAAAAAAGAAATAACAGTTAAGAATGAAATTAAATTTGGGGCTCAGAATCTTATAATTTATACTTATACATATACCAGAATGCCGGTAATAACATTTTCATCTAACAAGATGTTTTTTCATGGATATAAATATGGACCAGAGCAAAATGATCCGACTTCTAAATATAAATGGTATGAATTTGATGTCACAGCAGATTGTGATATAGATATGAATAATAAAACTATATCTTTAAGTAATATCGAAGTTTCTGATAATCTTCCTTCTCATATAACACTTGAGAAAGGAATAGATTATCCAGCCGTAGACACATACTCTTTTGAAATAGTAAATAATAGCTATCTTGTATTTCCATGGCAGGATAACAATCTTTACTATTTAGAAAAACAATAACATTAATAAAAAAGCAGCCAGAGAGTACTCTGGTTGCTTTTTTAAATAATATCTTAATATTTCTTAAACATATTGAAAAATTCAGAATCAGTGGAGATAATTAAAGAAGAATTGTTTGGTATCTTTTTGTACATCTCCATTTTCTTTAAAAATTCATAAAATTCTCTTGTGGATGCATTTCTGTTATAAGCATTGTTATATATTCTGGCTGCCTCTGCCTCTGCTTCACCCATAATCCTTCTTGATTCTTCCTGAGCCTTTGCCATTATCTCTTTTGTTTTTTGCTCTATTTCACCGAGTTTTTTCTCTCTATAGTTTTCACCTTCTGATCTATAAGATTGGGCTATCTTTTTTCTCTCTGCTATCATGCTCTCATATACAGAATTTAAGTTTTCATCTATGTAATTAATTTTTTTTATATAAAAATTAATTACCTCTATACCCATATTAGCAAGATCATCAATAACTATCTTCTTCATCTCTTTTGCAAGTTCACTCCTACCTATTTGGATTGTTGGAAATTTCAAATCTTCTCTTGTAAATCCCTGCTCTAACAAAAGTTTTATTGTCTTTTCATCCAATTCTATTATTCTATTAGAATCCCTTATTATTGATTCAAAAGTATGTTGAGAAACAACCTGTCTTGATGCTGCATCCAGTATGTCATCCAGTTTTATTATAGCATTTGCAACTGTTGATAGGGATTCAAAGAATAGTAAAGGATCCTTTATTTTCCATCTAACCATTGTATCTACCATTATCATTCTCTTATCATAGGTAGGGAATTGTCGTACTTCTCCATCCCATTCTAATATGACTTTTGGTAAAATATTTACTTTATCTATAAAAGGTAGCTTTAAATGGAGTCCAGAGTTTGTAACTGATTTTTTGGGTTTACCAAATCGAGTAATTACAGCACACTCTGTTTCTTTTAGTGTATAGAATGGACCGAGTATTAATATTAGAAAAAAAGTAACTACTATTATTATAATTGTGATTATTAACATTTTTAAGCTTTTTGAAATATTTCCAAAGTTAACTGGCATTTTATCCTCCTTACTGATTTGTTTGTTTATTATTTTCTAATGGTAGAAAAGGCAATAAATTTCTCTGTTTTTCATCGATTATATAGACATTCTTCATATTTGGTAAAATTGCACTCATTGTTTCAAGATAGATCCTTTTTTTAGTTATCTCTGGTGCCTTTATATACTCATTATAAAGATCATTAAAATATTGAGCCTCTCCCTGAGCAATACTTACTCTTTCTGCTTTATAGCCTTTTGCCTGTGCTATCATTCTTTCGGCCTCACCCTCTACTGGTATGACTCTTTTGTTATATTCTGTTTTTGCTTCATTTACTATCTTATCCTTTTCCTGTAAAGCCTGTAATACCTCATTATATGCTGTCTCTACCTCTTTTGGCGGGGTTACATTTATTAATTGCACTGTTGTAATTGTGATCCCAAGTTCCACTTCATCACACATCTTTTGTAAGATATCCATCATTTTGAAAGTGATTTCTGATTTTGCAATGGTAATAATTTCATCAAAAAGATAGTCACCTGCAATTTGTCCCATTGCAACTCTTGAAAACTCTCTTAATGTTCTTTGTGGATCATTTACTTTAAATAAATATTTTACTGGATCTGCTATTTTATATTGAACAATCCATTCTATCTGAATGATCTTTAAATCAGCAGATATCATTCTTTGTTCATCCAGTTCCTGAGGGCCTCTATAAAACTCTGATTTTGCTCCAAAAGAGGTTGTTTGAAATCCAAATTCTTCTTTCAGGACCTTTTTTACTGGGATTTTTATCTTGGCTTCAATTCCGAATGGGAGCATAAAATTTAAGCCAGGATTTACCGTCCTATTATACTTACCAAACCTTGTTATTACCGCCTGTTCATCTTTATCAACAATAAAGATTGGCATATTAAAAAGAAAGATTATCAGTATAACAATAATTAAAGAAATTATTATTATAGATTTAGTACTCAATTGTTTCATATTTTTTTTCTCCTTTTTTTAAAAATCATTTTTATATAGAATATATTATCACAAAATTTTATTTTTAGATATAAAATTATTAAAAAATTATTTTTTATGAGATTTTATTTTTAGAAATTAATAAAGATAGATTTATTCTTAGGTTAATTTTATTCGAGAAAATATTATAATAATCTTCTTTGTTTTTTGTTAAAATTTTTAATAAATAATTCCTAATAGTATGTCTCAAATCCCACTACTTGATAGCAATCGTTGTAGATTGCCTTGTAAAATGGCTTGAGGTTACCGGAAAAGTGGGATAATTCTCTGCTCTTATCCCACTTTTTCATCTTTGTTAGTCTCAAGAATAACCTTAATGTTATTATACTACATTTCATCTCTACCCCTGTAATCCCAAGTTTCTCATACTCTTCCAAAAAAAGTAGGATAATTCTCCTCAATAAACACCCCATGCTGAAAAAATTAAGATCAGCATGGATCTTCTTCAAAAATCTGTAATCCTGTTTTGACAGATACAGATGAATCCTACTATCCCAATTTATCCTTTCATATTTATTCCCATCTTCGGGACCAAAACAGTATATCTTTTTTACCCTATTAAGATATATCTGCAAGATATATACCATGAGTCCAGAAATAGAAATGTTAAATTTCTTTGCAACATTTTCCAGTCTTTTCTTCATAGCAGAGTTAACCACAATATGTAACTCATGCTCAAAATTATAGTTTTCTAAAATCTTACGAATATTATTCATAAAATCCTCCTTACAAAAAAATATTTTCTATATATTAATCACAAAATTTCTTAGAAAATCCTTTACAAAATTTAAGAGAAAAATTAAAAAATTTTTCTAAAAATAGAAGCACACTTACAAAGAAGTGGTTAATAAAAGTTTATTTGTCAAAGCATCAGTATATTATTTATCAGAAAAATATATCTATAAAGCAATAATTTAATCAAAAATTATTAAAAAAAATGAAATTATAATAAAATTAAAAAAAAAATTTTACAAAATCAAGAATTTTTGATATAAAAAAAACTATATTTTTTTAATTTATAATAAAATAGAAATTAAATTAAAAAATTTAGGAGAAAGTAATATATGGAAAAAGTATCAATAAAATTATTTATTTTATTTCTATTTTTTTATATCTCTTTTTATATTTATCCTGTTGATTGGAAAAAGACTATTTCAAAATATGGGAGTAGTATATGCTTAATAGAGGTGATAGATAATATTGGCTCAAAGGTTTCTGGCTCTGGATTTGTGTTTTCAAAGGAAGGATTCATATTAACAAATGCACATGTTGTAAAGATGGCATATTTTAGTAAAGATTACAGGATAGAGACAAAATTTTTAAATTCAAGTTTTTCTGATAAAATTTATACTGGAAATGTGATAGCCATTGATATTGAGAAAGATCTTGCTATTATAAAGATTGATAGAAATTTTGATAACTATTGTATTCTTGGAGATTCGAGTAAAGTAGAAAATATGGATGAGATTCTGGTAATAGGTTATCCTCTCGGTATGGGCTTTAAGTCAACACCGGGATATGTCCAGTCTTTTCAGGATATTAAAGAATATGGTAAGATGCTTGATCTAAGTGCTATAGTGGATCCAGGTAATTCTGGTGGCCCTGTTTTTAATAAAGATTCTGAGGTTATAGGCATAGTCACAGCAAAATTTTTAGGTTATAATTTTAATTTGGCAATTCCAATAAATCACACAAAAGATTTTATTAATGCCTCTCTAAAATCGAGAAAAATAAAAATAACATCAGAGCCATCTGGTGCAAATGTTTATTTAGGTAGCACCTCGGCTGGAAAGACTCCACTTAATATTGAAATATTTGGAGTAAAAAATCATATAAAGATATCTCTGGATGGCTATCTGGATATAGAAAAAGAGATAGATTCTTCTGTAAAGAATGGTGAAACTATAAACTTTATATTAGAAAAAAGATCTACAAAAATAATAAATATAACAAGTCTACCTTCTAAATCTAATGTATATATTGATGATAAATTTTATGGAGCAACTCCTATTCAGGTTAAAATAGATGGACAGAAAAGTGTAAAATTGGTGGTAAAGAGTAATTGGTATAGTGATTATCAAGAAGAGATTCTTTTTGATTCAAGAGAACAGTATAATATTTTTGTAAAAATGAAACCTGATTTATATAGTGAAGTTAGCCAAGAACATGGTAATACTGGTTTTACTTTTTATATGCCTACCAGTTTTATAGAAACATTAAATTTTTTTAAGTTGTTTAAAGTTGGGACTGGCTTTAATTATATGGTGAATTATCCTACAAATGGGATTGTCAGATTCTATTTTTCCACTGATTTTATATTTGCTGGAAGTCAAAAAGATATAAATCCAGAGATGCCACAGGGTATGGCAAATGCTTTTTTTTATCTTAATGATTATTCTTTTGGAATATCTTTTAGAGCACCTCTATGGAGATTTCCTATTATTGGAGGGGTGGCTGGTAAATTTGCTTATTATGTAGTTAGCTATAATATATATAATTTTATCATAGGTGGATTTGGTCTGGGGCTTGGGGCAGAGTTGCATTTAGGTTTTCAATTGTATGTTAATGAATATGTTGGATTTTATTTTTATTATAAAATAGGACTTGTGCCGGATCTATTTTATGCATTAATAAATCATCTTTTTTCAAATATAGATGGGCATTATATATCTTTTGGTATTAGATTTTAATACCCTGGGTAGGGGGTATAATTTAATATATTTTTTTAATTATAATTAAGGAGGAAATTTATGAAAAAAAATATTTTATTGATTCTTATGCTTGTGTCAATTTTTAGTTGTACTACTTTTTATGGACCAATCCCACCTGTTGAATATACCTTTGATAAAGGGCTAAAAAAATCAACTCAGTGGACAATGTGGAAAAATAAATTTGACAAGTATAACGAACAGGAGTTTTTTTATGATAATAAGGGTAATATTATAAAGGTAATCTATAAAGATTATTTTCAAGGTGCTGGAAAAGATAACAAAGGTAAGGTAATAGTATATGAGGCAACATACAAGGTCATAGATGATTATGCTGTTCCAGAGACTTTTAAATGCAATGATGAACTTGTATGTGAGATATCATATGAAAAATTTCAGACAACTCATAAAGGAAACATTGAGCTTGATATTAAAGCAAGGAGAGGATATAGAAAGGAAGTTACTTTCATAAATACTCTGATATCAAGTGTTAGCTGGAATTTTGATGTTGACACTATGTATGCTCCATTTATGGAAGATGATAAATTTGTCAATAAAGATAAAAATGGGAATAAATATTTAGAGTATGGCTATAATAATATTCTGATTACAAGATATTTCTTTTCTTATGAAAATCTTATTAAGGGACTTAATAAGACTTATAAAGGGGCAATGTGTTCATCACCTTATATTGGCCTGGTTAATACTGCTGCTTTAAAAAATTCACAGTGGGATTTTAAATATGAATGGAAGGTAATTGCAGATAAGCCATGTTTATTAAAGATAGATGTAAAATCAAAATATTTAGACCAGAAGACAGATGCTGAAGTTGTTATGACATATAATGAAAAAGGATTCAGAACGAGTGAAGTCTGGAATGTAAATTTCAACAATAAGAAAATAGAAGTATTTAAACAGACCCTTGAATATTAAAATTTTATATTACCCCACTACCCTATTTTAAATTTTATTAAAGTCTATCTCTCTCTGTTACAGAGAGGATAGATTTTATAATAAAAAAGTTTATTTTTATTTAAAAAAGAGCAAAAAAATTTTAAATATATAATTTAATTATGAAGATTTTAAAAATTTTTGTTATATTATTAAATATGAATTATATTTATGCATCAGATTTATCTAATATTCTTCTTGATAGGGCAATGGATCTAAAAAATGATCTAAAAGTTGATCTTCTTGTTGATCTTTCTATTAAACTCCTCGGAAATTATAAAAAACAGAAAGAAACTGAAAAAATTTCTTCTTTACAGGAAAAGAGATGCCCTTTTTATCCATCCTACTCTATTTATGCTACTGAGTCAATTAAAAAGTATGGTTTTTTTATAGGAGTAATTATTGCATGGGATAGACTCTATTACAGACACAATGAGAATGTCTTTGAATATTATGATTTTTTTATTAAAGAGGGACAGGTTTATGCTTATGATCCAGTCTATGATATTAACAATAAACAAAAGAATTTTTTTTCTCCTTTTGATGATGATGACTCTATTGATCCAGTCTATCTTTACAGAGTCATTAGATGAGAGTTTTGCAAGTTATTTATATAATAACAGTCATTATAATTCTGCTATAACTGAATTTTATAGAATACTATTTAATAATAGGAAGTTAGAAGTTGACGAGATTATTAATATAAATTATAAAATTGCAAAGTCTTATTATTTTATAAAAGAGTATAAAAAATCAAATGAAGTTTTAGATAATATAGATAAAACTCTTATTTCAGAAGAATCAAGAGATAGAATAACATTTGATTATTCTTTGAACTTTTATTTTCTAAAAGAATTTCAGAGATCAATTTTTTATCTTGATGAGATTAGAGAAAATTCTAAATATTATTATGAAGCCTTATTATTAAAATCTGTTAATTATTTAGCAATATTTGAAATAAATGAAGCAGAAAAAAATTTGAAAATATTACAGAACTATAATAATAATTTTTCTGAGTTTGCCAATAAGTCTTTAAAATTGATCTCTACTTCAAAAAAAATATATAAAAAGTATCCTGTTATTTCATTTTTTTTATCATTTTTTTTACCCGGTGTAGGACAATTGTATAGCCAACAATATTTTGATTCTCTTCAGGCGTTCTTATCCTGTGCAATATCTGGTTCTCTTTTTGGTATAGCATTATACTATGAAATCGCAAATATTACTGGAATTCGTACTTATGTATTACCAATTATTTCTGGCTCTCTTTTTTTATTCTTTTATGTTGCTAACTTATACGGTTCAATCGCTGGTGCAATAAGGGCAAATGAAATGGTAAAAGTAAAATTATTAAAAAATATTGCAAAATTGTTGGATACAATAAATTTTGACGATAAGAGTATTATCTTGTCAATAAAAAAAGAATTTTAATCTAAAAACATCTCATATATTTTTGAAAAATCAATTTTATCTATTACTTTATTTGATTTTGTATATTTTTGTCTTAAATTATTTATTGCATTCTTAAATTCCTGCGCATTACTACCATTCTCTAATGCAACAAAAGCTTCAATAAAGGCTGATAGTTCATCCACTGCTTTTACCAGTTGACCATCCTTTGGATTGTAGATATCTTCATTATACTTATGAGTTATTATCTCAGAATTAAGATATTGCCTTTTGCCATTAATTATTACAAGACTATCAAACTCCTCTTCTGTATAGAATTTTAACATTTCTTTTATATTTTCTGGAACAAGAGGATATACTATTTTTGCCATCTGCTCTTTTTCATACTCTTTTATTGTCTCACTCAATCCTTCAATAGACTTTTTTACTGGTGAGATAATATCTCTTGTTAAGACTTCTGGCAAATCGTGAAATAGTCCGCAAAAAAAGTTATTTTCTCTTCTCTTTTTGCAGTAATTGTTTTTCAACGATAAAATATAACTAAAAATAGCAACAAATAGAGAATGCCCCAATACTGATGTTTTTGGGATTCTATATAGATTAGCCCATCTTATCTGAAATCTTAGCTGTCCACATAGATCAATGAATTTTCTGTATGCTTTATACCATGCAATCTGTTTTATACCTTCAAGATCATAAAATTCTTCCATTGTCTTTTCAAAACTTTCATTTATATAATCAATATCGTATGCATTTGGGTTTACCTGTTTTATTATTTCAAATTCCCATTTTGATGAATAAATATGGGCAGCCTTTAATATTCTTTTTACTAATGAAAAATTATCTATATTAAAATATTCTTTAAATTCTTTTTCAAAGTCGTTTCCTATAGAATTCAATATCTCTTCAAGTTGTTTACAAATCCACTCATTAAGTTCTTTGTTTCTCTCTTTTTCTTCGCATATTTTAGAAAATACAGATGGTTTAATATCAGTAATTACAGAACGTTGTAATATTTCAAAAATACCAGCTTTTATAAGATTGTCATAAGAAAAATCAGCTCTCTCTTTTTCAAAAGATGCTAAAAAAAAGGCAATTATCATCTTATGAGCCTGTTTATCTATCTCATAGAATGGCATTGGTCTTATTTTGTCATTCCATCTTTCCATATATGAGAGATTAAAAAATTTAAATATTAGATCCAATGTTAACATATTTTTATTAAATAATATTATTTCCTTTTAGTCAATTGTTTTTTAATCATATTTTTAAAAATTAAGCAGAGTTATCCTAATCTAAATTTTGTTTGAGAAAAAAATAAGAGTAAAAATTAAAAAGAATATCAATTTTTATAAAAATCTTATCTCTAAAAGACGAAATTTCGAGTCAAAAGTAAGCATGAAGTATTGATCGGGATGGGGAGAATGACGGATATCAGGCGGTATCACCTTCCCATTATCTTTCTTCTCAATAACAGCCTTCCTTCCTCTTAACTCCTCAAGTTTCTTTTTTAGCCTCTCAATTTTATTTTCAAACTCTTCTTCACCAAAAATCTCAATTCCCATAAAGTATTCCTCCAATGTTTCCCTTACAAGCACAGCCATACTAAATGTATTCAGATTGCTATGAACTAACTTTAATTTATTATACAATTTTTTACTAAGATATACTCTTACTCTATCTGTTGCACAGACTATTGGGTAGTCTTTTTCCCTTCTTTTTTCTTTTAGATACTTTTTTTCAAGAATAGGAATAATCTTTTCAAAGATCTCCCTGATTAAGCAAGAAAGCGAAAGAGATCTCTTTTTTGCTAAATTTTTAATTTTATCTAATAAAAGTTTATTAAGAACAAAATCATATTTTATCATAGTTTTTACCTCCTTAAAATAAAAATTGTTTTCTAATTATTAATCACAAAATTTTTAAGAAAATTCTTTACAACTTTTAGAAAAAAATTAAAAAAAATTTTGCCTACCAATAAAATTACACCCTATATTAATTAAATTCATCCTAAAATATTTTTGACAAAATATTTTTCTTATGCTATAATACTTTAAATTTTCAAAATTAGAAGGTAATTAAGATGAAAAGAGAGTTAGCAGATTTGGATTTTAAGAATCTTGATTTTAGATATAGAAAAATGGATGCCCATATAAGATACTATTTTCGGGATGGTAAATGGGATCAAGGGACATTACATACAGAAGAGACAGTAGATATACATATAGCTGCCACCTGTCTTCATTATGGTCAGAATTGTTTTGAAGGATTAAAGGTTTTTGAAACAAAAAATGGAGATATTGTTGCATTCAGACCGGATCAAAATGCCAAAAGATTACAGAATTCAGCAAAAAAACTATATATGGAACCAGTTCCAGAAGAGATATTTTTTGATGCATTAAATAGAGTTGTAAAAGCAAATAAAAGATTTATACCACCTTATGGTTCAAATGCTACTTTATATGTAAGACCTATATTGTTAGGAATTTCTCCTCATATAGGATTAAAAGCATCAGAGGATTATCTTTTTATGATGATGGTAACCCCAGTTGGACCATACTTTAAAGGGGGTTTTGAGCCAGTAAAAATGCTTGTCGTAGAAGATTTAGATAGAGCAGCTCCATTTGGAGTAGGAGATGTAAAGGCTGCTGGTAATTATGCTGCTGGCTTAAGGGGATATTTTAGAGCAAAAGAGCATGGATTTACAGATGTTATCTATCTTGATGCCACTTATAGAAAATATATAGATGAATCAGGACCTGCTAATTTTATTGCTATATTGAAAGATGGAACCTATGTTACTCCTCAATCAACTTCTATTCTACCCTCAATAACAAATGCTTCGCTAAGAATAATTGCTGAAAAAGAATTTGGATGGAAGGTTGAACAGAGACCTTTATCAATTGATGAGATAGAAAATTTTGCAGAGGCTGGTTGTTGTGGAACTGCTGCTGTTATAACACCTGTTGGAGTAATAAGGTATAGAGATAAAGATTATAAATTTTATAATGAAGGGAAGACAGCTGGACCAAAGATTACTCAGTTATATCAGCATCTTACAAAAATTCAATGGGGAGAGATTGAGGATAAATACGGCTGGTTATATAAAATAGATATAGATTAAAAAAAGTGCGACAATTGTAGAAACGGTATAATATATTTATTAAAATAAAGAAGAGCCCCTGGAATTTTATATTAAAAATAAAAAATAACAAATTATTTAAAGATTCCTGTTATAAAGGGCAATGTTGTTGATGTTTTTTAGTGTTAAATATATCTCTTTATCATAAGATTTAAATAGCCATTTTTTAGTTTTATATCTATAATAAAACATTATGGTTTTGACTATCTCTTCAAATGAAAGGGCAATAAATATTCCAACAATTCCAGATTTTAATATATAAGTTGTTAATAATGTCAGTGGCAAACCCACGAATAAAAAACCAGAGAAAGATATAATAGGTATAAATAAAGTATCCTTTCCAGCTCTAATGACTGAAGCAAATATTGCCGTGGATGTCACAAAACTCTGCCTTAATCCCACTATTATAATAGAAATAATACAGGCATAAAAATACTCTTTTTCTATCTTAAAGTAAGAAGGGATAAATGGTGATATAATGATTAATAGAATAGAAGGAAATAATCCAAATATTATTGAATAAAATAGAGCCTTTTTAGTAAAAATATAAGCCTTTTTTGGAAGGCTTGCACCTATTAATTGGCTTACATTAATACTTGTCCCCTGCACAAAACCACTTATTGCAAGGTATAAGATTGGCATAAATGTTCCAACCACACCATAAATAGCAACAGAGTCCTTTCCAATATTGCCAATGATTTTCATATAAACCATCCCGGCAAATTGCCATAAGAACATATCAAAGAGTATTGGTAGAGATAATTTAATAATCTCTTTTAAAGATTCTAACTTAAAAAAAATTATGTTCCTCAATTCTGGAATTCTTTTTTTCTTAATGCCAATACCAATCAATAGAAGAGTTCCCACTCCAGTTGCTATAAATGAGGCTATGGCCGCACCTTTTACTCTTAATACCGGGAAACCTAATTTCCCAAAGATCAGTAAATAATTTAAGACTACATTTAAAATAGTGGTAATTAATTGCTGATAAAAAGGAGTTTTTGTATCGCCACTTGAGATAAATGCGGTAGATAGTCCTAAATTTATACAGGTAGCAAAAAATGTTAATGACATTATTCCTAAATATTCATTTATGTATAGTATGACATTTTTATCACTAATCATAAAAGCTGCGCCAAGATTTTTGCAGAAATATATAATAGAAGAAAATATTACTCCTATAATAAATGTTAATAATATAGTGGCTCCTATTGATTTATTGAAGTTATAAAAATCCTTTTTACCCCATAATTGGCCTGCTATAATTGTTGATGATTGAGAGAATGCCCAGAATAGTATTAAAAGAAAAGAAATATATCTGTTAGAAATCGTTAAAGCAGCCATATAATCAGGACCAAGTCTTCCAACCATTAGATTGTCAGTAAATCCGATTATATTTTTTAATAAAATTTGTAAGGTAATAGGATAAGAAAAAAGTAAAAATTTTTTTAAATTAAATTCAGTTAATGGTTCATTCATATTCTGTTGACACAATTTAATAGATTGAATTTTGACTTTTAAAAATTCACAAACTTCTCAAAAAATTACTCTAATTAATTTAGAAATTTGTATTATGAATTAAATATAAAAAATATATACAATAATTGGTTATTTTTGACAAGCATTATTTAAAATCCTTTTATGAATTTAAAGGGGATATCCCCATAAGGGAATATAGATATCCAAGTATAAAATATGCACTTCGTTATTGAATCGAAGATATTTATTTTTTTATAAAAAATCTTTTTATATTTGAAAAAAGTCTTATGATTAATCCAGTAGAATATATTAAAAAACCAAAAAAATTAAAAAAAATATTATCAAAAAAAGTATTCTTTTTCATTCATCCTCCTTTTGAAATTAATCTTTTCTTTTTACAACAAAAAAATTTTTATGAATAACAAAAAGAACATCTTTCTTACTACTATTTCTAAACTTACCCAATTTAAGACATCCGGGCAATTCTGATGAATAATCGGGTACAGATAGAACCTTAACCGTTTCTGATTGATATTTATTTTTATCATAATAATAATATATAATATCTACTGTTTTTTCTTTTGGATTGAAAAGAAAATAATAAAAATCTGGGAAAAAATTCTCTTTATACTGATCAAATGGGAGTTCTTCTACAAATGAGGTTATATGCTCTATTCTAAAAGGTATTTCAAATAATTTTTTTGCATTTTTTATATCAAATTTATCTTTATCCTGTTGATAATACATAAATGGGACATTTACATTTCCTCTTCCAGAAAGAATGGTAAATATGGTTAAAAGATTAAAAGGTATAGATGGGCATATAAAATCCTTATATTTATCATTACTTATATTAAAAAAATATGGCAAATTTAAAGGTATCCCTTTTATTACTATTTGTTTACTCTCATTTATATTAAAATTCCATTTTGAAAAATAGTATACATCTCCCACAGCCTCAAATCTTATCCTGGGCATATCTAAATTGGCACTCGATATTATTATCTCTTTTATACCATCATTGTCTATATCAGTGATTACAGGAAATGAAAATTTTACAAAAGAATTTGATAAAAAATAGACATTATCTTTACCTATATATATCTTTCTTTTTAATTGCCAGTTATCAAGGCCTTTATTTATACCAAAGATATTTATTGATCTTGGAAATTTAGTTATTATCTCTTTTTTATTGTCATTATCAAGATCTTTTATCTGTATAATTGGCAAGGTGTAGAATATATAATGTGGATAGAATTGTCCTGGTATTAAAGCAAATTCAAGTATTGTCTCTAAATCTATTGCTGCAACTTTTGTAAAATTTTTTGTATCAAAAATTTCTATGGATCTTACATTTTCTATTATTAACTCATTAAACCCATCTCCATTAAGATCAATTATCATTGGAACACTCTTTAACAACTCTGGTTGAGGAACAACAATTTCTGAAAATATATTGGGTATATAGTTTAGTTTTAGTTTTTGATTTTCTTTTGTTAAATTAATACTTTTGTAATATAAGCCATCAGAAGCAAGAAATGCTATATCCATAATTTTATTGTTATCAATATCCCCAACATCATAAAATATGGTCCTTTTTGGAACATCTATTTCATCAACAAGAACAAGATCATTTTTTACTATTTTATAAATATCCACTCTTTTCCCAGAGTAAGTAAAAGATGCAATTATTATTTCATCAATTCCATCATTATCAAGATCTCGTACAAATGAGTCTGTTATTCTTAGATAATCTTTACTTTTTAAAAATATCCATTCTTCTGAATAGATAATAATAGGAAATAATATAAAAAAGAAAAAAAGGTATTTTTTCATGGATTAATTTATAATCAAAATTTTTAAGTTTGTCAAAAATTTTTACATTATTAGGGCTGCAAGGGTGAGATTTTATTTTTAGACAAAAAGATTAATAGATTTATTCTAAGGTATATCTAACGAGAGAGTCAAGGAGATGTAAAAATTTAAGTTAAATTTTAAGTTTTATAAAAATTTTATATCTTTCAAGCAAAATTTTGTGTTAAATTTGAGTAAAAAGTAGTCATCATCGGCATTCTGGACTGGGATATCTGGGGAACCAATCTTCACCACCACTGCCTTAGCTTCCCTTAAAGTTTCAATTTCCTTTTGCCATTCGTCTATTCTTTTTGAAAACTCTTCTTCCCCCTCTACTTCCATGCCAGCAAAATATAATTCTAGAAGTTCCCTTATAAGAATCGCAATACTGAATGAATTAATATGATCATGAACCAATTTTAACTCATTATATACCTCTTCTGGAATATAAATTCTAATTCTGTGAGTTGCACCGATAAATCTATAATCTTTATCTCGCCTCTTCTCAAAAAGATGCTTTCTTTTTAATACCGGAAGCATAAAGATTATAATTTCCCTTATTAAAGTAGAAAGATCTTTATCTTTTTTATCTTTTAAATTGTTAATTTTTTCAAAAAGATTTTGATTCAATACAAAATCGAACTCTTTCATGCTTACATCTCCTTTTTATAAAAAAATATTTCTATATATTAATCACAAAATTTTTAAGAAAATCCTTTACAATTTTTAGAAAAAAATTAAAAATTTTTGCCTAAAACTAAAAATGCTCTTATAAAAATAAATTTGATTTATTTTTGATAAATTGCATTTTTTAAAGTATAATAGGCTAAATTCTTAAATTAAATTATAATTTATTTAATAATTCAATAAAATTAATTTTTTTACTTGACAAATTTATTTTAAAATTATTAAATTGAGAAAATATTATTTTTAAAGAGAGCTTATTATGAAAAGATTTTATTTATTTATCTTCTTATTTATTTTTTTTACACTTAATATCTATTCTCAAAGTTCTAAAATTTTTTGTGTAAACTTATATGCAAATCCAATCGATCTTATGGTTGGAGAAGAAGATTCATTTATCTTTAAGGGAGTAAATATTTCATCTTATCAAGCATCTTCTTATGTAGAAACTACAGAGTCTGGAAGTTATAAGATTTATATAAAAGAGAGCGATAGTGATCAATGGATTTCTCTTAATGATAAAGGTAATGTTCTCACATATAATATAGATAAGGGGGGAGTTTATGTACTGGTTGTTGATACTCAAGGACTTACGCATTTTTTTAAATGTAAGGATTCAAAGGAGAATGGGGCAAAGATCTTATTCTTAAATGGATCTCAAAAAAATGTGTCAAGAATGGAAGTCTCAAAAAAATGGAAAGAAGGATCTGATGGAGTTTATACAGAAAATGTGCCGGCTTTTACCGTGTCAAATGTTGTAGCCTTAGAATCTGGTAAATATTCACTTTTCTGGCAGTTTCCAGATCAGGTAAAGAATAACAATTATTACTATTATCCAGATAAAAATGGCAATGAATTTAAATATAATTTTGATAAAGGTAAGTATTACTTATTTTTGGTTTATACTAAAAATAATAAAGAGTATGCAAATTTTTTTATATTAAATTAAAATTTTGAAGGAGGATATCTTTATGAAAAAGTTTCTTTTATCTATTTTTTTGGTATTATTACTATTAATTCCTGGGTGTAAGAAACAGGAAAAACAGGCTTACAAGATAGGAGCAATATTTTCTATTTCTGGTGCAAATGCCTTTTTAGGTGAGCCAGAAAAAAATACTGCTTTAATGCTTGTTGAAGAGTATAACAAGAAGAACCCGGACAAAAAAATCGAACTCATTATTTATGATGATGAAGGAGATGCTACAAAGGCTCAAAATTTTGCAACAAAGTTAATCGAAGAGGACAAAGTACTCGCTGTAATAGGTCCTACTTTAAGTGGCACGAGTTTAAAGATTATAGGTATTGCTACAGAAAATGAGACACCTCTAATTAGTTGTGCTGCTGCTGCAAGCATAGTAGAGCCAGTAAATGAGAGAAAATGGATATTTAAGACAGCTCAATCAGATAAACTGGCTGTTCAAAGATTGTATAAATATATCTCTTCCAAAGGGATGAAGAAAATCGCAATAATAACAGTATCAAATAGTTTTGGACAGAGTGGTAAAAATTTCTTAGAGACACTTGCAAAGGATTATGGATTAGAAATTGTAGAGAATCAGACATTTGGTCCAGAGGATTCTGATATGAAGGCTCAATTAACAAAGATAAAATCGGCAAAACCAGATGCTATTATCTGCTGGGGGACAAATCCAGGTCCTGCTTATGTTGTAAGAAATGCAAAAGAACTCGGGATTAATATACCTTTATTTCAAAGCCATGGAGTTGGCAACCAGAAATATATTGAACTTTCCGGTAGTGCTGTTGAAGGGACATATTTAGTAGGAGGTAAATTATTAATTGCTGAGACAATGCCAGATTCTGAACCACAAAAAAAGGTTTTATTGGATTATAGCAAAAATTATACAGAGAGATACAATGAACCCCCAAGCACTTTTGGTGGTCATGCCTATGATGCTATTATGTTAATCATTAATGCCATTGAATCTGGTAACATTACTGGTTCTGAGAAAGAAATGAAGGAGAAATTAAGAGATTATATAGAAAATGTGAAGGGTTTTGTTGGGATTAGCGGTATATTTAATATGTCTTCAGAAGATCATAATGGTTTAAGTGAGGATTGTTTTTCTATAATAAAGATTGAGAATGGTAAATGGACATTTGTAGAATAGAGTAGAATAGAAATGAGATAAAAAAACTGCCCTTTGTTGGGCAGTTTTTTTATATAGCAAAAATTAAATTATATATTTTTTATCTTTACAAATAATTTTTCTTTATCGATTTCAAATTTAAGTGTCTTTATAATGTTTTTAGAAATGGATTTGAATTTTTCTGGCTTTATTCCGATGCCATGTATATTTTCGTGAGTTAATAAGAATTCTATCAGGTTAAGTTCTGGTGTATATTTTCTATAATTTTTTAATACAAAGAAATCATCAATAAGGTATGAAATTTTTGCATTATAACTATTCCATAAATTTAATACTATTGCATATCCAATAATCTCTTCTTTATATTGGATGATATATATATTCCCACATTGTGGAACACCATTAAAAAAGGCTATTGTTGATATAATTTTTTCTGGATCAGGGGGAGTCTTTTTTTTCTCCTCATAGTTAAACTTAACCAATTTCTCAAAAATATATCTGTCTGTATAAATATATTTTCTTATTTTTATCACAACTCAATCCTTATAATTTTTTTTGTTTTCTTTTATATAAAAATAAATATCTTTTGTCAAAATAAAAATATTAATATATTTTTAAGAATTGATTAAATCATATTTAAATATAATATATTACATTACAAATTAAAGAGGATAAATATGAAAAAGAAATTTCTTATAATGTTTATTATCAGTATTTTTGGTTATCTTCTTTTTACAGAAGAAGATATCAATAATAAAGATATACTTAAGTTATCATTAAATGATGTACTTGAACTATCCCTGAATAAAAATTTAACAATTAGAAATAGTAAAATTGATCTTGATAATTATTTATTATCTTTACAAACAGTATACAATCAATTTATGCCTTCTCTTTCTTTTGGTTTTTCTGTTAGAGATAATTTAATCGATAGTAAGATTAATTTAAGTCTCTCTGTAAATAGCTCTTTAAATTTAAATCCAGCATCTTTTTTTAATATAGTAAAAGCAATAAATGACTACAAACAGGGAAATATAACTTATGAAATTGCATTAAAAAAATTTAAGATTGAAGTTAAGAAATATTATTATAATCTTTTAATTCTTAAAAAAAATATAGAATTAAAAGAGATTGAATTAAATAATGCAAGGATAGTTTATAATACAATACTTTTAAAATATAATGATGGAATAATTTCAGTAGTGGATAAAATGAAAAGTGAATATAATCTTTCTGAAAAAGAAATTGAATTTAAAAAGGCTAAGAATAATTTTGAAATTGCCTTAATTGTTTTTAAGAATATAATTGGATTGGAGGATAATGTAGAAATTGAATTAACGGATAACTTACCAGAAATAGATATTGCTAAAAATATAAAAGATGTTACATTAGATAATAATCTTGATTTAAAAAAGATTGAGTATGACTTAAAAAATAGTATAAACACAAGAAATAGTTATATTGCTTCCTTTTTTCCATCTTTTGGATTGTCATATTCTTTTTCTAATTCTTTTGCTCCGCCATGGGATAATTTCTTAAATTATTCTTCTTCATTGAATATATCATTGGGTCTCTCTCTTGATAATCTATTACCATTTTCTACTGTTCAAGTAAATTTAATAAAGCAGAATAGAAATATTGAGAAAATAAGTAATTCTATTGAAATTGAGAGAAAAAATAAAGAGATAGAACTTAAAAAAAGCCAGAAAGATATAGAGAGCCAAAAGGAGATCATTAATTCTTATTTAATGAATGTTGAAATAGCAAAGAAAACTTATGATATAATTGAAAAGTATTATTTTTCCGGTTCCTCAAGTTTTTACGAATTAAAAGAGGCAGAAAAAGATTTAACTAATTCTAATATAAAATTATTACAGGCAAAATATGATTATCTTTGTAAGATATTTGATCTTGAATATTTATTAAATATAGAGATATATAAATAAATTAATTTTAAAACAGCGGGGTAATTTATGAAAAAAAATATTATACTATTTTTTATTACAACTTCCACCATAAAAATCAATATAAAATGATGTAACTTAATTATAGATAAAGTAGTTATGTAAGAAATTATTTTATTTTAGTGTATACGAATTAATTGTAATTTATTTGTAATATCAATTTATATAATATATATGCTATTATATAGTAGTTACGGAAGAAGAATTCTATGTTTTTGCATCAAGCTACTAATAAATTTGCCAATAAAATTGTGAAAAAGGCAAAATTAAACATAAAATTGCCAATTTATTTGTAGTAACGACTATAAAATAGGTATAATTGTTATAACAACTTTAATAATAAAGTTGTTATAAGAAAAAATATTAACATTATAAGTGGAAGTTGTGATTTAATCAAATTGGAAAATATTCATAATGGTAAAATTTATGTTACTAATAATGTACCGGTTGGCTCTGTTTTTATAATAGAGTTGCCTCTATATACTTCTTAATTTTACTATGTTTAATACTTTGATTATTACTATATATTCCTCTATAAGTGGGATATCCCCCTTGCTTTATTTGTATATTCAAATAAAAAAAATAGATATTGTAAAATTTAAAAAAAATACAAAATTTAAGCCCAAATTTGTTGTTTTTTTTAAGAAAAAATGCTATAATTATAATTGTTAAATTTTTGTTAATTTTTTAAAAAGGCATAGGATGTAATCAATGAAAAAATTATTAATTATTTTCTCTTTATTTTTTCTCTATTTCAACTGTGTATTTCAGGGGGATATAAATATCAAGAATGAAAAAGAAGCTGCAAAAGATGATAATGCTAAAGAGTATCCATATTTTGCACAGGAGTTTCTTGATCTATTTGATCATAGCAAACTTCATATATTTGAAGTTCAAATAAGCCAGAGTGAATGGGATGGAATAATCCAGGATATGCTTGATAAGGGAGCTCCATATTATAGAAGCGGCAAATTAGGTAAGGCTAATTTAATCTATAAAGGGACTACCACAGAACCAACCAGTGATATTGTAATTGAAGAGATTGGCATAAGGACAAGAGGTAATACAACCCGTATCTTCCCAGAATATCCTATTGGTAGTGGTAATTATCATAGAGCACATTTCTTAATTAAGTTTAACGAAACTTTTAATCTTCAAGAAGGAACTTTAGAATATAATGCAAGAAAGGATAGAAGATTTAGAAAATTAAGAGGCTTGAATTTTAAATGGAGTATGGCAAATTCAACTGACGATAGATCTAAAGATCCTTCAATGATAAGGGAACTTTATAGTTATGATTTTTTGAATCGATGTGGAGTATATGCTCCAAAAACAGGAAGTGCAAAGTTGTATATTAAAATAGGAGATAAACCTGTAAAATATTTTGGAATATATACAATAATTGAACCAGTGGATAAATCTTTTTTGAAAAAAAGATTTGGTCCTGATGGTAATGATGGAAATCTTTATAAATGTTTATGGCAAAAAGATGGTCCTGCTACCCTTCAGGCCTCAATAAATGGAAAGATTGGGGTAAAAAATTTTGATACTCAATATTTCCCGAGTTATCAAAGGGATACAAATGAAACTAACACTGACTATTCTGACATAATAAATTTTAGTAATAATATTACAAATTTAACTGGAACTAATTTTAAGACATATATTGATGCAAATTTTGAGGTAGATAGATTTATAAGATGGATTGCTGCAAATGTCCTACTCGGTATGCCAGATGATTACTGGTCAATGGGAAATAATTATTTTCTATATTTTAATAATAAGACTAAAAAAGTGGAGTTTATACCTTATGATTATGATCATGGACTTGGTGGTGGCTGGGATGGTGGAGTTGGATATGATGCTATTATGAATGCAAATATTTATCAATGGTTTTATACTGCTAGTGGGAATAGATCAAATAGGCCTTTAATCGATAAGATATTAAGTATTCCAGAATATAAAGCCAGATATGAAAATTATTTAAAAGAGTGGACAGATCCATCTACTGGAATATTTAATTATAATGACTATCTTTCAAAATTCAATAGCCTATACAATCTTTATAAAGATCATATTGATAATGATATCAACGAAGGAGAGGTGATGAGCAATGAGCCTTATGTTGAAGCATATTTTACTGGCAAGATAAGTTCAGTAAGAAATCAATTAGGATTGACTAGTGACTCATTGAGTATAACAGCGCCAGTAAATCCTCCTAAATATAATAATATTTATTACTATTTTATAAATAATTCTGTTACGGTAAGTGCTACTGGTTCAAATTTAAGTTATGTAACCTTTACTCTTAAAAAAAGAAACCCTGAAAATATTTTTACTACTATTCAAACATTAAATGATAACAGTTCACCTTTTGAGGCGACATTTGATCTTTCTGATTTTGCTATTTATAGAATAACAGCAACTGATAGCGGATATTCGAAAGATATTGATTTTTTTAGATATGATAATAGTATTAATAGCCCGGAAATCTCTGGAAATAATGTTACATTCAGATGGAAGAAGAGTGATTTAACAGGTAGTGAAAATGTTTATATAACTGGAAGTTTTAATGGTTGGGCTATTGATTCTAATTATAAAATGAACTAGAATTTGAGTGGTGGATATTTTGAAAAAACAGTAACAATTACAGATACAGGGATACTAGAATATAAATTTTATTATAATGATAGTTCTGATAAATGGTTTTATGATCCGCATAATTATAAAAATCAGGGTAGTAATTATCTAAATTCTATATTAGAAAAATAGAGGAATAAAGAGTGGATGATTTTGAAAAATTCTTAGAATCAATAGCAATGGATGATGCATCTCTTAAAACACAACTATTGAGTTTGAGTTCTCTATATAACATTGTATTATCTGCTATTATTGGGCTTCTTATTATTTTAATATATTACAGGACAACCTCAAAGGCAGAAAGGGATTATTATTTAATTCAGGCACTTCCTATTCTTACTATTTTAATGACAGTTATTATGAGAATGCAGGGGGCAAGAGTTGCTCTTTTTTTTGGAATATTTGGGGTTCTTAGTATTGTAAGATTTAGATCAAGCCTTACAGATCCTAAGGGACTTTCTTTTATTCTCTTTGCTATAATAATGGGTGTTCTTACTGGAATTGGCAACTATATTCTTGTATTGATATCTTTTGTAATAATTTCACTTTTAATATTTATTCTTAAGGCAATATTTAAGGTCACTCATAAAATTGAGGTTGAGATAAAGGGGGATATCCCCATTGAGCAATTTCATAAAATAGTAGATGAAAAATTAAAATCTCTTGGTTTTTCCTATCAACTTGTTCATATCTCTGGTAAGTATGAGAAAAATAAAAATAAAGAGTTTGAAGATTTTAAGAGACTCGAATATGATATTTTTTATAAAGAGAGTGAGGATATTATTAAGAAATATGAAGAGTTGGTCAATTTTATAAAAGAGAATCATCTTGAAATTGATATTAAGAGGAGAGAAGATTAAATCTTTGAATGAAAATAAATTAGCCGCAAATTCTTTAATTCGAGAAAAATAATGTTGTTTTCTTAATATTATTTTAAAATTTATTACTTTTGTTGCTATACAGATATCCCCCTTTTGATAAGTTGACTTTATTATTAACTGGGGGTGTTTTTTGTGAATATCATGACTTTTAAAATTCTAAAAAAGTATTAAATAATTTTTTAAAACTTTATTAATGTGGCGACTAGAATTTTATTTTTAAGCAATTTTTTTTATTTTTTTCTTAAATTTTGTAAAGGATTTTCTCACAAATTTTGTGATTAATATATAGAAAATAATTTTTATCAATTAGGAGGATTTTTTATGAATACAGAATTAAATTACAAAAAAGATCATGAGCTACATTTTGTAGTTACTTCTACTATGAAAAAAAAGATTGCAAACATAGCTAAAAAAGAGAATATTTCTCTATCAAAATTGATCTGTTATGTATTGCAAAAGTTTTCTGATAGAGTAAAGAAAAGATACTGTTTTGGACTCGAGGATGACAATAGTTATGAAAGAATAGAGGCAGATGCTTCCATTCATTTTTATATTCCAAAAGAGGATTATAGATTTTTAAAGAAAATTCATGCTGATCTAAACTTTTTCAGTATGGCAAAATTGATTAGGACAATTCTTGAGATATTCATTAAGGAATATGAGAGAATGGGGATGCTTGGGTTTGAAAAGAAATGCAGTCTTGTGACATTGAGACTCTGGCTGAAACTGACAGAGATAAAGAGGTGGTGGAAAAGTAGAGAATTGTCCCACTTCGAAGGTAATACCAAGCCATTTTACAAGGCTATATATAACAGTTGCTATCAAGTAGTAGGTTTTGAGACCTATTATTAGGTAAAATTTATTAAAAATTATATAAAAAAATAAATAAGATTATTATAATATTTCTCTCAAAAAAATTACCCTAGCTATAACTCTATCCTTTTAATTGTCTAAAAAAGCGCATGTAAAGTTATAAACTTTTATTTTAAAAAAAATGCTTTACAAAATTTTAAAAAAAGATTAGTATTTATTATAAAAATAAAATTATGTGAGATAATTTTAAAAAATATTTATTTGTTTTAGAGAGGTTATATGAGAAAAAATTTAATCTTATTGGCAATACTTTTTTTATTAATTTCTTGTAATAAAGTTAATAAATTAGACAAAAAAGAAAATAATCAATCAAAAAAGCCAGAAATAAATTCTTGCATTCTTAAAATGTTTGAAGGGGAGATAGAGATATTTGATGATAAATTTAATAGACTCAATGTAGAAGTTGGGATGAAATTAAGCCCTAATTGGAGCATAAAAACTCAAGAAGACTCTCTTGCTGAACTTGGAATAGGTAAAGAAGAGACACAGACAGTCATTATTAAAGAAAATTCTAATATAGTTATTAATAAACTATTTAAAAATAATAACCAGGAGAATACTGGATTTATAATTAAGAATGGTGTTATTTTTACAAGTTCAAAAAAACTTACACAAGGTTCAAGTTTTGAAGTTGAGACAAAAAGTATTACTGTTGGCATAAGAGGTACAGATTTTAGTGTTTCGGATGTTGATGGTGAGTCAAAGGTTTTTGTAGAAAATGGCGAGGTAAAGGTGAAAAAAAATATTGTTTCTGATGAAGAACTTCAGGAAATAAAAGAAAAGGATGAAAAACTATATAAAGAATTAAAAGAGTCTATTAATGAGGAAATAGAGGTAAAAGAGAATGAAAAACTTGAAATAACAGAAAAGGAATTAGAAGAAGAGTCAAAGGAGATAAAGGGTTCTTTAGAAAACATAAAAAAGAGATTAAGAAATTCAGAGAAGATAAGCTCTGATGATAATGATATAAAAAGAATTAAAAATAGAAAGAGAATATTTAAAAAAAATAGAATAAATAAAGAAGATAGAGAAAAATATTTAAATAGAAAATCGGAAAAAATTAGAAGAGATAATATAAAAAGGGAGATTCTTAAAAATAAAGAGAAAAGAAAAGATAAGATTAAAGAAAAAATAAATAAATCAGAATCTGATGAGTCTTATCATTTTTCCGATGGTAGAATTTTATTGAAAACCATCCAATTTTCTGATCCTTTGTTAATAGAAAGTATATCGGTTAATAATGAGAAATTTAGTAAGATAGTTTTTGAGACAGAAGAGAATGATATAGTATTTAAGAGGGTTAGAATAGTCTATTCTGATAAAAAAGATACAGTATTTAGTAAGAATTTTTCTATATCTAAAGGTGCAAATAAAGATGGGATTCTTGCTGTCGATAGTTCAAAAGAGATTGTAAAGATAAATGTAACTTTAACATCAAAAATGAATAATAGCCCTACAACTAAAATATTTGTTTATGGGATAAGATAGTTATTCAATTATAATTTTAAATTCTTTTATAGGTGTAATGTCAGAAATATTTAAATTAAAATCATTCTCATTGAATCTATATATGGAAATAGGGGAGACCCCTTTTTTAACTACTTCAAATCTTGAATAGATATTATTATTATAGAATACATCTTCGATTTTTTTGAGTAAATTTTTATTGAATGTTATATCATAAAAAAATCCCTCTTTTATTTCACCAACTTTTATATAAAAAGATGTTACATTTGTTACTATATTGGAGTTTTCATCAATAATTTCTGTTTTATTAAATTTTATTTTTTCAATAGCATCCACAACAAGCCCCTCTGATAATGTTACAAAAATATGAAGGGTATTTTCCTCTTTAACATTGCTTATTTCAAAATTTATATGAGGATAAAATTTATCATAATTATTATCAAATGGTCTAAGATTTTTATTTAAATTTGTAATCTCTTTTTCATTTAAAAATATAGAGACATCAATTGCCTTCATTGGATTTAAGTAGATATTAATAATTACTGGTTGATTAAAATCTATAAGATCTTTTCTGTAAACAATTTTATTTATTACAGGGCTCTTTGCTAGATCCTGCGCATATAGAGAAGAAATTAAAAAAAATATAAAGAGAATAAATTTAATCTTTAAAGTCATATTAAAATTATATCTCAATTATAATTAAAATTCAATTTTTTTTAAAAAAAATTATGAATTTGTTGAATTAATTTTTTTCTTTCTTCTAATGAAGCATCAAAATAACCGGCCCCGGCCACAATAACATCGCATCCTTTTTCTAAAACTGTATTCACATTTTTTAAAGATATTCCACCATCTATCTGAATAAGATAGTTATAATTGTTTTTTTCTCTTATCTCTTTTAATTCAACTATCTTTTCAAAATTATAATCAAGACATTTTTGACCTGAAAAGCCGGGATTCACACTCATTATTAAAACAAGATCTACTATTGGAAGGATATATTTAAGAACACTCACAGGTGTTGATGGATTAATGGTAATGCCAGCCATTTTATTATTTTCTTTTATTTTGTTTATTAATCTATCACAATGATATGCTACTTCATAATGAAAATTGATTAAATCAGAATCAACTTTAATAAAATCATCTATAATATCTTCTGGATTTGTTACCATAAGATGAACATCACAGAAAAAGTTTAATTTTTTCTTAAGATCCTTTACTATCTTTGGGCCAAAGGTAAGTTGTGGGACAAAATGCCCATCCATTACATCAATATGAATCCAGTCAACACCTAAATTAAGTGCTGACTGGACATTTTCTCCTAAATTATAAAAGTCTGCTGAAAGTATAGATGGTGATAATTTTGCCATTAAATTCTTCCACTCTCTATTGTTAATTGTTTTAGTTTTTCAAAACACTCTTTTCCTTCTTTTATTAATTTATCAGTAACTCTCCACGACCAGTTATGAGAACCGCATGTTCCCGGCGTATTCATTCTTGACTCTTTTGGCAAACAGAGAATATCCTGCATTAAGAATATTGTCCATTTTGCCTTTGATTTTATAAGTTTTTCTATTATCTTAAAATTAAGCTCATTATATCCTTTTTTCCATTTGATTGGTCCTTGGAGTCCTAAATAATTAAGAACATCTTTTTGAGTCTGTTCAGAAAGGGATTCCCACCATCCTCTAATTACATCATTGTCATGAGTTCCTGGATAAGCGACACAATTTTCTATATAATTCTCTGGAAGATATGGTGCTGTAGAATTGTCCTTTACATTGCCTTCATCATCTGTATAAGTCCCTTTTCCAAAAGGGGCAAACTCAAAAATTCTCATCCCTGGAAATTCAAATGTATCTCTTAACTCTCTTACCTCTTTTGTGATTATGCCAAGATCTTCGGCAATTATTATATCTTTAAGTTTATCCCCATATATCTCTTTTAATGAATTGAATAACTCCATTCCAGGTGCTTTTACCCATCTTCCGTTGATTGCTGTTGGTTCACCATATTTTATCTCCCAATATGCCTCAAATCCTCTAAAATGATCTATTCTGATACAATCAACATATTTTAAAAGATGAGCAATTCTTTTTTTCCACCACGAAAATTTATTCTTTTTCATAACATTCCATCTATAGTGAGGACTCCCCCACAATTGTCCTGTCTTTGAAAAATAATCTGGTGGAACTCCGGTAACAACTTCTGGTTTACCTTCTTTATCAAGACAGAAAAGATTTTGATTAGCCCATACATCAGAACTATCATAAGCAACGAATATTGGGGCATCTCCTATTATCATTATGCCATTTTTATTTGCATATTTTTTAAACTTAATCCATTGAGTATGAAATTCATATTGTAAAAATTTATAAAAATTAGCATCGTCCTTTATTTTGTCTGAAACCTTATCAAGCCCTGTTCTTAATCTTAATTCTGGCTCCCATAAATCCCAGCTTGCCCCATTTTTGCTATCTTTTATAGCCATAAATAGAGCATAATCATCAAGCCAGTATTTATTTTGTCTTAAAAATTTATTGTAATCTCTCGGTAATTTAGACTTTTTAAAATTTTCATAAGCCTTTCTTAAAATTCTAAAATTATGGTAATATATCTGGCCATAATCAATTCTACCCGGGTCAAATTTTGGATAATCGGCAAGATCTTCTTTAGTTAAATACTTTTTCTTTATAAGAATATCAAAACTTATCATATAAGGATTTCCAGCGAACGCTGAAAAAGAAGAGTAAGGGGAGTCCCCAAAACCAGTGGGATTTAGAGGCAATACTTGTAAAATAGTTTGGCCATTTTCTTTTAAAAGATCTATTATTTTATAAGCTCCTTTACCCAAATCTCCACAACCATATTTCCCTGGGAAGGAAGTAGGATGGATTAAAATGCCACTTCTTCTTATACTCAATTTTCTCTCCTTAAAAATTAGAATGTTATAAATATTAAAATTTTATTATCTTATTGTCAAGAAATAAAAGATAAAATTTTAGATTTTATCATTTAGTCTTAATACTTAACGTGTATTTTATAATATGAGACTTAACAAATTTTATTAGATTCCTGAACATTATCCCTCCATTTTAAGCGCAATGACATATAACGTTTGAGGAATATACGACGTTGCGACCGAAGGGAGCAATGTCCCGAAGGCCGAGGGCAAAAGCCCGAAGCGTATATGCTGTGTTATCGGATGTTGAGCTCATTTCTTAAATGAAAGAAGTTGGAAATCTACTTTATATGTTTTTACTTCTACATATTCTAAATTCTTGACAGCATAATTTAAAGCCTCATCTACATCTCTTGCGATTATTATTCCTTTTACATTCTGACCTTTTTCAGCAACATTCTCTTTGACCCAATTAATATATCTTAGAAGTTGTCCCACTGTTGAATCGCTTGTTTTTCCTCGCTTTAATTCTATTACGACTAAATCATTTTTATCTTTATCTATAGCTAAAAAGTCTATACTCCAAGGTCCTGCTGGAAATTGTCTGCCGTCTTGTTCATCTGTTTTATAAAGTTCTATCCTTGAACCCCAATTAATATTTGACCAATTTTGATAAATGAATTCCTCTAAATGTGTTTCTAAGGCAAACTCCGTTTGACTTTCTATATCTTTGGATGTAACAATCTGCTCGACCAAACTTGTTTCTCTTTGACCTATAATTGTTTTAAAATCTTCTTCTGTTATTTGTCTAACCCCACCTTGAAAATAAGAGAACCAGAACTCTTTATTCTCGATGAAGTTTAATTTTGGAACTAACTCTTCTACGTTTTTTGGATTATGCCAAATGTCAATTTCCTCTAATAATACCCCATAATCTGTTGTATAGAATTGTTTCCCATGCCCATATTCCTTTTTCTGAGAATCATCTAATCTAAAACAAGAAGAAGATAAAGTAGCAGTACCAGCAAAAATCTTTTTAGGCAACCCAATATAATATACTATTTTATCTCCCTTGGTAAGATTCTTGCGGTTCGGAGTCTTTTCATTAAGCCCCCAAAACCTATCTTTCATTCTTTGGTCAAATATTTCCTCTGCTGTAAAAGTTTTGTCATCAATTTTATGTTCTGTAACGGTAAATATCCAATAATTCATCTTTCATTCCTCCTCCTATGATAAAAGTCAAGATATATTTCAAGCTTCCGC